>Ga0137391_10004101_pt1 | contig 11127 bp, 8 predicted proteins | sample 15con2h24BmetaG_FD_101399 | JGI IMG/M metagenome (GOLD analysis project Ga0137391, IMG submission 101399) | Vadose zone soil microbial communities from Angelo Coast Range Reserve, California, USA - 15con2h2.4B metaG | ecosystem: Environmental > Terrestrial > Soil > Vadose zone > Saprolite...
ACGTCGCACCATCATTACGTCCCGCGAGCCTTCGCTGGGGCCGGTGTTCGGCATGAAGGGCGGCGCGGCGGGCGGCGGCAAGTCGCAGATCGAGCCCAGCCAGAAAATCAACCTGCATTTCCATGGCGACTTTCACGCCATCACCTCGGCGCACAACCTGCTGGCCGCTCTGACGGACGCTCATCTTTTCCACGGCAACGATCTCAGCCTCGACCCCGACCAGATCACCTGGCCGCGCACCATGGATATGAACGACCGCGCGCTGCGCCGCATCACCATTGAGATCGGCGAAAAGAAAGGCGGTCCGACCCGTAACACCGGGTTTGTCATTACCGCCGCCTCGGAAGTGATGGCCGTCATGGCCCTCGCGAGCGGCTTCGGCGATCTGCGCAAACGTTTGAATTCCATCGTGGTCGGCGTCTCGAAGACCGGCAAAGCCGTGACGGCCGGCGATCTCGGAGCTACCGGGGCCATGATGTCGCTGCTCAATGAGGCCATTCTGCCCAACCTGGTGCAGACCACGGAAGGCACGCCCGCGATGGTGCATACCGGGCCGTTTGGAAATATCGCCCACGGCACCAGCAGCATCATCTCGCACAACATGGGCATACGACTCGCCGATTACGTGGTCAACGAAGCGGGCTTCGCCGCCGATCTGGGCGCGGAGAAGTATTTCGATATCGTGATGCGCTCGTCGGGTATCGCGCCGGCGGTGGCTGTGCTCGTCACCACCGTCCAGAGCCTGCGCAACCAGGGTGAAGGCGATCTCGAAAAGGGCTTCCCTAATCTTGCCCGGCACATCCAGAACCTGAAGCGCTTCGGCGTGCCCGCGGTGGTGGCCATCAACCGCTTCCCCAACGACACCGACGCCGACCTGAAGCGCATGGCCGATTATTGCAAAGAGTACGGCGCGGAAAGCGCGCTGAGCGAGGCTTATACCAAAGGCGGCGAAGGCGCCGAGGCCCTGGCCCGCAAAGTGGTCGAGGTCATCGAAAAGAACCCCGCTCCCGATGTGCAGCCTATCTATCCGCTGGAAGACTCGCTGGAAGACAAAGTCGCCAGAGTCGCCACCAATATCTACGGCGCATCGGGAATCAACCTGAGCGACAAGGCCAGGGCAAAGTTCCAACAGTTTAAGGACTGGGGCTTCGGCAAGCTGCCGGTCTGTATCGCCAAGACCCAGTACTCATTCACCGACAACCCCAAACTCCTGGGAGCGCCCACCGGCTGGACGCTCAATATCACCGACGCCTCGCTGTCTGCGGGCGCGGGATTCATCGTGGTCATCTCCGGCAACATGATGCTCATGCCCGGACTGCCCAAGGTATCCCGGGCGGCTTCGGTGGATGTGAATGAGCGCGGGGAGATTATCGGGATTTAGCTGCCGGCTTAACGGCGGGAATTTGGTAATCGGTATTTGGTATTTGTTGTCACGTTGACCTTGCGATGCTCTCCGGCCTTGAACGATTGCGGGAGAATGTCTCGATCTCCCGGCGCGCGGATTCGCGACAACAAGTACCAACTACCATCAGGATTCCCTTCTGCCCCGCTTCCGCTGTTCCTATATTTCCCGCCAGATGTTAATTTCTATATCTAAACCCCAAATGGAAACCCTGGCCGATCTCGCGCAGCAATATCTCAAATTCCCCTCGGACACGGCTTTTGTGGGCCATCGCGGCTACCGCACGATTCGCCGGACTTACCGGCAGACCGCTGAAACGGCTTTTCGCTTTGCCCGCGAGCTGGAAGAACGCGGAATCGGCAAGGGGGACCGCGTGGTGCTGTGGGGCGACAATTCGCCGGAATGGGTGGCGGCTTTCGCGGGCATCATGCTGCGCGGGGCCGTGGCTGTCCCCATGGACCGGATCGCCGCCGCCGAGTTCATGCAGCGCGTAACCGGCGATGTGGAGGCGAAGCTGGTCGTTTGTTCGTCCGGACTTGAAAACAACGGAATGCGGTGGCCGCATCTCACACTCGAAGACCTGAGCGAGACTCTGGCATCGCGCTCCGGCGAACCTTATCCTCCGGCGGCGCTGACCGCCGGCGACACGGCCCAGATTGTTTTCACCTCGGGCACCACGGCCGAACCGCGGGGCGTGGTGCTCACGCACGGCAACCTGATGGCCAGCCTCGGCCCCATCGCGCGCGAGATCCCCAAATACCTGAAATACGAACGAATCTTTCATCCGCTGCGCTTTCTTCACCTGCTGCCTTTGAGTCATGTGTTCGGACAATACATGGGCATGTTCATTCCTCCTCTCATCGGCGGCATGGTGATCTTTCAGGAGAGCCTGAGCCCGAGAGAAGTTATTGAGGCCATCCGCTCGAACCGGGTTTCGGTGCTGGTGGCGGTGCCGCGCGTCATGGAGTCCCTAAGGACCAAGCTGGAGCGCGACTTTCCGGGCGAGTTCGGCGCGAAGTTCGATGCGGCTGAAAACGAGCGGTTCCTCCGCCGCTGGTGGAGGTTCCGAAAAATTCATCGGCTGTTCGGCTGGAAGTTCTGGGCCGCGATTTCCGGCGGGGCCGCTCTCGATTCGATCACGGAGGAATTCTGGCGCAGGCTGGGCTATGTCGTCATCCAGGGATACGGCCTCACCGAGACCAGTTCGCTCATCAGCCTGAATCATCCGTTCAAGGTGGGGCGTCGATCGATCGGCAAGGTGCTGCCTGGGCGCGAAATGAAGCTCGATCCGGAAACGGGCGAGATCCTCGTGCGCGGCAACAACGTCGCGCAGCAGTACTGGCAGGGCAAAGAGTTAAAGCCGGTCACCGGGGAAGAAGGCTGGTTCCGCACCGGCGATCTCGGCGCGATGGACGAAGAAGGCAATCTCTACTTCAAGGGACGCAGCAAGAACGTGATCGTCACGCCCGCCGGAATGAAGATTTATCCCGAGGACCTGGAGCAGGCCCTGCGCCGCCAGCCCGAGGTGCGGGACTGCGTGGTCTTCGGCGTGGCCCGAGGCGGCAACGCCGAGGCCTGCGCAGTGTTGCTGCTTCGCGAAGGCGCCGGAGACGCGGTCGTCGCCCGCGCCAATACGCGATTGGCCGACTTTCAGAAGATCCGCAGCTTTTTTGTGTGGCCCGATGAGGATTTTCCCCGCACCTCCACGCAAAAGCCGAAGCTCGGCGTCATTCGTCAGGTGGTGGAATCACAACTTGGCGGAGAGCCCGCCACCGTCGGAGCCGCGGACGGTACTCTGCAGGAGCTGATCGAAAGCGTGGCGCATCGCAAGATGGAGATTCGCGGCGGCACCCGGCTCGAAGACGATCTCAATCTCAGCTCGCTCGACCGCGTGGAACTGATGAGCGCCATCGAAGACCGCTATCAGGTGGACCTCAGCGACCGCGACTTCTCGCAGATCGCAACCATCGCCGACCTGGAAGAGCTGGTCAGGAAGTCAGCGGGGCCGGCGGCGCGTCCGCTGGATTATCCCTACTCACCGTGGGCGCAGCGATGGCCGATTCCCTGGATACGCACCATCGTCTACTACCTGCTGACGTGGCCGTACACCATGATCATGGCTCGTCCGAAAATCATCGGGCGCGAAAATCTTGCGGAATTGAAAGGTCCCGCGCTGATCGTCAGCAATCACGTCGCGCAGGTGGATATCGGCTTCATTCTCGCGGCCCTGCCGCCGCGCTTCCGCCATCGCCTGGCGCCCGCCATGCAGGGCGAACAGCTGCGCGGCATGAGGCATCCGCCGAAGGAATGGTTCTTTGCCCGGCGATGGTTTGAGCAGCTCCAATATGTGTTGGTGACCGCTCTGTTCAACGTCTTCTCGCTGCCGCAAAAAGCCGGTTACCGTGAAAGCTTTCAATATGCCGGAAAGCTGGCCGACCAGGGCTGGAACGTTCTGGTCTTTCCGGAAGGCACACGCACCGACACCGGAGAGATGGCGGTGTTCCGTAAAGGCATCGGACTGCTGGCCACCCGCCTCAACCTGCCGGTGGTGCCCATGCGCATCGACGGCCTGTTCCCTTTCAAACGGGACAAGAAACACTACGCAGCGCCGGGCGCCATCCAGGTGCGGATCGGGCAGCCGGTCAGCTTCTCTCCGGAAACCGACCCGGAACAGATCGCGAAGGAGTTGCAGGAGAAGGTTCGGGGACTTTGAGTGCGTGTGTGACCACCGTAACATTGCGCCCGCTCCCTCACGACAGTACTCTCACTGCTGGCGAAACCCGCGCCGCGACAGGAGAAGTCCGACTGGCGCGGCCCATGACCTTTAGTAATCGCGGTGCACTCGCCGGAACGCAGGCATCTGAAAGGTTTGCAAGTGATCGGCTCGAATCGCAACCGGATAAAACTGCTGTCAGGCATCGGTCTGGCGCTGGGCCTGATCTCGCTCGGGCTTGCATGGGTCAGGTGGACGCCGTCGCGAAAGGTATCCGCCGATTCCGCGCAACCAAACGGTTTTACTCTGAAGCAATATGACAGCCTCCGCAGCCTGATGCGTTCCGGAATTCAGCATGAGTACGACTATCTGAACGCCGCTGTTCCGCTGCGCGCCACCCTTGAAGGACGCAAACTCGACGCCATCTCCACCTCCGCCGGACGGCTCTATAACCTGGCCCGGGAAACCGCCGGCTATGAACGCGATTTTCAGGCGGCGGGCAGAAGCCCCGCCGATCTGAAGTTCTTCCACGATCAGGTGATGCTGCTCGATCACACCACGCAGGAGCTGCAGGACGCGGCCCTGCGCCGCAACCTCGACCAGGTCGGCGCGTCGTTTGATGTGCTCGCAAAGACCTGTAACGATTGTCATACCCGCCTTGGCGTGAAAATGCCCGAAGATGAAGAAGTGAAGAAAGAGCCGGCGCGGGGCAGAAAGAAATAAATCGAGTGATTGCCAAAATTGGTAATCGGGGAATTGAGAACCTCTGTAGTGTTATTCCTGAAAGCCTTCGCAGTCCACAACGATTTTCGCACCGAAAGAAATCCCCGGCCTTTTTGTTTCCCTGTGTTCCTCTGCGTCTTTTGCGTCCTCTGCGGTGAGGTTCGGTTGCGACTTCGCCGCGCTTGCGGCTTCGATCTTCAGTTACCCGATTGCCAATTCTGACGATTCCCCGATCTGTGTCCGCTCCGTTAACAACCTGGCATTCGCGAATGCGTGCGATGACGGACTCTGAAGCGACCGCGCTATGCAGAAACCAATCAAGATGCCGGTGGCCAGGCCCCCGAGATGATCCACATTATCTGCTCCGGGAGAGATACCGACGAACAGTGGGTAGAGAATGACGACCGAGAGACGCCGGTGAAGCAAACGAGGCTGCGGCAATCGAAGCCTGCCCCAAAACAAGATTGCGGCGAGAGCGCCGGCGACCCCAAGGATGGCCCCGGAAGCACCCACACGAGTCAATTCCTCAGTATGCCAGATCAAACTCAACAGGCCGCGATTCCCGCCAGGAAGTAAATACCTGCAAGAACGAAGCCTCCGAATATCTTTTCAATCAGCCTGCCAACCCACCATAGGATAAGCATGTTGGATGCCAGATGAACGATTTCGAGATGAACGAATAAGTGGGTAATCAGGCGCCAATACTGCCCATGCAGGGTAAGCATCCTGGTATTGGCTCCCCAGTGAATCAGTTGGCTGGTTTGCGGGAAAAGCAGAGATGCACCGGAGATAACCATGGCCGCGAAGACCGCTGCGTTGATTCCAATCAGCAGGTTCGTCACTGTGAGCAGGCGAAACTTGCCGGCCATCATCATGGGCGCCGTAACGCCACTTATGTTCGAGGCCGGAACAATGACAGGATCGTCCGGCCTGGACACCGCCCATCGTGCTGATGCCCAGGCAACCGATGAATAGACGACCATCCTGACAGAGGTCAGAGTGAAGAGAGAAAAATCCAGGGCATTCCGCCCGATTGGAGAATCAGGGCTGAAAAAATGTCTCCACAGTTCATTGGAATGGTTTTCCATCACGCTGCCGCCGGAATGTAAGAGTGAGAACATCGCCATTTTTAAAAGCAGCAGGGGAACCGGGACCACCCAAATCCATTTCGCGGTTTTTGACGGCCAGAACTGCCCGACCGCAAAGGCCACGAGCGCGACCATCACCGCGCCGACAATCAGTTCTCGTTCCGCCGCCGATGTGGACGGGAAATTCGTGCGCAAAAAGCGATGAATAAACTGGCCGCCCATCAGCGGAGGCACCACCATTGCCACAATTATGTTCAGAATGAATGCGGCAAATCCGCGGACGAGGCGAAGCAGGGTGCCGGCAGGAGAAGACATATCTGAGGGCATCGCCGGATTATATATCCGAAATCGGTGCGACATGATTCTCGGCTTGCAGGACTTCAGGCCCTGCTTCTGCGTTATTTTCAACCCCTTGTCATCCTGTCAAACGAAGTGCGACCGCATGTGTATTCAAGATCGCCGGCTTTTGAGACGTAACAAGTTACGTCTCTACGCCGAGGGTTTCGTGCTCCCTGAACCCATTGCCATCCCGGACGGTGATCCCGCCTGCTGAAGCCACGAGGCTCATTGCTTCGTCTGCTACTATATTCTCCGAGTGAATTCCTTTGGTTCCAACGTGGTGCGCATTGAGGCGGAAGCGTTGCGCGCGCTGGCCGACCGCATTGCCGGTCCCATGGCCGGGGATTTTATTGCCGCGCTCGAGTGTCTGCACTCCTGCCAGGGACGCGTCATCGTGACCGGGATGGGCAAGAGCGGAATCATCGCGCGCAAGATCGCGGCCACCCTGAGTTCCACCGGCACGCCCGCCCACTATCTCCATCCGGCCGATGCCGTCCATGGAGACCTGGGCATGCTGGTCAAGGGCGACGTGGTCATGGCCCTTTCCTACAGCGGAGAGACCGAAGAAATTCTGCGGCTGCTGGCGACTATTCGCCGGGTGGGCGTGAAGCTCATCACCATCACCGGCGACAGTCTTTACGGAAACGGCGCACAGGCGAAACGCTCCACCCTGGCACAGGCCGCCGATGTTGCGCTTGATTGTTCCATCGCCCGCGAGGCGTGTTCGATGGGCCTGGCCCCGACCGCTTCGACCACCGCCATGCTGGCCCTGGGAGACGCGCTGGCCGTGGCCCTGGCCGAAAAACGCGGATTCAAAGAGGAGGACTTCGCCGATCTGCATCCCGGCGGCAAGCTGGGCAAGAAGCTGGCCCGCGTTTCGCAGCTCATGCACAGCGGCGACGCCCTGCCCAAAGTCTCCCCTCAGACCGGAATGGCGGACGTTATCTACGAAATGTCGCGCAAGGGGCTGGGAATTACCACAGTCGTTGAGGGCGGAAAACTACTCGGGGTCATCAGCGACGGCGACCTGCGCCGGCTGCTCGAGCGCCAGAAGGACGTGCTGCACCTGACCGCCGCCGAATGCGTCAGCCCGAATCCGAAGACCATCCGAGGCGACGAGTTCGCCACCAGCGCGCTGAATATCATGGAAGAAAAAAAGATCACTTCGCTGGTGGTGATGGATGCCGAGGACAACGTCGAGGGAATCATCCACCTGCATGATTTGTGGGGAACAGAGATGATGTGAGGAGCTGCCGGCTGCCGGCTTCTGGCTTCTGGCTTCTGGCTTCTGGCTACTGGCTACTGGCTACTAACTGCTACCGGTGATTCCAACCCCGCGACGCTCTCTCTTTTGTCATTCCGAAACCGCGAAGCGGAGAGGAACCTGCTTACAGCCGGTGCCGTCGGCTCTGGTGAAGGACCACCATCCGGTGCGAATCGAAAGGCCGCGAAGGCCGGCTGGAACGATGACTTGCGCGAGAGCCGACGACGCCGGCTATAAGCAGGTTCCTCTCCGCTGCGCGGATCGGAATGACAAAAGAGAGAGCGTTTCTGAATCGACGGTTTTCGATCACCCGATCCCCAATGTCCCGATGCTGTTAAAATCCCCCTGTGTCTACCGAGCGCGCAAAGAAAATCAAAATCATCCTGTTCGATGTCGATGGCGTCCTGACCGACGGAACCATCTGGCTCCTGCCTTCTCCGGATTTGGGTGCCGGCGGCCCGGTCATTCAGGGCCGGAACATGATCGAGGCCAAGGGGTTCCATGCCCACGACGGCGCGGGGATATCCCTCGCCCGCCTAGGCGGGTTGAAGTCGGGAATGGTCACCAAACGCGTCTCCGAGACCGTCGCTCTGCGCGCCCGCGATCTCAAGATGGATTACGTCTTTCAGGGCGCGGACAACAAGGCCGCGGTGCTCGATGAGATTCTTGCGAGCAGCGGCGTCCATGAGGACGCGGTTGCCTATGTGGGCGACGATGTCATCGATCTGCCCATTATGCGGCGCTGCGGACTGGCCATCGCCGTGGCCAATGCCCGCGATGCGGTCAAAGCGGTTGCTCACTACCAGACCCCTTCTCGCGGAGGCGAAGGCGCGGGCCGCGATGCGATCGAATACATCCTCAAAGCCCAGGGCACGCTCGACAGAGTGATTGAAGCCTACATCCAGGCCCGGACCTCCATCTTCGAGCAGTAACCGATCTTGCCGCACAATGTCGCGCTTTGACACTACCTCGTACGACCGCGATATGGCTACACTGCGTCCATGTCGCCCCGCAGATTTCTCACGGATTCAGACCGCTACCCGTGGCGGCCGCTCAAGGTGATTGCCATCGCGGTGGCCGTGCTGCTGACCGCAGTGTGCGGCGGTGGCGGATGGACTCCGCGCACTCCCAGAGTGCCTCCTCCGCCTCCGCCCGATCTTTCCGTATCGATTCCGGCAACGCCGGTCTCGCTGAGTCCCGATGGCGTCAGGGTTGCGTCCATCAGGAGCTATTACAGCATCCTGATTTCCGATTGGCAGGCGAGGAGCCATCCCCTGATACTTGAAGATCGGTCGTGCTTTTCGGTATCCGATGTCATCCGATTCAACCCCGATGGAAGCCTGCTGGCCCGCACCTGCCTGGATGGCAGCGTCCTGGTGTGGGAGACGAACACCGGCAGACCGGCGTTTAGGTCGCCCTGCGGCCCTGGCATCGGGACCTCGATCGCATGGAGTCACGACGGGCATCGGCTGGCTGCCGCTTGCAAGGGAAGAATTATTGTGTGGGAAGTTTCAACTGGCAAAAAAGTTTCCGATTTCGCGGCAATGGAAAAATTGGGACGAATTGCCGGCCTGGCATTCACCCGCTCCGGAGAAATCTATTCGAGCGACTCGACAGGCTGGGTGCGCTTGTGGAGCGTCGGCGGGGAGGCACTCCGCACCATCACCTTTAATTACGGAGTATACGGGCTGCTGCTGAGCCCCGATGAAAAGGAGCTGGCGGTGGTCCAGAAAAACCCCGATGTTGCCGGCATCGGCAACGAAGTCGTCTTGTGGGATTCGGTGACCGGATTGAAGCGCCGGCTCACAGCCGTGAACGCCGACCTGCCGGACCTGATCGCGTTCTCTCCCGACGGCAAACTGCTCGCGCTCAGAATCGGGGAAGGCAGGGTGTCGGTATTCTCAACGGTGTCGAACCAGTATGTCGCAACCCTCGGCAACGCGCACCGCGTGCGCGACGTTGTCTTCCGCCGCGACGGCACGATTGTCGCAATTGTGGGTCAGCAGGTACGCACCTGGCGGTGCTGCGGCAGATGACTCTCCCACCCTTCGAGTCGAAGGGTGGGACGGAAAAAGAAAGTCCTACTCGACCTGGTCCACGGGCTTCTTCAGGGACCGCACAAACGACACGAAAGAAGGATCTTTACGCATCGTGGCGAACTCGCCATCTTTCAGCGCGTCCTTGATATACGGATAACCGGCCTCATTGGCTTTGGCCAGATAGAGACGGCAGTTCTCTTCGTCGCCTCTGCTGCAGTACATCTTGGCCACCATGTAGTGGAAATAAGCGCGGTCACTCTGGTTCTGGGTCGCCAGCTTCACCGAGACGCCGCCGCCCGCCTGGGGATCGAAGATGGTGGGGTCGAGCTGCAGAGCGCGCTGGTATTCATGCGTGGCCTTGTCGAAATCCTTGCGCGAGAAATAGGCGCTTCCCAGGTTGAAGTGGAAATGGGCGCTCTCATCGTTGAGCCTGATGGCGCGCTGATAATGTTTGACCGAGGCGCTATAGCGCCGCATCTGGTAGTCGGCCGCGCCCAGGTTGTTGAACGCCTCGGCGTATTCGGGGTTCAATTTGGTCGCTCTCTCAAATTCTTTTTTGGAATCCTGGTAACGCTGAAGCTGGATGAAGCAGATGCCGACCTTGTTGTGCAGGGTTGCGGTGTCGGCCTTTCCCCCGGCCACGCGATAGTAGTCGACGGCATCGAGGTAATCTTTCCTGGCCCGCAGAGCGTCACCCTCCTCTTCCAGTTCCTGCGCGGAGGCGGCTTGCGAGGGCGGGGCAACACGTTCAGGCCGCAAATCCTGCGGGACCGATTTCTGCTGCGCAGGCAGAGAGAGTGCGCATAAAGCAAGAACGACGGTAAATGAGGTAAGGTGAAGGCGGTGCATAGGGGGTACCCCTCCTGATTTGACTCTCAAACGGTCAGGGAAAGCCGGAACCCCGTCGAGGTCACTTATCCCGGCGGCCGGTCCGTGTTCCCGTCTTTGCCTCCAAATATACGCCTAAAGAAGCCCCTTTTCCCTGGTTTTTCCGCGGGCTTGCCATTGGGTTCCCGGCCACTGCTATTTGGAGCCTGACCCGGCGACGGGACATTTGTACTATTAGACACCGTCGAGGGGGGCGCGGGTTTGGGCTCCAGACCAAAAATTTTCTGGATCAGGGTCCGCTGCTCGGTCGAGGGAAGCTGGTCGCAGGTCTGGGTCGGCTGGGTACCCTCGATAAACGCGGCCAGATAGTCGTCCGGACAGGCCGGAGTGGCGATGCGATTGGTGGCCTTGTCGAGGGTGAGCTGCACCACGCCGGAAGGCGGGTAAAATCCCTTCACATCGGAATAATTCGGAAGCTGGATGGCGCGCTTCATGAACTCGGCCCAGATAGGCGCGGCCAGTACTCCGCCGGCGAGTTTGATGTCGCTGTAGTCGTCGTACCCCACCCACACAATGCACAAAAGGTTGGAGGTGAAGCCCGCGAACCAGGCGTCATGGGAGCTGCCGGTCTTGCCGGCCGCGGGAGCTGTAAATCCGCGGGAGCGGACGCCCGCCGCCGGCGCGGTAAATCCGCGAGACCGAACGACCGCCGCCGTACCGCGGTTCATGAC
>Ga0137391_10004109_pt1 | contig 11118 bp, 8 predicted proteins | sample 15con2h24BmetaG_FD_101399 | JGI IMG/M metagenome (GOLD analysis project Ga0137391, IMG submission 101399) | Vadose zone soil microbial communities from Angelo Coast Range Reserve, California, USA - 15con2h2.4B metaG | ecosystem: Environmental > Terrestrial > Soil > Vadose zone > Saprolite...
AAAAACTGGCCAGTTTTGTTGCGTCACAGCGGGGCTCGCAGTTTCTTCCTGATGGAACGTTGAAATTTCTGGCCAAAGGGTGGGGGGCGCGAGAACTCCTGGAACAACTTCAAAAGCTCTTGGAGAATTTGTTCGAGGCGAAAAGCTCACCTTCGGTTGCCTGAGCCGTCTATAGTGACTTCACCTCACTGCTAGCAATGTGACAACGCTTCGTGGCTGTTTCTCCGTGCTGAAAAGCGGCTTCACATTGTGATACGGTTTGTACCGGAGGCCCATGCGGAGTATCTTCAAGTTCCTTTTACCAGCCTTGATTTGTTTTTCCGCCGCGTGTCTGGCGGCCACCGACCCCGCTGCCGATTTCAATTCGCTGGTGGACAAGTATTTTGACTTTCACTTTGAATTCAACCCAACCGAGGCCACCCAAGCGGGTTTTCATGTGTACGACTCCAAGCTGGAAGACTATTCCGCGGCTGGCCGCAAACGGGAAATCGCGGGGCTGAAAGATTACTTGGCCAAGTTTGAGAGGCTGGATCGTTCCAGCCTTCCTCCTGATACGGCGGGGGATCTTGCCTGGATGATTAGTGCCATTCATTCGCAATTGTTGGAACTGGAAAGCATTCAGATGTGGAGGAAAGACCCGGACGGGTATACATCGGGAGTGACCAACAGCATTTTTCTCTTGATGAAGCGGAACTTTGCCCCTCCCGAGGAGCGGTTGCGCTCGGTAATCAGTCGCGAACGGCAGTTTCCCCAGGCGTTTGCGGGGGCGCAAGAGAACCTGCAAAACCCTCCCAGAATTTATACCGAAATTGCTCTTGAACAACTGCCGGACGTAGTCGACTTCTATCGCAAGGACGTCCCTGAGGCTTTTTTGCAGGTCAAAGATGAAAAGCTGCTGACGGAATTCAAAGCCTCGAATCAGGCTGCCATTGCCGGTTTGGAAAGCTATGAGAAATTTCTGGACGATACTGTCCTGCCGCACGGCACCGGAGACTTCCGGCTGGGAGCGGGGAACTTTCGCAAGAAACTGCAGTACGACGAAATGGTGGACATACCGCTCGACCGGTTACTGGAAATCGGCTACGCCGACCTGCATCGCAATCAACAGGAGATGAAAGAAGTTGCGGCAAAAATCGATGCCAAACACAGCGTATTGGAAGTGCTGGCCGATATTCAGAAGCAGCACCCTGCACCCGATCAACTGCTGCAGGCATTTCGCGACACGTTTGCAGGCCTACAGAAATTCATCGTAGACAAGAAGATCATCACCATACCGCCGGGTGTGCCGCCCACGCTCGAGGACACTCCGCCATTCATGCGCGCAACCACGTCCGCGTCTCTCGATACTCCCGGCGCATACGAAAAAAAAGACAACAAGGCGCTGTTCAATGTGACCACCGCCGATCCCAAATGGTCAGCCGAACGGACGGAAGACTGGATGAAAGGTTTCAACAACAGCATGATTCCCGGGACTGCGATTCACGAGGTCTATCCCGGTCACTTCGTGCAATTTTTGTGGATCAATCAATTGTCCTCGAAGGTGCGAAGGCTGACCTTTTGCGGCAGCAATGCTGAAGGCTGGGCGCATTACTCCGAGCAGATGATGCTGGATGAGGGCTACGGCAATGGCGATCCGGTTTTGCGCATGGGACAACTAGAAGACGCGTTGCTGCGGAATGCACGTTACCTTGTCGGAATTCAGATGCATACCGGCAAGATGACAATCGAGCAAGCCAAGCAGTTCTTCATCAAAGAGGGCTATCAGACGCCTTCGATAGCAGACCTCGAAACGAAGCGCGGCACTTCCGATCCTACCTATTTGGTCTATACACTGGGAAAGCTCCAAATCCTCAAGCTGCGGGAAGACTATCGAAAAATGCGCGGTCCGGATTTCAGCCTGCTTGAATTTCATAACCGGCTGATGCAGCAGGGCGGCGTTCCGCTGAAGATCATCCGCAAGGCGATGCTGGGAGATGACAGCCCAACGCTTTGATCCGAATTTGCATCGAAGCGCTTTGTGAAACTCGGATTTGTGCTGAAGGCAATCGATGACGATGAAAGTCTGCAAAGCCGTGTTTCCCGCTGCCGGACTGGGTACGCGCTTCCTACCTGCAACCAAGGCACTCCCCAAAGAGATGCTGCCACTGGTTGATAAACCGATCATTCAATACGGCGTGGAAGAGGCTCTGGCCGCTGGCTGCAACCAGATCATCATGATCACGGGACGCGGCAAGCAGGCGCTTGAAGACTATTTCGACGTCAGCTACGAACTGGAAAGGATTCTTGAAGAGAAGAAGAAATTTGATCTGCTCAAGATAGTCCGACAAATATCGGACATGATCCACGTAGCCTACGTGCGCCAGAAAGAGGCACTGGGCCTGGGACATGCCGTGCTCACCGCGCGCGAACTGGTGGGTAATGAGCCGTTTGCCGTACTACTGGCCGATGACGTCATTGACGCCGAAGTTCCGGTCTTGAAGCAGATGATGCGCGTCTTCGAGCAGACCCAGTGCTCGGTAATCGCGACCCAAATTGTGGAAGGGCGGGCGATTTCCGCCTATGGTGTGCTCGACGCCAAGCCGGTGGAGGGACACGGTGGACGCTTATATGAGATCCGCAACATGGTTGAGAAGCCGCGGTTCGAAGAAGCGCCTTCGAATCTGGCCATCATTGGGAGATACATTCTGACTCCGGCGATCTTCGATGTTCTGAGCCAAACCGAAGTGGGTACGGGCGGAGAACTACAACTGACCGATGGCCTACGGCTGTTGCTCAAGCGAGAAAAAATGTATGCCTACGTTTATGAAGGCAAGCGCCACGATGCCGGCGACAAGCTGGGTTTCCTCAAAGCGACCATCGAATTTGCGCTGAAGCGCGAAGATCTGGGCGGGCCACTGAAAGAGTATATGCGGACGCTTAAGCTGGATTGAGCCTCGTGTGGGTCGGACACCCTTGTCCGACGCTTTTGACTTTGCTTCTGGGCAGACTTGCAATTCCGAAGGCCAAGGGCTTCGACGTTAAGACCAAGATAAAAGCCAAAGGCGTCGGACAAGAGTGTCGGACCCACACCAAGACAAGGCTTTGCCCCTATACGGTCTCTTTCAGCTTGCGCGATTTTTCTTCCACGCCCTTGGCCAGCTTTTCTTTGTGTGCCTGAAGCTTCTTCGCCAGCGCGGGATCAGCGGCTGCGAGAATTTGTGCGGCTAGGATTCCGGCATTGGTTGCTCCCGGTTTGCCAATCGCGACCGTGGCGACGGGGATTCCAGCAGGCATTTGGACAGTGGCCAAGAGGGAATCCATCCCGTTCAAAGACGTCGAGGGAATCGGCACGCCGATGACGGGCAACGTCGTGTGTGCGGCAATCACTCCGGCAAGATGGGCCGCGCCACCCGCGCCGGCGATGATGACGCTGATGCCGCGTCCAGCAGCGTTGCGCGCGTATTCTGCGGTACGATCGGGCGAACGGTGCGCCGAGGTTACGTCAATCTCGTAGGGAATCCCGAAACCCTCGAGCGCTTTGCCAGCCTCGCGCATAATCTCAAGGTCGGAGTCGCTGCCCATCACGATCGAAACCAGGGGTTTGCTCATTCAGTCCTTTCAAAGCCGCTTCAAGTTGCGGATCACACATGACGCGGGTTATTTGTTTAACATGCGTCCCGCGATGTCCTTGCGGTAGTGCGCGCCGTCAAATTGAATTTTATCAACCGCACGGTAAGCGCGAGCTGCCGCTTCTTGCAAAGTTTCTGCATGCGCCGTGACTCCCAGCACTCTTCCGCCTGCGGTGTAGAACGCGCCGTCACGCGTGCTGGTGCCGGCGTGAAAAACTTTTACGCCTTCGAGTTGGTTGGCATTTTCAATTCCGGTGATTTTTTTCCCTACTTCAATCGTGCCCGGATAGCCGCCGGAAGCCATCACCACGCAGACTGAGGCATCCTGCGACCAGCGGAAATCGCCATCGCTCACCCGGCCTTCGATAGATGCCTCGATGGCCTCGATCAGATCGCTTTCCAGACGCATCAGGATCGGCTGCGTCTCGGGGTCGCCGAAGCGGCAATTGAATTCCAGCACCACGGGGCCGCGGGCGGTCATCATTAGCCCGCAGTAGAGGATGCCTTTGTATTCCATACCTTCGGCCTTCATGCCTCTGACCACCGGGCCTGCGACGTGGTGAAGCAGCCAGTGCGTCATCGGGTCGTCGAGCAGGCCGGGGAAAGAGTAGGCGCCCATGCCTCCGGTGTTGGGGCCAGTGTCGCCGTCGCCGACGCGCTTGTGATCCTGCGCAGCCACCAATGGCGCCACGCGTTCCCCGTCGCTGAGGACGAGGAACGAAATCTCATCGCCTTGCAGGCACTCTTCGATTACAACTCGCGCCCCAGCTTCGCCAACCATTTTTCCGGAGAGCATTTCGTTCGCCGCCGCCATGGCTTCTTCTTTGGTCTTGCAGATGACCACGCCCTTGCCCGCAGCCAGACCATCCGCTTTTACTACTGTGGGAGCGCTGAATCGGGAAAGCTCATGCTTGACCTCGGTCGCCGAATTGCAGATCGCGTAGTGTGCGGTAGGAATGCGGTGGCGCTGCATGAACTTTTTGGCGAAGCTCTTACTCGATTCGAGCTGCGCGCCGGCTTTAGTGGGCCCGAAAACCGGCCATCCGCGCGCGTTAAACCTATCCACAATTCCGAACTGAAGCGGGACCTCTGGGCCGACAACGGTAAGATCGGGATGGATCTGGCTTGCGACTGCCAGCAGGGATTCCACATTCTTCAAGTCGGCGGGAACGCACTCGGCTTCTGCGCTAATGCCGCCATTGCCAGGCGCGCAATAAACCTTGGAAACGCGCGGAGACTGGCGCAGTTTCCAAACTAGGGCGTGCTCGCGGCCGCCGCTTCCAATAACCAGGACTTTCATAATCTGGAGACACAAGGTTAGGGGCAGAAGGAAATCTGTGTCAAACGGGCTCAGGGGTTACTCCACCCGAGGGGATTTTGCTACACCCCCCCGGTTCGCCCGCCGCGAGGCCTCGCTGTAAGTCTCACGTGCGCGGTCGCTTATGTCGTCAATGCCTTCACTCAATCGGCTCCTGAGAGAATCCAGCAGGTACACACTGGTCCCCAGCAGCACATTCCACAGGACTTTCTCCTCTACGTAGTTTCATCTGGCGCCTCCGTTATGAGTTACTTGTGTAGAGAAGATGCCGAAACCGCAGATTGCGGTTGGAAGGGATTTCAACAGGGTGGGCTGACTGATTGCAGCCCTGCGAGGTACAGCAAATACTGCGTAGGCTGAAAAATGGGACCCGCGGAGTTACCGGACTTAACCAGAATTGCGATTACTGCAGTTTTGCCCGTTCTGCTCTGGCTTGCCTCAGTATGGGAATGTCGTTATCCGCGTCTTTCCATAAGGAAAAAAAATCTTGGTATTGCTGGCGGGCGCCGACTATATCACCCATCATGACCTCGGCCCGGGCGAGCTGCAATCGCGACAAAGCGCCGAGAAGACCATTTTGCACGACGCCACGATGCTCCAGAACTTTCCTGAATTCCGCTGAGGCTGCACTGCCATTGTGTGTCGCCATGTAGGCTTGTCCCCGGATGTATGTGGGGTACATGTAGAGCGAAGCATTCACAGTATCAGCCTGGCTTAGTTCATATGGAACCACGATCCCCAACTGAGAAACGGCAGCTTCCGGCATTCCCGCCTGAATGTCAAGGGACGCCTTGATGGCCGGCCCCCAGTAGAACTTGACGAGCGTATTGGCAGGGTTACTGGTTTCCAATTCCTTCAGAAGCGCTCGGGCGGAATTTGCATGCCCGCTTCTTGCCAACGCAAGTGCAGCTTGCAATTTGATATTCCGGGTCGGCGCCAAAGACAGAGCCGAGCGCACATGCTGACCTGCCAAAGATGCATGACCAACTTCGGCTTCTTGTAAAGCAGCCATAATCTGAACGTTGGCTGCGATTTCCGTAGCCTTTCCTCGTTTTGCCCATTCCGTTACTTGATCAGACAGCTCTCTTGCTGTGCGCATCCGTCCCAAGTAGGCTTGAGTTTGCAAATGAAGTGTGAGCAGGTACTCTTCTACTCCGGGTTTGCCTATCCCCCATCTGACCTGCCGTTCCATCTCTGCGGTATCACTGCGCTGGAAGGCAAGCTGGTACGAGCTCTCATGTATTTCTTCTCCATCCAGGCCTTGTGATTCTGCGGTCTGCAGGACCCGCACAGCTTCATCGAGTCGGTTAAAGCTGATCGCTGCCTCCACCATATTGAATACGTTCACGCCAGATTCCGGGTTCAACTGTAGGGCTTGCCGCGCCTGATCGTAAGCCTCTTGCATCGCCCCCAAATCGGCGTAAACAGTTGCCAGCTTTTCTCGCGCGTAGCCATCCCGCGGATACGTTGCTGTCCAGAGCTCGCCCGCCTCCTTCGCTTTCTCGACATTGCCGGTAACGGTTTCGTTATATAGGGTCGTGAGGAAGTATTTTTCCCGCTCACTCAACCGGTCCTTCAATTGATAGGCGCGAGCGTAATTGCTCATCGCCTTGCTGTCCTCGCCGAAATCCTCATAGGCGCGGCCCAGGACTGCGTAGGCGAGAGCGAATTTGTGGTCCAGCCGAATTGCATGTTGGTAAAAAGGAATTGAGGCCGTGACTCCCGCGTTGCGCTCAGCTTTTAATCCCATGCTGAACGCCTTCAGCGCTTCGAGTGAGTTCGTGGTTGCGTTTACCGGAAAGTCGTACTTCTCTAAAGAAGGTAAGGACTCGCCAACTTTAACCCGCACCAGGGAAGCAACCCGCCCTAGCGCCTTGAGGACGCCTTCTTTGTTTTCGGCTTCCGCCTGACCTACCGCCAATGTCTCGCCATTCGAGCAACCGAGCGCTTCCAAACCCAGAATGTAATGCGTGCCGAAGGCAGAAATGCTGCCGGCGAGGATCGCTTTGCCACCCATTCTCAGACAGGCCTCTGATGCCAGTTCTCTAGTCAGTAGGTCCCGGGGTGTGCGGCCCATCCGGCGAAGGATCTCATCGACTTGCAGATCGGAAGCGACAGTCAAAAAAGGCGACTGTGTGAGCTCCATCAAGAGCCCCTGTTTCAGTGTCTCGTCAAAGACTGGGTCGTCGGTTTTGTTCGCAAAGTCGGAGAGAACGACGGTGTCTTTGTCAGTTAACCGCGAAGTGGCAGCGACAGTATCGGGGCTGCGCCGGGCCGCGCCGCTTCTCCTCGAATGTGCCCTCCAGTACGGGAGAAGAGATGCAGCCGCGAACGCGATCAGCAGAGAAGCTAGGATTAGAACACGCCGGTTAGACTGCGAACTGGGCGTTTCAATCGCTACTTGGGGACGCGTACTCCGTAATCGCTCCCTGGATTCTTTCAGACCGCGAACAAGAGGGGCACCCGCGGATTCTCGGTCAACTTCGACGACCGGCGCGATGAACCTGTAGCCCTGGTGCGCTACGGTCTCGACGTATCGTGGTAGGTCTGATGAATCCGAAAGCGCCACCCGCAACTTTCGGACTGCGGTGTTTAAGCTGTCTTCATATTCGACGAACGTATGCTCAGGCCACAAGCGTTCTCGCAATTCCTCACGAGATACAACTTTGCCCGGGCGTTCGAGGAGCATGCACAGGATCTCGAACGGTTGCTTCTGGATTTTGACGTGGGTACCGCCCTTGAGCAGTTCGCGCCTGACGAAGTTCATTTCAAATACGGAGAACCGGACGTTCAGCGGCTGCGGCTGTGATTGGTCAGCTACCACGTGACTGGCCCTACATTGCCCAGAAGTTTACACCTGTCCTTGGCGGGCCGGAAGCAGAAGTTAGATCAACTTCTAAAACCCGCGTTTTTAACGCCTTAGGCGGTTAGTTGGAGATCGGTCACAGTTCGGTTGACGCGCGTACGCTTCTCCACCAAGATGCCACTCTGTTCCTGAGCTGAACGCGGAGCTCTGGGGAAAACCAGGAGCGTGCATATGTCGTCCAGAGTTGTATGGTTGGCTCTTCTGGCGTGTATTTGGTGTAGCTCGGCTTGGGGGCAGTTAACCGACCGCACACAAGCGCCAAACACCGCCAAGGTGGGAATAGCTACGTCGCTTCAAGACGAAGTTGGGGCCGGACGTGGCGATGTGATGACGCCTGGCTCCTCCATTTTCATCATCAACCGCGATCCCTTCCGTTCGGTGCGCCGCGGGCGACAGCTTTTCCAGCGGAAATTTACGCGGCTGCAGGGGCAGGGCGCCAATGAAGGCGACGGCGTTGGCGATCTCAATACTGACGGCGCGCTCGGGGCGGGACTTTCCGACAGTTGCGCGCTCTGTCACGGCCGACCACGAGGCTCGGCGGGCGTGGGAGGAAATGTCGCGACCAGGCCCGATAGCCGGGATGCTCCGCACCTGTTTGGCTTGGGACTCAGAGAAATGTTGGCGGACGAGATTACCGGAGATCTGCGCAACATTCGGCAGCAAGCGATTGTCGCGGCGGTGAAGAGCGGACGTTCCGTGACTCTTGCATTAACGAGCAAGGGGGTGAACTATGGCGCGATTACAGCCGGCCCTTCCGGTTTGGTGGGTACGTCGCAGGTGCAGGGAGTCGATCCCGATCTGCGGGTGAAGCCGTTTTTCGCTGAGGGGAGCACGATCTCCATGCGCGAATTTGTCGTGGGCGCGCTGCATAAAGAGATGGGCCTGGAAACCAACGATCCCGACTTGGCCAAAGCCAGCGCGGGCGGACGAGTGGTGACTCCCGCGGGCATGGTGCTGGACGGGAGCCAAGATGTAATCAGTCCGCCGCCGGCGCCGGATGCCGAAACCGGCCAGTACGAGATAGATCCGGCCATAGTGGACCACCTGGAGTTCTACCTGCTCAACTACTTCAAGCCCGGGCTAGGAAAACAAGATACGGCGACGAACCTGGGTCGTATGGTGTTCAACAAGATAGGCTGCAGTTCTTGCCACATCTCGGACTTACTGATCAACCATGACCGTCGCGTAGCCGACCTGGAGACCGTTTACGACCCAGTTCGCGGCAACTTCAATAACCTCTTCGCCACCGCGACAGCGTTCATCAATAGCCTAGATGACGGCAGCGGCTACCAGACACTGAAGCAGCCGCAGCAGAATTCGTTTCTGGTGAAAAACATTTTCACTGATTTCAAGCGGCATGATCTGGGGCCGAATTTTTACGAGCGCAATTACGACGGCACGTTGCAGAAGGTCTTCCTGACTCGTCCTTTGTGGGGAGTAGGTTCAACCGGCCCGTACGGTCACGACGGCCGCAGCATGACTCTGGATGATGTCATTTTGCGTCACGGCGGAGAGTCGCAAACTGCTCACGATGCCTATGCGAAACTGTCAGGACCGGAATCCGATGCGCTGCAGAAATTCCTGAACTCGCTGGTGCTGTTTCCGCCAGACGATACGGCTTCGACTCTGGATCCAGGAAATCGGACCACCCCGAATTTTCCGCAATTCGGGCACGGGAGCATCAAGCTAACGGTGCTATTCAACGATCCGACAGATCCAGAATAGGAGGCTCTGGCGTAACACGACTGCGCTCACGGATTACGAGCCGGCAACGAGAAAACGCCGCCCGAAGGCTGCGTGTCTTGCCGCTAGATTCTCATGGTTTTGCTACTGAATAAGCGTCACGTTCCCATTCTACTAGCTGTGTCAGTCAAGGAGGGTGTCATGCCAAACCTCAAGGATGTTTTTCGCACCGCAGTGGCCGCGCTTCTGTTTCTAGTGTTTGCCTCATTGCTGACGTACAACCGCAGCAATGCCGCAGGAACAATTAAGTCCACCGCTCCCGCTCGTGGCTACTACCTAACAACCGGTACCTTTGACGGTAGTCACGCGCTGGCCGCGTGTACGACGGGATATCACATGGCCTCGATGTGGGAGATCCATGAAACCTCCACCCAGCGCTATGACACCACACTAGGTTTTTCGACCGCCGATTCCGGCTCCGGCCCGCCAACCACATCCTTTGGCTGGGTTAGAACCGGGTACAGCGCAAATAATGGCAACACTGACTCGGGAAATTTCGCCGGAATTGATAACTGCAACGCCTGGACCAGCAATCTTTCCACCGACTACGGCACAATGATCGCACCCTTTATCCTCTGGAACAGCACTGGCGTGGAAGTTGTTTCCCCGTGGCACGCACTGGCCAACTTCTGCAGCAATTCCCTGCAGGTGTGGTGTGTGCAGGATTAAAAAACTCGCTGCTGATGCCCTGCCGTTCGCGTTGCCACGAAACGTCGGCGAACTCGTCGCTACTGCTTCCTACTGAATCAGCGTGCCGCCATTCGGCTCCTCGTCCGGCGGGATCACCACTGCTGCTGCCACTCTGTCTCCTGGCTCCATATTCAGCAGGCGGACGCCCTGAGCCGAGCGGCCGGATTCGCGGATGGTTTTGGACTCGATGCGGATGATTTTGCCGTACTGGCTGATCAGCATGACTTCGGATTTTTCTGACACTTGCGAGATGCCGGTGACTTTGCCGTTGCGCGCCGTGGTCTTGACGTTGATCACGCCTGCGCCTCCTGCCCTGACGAGGCTCCCGGCGGGCGCTATGCGTCCTAATGGCAGAATCAGTCCCACCAAGGAGAAAACTCTTAGCTTTTTCAACCCGATCAAATCTTCGCTGAATTTCTGCCAATACTTTCCAAGGTTAGCGTTGCCTTCAGGTTTAGATACAGCGATCAAGAGCGACTCCACTTCATGCAGCGTGAGTTTCTCGTCAATTATGTAGATTGCCAGCTTGTCCCACTCTTTCCCGTGGAGATCACTTGTGTGAGTGCTTAGCCTTCCCAACAGGTACGAAGCTCTTCCTACGTAATAAAGCTCACCATTTTTCTTGTAGAGTGCACAAAGACCATTTCGTTCATGATCCTTTAGGTAGGAAATTTGCAAATTTGTCTCTGCTCTCACCCTCAAGAAGAGCGCGGCTGACCTCCGGCAGGTACTTCTTCACCAGTGGGGTGCCACCGTTCTTATGTAGTTTGTGTGTGCTTTTCACCGTAAGAGTAAAAAAGGAGAGACCCGCACATTCTCAGCTACAACGGATAGAGTGTCAATAATCTTGCACGGCCCGAGCGGGCCGGGGGATCAATTGCGCACGAGCTAGC
>Ga0137391_10004111_pt1 | contig 11117 bp, 8 predicted proteins | sample 15con2h24BmetaG_FD_101399 | JGI IMG/M metagenome (GOLD analysis project Ga0137391, IMG submission 101399) | Vadose zone soil microbial communities from Angelo Coast Range Reserve, California, USA - 15con2h2.4B metaG | ecosystem: Environmental > Terrestrial > Soil > Vadose zone > Saprolite...
AGCCCGCGACACTCTCTCCCTGAATGAGAGGGCAGGCGATTGCGCTCTCCTCCCACAGTAGCCAGTGGGCAGGCCAATGCGCCGATTGATCGGAGCGATTTGTCGTCAGCAGATGGCCGACAGTGGTAGTATATCCAGCCAGGGATTCTATCCCCAGGAACATCGCCTGCGGTTCGAGGTTTGCCGGCCAGGGCGTCGTTCCCTGGCCGGTAAGCTCGCGCAGGCTGCGAACCTTGCACTCGGCTCCACCGGGCGGCATACACACGGCAATGGTGATAGACATCCCCACATTGTTGGGATCCAACTGCGCCAGTGCCTGCTGTAACACGAGGTTACTGATCGCCCAAAAGCGTCGCTGGGGAAGAGTAATCATATAGGTATTGATGACGCGAGCATAAAATTCGGAAGGGATCTCGACTGATTCGTTTTCTGCGTATGGCCCAGTTTCTAGCTCAGCAAACTCGGGAAATTCCTGTGCTATCAACCCCCTCCATTCGGAGGACTCTGAAGATGGGAGAGCCCCGAGAAGCTGGCGTAGATTCTGGGGGCGGGGAATGGTCATCCCACTCGCCCAGCGCATCAGCGTCATCGGGTTGATCCCCAATGCAGAGGCTATTCTTTGCCTCTCCTGTGGATTTTTATTAATGCGAGTTCCCAACAGAGTGCGCCATGAATCCGGCTGATCCATCTTATGTTCCCTTTAGTATGTTTCGCCGCATTTTCTTGTGCGAAGGTCTGCTGCTCATTAGCATAGCACCGCGTAGCCTTGAAGTCAACGATTTGCGGTTAGCGCATGATATCGTATCCACCCTCTTTATACCGCTGAGCTAATTCGCTTGCACTCATTTGTTCACCCCTCTTGACCAGCCCACAATCGGCAACGAGTTGTCCTACGATCTGTTCTGGTGTAGCTCCTGCTGATCGTAGTGGTTCAAGGCCAGCGCTTTGTGTGCGTTTAGAGAATCTTTTCCCGTGTTCATCAAGCAAAAGTGGCACATGTGCGAAGGTGGGGACAGGAAATCCGAGCGACTCGAATAGCAGAATCTGGCGGGCAGTAGATTGTAGTAGATCAGCTCCCCTCACGACCTGGTTGATGTGCATCAGAGCGTCATCCACGACCACGGCAAATTGGTAAGCAAAGATGCCATCCGAGCGGCAGACAATAAAATCTCCTACCGCTTGCTGTACCTGCTCTTCTACTGGCCCGGCCAGCAGGTCGGTGAAGGAAACAGTCCGCTCATCGTCTACCCAAAAACGCAATGATGGGCGGCGATTATTAGCCTCGTGTTGCCTGCGCTGTGCCTGTGTCAGGTAGCGGCATGTGCCAGGGTAGCGTGGGCCTTCATCCCCATGCGGAGCGCTAGCAACGCGAGCAATTTCTGCGCGACTGCAATAACATGGGTAAATCAGACCTTTATCTAGCAGGTTCTGCAGATAAGTAGTATACATCTCCTGTCGTTCGCTCTGGATATATGGTGCATATGTTCCACCGATGTCAGGTCCCTCGTCCCAGTCCAGTCCAAGCCAGTACAGGTCGAAGAGCATTCGTTCACTAGCTCCTGGACGCACTCGGGGTCGATCAAGGTCTTCTATTCGTAGCACAAATTGTCCATCTGCACAACGCGCAAAGAGCCATGCCAGCAATGCGGTGCGCAGATTACCCAGGTGCAGGTCACCGGTTGGGCCTGGTGCGTACCGACCACGAATCAGATGCTGCATTTTTCTGACCACGGACAGGCTATATCCTGGTCATCCTGTCTCTGTCCGGCTATTACAGGATACACCTTGAAATCAGCCAGTAAATCAACCAGCACACACAGGGGAAGGCCAACAACATTGAGATAACACCCATCGATACTCTCGGTTGGCTGAAACGCCGGATGCTGGATACCATATGCACCTGCTTTATCCATAGGATCACCACTCGCTATATACGCGTCTATTTCAGCCAGGCTGTAATTGCGCATCAATACAGGGGTAATACAACTTGTGGCTTCTATCCTGTGCTGCCCTTCAATTTTGTGACTCACTGCAATTCCTGTTATTACGTGATGCCAGCGACCTCGTAATGACAAGAGTAATTGGCGAGCATGAGCTTTGTCTCGTGGCTTGCCGAGAATCTCGCCATGCAGCAACACCGTGGTATCAGCGGTAATCACTAATCGGCCAGCAGCTTCCTGCAATTTAAGCGCTTCGGCTGCTTTGTGTTTAGCGAGCCATTGCGCCATCTCCTCGGCAGGACCTGGAAAACGTTCCTGGGCCGCATCTTCGTCGACCGGTGGGGTACGCACGGAATACGGCAAGCCTAGGAGCTGTAGCATTTGCCTCCTGCGTGGTGAAGCAGAGGCTAGTAGTAAGGGTAGAGATGTCGTCATGTCTCTATACGCTCCAATGTCGCTACACATTCGATATGTGCGGTCTGGGGAAACATATCCAGTGGCTGCACCGACAGCAGACGATAAATAGGATGAAGATGGCAAAGTATATTCAAATCGCGTGCAAGGGTAGAGGGTTCACATGAAACATATACAATCCTGTCCACAGCATGCTGCACAAGTGCGTCGAGTACAACCTGCTGGCACCCAGCTCGCGGGGGATCAATTACCAGTCCGTCAATGTGGCATTCCAGTGTTGGCAGCAGTTCTTCCACTTTCCCTTTGAGTATTTCCACGTTGCTCACTTCTCGAAGATTCCACTGCGCATCTTTAATCGCGCTGGCTGATTCCTCGATGGCGAAAACTTTATCTACATGTCGGGCTAGTAAAAGCGCAAACGTGCCGACACCGCAATAAGCATCAACGATGGTGCGTGGACGTTCGTGGGAATGTTGAGCGGAAACCGCCAGACCGTCCAGCACCATCGTTGCCATTTTTTCAGCCTGTGCGGTATTGGTCTGAAAAAAGGAGCTTGGACGAATACGGAATAGCTCTCCGCCGAGCATTTCCTCCATCGTCTCGGTATGCAGATCAAGTCCCGCCTCCGCAAGTTGCTGTGCGATGTTCGGGTCAGGGTGAGGTTGAATAAGCACCTGGCCTGTCGCCGCTCCACAGCGAATCAAGACCTGTGGTCGCTGATTTGGTACTGCGCTCAGCACATCCAGGGCGAGGTTGATCTGTTCATGCGCGATTGGGCATGATGCTAGTGGCAGTACGCGATGTGTGCCTCTGGCGGTCAGCCCGGGTTGTCCGTTGCGATTGACGGAGAAACGCATATGATTGCGATAATGCCAGGGGATATCACAAGCTGCTGTTTCGAGCACCGGGGGATTATCGAAACCACCTGTATCATGCAGCAACTCTTGCACGATCGAGCGTTTCCACTCCAGTTGCGCTTCATAGCGCATATGCTGGAGTTGGCAGCCGCCGCATACTCCAAATACCGGGCACGATGCCTGGATACGTAGCGGTGAAGCATGATGAATCTCAGTAATCCATACATGCGGGGGGCGTGCTTTCCAGTAGCGTTTGCGTCTTTTAGGCGGCTGCGCAGGTGACTCGACTGCAATCGTAACGCGTTCTCCTGGTAAGCCCGCGGGAACATGTAGCGTCCGAGTACACTGAACACCAGCATCATTTTGCTCAGTGATCTCGGCAAGCGTAGTGCCTTCTTGAGTTAGAGCGCCGAGTGTGACGGTATGATAAGTAGTAAGCGGTTCTTCTCTGATCATTTTTTCCTGGCTCTTTTTTTAGAATTCGTTAAGCCGGGTAATTGTTTTGTCTTACTTGCGCCTGGTAACTGCCTGGTTTTATTCACGGCGGGTAGTTGTCTGGTTTTGTTCACATTGAGTAGCAAGCGATACATCTCTACCATATCTAGCTGGGGGTCAAGAAGTTCAGCCTCGTCAAGAAGTTCTTCAGCCTTACGGTAGTCGCCACTTTCTGACACCGCTAATGCCAGGAAAGCACGCAATTGCGCAGAATCGGGATTGATGCCTAAACCTTCCTCGAGTACTACGCGGGCTTTTGAAACTTGTCCGTGCTCCATATGCATCCTGCTGAGCGCTGTATAGTAGTCTATGATTTCAGGCTCTAAGGCAATTGCATGTGCATAATTGTTTTCAGCTTTTTCGACCTGCTCGAGTAAGTTATAAGCTTCGGCGATATTGTACCAGGCCTCAGCATTGGTTGGGTCGATTGCCGCAACGTCTTGAAAGTGTCGTAATGCCTTATGGTATTGCGCCTGCTCCATAGCGATTTCACCCAGGCTGTTTTCAATGGTCAATAGCATATCTTCATTTGTAGTCAACGCCTTTGCCTGGTTGAGATGGTCTTCTGCCTCGTCAAGACGTTCCGGGTCCTCTTTGAGCAACTCGGCTAAAAGCATATGTCCCAGATAGTCATTGTCGAGAGCCAGTGACTCGCGTATACTTGCCTCTGCAAGTTTCTTATATCGTTCAAAGGCTTCGTCTTTTTTCGGTGTCATAGATTACTCCTTGCAGCTTGCCTCGCTTCGCTCGCCCCTCGATAAATCGAGGGTCTACTGTAGAGTGTCGATTTATCGACACGTCAGCGTTGGCAAGCTGCATAAGAGACATTACTTCCGCTTAGTGTGTAACATTTCGCGCATTGCCTGCACAACCTCCAGGTCAGGATTGATGCGTTCCGCTTCTGCTAGTTCTGATTGGGCGCGGCGACGATCACCGTTTTCTGAATATATTGCAGCAAGCAACGCATGCAAATGGGCAGAGTTTGGATGATAACGCAATCCTTGCTCAACTATCTCAAGCGCCTTGTCCAGTTGCTTCTTGACTATATAAAGGGTACCAAGCTCAGCATAGGCCACAAAATCATTGGGTTGTGCTTCAACTGCACGTTGATAGTATGTTTCTGCTTCGTCATATTTCTCTTGCCTGCGGTATGCAAGACCAATATTCAGCCAGACACCGTTGTAATTTGGGTTAATTTCGGCAACTCGTTTGAAACGTGCTATGGCCTCATCATAATTTTGATGTCCCATAGCAATACTTGCCAGGTCAGCTTCGATCTGCGCTTCCTCATCTCTATCGCTGGTTAGTGACTGCGCTAGCTGGAGTTCGGCTACTGCTTCCTCCTCCCGGTTGTTGGTCATGAACAACTCAGCTAAGATGATATGCGCAAGTGCTGCATTGTTTACTACAATTGATTTTCGCAAGCTTTCCAATGCCAGTTCAAAGAAATGCTCACTAAGCTCATCCATATTGTCTTGTTTATACTGTCCACTGAGGCCTGCCTGTGATACACCGAGATGCTGCAGGATATTTCCAATATCATGGTCTTTGGGGAAGTGTTGTATGATGCCCTCTAGATAAACGATAGCTCTCTCAGATAATTGTAATCCGCGTGCGCGGCTATAAGCATCATCATAGATCGTACGGTCAAGTGGGAGCTTCACTAGTAGCGCATCATCGTAATGCAAGGCCTGTATCGTGCGCCATATAATTTCTTCATAGTATTGTTCCACGCCAGGCTCAGTTGGCTTATGGGCCTCCATGATCTCACGTATGCGGTCATCGATTGTTTGTAATCGTTGCTGTAGCTCTGCAATTGGTAGACTCTGCGCGTTGGCTCCTTCGTCCTTCATGCGTTGAATTCGCCACGCGTCTTCTTCATGAACAAGTGTGTAGCTTGTCCAGAACCAGCGTCTCCCCGTTTCCTTGTAGACAGCGGTTCCCATCGGCATCTCTGGCATTGTACCGCTCAATGGCGTATCCGTCAGTTCCAACGACCAGCCTATCTCTATTTCTCGTTGTGTCGCAACCCTGTCGCTCAGTACCGAACTGGGAAGCCAGAGCGACTGTTGACTGCGTTCGCGTTCGCGCAAAAAGTGAGGTTCATAACGCGCGGGATGTGCCTCATCTGCCCATTTACGGCGCAGATCGACCCATTCGTCTCTTGAAAGCCCCTCGCTCAGAGGACTATCGCTTGCGAGCAGGTCAAAACATAGTCCGAAGTCGCCCAGTGTCCATGCTCCGATGAAGTTACCGACTATTTCATCTGGATCCAGGTCGGGATTGATAAAGGTCTTCCCACTATCCTCATCTAGATCAGAAGCGTTCAATACCAGTTGTTGTACCGTAGGCAGGTTGTGACGATACTCTTTAGAAGGTCTCTTTTCACGCCAGGTATTTATTGATAGCGCTTCCTGTATCAGGCGGCGACCCTCAGCCAGCGTGCAATCGATAATTCTTATTTCTCTACCGACTGATTTGCTGTATCTGACCTTCGTGTTGCCAAGTCGTGCATCAATATGTCGCTTGCTGCCTACTTCCGTTGTAAAGTTTTGAACCCCTTCTTCCCAGAAATCGAGCATGAAAGCCATCAGGCGCGCTTCGCTATATTCAAATCCCTGTTCCCAGCATAATACAATCTCAAGCTCGCCTTCTTCGCGCGTTTCTGTTACGAAGCCTTTCCAGAAACGGGGTGGGTTGGTAACCGCTACTGCCGGTCCGGTTTCTGGCTCGGGAGTCCAACTTGGGTAAATCTTTGCTCCTGCCAGTTGTATCAATCCACGGCGTGCTTCTTTACGGATAGCTTTGTTCGGAGTGAGTTCATTAATCGCTAGCAGGACGTCAGCGGCGTCAGGGTCTTGTTGCTTTGCCAGGGCCTTGAGTAGCGCCATCTGGTCCGCTTCGTCTATCGATGTTAGCTCAGCCAGTGCAGTTTCTGCCTGTGCTCTGCTGGTGCTGTTATGTAGCTCTTCTGCTATTTCGTGACGTTGTTCAAGTAAATGCTCTAATTGGGCATTATCTCCATGTGGAACAGAAGAATCCCCCTGTTTTTTTGCTGTCATGTTCTCTATCTCTACTGTTCAATGATACCTGAATGCAAAAAAGTATGATTATTCGTGAAAGGGACCTTCATACTTCAGGTCTTATTCCAGTGGATTGTATCACGCGGAGCAAAAAGAGTCGAGAATAGCTCTGGTGGTCACCTTCTGGGAGGAGGAGGCGTACTCTCTGGGCTAGAGATAGCCATCGAACTGAAGCTCTGCCGTATCAATGCTAATTTTGTAGTTGCCCAATTGCGGCAGTAGTATAGACCCTGGAAAGCAACTCGAACGCCAACAGAAGTAGGAACTTCGCTCATCATAGGTTCATTATGGTCGAACCATAGCATTGATCGATCCATGATCTGCCTGGTATGTCTGCGTTTCGCGGGAAATGTCCTGACTGCCATCAGCATGAAGAGCGTAAACGCTGCGCAGTTGAAGTATGACGAGAGGCTGCGCCACGCGAAGAAAAGTGGAATGACCGCCAGCACTATAGCCGCTTCTGGCCGTTCTTTGCATATACGCCAGTACCATATAAGCGCGACGAACATTGCCCCAAGTTCAAGAACATCGTATACCATTGGCTGGAAAATAGGCAGCAGTGGAGTTGTACTCAAACTGATAAGACCCACACCCATTGGGAACATGGGATCTGCTATTGGAGCCATTACTCCGGCAATCCAGGCATGGGGGTTCCAAAGTATAAACGGAAGATTGATAAGCAAGGCGACAACGCCTGCAACCGTAAGCCGGCGTACAGCTTCCATGAAGTTATACTGACGCCATATCATAATTGCGTAAAATGGAACGAAGAACCATGAAAGCTGTTTACTCGACAATGCTAGCCCCAGGAATATAGCTGACCACCATCCTCGTTCACGCAGCAGCCACGCCAATAGAACCAGTAATATATTGAAGACATCTAGATTGCCACTCGAGGCCGAGATCAACATAGATACATTTGCCAGCGATAACAGCAGGACCCATGGTCGCAGCTCTGGTCGCGCAATTTTCCAGGCGATTGCTACCAGAACAATGTAGCAGAGCAGATAAAACGCTAACACATTATAGATATTCAGCCATATAAACGGCACCAGGGTCAGGAAAGAGAACGCAGGATAGCTCACTTTGGATTCAAACTCGGGCGCAAACCCTGCTTTGAGGTCGGTAGCCAGTACACTACGGAAATCGGATGCTGATGGATACTCAAGACGATTGGCAAATTGTCCTACCCGTAGTGGTGTTGTCCAGTATGCTTCAATAGGGAACTCCCGAACCACGTTGATGATATTGGAATCGGTATAGGGATTGTGCCCTTGCACAAGCAATATCGCGGCGTTTGTATCGAGGGATGTACCATCATTTGAATATTCTGGAGGCATGAAGAAACTTAATGCTACTGTGCGACCTAGCACGACGATGCCTGCGATTGATGTCAATACTACGCAAACCAGGATAATACGCTGCCAGCGGCGCGGACGTGTATTAGGGAGAGATGAACTGTGTGATCGTCTTGCCTGTTGTTTAAATGTGGTGGTACGGAATGCCATCCACATTGCTACCAGGCTTCCCAGTACCAGGACGAAAGGAATTATTCCAGACCAGGGCTTCAGGAAAGGCACATAAGGTATGTAGTATTTACGTGGGATTTCGTTCAAAGCCTGTAAAATAAGTGCAACACCTATCCATGTAGCACGTCGTTGTAGCTCAATTATTGGGCGATTGTCAGGTGATGTATCTTCGGTGAAGAAGTGGCGCATCCACTGCCACGTATTTTTATCATGCTCTTTCTCTGATCGAGTGATTTGCGTTAACGGGGCTTCCTCTGGCAATGAAGTCTCGGAAACTTCCCGCTCGATCACCTGTTCCGTATTTTCGCGCATTTCTCCTACCTTTTGTCAACCTGAAAAGGAAATATACATAAATCCCCCTCGAAGTACCGCGCGAAGCACAAATATCCCCTGTACAAGTACGTTGCCTGCTCGGTCTGTGACTTACAACGATTGTATTTGTGGCTCCGTCACAAAAGGACAATTAGGGAGAATTTAAGGTAGAATGGGTGCCTTGCGTCAGGCATGAACCAACGTGCGGGAATGTTCCTGGCGCCCGCGCGGGCGCCAGGCTAAAGAGGCAGGCGGAAATACAGCTCTCTATGCTGTAGTTCGAAACCAAGGTTTTCATAGAGGCGAATGGCAGGTAGATTCTTTTCCCACACGTGCAAGTCAAGAGCTGATAGTCGGAGTTCTTTTTGGGCGTACTCAATAATGTGTAGCATAAGACTGCGTGCCAGACCGCGTTGGCGAAATTCTGGACGCACGATCACGCGCTTAACATATCCAGCCGCGCCGTGCCAGCCCTCTCCATGGTCGCCTAACGGTGGCAGCATCAACTCGGCTTTAGCCGCAACTACCCTGCCTATTTCGCATAGAAATATCAATGTCCGTTCGTGTGTCGTAGGGTCAACTGAGCCGAAGTATTTCTCCATTTCACGGTGAATGGAGCGCGTGGGTGAGGTACTCAGACTATCCAGTTCTTCAATCTGCGCGATGTCTTCGGGGGTGGCCATGCGTATAATCGAACGCGAAGTTGGTTGCTCATCGATCATACTACTCTCCCTATTTCTTAGGTTTGAGCGGTTAGCTTTGTTTTTTTCGTGGTAGCAATACGAGTGAGACAAGCGCGTACATAGAGCAGCCCAGGATGAGGATAGCGTATACGATCTGTTCACCATCCTTGTGTGGATCGGAAAGCATTGAAATGCCCCACCATAGGAAACCCCCAAATACGGCAAAGAGGAGTATGGTACTCATCAATTTTTTATTCATTGGCTCATCCTTTGTTTTGTCCAGTTCTCTTTCCATACATATGAACGGGCGAGCATCTCTTCCGCGCTTTTCATAGAGAAATCTGTCGCGTTTCCGCCTAGAATGTAGGCGATTTCGCGTACACGTTGTTCTGGACGCAGCTCGTTTACAAGTGTAATTGTGCGTTCATCATAGACCTGCTTATTGACATTGTAATGGGTATCTGCAAATGCCGCAATCTGGGGTAAGTGTGTGACACAAATTACCTGGTGGTTGCGCGTCAGTTGCCACAATTTCTCACCCACAATCTGGCTGCTTCTACCACTGATTCCGGCATCGATCTCGTCAAAGATCAAGGTGGGGGTTGCATCTGCAGCCGCCAGAATGGTCTTTAGCGCAAGCATTAAGCGCGATGTCTCACCACCGGATGCTATCTTGGTCAGTGGCTTAAACGGCTCACCTGGGTTAGGTGCAATCAGGAACTGCACGCGATCGATGCCTGTCACATCGCAAGCATAAGACTGTTCGGGCTGCCCGTTGATACTTGCTGGTACACCATTTGGATCGGGGACCTGCTCGATTTCAACAGAAAAGCGGGCACGTTTCATATTCAGGTCGTCTAATTGCTCTTCCATTGCTGTTGATAGCCGCGCCGCTGCTTTGCGCCTTTGTTCAGAAATTTCCTGGGCAATGCGACCGATTTCCTGCCGGAAATGACCATCTTGCTGCTGCAATGATGCGATCAGTTCGTCTCGGTGAACGATCGTTTCAAGTTCTGCCTGGCTATCTGCTGCACGTTGCAGAATCTCTTCGATAGTAGTGACGCCGTATTTTCTTTTCATACGAGCAATCAGATCGAGTCGCTCTTCTAACTCGGTCAGGCGTTGTGGATCATTTTCGATATCACTTTCGTAGCTACTGATGCTTGCAGCGACATCATCCAGGCGATAGATGGCCTCAGAAAGGTTTGTCTCGTGTTCCTCAAGATTCTTGTCAAGGCGTGCGAGTTCATTCAAGGCCTTGAGTGCAGGACGCAACTGGTCGAGCGCTGGTTGGAAATCTTCACCAGTTTCCCCGCCTTTGATCGACCCGTATACCAGTGCACACAGTTCGCGCAGCCGTTCCGCGTTGCTCAACACTGTGCGTTCCTCTTCCAGTTCTTCTACTTCGCCTGATTGTAGTTCAGCCTTCTCAATCTCCTCAATTTCGTAGCGCAGAAATTCAGCGCGGCGAGCCAGTTCGCGTTCATTTTCTTGCATTGAATGCAACGTCTTACGCGCATCGCGCCATTCCGTCACTTTGGTACTCAATTGCTCTCGTAGCGGCAAAAGCTCAGCATAGCGATCCAGAAAGTTGACATGCTGTTCAGGACGCAGCAAGCTCATGTGCTCGCTCTGACCGTGAATATCTACCAGCCAGCTAGCCACCTGCTGTAGCACCTGTTGCGTAACTGTGCGGCTATTGATGCGTCCTACCGTGCGTCCAGAAGCGAAAATATCGCGGGAGAGGATCAAGTGCCCATCGTCAGGGGTTATATCATATGCATGTAACAGCGTTGCCAGGGCA
>Ga0137391_10004114_pt1 | contig 11113 bp, 6 predicted proteins | sample 15con2h24BmetaG_FD_101399 | JGI IMG/M metagenome (GOLD analysis project Ga0137391, IMG submission 101399) | Vadose zone soil microbial communities from Angelo Coast Range Reserve, California, USA - 15con2h2.4B metaG | ecosystem: Environmental > Terrestrial > Soil > Vadose zone > Saprolite...
GCGGTTTGCTCGGCGCGATCCGCGACTTCATCGAGCTTTTCCTCGCGCACCATGTCAATCGAGGTTTCCACCAAGTCGCGCACCATGGACTCGACGTCGCGGCCAACGTAGCCGACCTCCGTGTACTTGGAGGCTTCGACCTTTACGAAAGGGCAGCCGGCCAGGCGGGCCAGGCGGCGCGCGATTTCCGTTTTGCCGACGCCGGTCGGGCCGATCATGAGAATATTTTTGGGCAGAACGTCTTCGGCGATTTCGGGCGGAAGTTTCTGGCGGCGCACGCGGTTGCGCAAAGCTACAGCGACGGCACGCTTCGCGGCGTTCTGCCCGACGATGTACTTGTCCAGCTCCGCGACGATTTCGCGCGGAGTCATGTCGTCGAGCGCGGGAAGAAGGTCCTCGGCTTCCTCCGGCGCGGCACCATTGCCTCCAGGGACCGAAATAATTTCTTTTTCAGACTTGCTTGGCATGAATCCTTCTGTTCCAGTCTTCAAGACGGGTCAACCAGTCCATCTTACCTAAGATACGAACTCAACGCCTTCAATACCCACGATTTTGGAGGGCGAGTGGTCAATTAAGCTCTACAGCTCTTCCACCGTAAAGTTCGCGTTGGTGTAAATGCAAATCTCGCTGGCGATGCGCATGGCCTCGAGGCCCAGATCCTTCGGGCTGAGCTTGGAATGCTTGAGCAGGGCGCGAGCGGCCGCGAGGGCATAGCTGCCACCGGAGCCGATGGCACAGAGCCCGTCGTCGGGCTCGATTACGTCGCCATTTCCGGAGAGAAGAAAGGTGGACTTGGTGTCGGCGACGATGAGGAGCGCTTCCAGATGGCGGAGCGCGCGGTCCTTGCGCCATTCCTTGGCCAGCTCAACGGAGGCTTTCTGCAAATTGCCGGAATGTTCCTGGAGCTTGCCTTCAAAGCGCTCGAAGAGCGAAATGGCGTCGGCGGTCGAGCCTGCAAAGCCCGCGATGACTTTGTCGTTGAACAAGCGCCGGGTCTTACGCGCTGTGTGCTTCATGACGTGATCGCCCATGGTCACCTGGCCATCGGCGATGAGCACGACTTTATTGTCCTTGCGCACGCACAGCACGGTAGTGCCATGCATCAGTGCGCTTCCCTGGCGACTTGGCATTCGACCATTATACCGCAGACCGTCGAATGGCCTGCTCCGGGACAACATTTCAGCCGGGAAAAACCGGCATGTTTGTGCAGCGTTCGTGTGTGGCGTACACTAAATAGTTCGCAGTCCCGTCTAATCTGGAGTGAGGATTCCTTGAAAACAATTGCTCGTAGTCGCGGTTATCTCTTTGCCGGCGCCATTGTGTCGCTGGCAATTGCCGGAGCGCTGAAGAGTCCGGCGGCGGCGGCCATGCCTCCCGATGCGCCGCAGGCAAAGCGCTCTCCGTTGCTGGCCGTGATGCAAACGGAACTGGACCGCTCGTTCAAGACGCTGAGCGCCCAGGATCCGGCGGCGTACTTCATTGGTTACACCATCACGGACACACAGCGCGCGGATGTTTCCGGTTCGAACGGGGCGCTGCTTTCGAGCAGCGAGAATCGCAACCGCTGGCTGGAAGTTTCGGTGCGAACGGGCAGCTACGACCTGGATAACACGCACAAGATTGGCGAGCGGCAAGCGCAGAATGGCGGGCCAGGAATGGGGGTGCCGATCGATGACGATCCGGAGGTCATGCGTCGCGAGATTTGGCTGGAAACGGACAAGCAGTACAGGTCCGCCGCGGAATGGCTGATCAAGATTAAGACGGGGCGGGAAGTGAAAGTCGAAACCGCGGAAGGGCGCGCGCCGGACTTCTCGCATGAGCAGCCGCGCACCTATATTGGCGCGGAGACTTCCTTCGTGCTCGAGCGCAAACCATGGGAAGAAAAAGCGCGCGCCTACACGAAGGCTTTTCGCGATTCGCCGGCGGTGATCAATTCCATTGTGACGTTCTCGGCGCAGGCGCAGAACGCGTATCACGTGACGAGCGAAGGCACGCAATTGCAATTTGGGCAGATTCGCTACCGGCTGGAGCTTTTTATTCAGGGCAAAGCGCCGGATGGCATGGACCTGGACCGCTACTACAACTTTGATTGGGTGAATCCCTCCGATGCCCCCGACGACAGGGCCGTGTATGCCGCGGAAGCGACCATGCGCAAGGAGTTGGAAGGATTGGTCGCTGCGCCGATCAACGAGCCTTCCGTGGGCCCGGCCCTTCTGACCGGACGCGCCGCTGCGGTCTTCTTCCACGAGGTTTTTGGACACCGCGCGGAGGGCCACCGTCAGAAGGATGTAGCGGAAGGGCAAACCTTCGCGAAAAAAGTCGGCGAGCAGATTTTGCCGCCGTTCTTGAGCATTGCGGACGACACAACGATGCGCAAGCTGGGTCCGACGGATTTGCTTGGCTATTACGAATACGACGACGAAGGCGTGCGGGCGCACCGTGTTGTCCTGGTGGACCATGGCGTCTTGAAGGATTTCGAAATGTCCCGCTCGCCGCTGGTCGGCTTCCCACATTCGAACGGCCACGGCCGGCGGCAGCTTGGCGCTTCCCCAGTTTCGCGGCAAGGCAATTTGATCGTGGAAAGCAGCAAGACCATGACCGACGCGCAGCTTCGCACGAAGCTGATCGATTTGATTAAGCAACAGGGCAAACAGTTCGGCCTGCTGATCGACGACATCGCCGGCGGATTCACGTTCACCGGCCGTGGGCAGCCGCAAGCATTTCAGGTGCTGCCGCTCGTAGTTTACAAGGTCTACGCCGATGGCCGGCCCGACGAGCTCGTGCGCGGGGTGGACATTGTCGGAACGCCGCTCGCCGCGCTGACGAAGATCGTGGCGACCGGCGACAAACAGGAAGTATTTAACGGTTACTGTGGTGCTGAGTCAGGCTCAGTGCCGGTATCGGCGGCGTCACCCGCGATTTTGACGTCCGAGCTGGAGGTACAGAAGAAAGAAAGCTCCACGGACCGGCCGCCCATTTTGCCGGCGCCCGCGCACGACATTATCAAGGCGGGAGGCCAGCAATGAGCTGCGCACGGATGATGAAGGTACTTGCGTACGCAGCGATATTGCTGGGCTGCATTGCGCCTGCGGGTGTCGCGCGCGCGGCACAAGCTGCGCAGGTCAATGACCAGACGTTGCACGCGATGCGCGACGAAATGGCGCGCTCCAAAGCTCGTCTGGAGCTGAACATCCCCGGCACGCAGCAGCCCGTGCGTCCCTACTATGTCGAATACCGCTTGCTGGATCTCGACGTCCGCGAAATCGTGGCGGAATTCGGGACGCTGCTGACCACCACGCACGCACGCAACCGCTTCATGAACGTGGAAGCGCGCGTCGGCGGCTACAAGCTGGACAGCTCCAATTTCATCGGCGATGAGAGCTTCCGCGGTTTCATCGGTTCGCAGGGCTCGGTCGGCATCGACCGCGATTACGATTCGCTGCGCCAGGATCTATGGATCGCCACGGACCAGGCCTTCAAGCAAGCTGTTGAGACTTACTCTCGCAAGCAGGCCTACCTGAGCAGCTTGGCTCGGCAATCGAATATCGATGATTTCTCGAAGTCCAACCCGATCCAGCAGATTGAGCCGCTCGTCACGCCTGACTGGGGCAACCGCAATTGGGAGCAGGAAGCGCGGCAATCTTCGGCCACGCTCCGGCTGTTTCCGAACATTTACGAATCGCGCGTCACCTACTATCTGGTGTACGCCACCGAATATCTGCTGACCAGCGAAGGCACCGAAATTCGCACCAACCGCACGTACGCGGCGGTGGAAGCGGGCATGGATACGCTGGCGAGCGATGGCATGCCGCTGAGCCACCTCTACGCATCGTACGCGCCGAGACCCGCCGATTTGCCGAATGTCGAGGCCGTGCGCAAGGGACTGAACGTCTCGGCCAGCGAGCTAATGGCTCTGCGCGCGGCGCCTCCCGCGCAGGACTACACCGGACCAGTGCTCTTTGAAGCGCGCGCCGCGGCGCCGCTGCTTGCCCAGGTGCTCGGCCCGGCGATGAATGGCTCGCGCCCGCCGCTGGCGTTTCAGCCCGTGGTCGAGCAAATGCTGAATGGCCTCGGTGGCAAGAGCGATTGGAGCGGCCGGATCGGCTCGCGCGTGCTGCCGCCGACCGTAAGCCTCGTCGATGACCCGGGCGCCAAGGAGTTTCATGGCACGCCGCTGCTCGGCGGATATGCTGTGGACGATGAAGGCGTTCGCGCGAAGAAAGTTACCGTGGTGGACAAAGGAAACTTGACGGAACTCCTGATGTCGCGACGGCCCGGCCCGGATTCGGACAGTTCCAATGGCCACGGGCGTTTGGCGCTTTTGGGCGACGCCAAGCCCACCATGAGCAATCTCTTTTTCAACGCCTCCGAAACTGTCTCGCCCGCGGAGTTGAAGAAGAAATTCCTGGACGAGTGCCGCTCGGAAAAGCTGGAGTATTGCATCATCGTGCGGGAGATGGACAATCCTGCGCTCAGCCTATTGCACCAGGAAGATTTTTCGGAGCTGCTCGCCAGTTTCGGAGGCGGCGCGGGAACCGGCGACCGCCTGCCGCTGCTGGTATACAAAGTTTATCCGCAGGACGGACGTGAAGAGATTATTCGCGGGGCGCGCATCATCGGCTTGAACACGCGCGCTCTTCGCAATCTTGCCGGCATTGGTAACGACAATTTCGTCTACAACTACATGCAGAGCCAGAGTGCCGGTTTCGCAGGTACGGCGCTGGGCGCGTTCGGATCGGCGCAAAGCGGTTTGCCCGCCACGGTCGTGGCTCCGTCGCTGCTCTTTGAAGAAGTGGAAATACGCGGCGCGCGCGGAGAGCCGAAGCGGCTGCCGTTGTTGCCGGCTCCGCCGTTGAGCGCCGCGAAGTAATTATTTTGCATACGCGCGGGCTGCCCATAAGCTCATGAGTGACCTCACACGGCGCGGATTCATTTTTGGATCGGCGACGCTGGCTTCCTACGGATTGCTAGTCGGCGTGCAGCGCGCTTGTTTTTCGGCGTTCGCAAATGGCCGGCAGGAGGAAAGCAATCCGGGTCCGGTGACCATCGTTCAATTTGCCGACGATGGCATGCGAACCGGCGCAAAATCCGTCGCAAAGCTCCGCCGCACCAACGACGAATGGAAGAAACTGCTGACTCCCGGCCAGTACGAGGTCACGCGCCGCGCGGCGACGGAATTTGCCTACAGCGGTGATCTTTACGATCAACATGCGACAGGGCTGTACCGCTGCGTCTGCTGCGCTAACGCGCTATTCGATTCCGCCACGAAATTCGACTCTAGCACCGGCTGGCCAAGCTTCTGGAAACCAATCGCCTCGGAAAATGTTTACGAGAGAACCGATACGAGCTACGGCGTCGTGCGTCAAGAAGTGAAATGCACGCTGTGCGACGCCCATCTCGGCCACGTGTTCACCGATGGACCGGCACCTACCGGCTTGCGCTACTGCATGAATTCCGCGGCACTGCGTTTCCTGCCAAGAAGCAGCTCCTGACCCTGTGCTTTTGTCTAGGCATCCGGCGCTCGTCTCTACCTTTACGTCTGCCCCACGCGCGCTTCACAAGTAAGCGAAAGGGCGCTGAGTACGATAGTCTAAGCGGACCGTGATGATTGCTCGCGTCGTCGAGGAAGTGAAGGAGAAGAAGCGCGCGGCGTTGCTGAGCGTGGGCTCGGCGCTCGTGCTCGTCTCGCTCAAGACTTTCCTCGTACTCCGCACCGGCAGCTTGGGCGTGTTGTCGGAGGCGCTGCACTCTGGGCTCGATCTGATAGCTGCAATCATTACGTTTTTGTCTGTTCGCGTCTCGGATGAGCCTGCTGACGAGAGGCATCCCTACGGTCACGGCAAATTTGAAAATTTTTCGGCGTTTGTCGAGACGGGATTACTGCTGCTGACGGCGTTGTACATCATTTACGAGGCTTTCAGCCGTTTGTTTTTCCGCAGCGTGCATATCGAGCCGAGCATTACGGCCATCGTGATTTTGTTTTGTGCGCTTGGCATTGATGTGACGCGCGCCCGGGCGCTATCGCGGGTGGCCAAGAAATTCTCCAGCGAAGCGCTAGAGGCGGATGCGTTGCATTTCGCGACGGATGTCTGGAGCACGATCGTCGTCATCATTGGTGTAGGTCTGGTGTGGGCCGGTGAGACCTGGGACGTGCCCTTTTTGATCTATGCTGACGCGCTTGCCGCCTTGGCAGTTGCGGCAGTGATTCTATGGGTCGGTTCGCAGCTCGGGCGGCGTACGGTCGACGCATTGCTGGACGCTGCGCCGGAGGGTCTGCAGCAGGAAATTGCCCGCGCCATTGCGCGCATGGACGGTGTGCTGGACGTCGATCGCGTCCGCGTGCGCCGCGCAGGCAGCCGTCATTTTGTGGATGCCACGGTGAGTGTCGCGCGCACGGCAAGCCTCGAACAAGTCCACGCTCTCAGCGACGCTATCGAGAGGCGCGTAGGAGAAATCGTTCCTTCCGACGTAATGGTGCATGCGGAACCCCGTGCGCCGCAGGGCGAGCACCTGTTCGAGGCCATTCGCTCGGTGGCGCAGCGCATGGGACTGGGGATTCACGACCTGAGCGCGCTGCAGCAACAGGGCAAGCTTTTTGTGGAGCTGCATCTCGAAGTCGATGAGAATCTAAGCTTGCGGGATGCGCACCGCCAAGCCACTGAGCTCGAAGAAGGAATTCGCGAGCTGCGCGACGGTCCCATTGATGTGAACATTCACATTGAGCCGCTCGGAACACATATCGCCACGCCCGACACCGGCGCAGGGGAGATGAAGCAGCTTTCCCGCGCTGTCGAAGAATTCTTGAATTCGCTGCCCGCGGAGTTCGACGAACTGGTGAATTGCCACGACGTGCGCACGAGGCAGGTCGAGCACCACATTTTGGTTTCCTGCCACTGCACGATGAAAGGCGCGCTGCCCATCACGCAGATTCACGACGTGACCGCGGCACTGGAAGATTGCGTGAAGGAGCGCTTCCCGCAGATTCACCGCGTCACCATTCACCCCGAACCCGTCGAAGGCTAGTCCGCGGCGCGCTGCCCGCAAAAACTTGCGCGGCCAGAGCCAGCAGCGCGGGATAACACACCAGCACATAGCGCGGCTCCGGTGTTTCAACCGTGGTCAGGAACGCCGTGCGCAGCAGGATGAACGTCGCGATCAGCGCGATCGCTCCCCGTGTGGCTGGCGCTCGCCGCCACAGACGCGCCGCGCCCCAAAGCGCCAGCGCAATGTAGCCGACGTTAAGGAGGAACAAGCCGGCTGTGACCGATTGATCGATGGGATCGTCCTCCCAGGATTGCGCCAGCGGGAAAACCGTGCCGGAAAATGAGAGTAACTCGATGCGCGGCGTGAACCACAGCGTCAGCGCGCGTGCGGCAGGGAGCCAGAGATAGGTGCGCAGCGGACGGCGCGCGGTGCGTTCGCGAGCGAGCTGCGCGAAAGCGGCGTCTTCCTCCGGCGTGAGCGTCAGGTCGTTGTTGTATTGCTCGAGGATCATGGCGACGCGCTCTTTCTCGCCGGGCGCGTCGAAAGCGCGCGCGGGAATTTCGTCCACGTTGATAACTTCCTCGTTCAGCTTCCACGGTACGAGATAGACGTCACGAAGGCGAAAGAGCCACGTCTTCTCCCAACTCATTAGTCCGTAAGGAACCAACTCGCCCGGGAGATTGGAATTCTTCGGGGCCAGGGGCTGAAATTCACGCAAAGTGAGCGCATTGCGAATTGTCCAGGGCACGAGGGGAACAGCGCAGAGCGCAGCCGTCAGTGCGACTGTCCTGACCCAGCGCAGACTCTCGTGCTGCCGGACGAGAATCGCGCCGAGCACCAGCCAGGCCGCCAGCAGAAGCAACGGCGCTTCCGGGCGAAATAGAGTGCACAGGCCAACCAGCAGTCCAGCCCAAGCCGCCAGATGCCAATAATCATTGCCGAGAATCCAGTGCCTGTCGACCAGCCGCCAGCCGCGGTTTTGTGCGCGGGTGACGAGGAGGCAGAGCGGCAATAATGCCGCAGTCGTGAAAAGCATAGCGAAGACTTCCGTCAGCGGGACGGCCGTGTAATTTGCGGTGAAAGGGCAAAGTGCGGCAAGCCACAACGCCGCAACGAATACGCGATGCGGGCTGGCGCGATCGTTCGCGATGAGCGCAAGTAAGGCCGCCAGGCCGGCTGCCAGCAAGCAGGTCAGCAAATCCACCACCACCTGCGCAAGCATCACGCACAGCCGCGCGGCTTCCCCGGTGCGTCCCGTGAGGGCGTAGATCAGCGCCAAAAATGCCGGGTAGCCGGGCATGCGCATGTCCACGGGCGTAACTTGCTCGTGGATATTCATCGCATAGACGTGATGCTGCAACCAATTGGCTGCGATCTGTTCGTAAAGGACAGTGTCGCCGGAATTCCCCGGATATTTCAGGACGAAGAAAAGCCGCAGGCAAAGTCCGGCGGCCAGCGCAACAACGCTATGTGAGAAAATTCGCTTCATCGATGAATCGCATCTTACAATAGAGCGTAGGGCAATAGAGCAACGGGAGTCGAGGGAGACGCACGCAGTCCGGCAAAACGTCCAGGCCCTGCCTTGCAGCCGGACTGACAAGAATTCATGAAGGAACGCCGACCCATATTTTACGACGCGGAGCGCGTCCGCTGGCGCCGCACGCGCCGCGTACTGGAAATTTCTGGCCTGCTCCTGACGCTGCTGCTGACCTATTTCTTTGTGACCATCGCCGTCAGTGTCGAGCTTCCCGCGGGACTGCTGCCGGACAAGAGCCCGGCGTACCGCGCCTTGAAGGTCAAAATCAAGAAGGTTCCTGCGCGAGAAGGGCGCCGCCGCCGTATCTCCAACATCGGCACCGTTCCGGCCAGCTACGATCCTCTGCGCGCGGCGTTTTATGTGAGCTGGGACGCTGCCAGCTTCGCCTCTCTCAAAAAGCACTACAAAGACATCGACGTTCTCATTCCCGACCAGCTCCACGCCGTGACCCCCGACGGCGCGCTGACCATCGTGGACTACGAACGCTACCAAACGCTGAAAGCAAGCCCGACCCAAGCCATCGCCTTGCTGAAAGACGACAAGCTGCATCGCTGGATGAAATCGTCTAACGTCGAACTGCCGCTCATGGGCTTGCTCGACAACTATGACGGGCAAGTCTGGCGCATCAAGGAAATGGCCGCCATGCTCGGCAGCAAGGCGGCGCGGCAGAATCTGGTTCGCGACGTAGTCGACTACACCGTCGGCGCTCACCAGGCTGGCGTCGTGGTCGACTTCGAGGAAGTCCCCGACGCCACCCAGCCGCATTTCCGCGAATTTGCCGCGGAACTCGGTCCCGCTCTGCACTCCGTCGGATTGAAATTGATGATCGCGCTTCCCGCGCGCGACGACGCCTACGATTACAAGTTCTTCGGCAAAGAATGCGACGCCGTCGTGCTGATGAACTACGACCAGCATTGGCTCACGTCATCCCCTGGCCCCGTTGCCGCGCAGGACTGGTTTGTCGAGAATCTCCGTCAAGTCCTCGAAGATGTGCCCGCGCAGAAAGTCGTCGTGGGCATCGCCAACTACGCCTACGACTGGCCCGAAGGGCCGAAAATGCCCAACGAGGCCGCCAAAGAGATGAGCGTGCAAGAGGCGCTGCTGCACGCCTATGAATCCGAGACCGAGGTCGAATTCGACGCGGCTTCGCTGAATCCGCATTACTCCTATTCCGACGAGCGCAATCACACCCACCAGGTCTGGATGCTCGACGCCGTCACCGCCTACAACCAGTTGCGCGCCAGCGAGCGCCTGGGCGTGCAGGGAACGGCGCTGTGGCGCATGGGTTCCTCGGACAGCTCGATCTGGCCGGTCTGGGATTCACCGCGCCCCGACGATGCCGTGCGCGCAAAAATAAAAGACATTCCGCCGGGTCCGGACCTGATCCTCGAAGGCGACGGCGACGTCTGGCATTTCACGGATACGCCGAAGAGCGGCCTGCGCAGCTTTGTCTACGACGCGCCCAGCGATCTCATTACCAACGAGAAATACGAGGCGTACCCGCTCTCCTACAACATTGATCAGATCGGAGCGGCGGACAACAAGATCGCGATCACGTTTGATGACGGTCCTGACCCGCGCTGGACTTCCAAGATTCTCGACATCCTCAAAGAGAAAAAAGTGCCCGCCACGTTTTTCGTAATCGGCGTGGATGCCAGCCAGTGGCCGCAAATTGTGAAGCGCGAGTACGCCGAGGGCCATGAGATCGGCAACCACACCTACACGCATCCCAGCTTCGACGACATCTCAAAAACCGAGCTTCATTGGCAATTGAACCTGACCCAGCGGCTCATCGAAAGCACCATCGGCGTGAAGTCCATCCTCTTCCGGCCGCCCTACGGCATCGACCATCAGCCGGAATATGCCGAAGAGGTGGCCCAACTCCCTCTCGCGCAAGACATGGGCTACTTGATCATCGGGCAGAAAATCGACGCCCACGACTGGCGCCAGGTCGACGGCAAACAGATTCCCGCGCAGGAAATCGTCGACAACGTCGTGCGCCAGGCCGGAATGGGCAACATCGTCCTCTTTCACGATGGCGGCGGCGAGCGCGCCAACACGGTGGCTGCCTTGCCCCTGGTTATCGACAAGCTGCGCGAAGAGGGCTATCAGTTTGTCTCCGTGCCGGACCTCATCGGAAAAACGCGCGCGGATGTGATGATGCCGCTCTCCACCGAGGAAAAACTGGAAGCTCGCGCCGACGGATTTATTTTCGGGATCTGGCACTGGTTCCGGCTCAGCATCGCCACCATTTTCATCGTGGGCATCGTGATGGTCAGCGGGCGCGCCCTGATCGTCGGCATTCTCGCCCTCATCGAAAAATTGCGGCCCGATCACCTGGTCATGCCCAACCCCCCGCCCGGCGTTACCGTGCTGATTCCCGCGCACAATGAAGAAACGGTGATCGTGCAGACCGTGAAATCCGTGCTCGCTTCGGATTTGCAGGATTTGCACGTCATCGTCGTCAATGACGGCTCGGCCGACCGCACCGGCGAATTGCTCGACGGAAACTTTGGGCAGAACCCGCTGGTGACCATCCTTCACCAGGTAAACCGCGGTAAAGCCGCGGCGCTCGCCCGCGCGCTCGGCGAA
>Ga0137391_10004122_pt1 | contig 11102 bp, 9 predicted proteins | sample 15con2h24BmetaG_FD_101399 | JGI IMG/M metagenome (GOLD analysis project Ga0137391, IMG submission 101399) | Vadose zone soil microbial communities from Angelo Coast Range Reserve, California, USA - 15con2h2.4B metaG | ecosystem: Environmental > Terrestrial > Soil > Vadose zone > Saprolite...
AACACCTTACAAGGAACGCAGGAAATTCAACACATCCTGCATCTGCGAGCGGCTGAGCGAATTAAATCTGCGGACCACGCCATTCGCTTCCGAGCCGCAACTTTGGCTGGTGCGGCTGGTGCAGCTTGAGGCGTGGGCCTGGATCGCCTGCAACAAGTCGGAGGTGCGTCCATCGTGTAGGAAAAACAGGCGCTGGCCGAGGCCCCAAAGCGGAGCTGTGCGGAATTGATCCGGACCGGCCGCCCCCTGGTTGATCCCGTCCGACAAACGTGAGCCCATGTGATGGAGAGCAAAATCGGAGAATGGGTGGTATGTGACATTCGACATTGGCGGCCGACTTCGCCATGCCGGTAGTCAGGGTGGAAGTATGGCAAAGAGTGCAGCCCAGGCTGTTGAACAGGTTCGCCCCATTTGCCCCCGAGGCCGACATCGGCGCCGGGGTAGGTGGCGCCGACAGACGCATGAAGGCGGCGAAGTTCACCAGGTCCGATGACATCTCCGCCTCGGTACCGGTTGGGCTGCCGGCGTCGGTAAGCATTTTGGTGGCGTCTTCCGGTGATCCGTTGTAGACGCAACCGGCAACCGCGGAGCGTTCGTTTCCGAACGCCTCGTTGGATACACCCTGCTCCACGTTATAGGCTTCACCAGCAAACACCATCAACGATTTGTTCTGCGCCTTCCAGCCAAAGCGGGTAATGGTGCCATCATTGCCGCTCATGTTGAAACTACCGTTGATGCCGAACTGAGACTTGACTCCTCGATTCGCCGCCAGATTCGCTTGCAAGGTTGAGTCCGGAGTGGCCTCCACCAGGCCGAGCCCAAAGATCGGAGTCGGGATGCGGAAGATGACGTTATTGGCCGTAAGTTGCTGAGCAAAGTTTGGCTGGGCAAGATTGCAGCCTTCACCGTCACTTCGACCAGCGATTGTGTACAAGCCATGAACCCCGCCATCTAGCGAGCCATCGGGGTTCCGGATGAATCGAGCCTCGCGTACCGGACCATCCGTGGTAACGAACGAAGGAACGGTGTTCTGGGCGCCATCCAGGTTGGCGAGCCCGACTTGCGGATTCGGGGTCGGACTGCTCCCGCCGATCGCCGGTTGCGCATGACACTGCGCACAACTGTTGCCATTGAACGTCGGTCCCAAGCCGGATCCGGGTTCTCCCGATATGCTTCCACTGACCGAATCTATTTCCATGAAGGCCCCAATCGCCTGGTTGAAGAAGGACTGTTCGTTGGGACTCAATCCGGGAAACAATCCCCCCGCTCCCGCGGCACCACCACGTGGCCCAGGATCGTGCTGAGCCTCAAGGCTTCCTGCGTTCACGATTACCGTCAACGCGAGACCCACAACCGCTAGCAGACTTCTGTGTTTCACGCTGCACCTCCATGCACGTGTGAGATCACCCCGGCGTCAGCCAGGTTTTTTACTACTGGGAGAGGCGCGATTTGTGTCAAACGAGCCCGACCCCGCCAAGAGGTTTGGCGGCGCTGCGTTCGGTCGAACTGGCTTGAAAGTGGCTGCCTGGCGCGGCTTTTCACGTATCCGCGACGAGCATTAGAAAAAACTTAATGGAAGTTAGCCTCGAATTGAAACGGCGTCAAGATGGCCATTAGTACATCCTGCCCTGTGCAAAAAACTCTACCGGCAAGGCCACGTCAGTGCCCTTTTTTGCGAATCGCATCGTCATTCGCATCCCAAACCGTTTTTCCGCCAACAATTGTCGTCACGATTGTGACCTCGCGGATTTTTGCCGGATCGATCGCAAAGATATCGTCGCTGAGCAAGACCATGTCCGCCAGCTTGCCCGGTGTGATCGAACCCTTCTCTCCCTCCTGAAATTCCGCGTATGCGGAACCCAAGGTGTAGGCTTCGACGGTTTCCGGAACGGTAAGTTTCTGCTCGGGAAACCAGCCGTTGGGATTGTTGCCATCCAAAGTCGCGCGGGTGACGGCGGCATAGATGGTCAGCATCGGGTTGAGGGGAGCGACATTCCAATCGGTACCCAAGGCCAGGCGTACGCCACGGTTCAGAAAGGTGCGAAACGCGTAAGTACGGCTGGCCCGTTCGTGGCCAATGCGTTGCTCGGCCCAGCGCCCATCGTCGATGGCGTGATAGGGCTGGACCGACGCAATCACGTGCAATTGGGCAAAGCGGTCGAAGTCTCTTGCCGCCATGTGCTGCGCATGCTCGATACGGAATCGGCGGTCACTCTCCCCGTGGGCTTTCACGATTTCGCCGTAGAGATCGAGGATGATCGAAATGCCCTGGTCCCCAATGGCGTGAGCACAAATCTGCAGGCCCGCGACATCCGCTCTCATCATGCGATCCTGCATCAGGGAAATTGGATGCATTTCGTCAGAGAGCAGCCCGTGATTGTTGGGCTGATCGGTGAACGGGTCGAAGAAATAAGCTGTGGCGGAGCCAAGGGAACCGTCCGCGTAGGCTTTGAGAGCACCGATGCGGAGAAACGGACCACCAAAGGCGTGCCGGACGCCAATTTTTACCTGATCATCGACGCCGGGGATGAGGGGGGCAGCATAGATGCGCGCGGTTAGTTCGCCGCGCTGCAGCAACTCCTGGTAGACGGCGATGTCCGCGTATTCTGGATTCATGTGCTGCACACTGGTGACACCAAGAGAGGCGGCGTGCGCCAAGGCACGTTTTATTGCCTTCAGCCGTTGCTCGTGCGAGAGGGGCGGCGCGACCCTGTACACGTAATCCATGGCAGAGTCTTTGAGCGCTCCGGTGGGATTCCCTTGCGCATCGCGAACGATGACCCCGCCAGGAGGATCTGGAGTATTGGCTGTAATGCCCGCCAGCCGCAAGGTGACAGAGTTGGCCAAGGCCATATGGCCGTCGTAGCGGCTCACGAACACCGGCGTGTCGGGAGTCGCAGGGTCGATTAATTCTTTGGTCGGCATTCTGGCCGGATTCCATTTGGTCTCATCCCATTCACCGCCCGAAACCCACTCGCCCTTCGGTGTCCCCTGGGCACGCTCAGCGATGCGGCGGGCAAATTCGTCCGCGCTGGTGGCATCGTTCAGTTGCACGGTGTCAAGCGCCAGGCCGCCGTCGACAAAATGCACATGGGCGTCGTTGAAGCCCGGCAGCAACAGCTTGCCCGACGCATCGATAACGCGCGTGCGCGCGCCGTGCCAGGCTTCGATCTCGTCGTTTGACCCAACCGCCACGATGCGGTCACCTAGCACGGCGACGGCCTGAGCGGTGGGATGACTTTTATCCACCGTCCAGATCTTGGCGTCACGAATGAGGAGATCCGCAGCCGGCTTGGACTGGGTATGATGCGACTGCGCGCGAAGAGAAGGTGGCAGGGCGAAGGCGAGTAAGAGAAGAGCGATCAGGCGAGTGAGCGAGGGAGCAGTTTTCATTTTCGTTTGGTGACGACCATACAAGATTCCCTGTCTTTTCGTCGAGCAGCTCACCTTAACACTTTTGTGCCAACCACCCACACTCTGGGGCCATTGTCTTAGAGAAGCCAGCGCGGGTACGCTTCAGACATCGAAAAGATTTTTCTCTGGCCAGTTTGACGCAGCTCTGGCTTGCGTCAGGAAGACAGCATTTCGATTTTTCGTCGAGTCCGGAGGCTGGCAGACTCAACTATATGAGCATGGCAACAACAACGGCCTATGGCGCGCCGCATCCCCGGGTCCGGGTCCTGGTCGCCGACGACCACGAAGTTATGCGGATGGGAATTCGGAACCTCCTTCAGTTCCGGTCCGGCTGGAGCGTTTGCGCGGAGGCAAGTAACGGACAGGAAGCGGTGGAAAAGGCGCTTCTGTCTCGTCCCGATGTCATCATTATGGACATCACCATGCCGGTGATGAATGGCCTCGAGGCGGCCCGTCAAATCAGCAGAGCCCAACCGCACATTCCCGTAATCCTGTTCTCCATGCATGTGTCCGACGATGTCTACCAACATCTTCAGGCCGATGGGATTCGTGGCGCGGTGGCCAAGGCAGATGCTGCCCGGGATCTGGCTCAGGCAGTGGAGACCGTATTGAAAGGTGGGACCTTTTTTCCGGCCCGGAAGACCACTTCTAGCTGAACGCCTGAGAAACAAGAAAGCGCGGGCTCACAGGAGCGGCAGGCGCTGGCCGGTTATGGGGAGGTAACCAGCGCCTGCCATGTAGCTCCTTCGCGTTGGGGTAATGCAAACGTACCGCTGATTATTCGGCGAAACCATCGGGATAATCCTGTAGGCGCCAAGGGAAATTCGCTCAGAAGACATTAGAGGCAAAGTTCCAAATCGGGCTACGTAGAATAGTCCGCGTTAATGCGCACGTATTCAGCAGTCAAATCGGTAGTGAGAAGCACTGCGGAGCTGCGGCCTCGCTGCAGCCGGATGCGAATCTGGCTCGATGGACGCGAAAGAGCCTGATGCGCCCGTTTTTCGTCAAAGGCACAGGCGACGCCGCCACGGCACACCAGTTGATCGCCAATCATGATGCTTACTCCAGTGGGATCAACCGCGATCCCCGATCTTCCCACGGCAGCGAGAATGCGTCCCCAATTGGGGTCCGCCCCTGCCCACGCGGTTTTCACCAATAAGGAGTGAGCCACGGTCTGGGCCACTTGGCGCGCTTCTTCCCTGTCCCTGGCCTGCTCGACGGAGAGTCGAATCACGTGCCGCACTCCCTCGCCGTCTGACACGATCTGCTCGGCCAGAGACTGGCATACCCGTCGCAGGGCTGTGGAAAACTTTCCCGGGACTGATGCGCTCTTCAGACGTACGCCGCTCCGGCCGCTTGCCAGCAGTAGCACGGTATCGTTGGTGGAGGTGTCTCCGTCGATCGAAATGCAGTTAAAACTGTGGTCGCAGGCGTCTCGCAAAACCTGCCTCAATTCCGCTGAGGTAGCCGCCATGTCGGTGAAGAGATACACCAGCATGGTAGCGAGTTGGGGATGAATCATGCCGGCGCCCTTGGCTATCCCCAGCAACTTCACCGTCGCCTTTCCTGAATGAAAATCAGCGCCTGCCAATTTCGGCCGCGTGTCAGTAGTCATGATGGCATGGGCGAAACTCGCGATTCCCTGCTCCGTGGCTTCCGGCGCCGCTGTCAGGTCAGGCAAGCGGGAAATGATCTTATCTACTGGCAAGGCAACGCCGATGATCCCGGTGGAAGAGGGAAACACCTCGGTCGCCGGTATTCCCAACAATGCGCTCAGCGCCCGGCAAACTCGTTGGCAAGCTTTTATGCCGGATTGCCCGGTAGCGCAGTTGGCATTACCCGAGTTCACAATAACCGCGCGAACCCGGCCGCGGCTGGCCGCCAACGATGCACGGCCCACCTCGAGAGGTGCGGCCACAACCCGGTTTTTCGTGAATACCGCCGCTGCGGTCGTACCCGGGCAGGCTTCCACCAGCGCCAGGTCAGGCCGGCCACTAGTCTTGATTCCAGCACATGCGGCCGCGAAACTAAATCCTACGGGCCAGCAGATCTTTGTGGGAAGGCCACGAGCTTTCATACCTCGATTTTCACCAGCCAGTTCGTAGGCTGAGGAAGAATCGCGAATTTGGGCAGTTCGCCGCGCACCATGGCGACCTCATCGCAGCAATGAAACCGCGGACAGACGCAACAGTCCTTGTGGATCTTATCGGGCAAATCCTCCCGCTGCGCCATAGCGAATCCCATACGGGAGAAGAACTCGGGAATGCGCGTAAACAGGCAGATGGAACTGACCTTGTGCTTGCGGGCCTGGGCCAGCAATGCCTTCACCAGACGCTCGCCACCTCCCGAGCCTTGACGGGAAGGATCGACGGTAATCGACCGAATTTCCGCCAGGTGAGGACCGTAAAGATGAAGCGCGCCACAGCCGATAATCTCGCCATGATCTTCCAGCACGAAAAAATCGCGCACGTTCTCGCAAACCTCGGCAAAGGTCCGCGGCAGCAGGGTTCCGTCCCCGGAATAGGCCGCGATCAGGCCGTGGATCTGCTCCGCATCGGGGAGAAGGGCTTCACGCGTGCGCATGAACTTCCTCCCGCATTGCTTCCACTTTCTTCCTGGCGTCAGTGATCGCCTGCCGAACTCGCACCGGCGCCGTCCCCCCTGGGACATCGTGAATATGGAGCACCGCCTGCAGACTCAGGCAGGAATAGAATTCCTGATCGAACACTGGATTCAACTGGCGCAACTCCTCCAGCGGCAGATCTGCAAGTTCACAATTTCTTTCGATGCAAGTTTGTACAGCCTTGCCGATTTGCTCGTGCGCCAGCCGGAAAGGAACTCCACGGCGCACCAGGTAAGTAGCCCCAGCCCAGGCATTCATGAATCCCGATTGCGAGGCTTGCTGCATGCGCTCGTGATTGAATTCCACCGCTTTCATCCAACCGGATGCGAGCGGCAACAGCGAAAGCACGGTATCTGCAGCATCGAACAGCGGTTGCTGGGTCTCCTGCAAGTCTTTGTTGTAGGCCAGGGGCAGGCCCTTCATGGTGACCAGCAAGGCGGTCGCGTCTCCGACAATGCGAGCCGCTTTGCCGCGCGTGAGCTCCAGCAGATCAGGATTCATCTTTTGCGGCATGGCACTGCTTCCGGTCGAATACGCCTCCGGCAGTCGGATAAATCCATATTCCCGCGACGAAAATAAAATCATTTCCTCAGCCCAACGACTTAGATGCATGGCGAGTACGGAAAGTACGCCCACGAACTCCAGAGTGAAGTCGCGATCGCTGGTGGCATCGATGCTGTTGGCAGTTGGGCCATCGAAGCCGAGTTCCTGAGCCATGGCACGGCGATCCAGGGGTAGGGTTGCGCCGGCCACAGCACCGGAACCCAAGGGAGAGAGATTCACGCGCTTGCGACAGTCGGTGAGCCTCTCGGTGTCGCGCAGAAACATTTCGACGTAAGCCAGCAGCCAGTGGGAGACCAGCACCGGTTCGGCACGCTGCAGGTGAGTGTAGGCGGGCATCGCCGAATTTCCCGTCTGCTCCGCACGGTCAAGAAAAGCACTGAGACAATCCGAAAGATCAACTCGCATCTGATCAATTGCAGCCCGAACGTAGAGCCGCAGGTCGGTGGCAATCTGCTCATTACGGCTGCGGCCGCTATGCAGCTTGTATCCGGTATCGCCAATCAGGACGACCAGTTGCTTCTCAACGAAGTGATGTACATCCTCCGCTTCGTTGTTCTCCAGGAACGCCGGTGAGGAGGCGGCCTTTTCGGCAATCTGCTCCAGACCCTGGAGGATGGCAATCAGCTCGCTCGAAGACAGCACTGCCGCAGTCTTCAACGCGCCTGCATGGGCACGGCTGGCGGCCAGCTCTTCCCGCAGCAGGCGCCGGTCAAACTCGAAGGACCGCTGCCAGCGCTCGAAGTCGGCATCGAGAGACTGTCGGAAGCGCCCCGACCACATCTTCATTTCGTCACCTCGGATCGCGACACCTCGGATTTCGCAGCTTCCGCCCGTGCCCGAGCGCGGGAGCGTGACGGCAGCCCCAGAATGCGGATGAAGCCTTCCGCGTCTTTCTGATCGTAGCTGTCGCCCATGGTGAAGGATGAGAGATCGGTGCGATAGAGCGAATTCTCTGAATGGCGGCTGACCACCGACACGTTGCCCTTGTACAAAGAAAGGGTCACCGTGCCCGTCACGTCTCGCTGCGTGCTCTCGACGAATGCGTCCAACGCCTCTCGCAAGGGAGTGAACCAGAGGCCGAAATACGCCAGCTCCGCATATTTCAACCCGATGTGCTGCTTGAAGTGCATCACATCCCGCTCCAGGCAGAGAGCTTCGAGTTCGCGGTGGCCCAAAATCAGCAACGTTCCCCCCGGAGTCTCGTAACACCCGCGAGACTTGATGCCCACAAAACGGTTTTCCACTAGATCAATCCGCCCGATGGCATTGCGTCCGCCGATCTCATTCACCAGCTCGACCAGTGAAACCGGGTCGAGCGTCATGCCATTCACCGAAACCGGAACTCCCTTTTCGTAGCCGATGACCACTTGCTCCTCGCGGTCCGGGGCCTCCTGCGGCGAACGCGTCAACTGCCAGGTGCTGGGGAGAGGGGCGTTACCTACGTCTTCCAATTCCCCCCCCTCGTGGCTGATGTGCCACAAATTGCGATCGCGGCTATGGATCTTCTCTCGGCTGGCAGCCACGGAAATTCCCCGCTTCTTCGCATAGTCGAGGCAATCCTCCCTCGACTTCAGGTTCCATTCCCGCCAGGGCGCGATGACTTTGAGTTCGGGAGCCAGCGCCTGGTAGGTAAGTTCGAAGCGGACCTGATCGTTTCCCTTGCCGGTGCAGCCGTGTGCGACCGCAGTGGCGCCCTCACGCAGAGCGACCTCCACTTGGTGCTTGGCGATAACCGGCCGCGCCAGCGAAGTCCCAAGCAGATATTTATGCTCGTACACTGCACCGGCCTTCAACGCTGGAAACACGTATCCGCGAAGAAACTCCTCGCGCATGTCTTCGACGATCACCTTGCTGGCGCCGGTTTTGTAAGCCTTCCCGACGACGGCTTCGATGTCGTCCCCCTGTCCCACGTCTCCGACCATGGCGATCACGTCGTAGGCGTAGTTTTCCTTCAGCCAGGGAATAATGATGGAGGTGTCGAGTCCCCCGGAATAGGCAAGCACCACTTTCTCAGGCATGAGCATTCCTCGAAGTCGAGCGGCCCACCTTGCCGCCCAGCAGTAGTAACAGGATGGCCTTCTGCACGTGCAGGCGGCTCTCCGCCTGATCGAACACCACCGAGCGCTCCGAATCCATCACTTCGTCGGTGATCTCCATCCCGCGGTGCGCGGGCAGACAGTGCATGAAGACGGCGTGAGGCGCCGCGCCGGCCACGAGCTTTTGGTTCACCTGATAGGGCGGGAAAATCCGGTCCCTCTCGTCTGCTTCATGCTCGTGACCCATGCTGGTCCAGGCATCAGTATAGACCGCGTCTGCCCCGTCCACAGCTTGGTGGGGGTCGTTGAGGATCTCGATGACGGCGCCGGTCTGTCGCGCGATATCCTGCGCGTCGGCAACAATCTGCGCCTCGGGGCCGTAGCTCTCCGGTGTAGCCATTCGTATTCTGGAGCCTAGAGTGGCCGCAGTCAGGAGCAAAGAGTGGGCCACGTTATTCCCGTCGCCAACGTAGGCCAAGCACAGTTTCTTCAGATCCCCGAATCTCTCCAGCAAGGTAAAGTAATCGGCCAGCGCCTGGCAGGGATGTTCCAGGTCGCTGAGTGCGTTGATCACCGGCACACAAGCGTGTTCAGCCATTCCCTCCACCGTCTCATGCGAATAAGTGCGCAGCACGATGGCATCGATCCACCGCTCCACGTTATGCGCGATGTCACTCAACTTTTCGCGCGCATCGAGTCGCCCGAAGGTCTGGTCCATGAAAAACGCGTTGCCGCCCATGCTGGCCATCCCCGCTTCGAACGTCAGCCGAGTACGCAGGGATTGCTTTTCGAAGAACATCACCATCTGCTTGCCGGCCAACGCGGTCCGGAAATTAGCGGGACGCGCCTTCAACAGTCCCGCCAGATGGAAAATAGTCTCAACCTCAATCGGGCTGAGGTCGCGGATCGAAATCAGATCGCGCCCCGGAAACGTTGCGGTTGCCGGAGGGTTTACGACCTGGGTGGTTTGTGGCTGGCTACTCACCGTGATGGGCTCCTTCTGGTTGGCTTTGCGCCGTTGATCTGCTTTTTAGGTTTGGTGGAAACCAGAGCCGAGTCCAGTGCCCGGATCACCTGGTCCACATGAGTTCGTTGAATGATGTAAGGCGGCAGGAAGCGTAACACTGTGTCCTGGGTGCGATTGATCAGGATGCCACGTGCCAAAAGCTGCGCTACTGCTGCCTTGGCCGTATCCGGAGAATCCAGGTTCATTCCCAGCATCAAGCCCATGCCGCGAATTTCCCGCACGCAAGGGTGTTTGGCTTTGAGGCCTTCCAGCTTGGCGTGGAAATAATCTCCAGTTTGGCGAATGTGCCCTAGCATCCGATCCAACACGCGCAGAAACTCGATGGCGACGGCGCAGGCGAGCGGTCCGCCGCCGAAGGTGGTGCCGTGCATTCCGGGATGCATGCCGCTGGCCACACGATTGGTCGTGAGCAACGCTCCCAGAGGAAGTCCGGCGGCCAACGGTTTCGCCACCGTGACAATGTCAGGCTGGATTCCATAATGCTGGTAGGCAAAATAACGTCCGGTGCGGCCCAGCCCGCATTGGATTTCGTCCAAAATCAGCAGCGCTCCGGTACGCTCGCTCAGCTGCCGCGCGGTCTGCAGAAATTCAGGGCTGAGCGGTCGGATTCCACCTTCACCTTGAATGGTCTCCAGGCAAATAGCGCAGACGCTGCCATCAAATTGCCGTTTCAGATCGTCGACGTCGTTGAACGCGACAAAACCAACTCCTGGCACCAGCGGCGCAAAAGGGTGCCGGTATTTCTCCTGTCCGGTAGTGGCTAGGGACCCGAAAGTGCGTCCGTGAAAGGAATTCTCCAGCGCCAGCAAACGCCATTTGGCCTTGTGTCCATTATTGTTCTGCGTGCGTGCGTAAGCCCGTGCCAGTTTGAGCGCTCCTTCCCAAGCCTCGGTCCCGCTGTTGCAGAAAAACGCCTTGTCCAAGCCGGAGATTTTGGTTAGACGTTTCGCGAGTTCGGCCTGGTACTCGTGGAAAAAAAGATTCGACACGTGAATCAGGCGTCCCGCCTGACGCTTCAGCGTCGACTGAATGACGGGGTGTCCGTGGCCGAGCGCGTTGACCCCGATCCCGCTGAGGAAGTCGAGATAGCGCTTGCCCCGAGAGTCCCATAAATAGACGCCGCGGCCGCGCTCAAAGAGCACGCGCTGGCGGTCATAAGTGGGAAGCAGCAATTTGGATTCTGAACGAACAACCGCCGCCAGGCTCATGCGACTGTCACCTCCGTGCCGCCGTAGAGCTTGGTGAGATAGAACTGCGGCAGCGTGTCCGCTTGCGCTGCCGGCAAGATGCGTACCCGCCCCACGCCTTTCCTGAGCGCCTGGCCGCATGCCTCCAACTTGGGCAACATACCGCCGGCAATCTCCGCGCTCTCAACCATGGCGGAAATCTGTTTCGTATTCAGCCAGGGCATGACCATGCCCTGAGCATTCTTCACACC
>Ga0137391_10004134_pt1 | contig 11086 bp, 9 predicted proteins | sample 15con2h24BmetaG_FD_101399 | JGI IMG/M metagenome (GOLD analysis project Ga0137391, IMG submission 101399) | Vadose zone soil microbial communities from Angelo Coast Range Reserve, California, USA - 15con2h2.4B metaG | ecosystem: Environmental > Terrestrial > Soil > Vadose zone > Saprolite...
ATAATGCCCAGACTCGGGGCGACTCACAATCGACGTTTTGTGTGATCAACAATCAATCAACAAATTGCCATCACCCGAGGCGGCTCCCGAACTGGAGTCGAACCCATGTCGCCGCCGTGAAAGAGAAGCGACCTATTGTAATTCAATGTAACTTAGCGGCATGGATAGCACTCTACCGCACTTTGAGGACTCACGGGAACGATTTTTGGACCTTTAATGGACGCGCGATTGCCCTGGGAGAGCGCCGCTGATTTCGTTAGCGGCAACGGATTTTATCTCGTGGTCGGGACTGGAGGGTTTGCGCCTCCGAGTCTTACCGCGAGGTTTCGGTTCTCGGCTCACCTCAGGGATGAAGATGCATGTGCCCCTTTCCAGATCACGGCCGCGTCATAGCCATAGATCGTCCGGACGACGTCGGGGTTCCAGCCTTCCAGGCCGCGCTGTGCCAGTGGCCGCAGGGCGCGAAGGTCGATCACTTCATGACCCGTGGCATTGGCGTTTGAAAACACGCGCGTGAGGCGTTGGTCGCCGGTTCGGAATTCGTCAAACTCATCGCTCGAGACGGAGACGAAGCTCCGCCCCGGCCCGATTACAGCCTGACGAGAACCTGGACCAGGGAGGACGAGGATATGGAAAGCGCGCGCCCCGCTGAGCGCCGCCACTTCATCCGTCATTGTGCCGACATCGAAGATGTTCACATAATTGGCGCCGCGGATCATGTGGTTGTAGCCAAATTTCAGCATGACCTTTGGCGGCGCTCCGCGCCCCCGCTCTTCGCTTAGCCGCGCGGCCAGGTTATTCCGCATCCATTGCGCGCGGCGCTGCGAGGAAGCCCACGCGGTGCCAGTCCGCGCCACAGCGTTGATGGCAAGTGATTCCTCGAGCGTGCGCAGGATTGTGTCACTCTCGCGGTCTGGGTTGGGCCAGGCGGCCCGCACGGCCGACACCATGGCCGGGTCTTGCGAAAAGAGAAAGAGGTTTGCCGGACTCGGATTTTGCTGCTGCCGCGCCCAGGCGTTCGTTGACGCCTCCTTCAGACGCGTAAAAGACTCCCTTGCGCGCCGCGGTACCCTGGCCTCGAGCCTGGAGATCAAATAGCGATCGCTGAAAATCTCACGGTCGAACCCCCATAGAACTCGCTCAGTCCTGGGCGCGGCGGAGATGACACTCGCGAGGAATTGAGCTTCCTCACGCAGATACATCGGGCTCCAGGTGTCGGGGGCTGCAAAAAAATCCACAATCCCCTGGAGGCCATTGCGTCTCACCGCCGCCTCAATGTCCTGCGCTATGATCGGTGAAAGCTCAACGGCTATTCGACTGTAGCCGGATCCACGAAGCGCATTGAAGAGGCCCGCTGAGAACTGGGCGGTTTCCGCCACTCCGTGCTCTTCGCCGATCAGTGTGAAACGGGCATCCCGCGCTTCCTGGACGAGCCAATCCCAGCCGCGTTCCGCGGGACCGTTGCTCATTGTAAGGGGAAGCCTATTTCGTTGAAGAGCTTCGAGAAGGCGCGCTGGGCCACTACCGGGGTTTTGAGACTGCGCACCAGGAGGGGCGACACCCGTGCCGTGCCCGAAAGCGCGCGTCCCCGCAAGTAACGACAACCCACCTGCGAAGAGAAGATCACGTCGATTTATTTTCATACTTTACCCGCCGTTTGACTGGGACAGAGTTTGCACACGTATTCAGATGTATTGAATACGCAACACTACCTGATTTCTCCCGCTGCTCGAGCTCCTGCGCCGCTGAGGATGTGGATCCAGCGTAGCGTGGTGTCGAAGTACTGCGGTACGTATCGGTGAATTAAAGGCGCGTACTGCCGGCTCCAATCAGTCGTTTCCCACATCGGGTGATTCGCCATCGGGAACCAGCTGAGCTCGAATGGGTAGCCTTCCTTTTGCAGAGCTTTGAGCGCCTCGACGCTCAGATCGACCGGGACGCTGTCGTCCTGCCCCCCGAAGATCCAGACGCTGGGAATTCTCATCTGCCGGATAAAGGGGATCGGATCAAAGCCGGTGGGCTGGTGCGCTTTCATCAGCTGGGCGATCTCCGCTCGAGACCGCCGAGGCACATCAGCACCTTCGCCCGTCAGCTCGCTGAAATACCCTTCCTGGCTCAAGGTTGTTATGGGACCCGACACGATCACGGTGAAATCAACTTCCGGAGCCCGCGCGGCGACAATCGGAATGATCCACCCAGCCTGGCTGATGCCCCAGACCCCGATCCGGGTGGCGTCGATATCAGGCCGCTTCGAGAGCATCTTGACCCCGGCGATGGCATCGGCGGCCAGCAGCTCGAATCGAGCCGCATCCACCTTGTGCGTGTAGACGCCGCGCGATTTCCCGACCCCGCGCTTGTCATAGATCCACGACGCGATCCCGTTCGCCGCGAGATATTGGTCAAGCGCAGACGGCGCGCCTCGGGTCCACGGACCTGATCCGTGCACGAATACGACGACCGGGAAGGGTCCCCGACCTGGCGGCTTGACCAGTGTGCCGGAGATGGTGACGTCGCTCTGGACCTCGATATCCTCTCTGGAGAACTCGAACTTTCGCGCGGTCCGCAGCAGGACCTTTCCACTTTCGGGATCCTCCAAAGCGATCTGGGGCTGTCCCAGCGAATCCTTCACCTCCTGAAGCCGCATCGTCGGAGGATAAGGGAGAAAGAAGGTCGGTCCAGCGATGAGACCATTCTGGGTTAGGAAGAAATCGCGGAACTCACCGGTGGCGTAATTGATGTACATCATCGCGCCGCCCTCGGAGTAACTATCGAACCTGACCAACTGGTGGTCCTCGGTTTCGTACGTTCCTTCGTACGTGTTTTTGATGCGGTCCTTCAAATCCGCGGGGACGGTTTGGAGAACCCGCGTGAGATGCAACTGCCTCGTGTCGTTCCCGATCCGTACTGGGCCCTCGAGCGTGTCGCCCCGAAGCGTCGCCGTAACCACTGCCCGTCCGGCTCGCTCCTCAAATTGAAAGGTGGCTCGATTGCCGTTCAGCGTAATTGGCGATGACTGTTGGGTCTTGCCCAGAAACGGGACGTCGATCGAGGCGAGGCGATCGTCTGCGGCGCTGTCCAGTCCGACCCGCATCCGAACCATGACATACCCTTCAGTCGCCGGATGACCTCCAATCCACACCCCGTGAAGTCGGTTTTGTTGCGCGACGGCCGATGACTGTGCCGCGCATGTTAACGCGCCGAAACCAGCGAGCACGATCAGGGAGAGAATACCGATTATGAATCCTTTCATTGAGATTAACTTGCTGATCAGTTCTTCTTTCTCCTCAGCCTGTTTTTTCCGGTCGCCTTAGTATGGTTACAAACTCGAACTTGCGACTAACTGTCTTCTTTGTTGAGTTCGGGTCGACCTCAATCTTTATGTTCATGTTCGCTGCGCGGCGGTCACGCAACTTGATCATCCCGAGCGCCCAGGTGGCTTGCTGGCGAACGTGATTATTATCGTCATTGGTGGTGGTGCTCAACGCTTCGACGGCGCGGTAATCGCCTTTAAGGCCGAGTGCCCACGCGGCCTCCGCGCGCACGTGAGCGTCAGAATCTTTAAGCGCGACCATCAAAGGCTCGACCGCGTCTTTATTGCCCTTTAACCCGAGCGCCCAGGCGGCCTGCGATCGGACGCGGGCGTGCGAATCTTTTAGCGCCGCTGAGAGCGGCTCGACGGAGTCTCTGTTGCCCACCAGACCCGAAGCCCATGCAGCCTGCTCGCGAACTTCCCATTCGGCGTCTTTGAGCGCGTTGATCAACGGCTCGACGGCGCTCGAGTCATGCTTTTGTCCAAGACCCCAGGCGGCTTGAGCGCGTACCTGCCCCGCGGAATCGGTTATGGCGGCAATCAACGGCTCTACCGTGCGGTCGTCTTTCAACAGCGCGAGCGCGAATGCAGCGTTCTTCCGCGCAGGGACTCCCTGGGTCTTTAACACGAGGGCGAGCGGGTCTATGGCGAGAGGACCGATCCTCATCAGCGCAACGGCGGCTTCCTGGCCCACGGTGTCATCGTCGCTGTGAACCGTGCCCCTCGTCCCACAGTCGAATGCCCCAACAGGCGTTTCGTCGCCGAGCAAGCGGATCAGTTGCGGGATGGCGGGCGCGGCACTCACGCCCATCATTCCGAGCTTGCATGCGGCCGAGGCTCGCTCTACGGCGTTCGCTTGCTCTTGCTCGCCAGTCCCTTCTTCCGGTTGCTTTTTAGCGGGCTCGTCAATCAGGCTCTTCGGTTCAGATTTGGGCGAGGTGATAGATGCGTTGGAGGTTTGATTACCGATCTTCGTCAGTTCCTGATTGCCCAAAGCTTCGGCCAATGTGAAGCTTGTCACCTCGCCCCGTTGGGAACCTTTCGCCTGTGCAGTCGGGCGCAGGCTCGCCAGCGGCAGGATTACCAGGGCGAGGGCAACGACAAGAATCGAGGCCTTTAGCCGGTTCAAACCCTTTCGGTCCAAGCTCGGGCTTAAGATCGCCAGTAATCTTCTTTCAAACTCTGACTGCCTCGCCATAGCGACAGTGGTCAACGACGAGCACCTCCTCGAAGGCAGCGTGCGGGCCATGTCGAGCAGGAGGTCCGCGTAATCGGACGCCCTCGTTCCTTTCTCCAGCACCTGATCGTCACACGCCAGCTCGCGCTCCAAGCGCAGCCGCCGCGCGGCCATCCACACGAGTGGGTTGAACCAGTAGAGTGAGCAAACCGTCTGGGCCATCACCTGTGTCAGACAATCTTTGCGTTTTACGTGCGCTAGCTCGTGCATCAGGACCACGCGGCTGCGTTCGATCAACCAATCGTCGGCGTCTGCGGGCAGAAGTATCACCGGGCTGAGCGTGCCCCAGGTCTGCGGCATTGCAATCCGGGAGCTTTTCAGCAAGGCGACTCGGCGTGGCAGATCCAACTGCCGCCCTATGTTTTCAGCCAGCGCCGTCCACGTCGCGTCGGTGATCTCGCTTGCCGTGCGCGAGAGCCTCCGCACCGTTGCGATTCCGAGCGTCAGCCGCCCGATTGAGATCAAGAAACCCCCAAACCATACGAGCAAAACCCACCGGCTCCAATGAAAAGATTGGGATGCAGCAGGCGCGATGGCTTCGGCCTTTTGCAGCGGTTGCGCAGGCGCAGCGACTTCATATTTCTGCGCGGGAGCAATCGGTTTTGTTGTGGGGACCTGCCTGACCGCGGTCTCGCGGTGTGCAATGGTTTCAGATCCCTCGTCGATCGAAGATACCTCGGAGGCCGAAAACGATTCGGGCAGAACGGCCACGCGCCAGTCGGGCAGCGTGTAGGCAAGGACCGGAAGCGCCAGCAGACTCAGGAGTACAGCGCTCCACAAAAGGTGGCGCGTAGCGGCCGACGCGTGCCGCAATGCGAAGCTCAGCGCTAACGCGGCTAGAATGATCACCGTAGCTTTCAAAGCCATGTCCAGAAGAAAAAGCGCCGCCTCGGCTCCGCTCGTCAAGAGCTGCGAAGTTGCAAAAGTGAGATATGTCATTAGCGCCCCTCCTTTCTAGCTTTGTCTATGAGCTTTGAGAGCCTGTCCAGATCTGCTTTCGACAGCTTCGACTTCGATATGTCCAAAAGCGTCGCCACGGCGTCTTCGGTCGAGTCTTCAAAGAAGGTCTGTAGCATCTGCTTCAACGCCGACTGCCTGGCTTTCTCTCGCGACAACGTGGGCAGATAGACGTATCGCAGCCCGTCCTGCTGGTGCTTAAGATAACCCTTCTCCTCCAACAATCGGAGCATCGCCCGCACGGCCGAATAGCTCGGCGGGTCGGGCAGGTTCTCCATCATTTCCATCGCCGTCGCCTGCGCCCTTCTGTAAATTATGTCCATGATTTGGCGCTCGCGGCGGCTCAGATTCGAGTGCGTATGCTTTGTCATCTGCGGCTCCCTCTCAGAGGTCAGGCTCAACGTGCTAATTTTCTAGCATGTTGAATTTTTTAAGTCAACAAGAAAATGCTAATTTTTTAACATTAGCAAGTGTGGACGAACCGGCACCGGACTGGCAGCCGTAAAAGTCACGCTTGGTCCGGTTTAGTCTCACAACGAAGTGTCGTCATCTTAGCGTCATTGGAAAGGACAAACATTTTTGGCGATTCCACGAGGCCGTAGAGATACTGCTTCCGGCATTCGCATGCAGTGATTAGCTGAATGGACCTTTATTGATGCGCGGGAAAATGGCGGGAGCTCGCAAGTGGTTGAAGTAATTGGCGTCCCGTCGCCCGCTCCAGATTTCTAACGAATGTTTAAGACCACGTTTCAATCACTAGAGAATAATTAAACAAACGTCCCGAAAGCGTGCCGCAGATTCACTGTTCGCAACCGTCAGTCTCGGGAACTGAAAGATCCGGTAAAGCAAAAAAGGCTGTAGGCGCCTGCAAAAGCCAGGCTCGGGTGTATGTGACCTGAAAATTTCGCGCTCCTTGTTTCATTCGCCCCTTGCATTCATCATACAAGCGCACTAGCGACCGTCCCTCTGGGTGCTACGTTACCACCGATAAAGCATCGTACACTCTCACCCAGTGGCTTCAACGCCAGTCAACGGTGTAACCACGCGCAGGCCATATTGGCTGCTGGTTACAGCCGTGCCGTTTGTCCCCGCCTTTTTGACTGCGCTGCGATCCTATCTGACATCACGAATTCAACATGGCAGAGTCGATTGGCATGACATCTCATTTGTTTTCTTTGATTGGCTCGTTCTTAGTTTGTTGACTCCGCTGATTTACGCTCTCGCTCGCCAATACCCAATACGCCGAAAACGAATTGGTCGCGCTGTGACTGCCCATCTCTTCGGCGCGCTCGTGTTTAGTCTCACCTGGGCTGCGCTTGGCGTATTGTTGGGTTGGATTCTAAATCGATCGCCTGCCGGAGACTTCAATTGGTCACACGGTTTATTAAAGATCTACGTGGCCTGGGTAGTTATTACGTTTCCGTGGGCTGTGTTCATTTACCTCTTGATGCTCGGTTCAGTCTTCGCTTCCACATATTACCGCGAGGCAAGGGAACGCGAGTCACAGCAAGCACGCCTCGCCGCCCAACTGGCGGAGGCAAGACTGGGCGCGCTGCGTATGCAACTGAATCCTCACTTCCTTTTTAACAGTCTTAATGCAATTGCAGCCCTAGTCCGCGATCACAAGACTGAAGACGCATCGGAAATGCTAGGGCTGCTCGGTGAAGTTTTGCGTCAAGTGCTGCAGGAGAGAAAGCAGGCCGAGATACCCCTGGCGGAAGAGCTTGATTTTATCGAGAAGTACCTTGCCATAGAGCAAGTGCGTTTTTCAGATCGCCTTCGAGTACGCTTTTCTATTGGATCGGAGTTGCGCAGCGTTTTGGTGCCTGAGTTCATATTGCAGCCCCTGGTAGAGAATGCTGTCCGGCACGGAATCGCCAGGCGGATTGAAGCCGGCGACGTTCACGTGAAGGCGAGAGAAGAAAGCGGAGATCTCGTTATGAGCGTTGAAGACAATGGACCAGGGTACCAACCTACGGCGGAGGGACTTGGCCTGAAGAACACACGGGAACGGCTTGATACTCTTTACGGAACCGCAGGGCATCTTGAGGTCGTAACCAACGACGATGGCTGGACTATTGCCAAAGTGCGGTTCCCATTGAAAGAGTCAATCAATGAGTAAAATTCGCGCCATAATAGCCGACGACGAACCGCTGGCACGTCGCGTCATTAGACAAATGCTCGTGGGACACGCGGACATCAGCGTAATCGCTGAGGCGCGGAATGGCCACGAGACGGTGGGAGCGTTACGTGAGTTGAAACCGGACCTCGTTTTTCTTGATATCCAAATGCCGGGATTGGATGGATTTGAAGTGCTGCGGACGATTGGGGCTAAGCACATGCCCGTGGTGATTTTCGTGACCGCGCATGATGAATTCGCTGTCCGGGCTTTCGACGCTCATGCGCTCGACTACTTGGTTAAGCCCGTACGGCAAGCAAGGTTTGCGGAGGCCCTCGAACGCATGCGAAAGAGGCAGCGGTCCGAGGGTGCTCTCGAACTTTCTCGCAAGCTTTCGTCGTTGCTCGAGACCCGAGACAAGGAACGCCTTAAGCAGCGCATTGTGGTGCCTACGCTCACTGGCCAGCAAATCATTGATGCAGAAGAAATCGATTGGATTGAGGCTGATAATTACTATGCGGCGATTCACGCTAGAGATCGTCGTCATCTTGTGCGCGAGTCGTTGGCGTCGTTAGCGCTGCGTCTCGATGCGACCCATTTCGTTCGAGTCCACCGTTCGGCAATTGTTAATATTGACCGGGTGAAAGAAGTAAGAAATAACGGCGGGGAAATCGTGCTGCTGCTGGAACATGGGATATTCGTGCCGGTGAGCCGGAGACGTCGGAGCGCGATGCGACGACTCCTGGAACGTTTCAAAGATTCGACAAAACACTGTGTAGCCTGAAAGCTCGCTGTGGGATAGTGACAACCCAAGCGAAGGAGCGGCGACCACTCACTGCATTTATCGCACCGGTAACTGATTGCCTTCTTGTCTTTGCAGTACAGAGTGATTTACAAGACAGGGAATGAGCGGCGAAACACTTCATGCCAAACCTTCGGAAACGAGCGATCACTCAGGGAATACGTTTGTCGTTCGCCTTAGGGCTGTGACTCTGCTCGCAACAATAGCTGGCGCTATCGGTTCAATCAGTTTCTTCATCTTCACAGGTCGCCGCACTTCTCCAATCTTGCTGCTCATTTTGGGAATCTGGATGCTGTCGCCGTTTATCGGCTTGATCGTGAGCCGCTGGGCTTCAAGCGATTGGTCGGCGGCGGCCCGAACAACAACCCATCTCCTGATAATTGCTGTAGCGCTCGGTTCCCTCGCATTCTACGGGAGTGTGGCTTTTGGATCACCGAGCGGGCGGACCGCTATCCCATTTATGGTTCTCCCTTTGGTGTCCTGGCTGGTGATCTTGCTGGTTGTCCCTTTGACGGCGTTAGTATCCGGCAAGAAAACGGGAAGACGACTTCTTTCGAAGGCCCTGGCGGTTTTGGCTCTGTCTCCGGTTCTCGTCTTGGGAGTGTCAATCGGTTTGCTGTGGTTGGAATACAGGAGCGAACTCACGCTCCCGTCACCTACGGGTCAATTTCCGGTTGGCCGGATGATTTTTGATTGGACGGATGAGGGAGCAACAGACCCGATGGCGCCGGTGCCGGGAACAAAACGCGAAGTTCTGGTGTGGCTCTGGTATCCGGCTGCCGCTCCTCAAACGACGTTAGGCGACTACGTGCCCGCGCAATTGCGAACAAGGGCTGTTACCACTGGTGAGTTTCCGATTTGGAAATGGTTGACGCGCGACTGGTCAAAAGTTCACGTGCACAGTACTGACAACGCAGATGTGTCTCCGCGCGAACGTTCGTACCCGGTTGTAGTGATGAGAGGCGGTGCTTCGGCCGGAGTGATGAACTACACAACGCTTGCAGAGGACCTGGTCAGCCATGGCTACGTAGTGGTGGGCATTGATGCGCCTTATCGTACCGGACAGATCGTCTTTCCCGACGGCCGAGTGATCACGAGGACGCCAGAGAACAACCCGGAAGCGCTCCAGGGAAGTAAGGAACAAGCTGCGCGTCTGGACAAGTTGTTCTCTCAGTGGATCTCTGACATTGGTTTCGTCCTTGATCGCCTGGCACGATTGAATGTGTCGGACCCCTCAGGAAAGTTCAATGGACATCTCGACCTGACAAGGGTCGGTATCTTTGGCCATTCTTGGGGTGGGGCGCAAGCCGTCCAATTTTGCCGTGACGACAGTAGATGCAAGGCAGCCATCGACATTGATGGCGCCCCATACGGGAGCGTCGTCCAGTCTGGCAGCCAAAAGCCCTTGATGTTTCTTCTAAGCGACCACGGCGGTGAATCTGACACCGAGAGCCGCGAAGTGATGGCGAACATCCAATCGATTTACGATCGACTACCCGATAACGGAAGGGTGCGCCTCATGATCCACGGCGCTAATCACAACACCTTCAGTGATGATACAGCGCTACTAAAGAGTCGTATCATGCGGGGACTCTTGCGAATATTCGGCAGGCTACGCATTGACGCAACTCGTCAACTTGCTCTGACGACTTACTGTGTGCATAGCTTTCTTGACCAACATCTGAAAGGTGCAGTCAATCCCGGCCTTAATGTTTCGTCTCCGCTTTATCCCGAACTCGAGATCGTCAAGTGAAAGGGTTCGCAGCGTTGTTTTCACTGGCGCGCAAGCTCAACTTCAAAGGTACGATTATTTGCAGTACTGCTCTTCGGTGACCTTTCCATCCACTCGGAGGTTTTTCCGTGGAGTAATTCCTATATCGCGTTAGGCGCTGAGAAAGCAGAAAGTGCTGTAGAGCAGCCCGTTAAATCCCCTTCGAAGGAGAAAGACTCTGATGATACGACACTCTAAGCCGACACGACATCAGCTTACCGCGATAGCTGCGGTGCTCGCTCTGGTGGGTACAGCTTTCCTACTTTGGCAAGAGAGCGTGCAGGGCGCCGGAAAAGAAACAGCGGGCAAGTTCACCGAAGAATTTGTCAATGTTCAATCGGAAGACGGTATCCCCAATGGCGGCGTAATCTTTGCCTCGTCAAAGGATTCAGCCAAACGGATCGCTGTCATTTGGATCCATGGTTGGGGGGAATTTTTACTAACCCATGTATGTCAAGATTGGCCGGGATTGTTTTCTCCCGATACGTGTGACTCAAAGCGAGCTCTTGTTAACGATCAGTCTTGTCTCAACGTCTCTATCAACAAAGCGAGTTGCAAAGCCTCACCGATCGCCTGGGAAATAGTGGCGGATACGTTGGAAGTTTTTCTTGTTATTCAAACTAATAGAGGGTAGGGCCAGGTCTTTTCATCGACACCGTGAAGGTGTTTTCGCCCTGCTTCCTTCGCTAGAGGTGATAAATGGAGAATCGTGACTCAAAGTGTGGGGCGAATAGAATTGCATCGCTACTCTTTTCGACTGCAGCTTTGATAGCGCTCGTAGCGACGTTCTTCACGCCGGCGACGGCGCAGTCGTTAGACGGTTTTTGGCAATCGGACGGCTATGGCCTTCTCGTGGAGATTCGAGGCGTTAAGATGAGCGTCTCTCAAAT
>Ga0137391_10004136_pt1 | contig 11083 bp, 8 predicted proteins | sample 15con2h24BmetaG_FD_101399 | JGI IMG/M metagenome (GOLD analysis project Ga0137391, IMG submission 101399) | Vadose zone soil microbial communities from Angelo Coast Range Reserve, California, USA - 15con2h2.4B metaG | ecosystem: Environmental > Terrestrial > Soil > Vadose zone > Saprolite...
GGCACCAAGCCGGATTCAAACTGTACTGGACCATGCTCTGCAAAGTGCGAAAACGCGTCGGCGGTGGACGGAGAATCTCCAAGCAGATCCGTGAATTGATCTTCCTGATGGTCGCGGAGAATCCAACCTGGGGTGCGCCTCGCATCCATGGGGAACTTCTCATGCTCGGCTTCCATGTATCTGAGACTACAGTCTCCCGCTGGATGAGACGGGCACCCAGGAACCTAGACCCCGGCAAACGTTGGCTGGCTTTTCTACGTAATCACCGAGAAGCGATGGCCGCGATGGATTTCTTCACGGTCCCGACACTTACATTCAACGTACTCTACTGCTTCTTCATCATCAGCCACGACCGTAGACGCATTCTGCACTTCAATGTCACGCCGCATCCGACCAGCACTTGGATTGTCCAGCAGATGCGCGCAGCCTTCCCTTATGAGTCCACGCCCAAGTTCCTCATCTTTGACCACGACGCGAAGTATGGATTGGAAGTCCCGGCTGCGATTCGATCCATGAAGATCGCGTGCGTGCAAACCTCCGTCCAGTGCCCTTGGCAGAACGGCGGCGCGGAGCGTTGGGTCGGAAGCTGCCGACGCGAACTGCTCGACCAAGTCATTCCGCTGAACGAGCGACATCTGAAGCGACTCCTCTCCGATTACCTCTCTTACTACCACGACGACCGCACGCACCTCGGACTGGATAAGCAAACACCCGGGAGTAGGGCTCTCTCTGTAGGGAGCGGGCAGGTGATCTCCCGGCGACGCGTGGGCGGCCTGCACCATCGCTACGACCGAGCTGCCTGAAATCGGTGTTTGGAAATCGCCGTATCCTCGGGCTCAACGGCCCGAAGTAAGCATGAGGTCCGCCCTCCTTGGTCGAAGTACTCAGCGCCGCGAACATTGTCATGGGTCAGGGGCGGGGAGCCGGGTGGGGGTGGAGATAAGGGAACCATGTCGAGCGAGTTCTTCAAGATCGACTTCACGCTCTGATAGCGACACGCCTTGGCCAGCAGTGCCCGTTCCCCCGCGGCTTCCACGCGTTGCGCAGAATACTGCTGCGCCGGGCGAATGATGCCGAGACAAGAGCGGTAGCCCATTTCCGGGTGAGGCTTCGCGTTCAGGATTCGTTCGAACAACTGCGCCGTGTTGGGACCGATGCTGCGCGCCCAGTTCACAATCCGCGAGGGCGGCCATTGCAGATGGGCCTGATGACTTTTGGGACGGTGCTCGTTCTGGGTGATGGCTTGAGCCCGCCTGCGATCGCGCAGGTGGGAAGCGATCCGGGTGCCCTTATGAAAGATCTCGACCGTGGTCGGGTGGAGCAGACTTCCATAAACTGGCTGGTCTAAGAGGAAGAACTTCAATGGAGAGTACGAGGAAGAGGCTGTGGTGAAGGCGCATGGGTATGCAGGGTACCAGAGGGAAGAGTTGTTGGAAACATCGAGAGCCCCATCGAGAGGCCCATTAAGTCGGGGCTTCCGTCGAACAACTGGAATTCCCGAATTCGTGACGTGGCGGAAGAAGAAAGAATATTCAGGCGCACGTGTTGCGCACTCACCCGAGGAAAGATGTCGATCTTCTTGTGCCCAATCGTGGTTCCCGAGTAGATGGTCTTCCATTTCGTGCCGTCCATGACCTGGATCGCGTACTTCTGCACTTTCTGTCCGTCCACTAGCCATTCCATGGTCAGAGTGCGGTCGAAATGAATGGGATGGGCAAAAAGCAGATCGATGATCGCAGAATGGGATCCTTCCGCGGGCGACCACATCGTGTCGGGGTCGGAGTCAACCGCTCCACGAAATGCCGAAGCATTGGAGGCGCGAGTTGCGAGATTCTTCTGCCGTGCATAGATCGAGGCGACGGCCGCCCCGAACTCCTTGAGGCGGCGCACGTCCGCGTCCGACAGCAAGCCCCGGTTGTCCGGCGCGAGCCCGATCATCAGTTGCGCACCGCGACCCACGGTTCGGTTGTAAGTGTCCAAAAGTTCGCTGACGGACTTCAGACTTTTCTCGTCATTGGGATGCCAGAACCAATGGTTGGTTCGCAGAGGCGTGTCGGCTTCGGCGGGACGGTAGCGGAGATAGCCGTGTAGATCTAATACACACCAATTCTCTTCCGGCGCAGCGCCCTCTTCATTTCCAACCCACCGGATATCGCCGTATTTGAGCAATGCTGCATCCGCAAAGACTAAGGCATTCGGCTGATACACGCGGAGGCTATCGACGTAGCGATCAAAGTCGTACACGTGACCGGCACTGCCCGCGCCATCCAGCCAAAACTCGACCAGTTCGCGGTAATTAATGACCAACTCGTTCAGTTGCGCTAAGTAGTAGCCGTCATAGGCGGCATTGTCTTTATATGCCGGTTCGTGGCGATCCCAAGGCGACAGATACACACCAAACTTTAGGCCATACTTGCGCGCCGCGGTCGCAACATCATAGACGAGATCTCCTTGGCCTCCCTTCCAAGGACTGGACTTGATGCTGTACTGGGTCTTGGCCGTCGGCCACAGGCAAAAACCGTCGTGGTGTTTGGCGACGAATACAACGTACTTGACCCCGGCGGCCTTGGCGGCCTGCATCCATTGCTCCGGGTCTACATTCGTCGGATTGAAGACTGACGGATCCGCCGTGCCGTCTCCCCACTCGCGGTCCATAAATGTATTTGGACCAAAGTGAATGATTGCGCCGATTTCCAGGTCTTGCCAGGCGACCTGTTGCGGACTGGGCTTCACATCCGTGAAGTTCTGCGCCGGAGAAAACGTTGCCCACAGCGCAACAAAGGCGCAGGCCGCAGCGATTCTGTGAAATATCATCTCCTTCATAGGCCCATCGACGGTATGGGAAGGGGAAGCTTCGTCCAGGTCTTATTGAAATACGGTCTAGTGCACATGTTCGTCCTGCGACATATCGCGCAGCCGACTCACCAACTGGGCAACCTTCTGTTCGAATGGCACGGATTGCAGGCCGGAACCGGCTTCGTCGTTCCCCCCAGATGTGCCACCGCCATTGCCGGTGGAGTTGGGATTCGATGCTCCTGCCGAACTATGGACCTCTCGAGCCGACGTTGTCCGAATAATGTGCAGAACATTGTCGGAGTTGATTCCGCCACAGGGCATGATCAGAATCCGCTCCCTCGCCGCCTGGACCAGCCGGGCTAGAGTCTGAAGCCCATCGGTGGCGCGTGGTTGGCCCGCGGAAGTGAGGAGGCGGGAGGCACCGGTCTGGATAACTTCCTCAAGTGAGGTTTCCAGATTATGTGAGGCATCGAACGCTCGATGAAAAGTCACGGACAAAGGGTGAGCTAACTCCACCAGAGCTTTCGTACGCTCGACGTCGATACGATCGTTTTCCTGCAGAATTCCCAGCACCACGCCATCCATGCCGAGTTGCTTGGCCGCACGGACATCGTTGCGCATGATCTCAAGTTCGAGATCGGAGTAACAAAAATTGCCGGCGCGAGGACGAATCAGAACATGGATGGGAATACGCACTCGGTGTCGAGCCGTTTGCATCAGTGCCGCGCTCGGCGTAATTCCCCCAGACGACAAGTCAGTGCAGAGCTCAATCCGGTGAGCTCCACCGCGTTCCGCCGCGACTGCGTGGTCCACCGATTCCACGCAGATTTCCAGGACTAAACGATTGGGCATGGGTTGAGAATACGAAGAGCGAGAAACCCCGGCGCCGGTTGGCGCAAGCGCCTATCGATCCTCCGAAGCTGAAGTGCACGCGGGCCGTCGCAGATTATACGCACGGCCGCGCCGAATTGCTAAGAGCCTGTCGGAGCTAAATCTGGGGAACGATCTCGCGCGACAGACTCTTGGACGGTGGACCCTCAAAAAGCGTAATGCAAGCTGAGCTGTATTTGTCTTGGGGGAGAGCGTACCCCGCTGATCTGACCGAAATTGCTGTCGGTTACTCCGTTGTCGGGATTTCCGTAGCTGACGATGTTAAAGATGTTGAAGAAATCGGCGCGGAAACCAAGCACCTGTTCGCGCCATACGTGAAAGTCCTTGAACAGAGACATATCGACCTGGCGATAGCCGGGAGCGCGCTCGGTGTTAATTCTCGTCGTACCGAACGCAGGCAGCCCGTTGTTGTAGGCAACGCCATAGGCGCAGACTCCATTATCGGGACCGGTACAGCCCGCCGCCGATGGATCCGTTCCCCACCAATTGTTGATGGAGCGATTGCGCACGATTAACTTGCGGTACTGGTTGGCGCGCGCCTGGCCATAGCTATTCGTATTGCTGTTGTTCGGGCCGTTGATGGTGATGGGGAATCCGGAGTACAAGAACGCAGAGGCAGAAAGCTTCCATCCTCCGAACACGCCGTCCACGACCGAACTCGCGCCGCTGCCAAAGGTCCTACCGCGGCCGAAGGGGACATCGTAGACGCCAATGAAATTCAGGTTGTGGTGGATGTCCATGCCGGATGGTCCCCAGTCCGCGCGGCCGTTGTAACCATCCTGGTACGACCCGTCGGAGCCGCTGGTGTTGGGCACGCCATAGTTACCCGCGGAGTTGGTCAGAGATTTGGAATAGGTATAGTTCAGGGTGTATTCCAATCCACGATGCGTTCGCTGGCGCAAAGTCAACTGGCCGGCATTGTAGTTCATGTCGGCTTCGGATTCTGTGATCAGCAGAATTCCTCCCTGCCCGACCAGCGACGCGTACGGCGCTACCGCCGTTCCGCCCTGCGCGATAGTGATCGCCTGGGCGAGCGTGAGTTGGTTCCCGTTCCGATAGTCCGCGAGGTGATGTCCTGACTCGCCGAGGTATCCCGCGGTCAGCGATAACTCGGGAGTGAATGCGTACTCGGTAGTAAGGCTGTACTCATTCACATAGGCAGGCTGCATATTCTGCGGCCAAGTCGAGTACGTAGTGGTTGGAGTGAATTGCTGGGCAAAGCCTTCTTCGATCGTGAATGGAGTTCCGGAGGTCGTTCCAGTTGGAACGGCGGCAGTGACGTTGCTTCCGAGAGCGAAAGGCGGGCTGGAGGTCAGGCGCTGATTGAACGCGTTGCCCTCGAAGAAGCTGGTCGCACCATAACCTCCGCGAACTACAAATTTAGAGGCTGCCTGGTAAGCGAAGCCGAGTCGCGGCATAAACTGTTTGTAGTTGGCGTTGTAGCATGCGCGCGTGGGGCAAACAATCGAGCCCGCGACTGCTCCAGCGGGGACGCTGCCTGCATATTCCACCGTGCCATCCGGCAGAACGTTGGCCGTCCGGTTGTGAACTTCATACCACGGTTGATCGAATTCATAGCGGAGACCGAGGTTGAGCGTGAGCCTCGAGGACGCTTTGAAATCATCTTGAATGTATCCTGCGACGCGCCACTGCCGGTTGCCCACGATACCGACGGTGGACCCGATTTGATTGTTGTAGACCCGATCCAAAACAAAATCCGCTGGACCGTAGCCTCCGCCGCCGGTCGATACGTTTGCGTTGCTGGTGAAAGCGCCGGTGTAGCTGAACGTCCCCAGGAATCCGAAGTTTGAGGCGTTGAGGTAGTTCTGCTGGTAGCGGGTCGCCTGCCCGCCGATCGAGAGGAAGTGGCGTCCGCGCTGCCAGGTGAGATTGTCGTAGTAGTTGAAAGTATTGTCGCGGAGGATCTGCGTGTTGGCATTGGTACCGATGTAGCTGGCGTTATTGCCGAGGCTTTGTCCGGAGAAACCGGGATAGAGCTGCTTCCCAACAAAAGGTATGCCAACGATAGCGTTGCCGGTAAAGCCGAGTTGCCAGATGGGTCGGTCGGGATGCTGTTGTCCCACCGCACGCGCGTGAAGCCGAAGCGAGCTTCATTTACGATGGTGGACGAGAAGGTGTGAACCCAACTGGTGCCGAATACTTTTGTGGGATACACATTCTGCGAGGGGAAGAATACGGGCATCAATGCCGTGGACCCGTCGCGCGCGGTGGACTGAGCGTAAAAGCCATTGTTCTTGTTTACATTGCCCGGAGTCCAATCGATCTTGATGTCTTCCCGATTGTTCTTGACGAAGCTGGTCTGACCGCCCTGGAAGTTGTTCTGAAGAAGTCCATCGGTTGGCGTTGCATTTGGAAGCGGATACAAATTGGGATGGGCAAACAGATACTTTGCCACCGGATTCAGAATCGGCAGACCCGTGTCGCCGACGTAAGGGGCGAAATTGTTTTGCGTATCATACAACTGGATGCCTTGGGCCAGAAGGGCCGAGAAATCACCGTTTCGCATGGCTTGAGTCAGAACACTGGCGGTGGCTTTTCCGCCTTGGTTCCTGCGAGCCCCTTCGTAGTCAGCAAAGAAGAACAGCTTGTTCTTCAGGGCGGGCCCGCCGATCGTTCCGCCAAAGATGCTCTGCGTATAGATGTTCTTGGGAACGATAGGATACTGGTGATCGTTGCCCCACGTATTGGCGTCGAGATTATGGTTCTCCAGCAGACCGTAGGCGGAGCCATGGATGTGGTTGGTACCGGACTTCAGAATTGTGATAATGGCGCCGCCATTCGCGTTTCCGTAAGTTGCGGGCGCGTTGGCCGAGATTACGCGTACTTCGGCAATGGCATCAGGCGCGGGATTATAAGCAATCAAATTGTTCTGCGGCTCGTTCAAGTCGGCGCCTTCCAGCGTGTAGTAATTGGCCTGAGCGCGATTGCCGTTGATCTCCGGAATGTCGTTGTTGTAGGTATTGCGCTCGATGGCGTTGTTTCCCGTCATGCCCGTCGGGTCCGTGTCGATGGCTCCCGGCTGGAAAAGGGTGAGAGAGGAGAAGTTCCGGCCGTTCAAAGGGATGCTAGCGATCTCATTGGCCGAGAGAGTGTCTCCCAGTGAGGAATCCGTTGTGTTGAGGATAGGAGCGGCATCCCCCTGAACCACAACGGTGGCGGAGGTCCCAATCTTCAGGCTGGCGTCAACCTTCACAGTCTGGTCGATCTCAAGAGCAAAGGGAGGAACTTTCTGCGTAGTGAGCCCGGTGGCTTCGACGGTCACGATATAGGTGCCGATGGGGAGAAAGCGAATCGTGTAGACGCCCGACGCATTGGTTTGCGTGGTGGTCTTGACGGAGGTTGCAATGTTTTCGGCCATGACGTTTGCACCGACGATGACGGTGCCGCTCTGGTCCGTCACCTGCCCCGAGATCGAACCGGTTACTGTCTGGCCGAACGCGGGCGACAGAAGCATTAAGGCTGCGAGCGAACATCCGGCCAGATAATGCAACACCTTCGTTGTCATAGAATCCTCACTTTGTCTCACCGAAAGTGGCTGAGCTCACAATTCCCCTTACTTCAACGGACAGCTCAGAAAACTGCACGGGCAAGAATCTAGGGTTCGTTTGGCCTTTGTCAAGTATAAAATGATCGAAAATAGTCAAAACGATCATTTGTTTTGACTTATTGTTCATAATCAGTTGAGACAGATGAGCGTTTGTCAATTCAAGCTTCGAGCCGGTGATTTGAGTAGTGCTTTCGTCCGGAGGCATTACAATGGCAAGTTTTACGACTGGAGGGTGATTAGCCGAGCAAACACCGTCCTTGTGGTCTCCAACCGCCAAACCATGTCTGATCGCCAAAATCGCCGCACAGATCGGATTCTGAAGTTGCTGCTGCAGAAGGGCTCAGTATCCGTAGCAGAACTGATCGCCTCCTTGCACACTTCGGCTCCCAGCATCCGACGCGATCTGACGCGCCTCGAAGCGCAAGGACTGATCCGGCGAACCCACGGTGGCGCGGCTCTGGTGCAGGAGCTGCTCTATGAGCCGTTCCGCTACGACGCTGCGTTTCAAACTCGTCAGCATCGTTTTGTGAAGGAAAAACGGCATATCGGGATGGCCGCTGCGGAATTGATCGAAGAGAATGAAACGATCGGGCTGACGGCCGGCACCACGACGACCTGGGTGGCACGCAGCTTGCGTCATCGCAGCAACATCACCGTCGTGACGAACGCGGTCAACATCGGCATGGAGCTTTGCAACATGCCGGGCCTCAAGATTCATTTGACCGGAGGCTACGTCCGTTGGCCCTGGTCGTTTTCCCTGATCGGAGCCGCTGCCAGCAATTTCATGGGCGACATTTTTCTCGACAAGGTGTTTCTCAGCGTCTCGGGAATCGATCCCGAGCGTGGAACGACCACCAACGAATCGGACGAAGCGCTCTCATTTCGCGCCATCGTGAAGCAAGCGAAACAGGTAATCGTGGTAGCGGATTCCAGCAAACTCGGCGTTGTCACCTCGGCGTTGATCTGCCCGATCGAAGACGTGGATGTGCTGGTCACCGATGAGGGCGCTTCCAATGAGATGGTTGCGGCATTTACCCGGAAGGAAATCCGAGTGATTCGAGTCTGACAAGATCTCATCTGCTGTGCACTCCCTCGGCCCATTTGCGCACAATAATTGCATATAGAGCAAAATAATGATCGATATATGGCTATTCGATCAATAAATTCTTGACAACGCCTCAAGGCGGATGCGATAAGTGGGTCCCATATTTGGAAAGCCGTCCCCCAAAGCACCTAAGGAGTCCGCTATGAACCCACGCAGTCGCCGGATCCAACCGCTGCTGTTTGTCGCACTTCTCGCAGCATTCCTGCTCCCAACCGCAACGGTCCTAGCCCAGAGTACGAACCGGCAAATTGGCACCCAGTTCGAGGTGACGGCTGACCCAGTGGTGCCGCGCCCACACGAGCAGCCCTGCGTGGTGTCGCTCTTTGCCGATTACCAGTTCGCTCATTTTTCTGACTCAACCCAGACTTTTGAGTTCACGCCCCCGTCGAACTGTGCCGGTCCATGGGAGAAAGTGGTGTTGGAAGCGGACTTCAGCGAGAACGGCGGAATTCAGTTTGACCGCACTGCGAGCCTTTATCTAGCAAACGCGAACGTTTATTTTGGAACTACTCCGGAGCCGTTGGCGACATTGACCAACACGTGGCATATCGAACGGGACGTCACCGATTACAGCGCGCTGTTCGCAATTCCGCAGCAAGGCACCATCGTTCTCGCGAACTGCACCACGGACTGCCCTCCCCCCTACAATACTTTCTTAAATGGAGTCTTCACGGTCAATGCCAACCTGGAGTTTTATCCTGCCCATCATCGAGCCAAGAGGACACCCGATCAGGTTCTTCCCCTGGCGCAGCCCAACGGAAGCGGAGGCCTAAACCTGCCGGCCACCTTGGGGTCGCCGACCGATCAGCTCTCGACGACGTTTACGCTACCTACCAACACGGAGCAGGCCTATTTGGATGTGGTTGCCCAGAGTCAGTTTATCGACGAGCAGTGGTATGCCTGTTTTCCCAACGACCTCGCCAGCATTAACGACGTGTACGGATGCGGCAACACAGACTTTCGCGAGACTGAGGTCACCATCGACGGTAAGCTGGCCGGAATCGCTCCTGTTTCTCCGTGGGTCTTCACTGGATTCCTTCCGGACCAGTGGGTGCCCATCCCCGGCGCGCAGACTCTCGACTTTGTTCCTTACCGCGTGAACCTTACGCCTTTCGCGGGCCTGTTGAGTAATGGCCAACCCCACACTATCGCGCTGAGTGTGTTCAACGACGACAACTATTTCTCGGCAACTGCGTCGCTCCTGCTCTTCCTCGATTCGGGAAGCTCGCAAATTACCGGTGCGGTCACGAAGAACACCCTAACCAGCCCTTCCCCTGTCGTAACCGAGAACCTGCAAGGAACGTCGACGGTCACAGGCACGATCAACGTCACGGCCAACCGAAATTTCACCATTGCGGGATACGTCAACACGTCCCATGGGAAGGTCGAGACTTCTGTGTCGGAGCGGCAAGTTTTTTCCAGCACGCAGACCATTGACTTCGATACGGTCAATTTCACCGTGCTCGATCAAAACACCAAGGTTAAGACGAGCGTTTCTGCCGCAACCGCGGTTTCAACCGATGAGGGAACGGTCGTGACCCGCGACAACTTCAGCTTCCCGATCACCGTTGATTTCATCTACCCCGTCAGCAGTTCCCCGTTCGGCTTTACGGTGACGACCGGGCAGAAATACCAGAATGGCCACCAAGTTTTGCGCGACGGACAAGTGATCTCCGCTAAGGCGGTCACGAACTCGGTCAACGCAACGGACGTAAGTCCCGCAGCGAGCTCGCAAACCTATACATCTTTCGATTCGGATGGCGCGTTCTACAACTGCCACATCGCGTCCGCAAACAACATTTTGACTTCGGTCAGTCGTGGGTGCAAGCAAGGCCAAGACAAAGATTAGGACGTCCCGCAAAGACTACAGTTGACGCGAGTAAGCAAAGAGGTATTACAAATGGAGCGGGAGACGGGGTCGAACCCGTGACATCCAGCTTGGGAAGCTGGCGGCAATCCTTCGCTCCATACGAAAATCAAGCACTTAGAGCGGGCCATATAGGGCAGAGCGTGGCTGTGCGTAGCCAGAATGTCATCGGATGTAAATGTCGTCTCTTTCGCCCAGTGTAAACTTCGAGTCATTCGAGCCCGCTGGATCAGCCATTCCTTTCGAGAGTGCGCAGGTGATTTTTGCCGGCGACGGCGCACACCTATGCACCTTGCCTCTACATGGCGCACGCATATATCAAGGATGGACGGAAAACCCTCGGACTAGGCAGCTCGATCGTAATGGTGATGCAGTCCGCCGAGTCGATCGTAGGAAAGCACGCGACCATGTGTCGCGCAGTGAGGTCTGTGCCTCGGCGTTCCCTTTCCTAGTCCAAGATGCGTGCGATCCTCGTGATAGTAGGACACGTAATCGGAAAGGGGACGTTTCAGGTGGCGCTCGTTTAGAGCAATCACATGGTCGAGCAACTCGCGGCGGCAGCTCCCCACCCAGCGCTCGGCGACACCATTCTGCCAGGGACTTTCGAACGAGGTCCGCACAGCGTTTATCTTCAGGGATCGAATGGCTGCCGGGACCTTCGTCCCGTATTTTGCATCCCGGTCACGGATTAGAAATCTTGGAGCCGCCCCAAACGGAAACGCCTCCCACAACTGCTGGATGATCCAACTGCTCGTCGGATGCTTCGTGATGTTGAAATGCAGGATACGCCGGCGATCGTGGCGGATGACAAAGAAACAGTAGAGGACGCCGAACGTGATCGTTGGCACGGTGAAGA
>Ga0137391_10004138_pt1 | contig 11083 bp, 8 predicted proteins | sample 15con2h24BmetaG_FD_101399 | JGI IMG/M metagenome (GOLD analysis project Ga0137391, IMG submission 101399) | Vadose zone soil microbial communities from Angelo Coast Range Reserve, California, USA - 15con2h2.4B metaG | ecosystem: Environmental > Terrestrial > Soil > Vadose zone > Saprolite...
GGCGGCGGCAGGCGGCCGGCCCGCGCTGGACGCGGGGGCATCGGTGAGCGGGCTGAACCCCACTGAGGTCCGGCAGTGGGCCAGGGCGCAGGGCATCGAGGTGAAAGACCGCGGACGGGTGCCGGCTGAGCTGGCGCCCAGGGTCAAGGCGCCACCGCCGGATAGGCTCGTAAGTTACGGCCACCAGAGTCACGGCGGTTTCACTCACATGCCGAATTGAGTACGTTGCGTCCTCGTATACTTATGCGCCGGCCTGGATGTCTCCAACAATTGTGGCGACCGTCAGTTCAGCCTTATCGCCACTATCGTGTGCGTACCTAACTTAACGCCCACTCTGCGCGCGGGTGGGGGCGGCGGGCTTGTCCCGCAGCATGGGAGCAGATCGTCTGGTTATGGGCGCGATCGCCGGCTCCTTTTGACGGTCGCTGACGAGCTTCCCGGGCCGGGCCATGCAGGCGGCTGGCCTGTCTTGCGGGTGAGACTGATCTGCCGCGGGTGAACTGTAGATGAACGGGGTATGGCGAGGGCATGATGGCCGCTAGCGGGTCCCCTGCGGGAGGTGCCTGAGATGGCCGTGGGCGGTCATTTCGAGCGGGTGGCCGCGGTCTATGAGTCACTGCGCACCACCGACGAGGCGCCGGTGCGCACGATCGGCCAGTTCCTGCCTGACCGCCCCGTCACCGGCCTGGATATCGGCTGCGGGACGGGACGGTACACACGGCTGCTGCGGAGGCTGATGCCGGAGGGGTCGCTGCTGGCCGCAAGCGACGTCTCGGCGGCCATGCTGGCGCAGCTCAAGGCCGGCCAGCACGGGCACGCCCCGGGGGTGGCGCCGCTGCGAGCAGCCGCCGAGCAGTTGCCGTTGCGGGCGGCCAGCCTGGACCTGGTTACCGCGTTCAACTGCGTTCACCATTTCGATCTGGCCCGCTTCCTGGCCGCGGTCGTCCGGGTGCTGCGCCCCGGCGGCCAGCTGTTCATCTACACCCGCACGCCGCAGCAGAACGCACGGACGATCTGGGGCCGCTACTTCCCCGGTTTCACCGAGCACGAGCAGCGCCTGCGCAGCGAGCACGCGCTCCGCGACGCCGTCCGGCGGGCCGGCGGGCTCACGGTGATCGCGACACAGGCCTTCCAGCACCCGCGCTCGAGCACGGCCGAGCGGCTCCGGGCCCAGGCCGAGGGACGCCACTACTCGACGTTCTCCCTCTACACTACGGAGGAGTTCCGCGCGTCCATCGCGACCTTCATTACCCGCCTGCCCAGCCCTGAGGTCTCCTGGGTTGACGAGCACCTCCTGATCGTCGCCGGCGCAAGCCGCCGTAACCATGCCGAGCCCGACGGCCAGGCCAGCCTGGCGGACCAGGCGATCAACGATCATGCCCCCAGATCCGCGGCGGCCGCGCCAGCAGGGCTGCCCGCAGGCGTCCCGGCGGCCGCACGCAGATCACCCCCTATGAGCCCAGCCGATAGCCGGCAAGGACCTTCAGCACAGCACCCAGATCGGCGGCGATGCGCTCATTGTCAGCTGGAATAACGATCACGCAGGCTGAGCTCAACCGCGGGCTCCGGCGTGCGGCGGTGGTGTCCCGCCTGTCCCGGCGGGTTCGCTCGGGCGGTCCTCGGGTTGGCCTGCGTCGGTTGACGCCGCCCGCACTGGCCGGCAGCGTTGGCGCCATGGCGGTCTTCCCGGTGCCCGGGTACCTGGCCGAGACCGCGCGCCGTGATCATGGCGTGGCCGAGTGGATCCCGGAACTGCCCGCGCTCGTGGCCGACCTGGCCGGGCGGTGGTCGCTGGACGTGGGCGTGCCGTTCCAGCCGGGCGGCCAGTGCTCATGGACGGCACCGGTCACAGGGCCGGGCGTCGCCGATCTGGTGCTCAAGGTGGCGTTCCGGTTCCCCGGCGGGGAAGAGCGGGACGAGGCCGCCGGGCTGCGGGTCTGGGACGGCAACGGGACTGTCCGGCTGCACGCGGCGTGCCAGACCGAATCGGCGTACGCGCTGCTGATCGAGCGGTGCCTGCCCGGTACCCCACTGGGCCAGGTGCGGCCCGAACCAGAGCAGGACCTGGTGGTGGCCGGGCTGCTGGGTCGGCTGTGGGCGCAGCCGCCCGGCGCCTACCCGTTCCGTCCGCTCGCCCAGATGTGCGCGGCCTGGGCGGAGGAGTTCGAGCAGGACTACGCGGCCGCCCCTGCTGCCGAGAGGATCGACCCAGGGCTGGCTACGGCGGGGATCACGCTGTTCCGGGACCTGCCGCAGACCGCGGATCGCCAGGTGCTGCTATGCACCGACCTGCACGGCGACAACATCCTCGCCGCGCAGAGGGAACCGTGGCTGGTCATCGACCCCAAGCCCTACGTCGGCGACCCCGCCTACGACCTACTGCAGCACATGCTCAACTGCGAGGACAGACTGGCCGCCGACCCAGCCGGGCTGGCCGACCGGATGGCGGGCCTCGCCGGGATCGACGCCCGCCGGGCCCGGCAATGGCTATTCGCGCGCAGCGTGCAGGAGTCGGTCGGCTCACCGCTCATGCGTCAGGTGGCCACGCGGCTCGCGCCCGCATAGCCTATGCCCGGCCCTGGTTCGTCACGCTGGCCTGTGATAGCACGCCGGACATCCGGATCCGGACGGCCCACGTTTCGGCCTGGCATACAGCAAGCACCCGAGCCGAACGGCGGGTCGGAGTGCGGCTCGTCGGCGGCGGCCGACGGCAGGCTATGGCTTGGCGGCCACGAGCAGGAAGCACCGCTGCCGGACGGGAACGGGCCAGATTCTGGCCGCGTCGTGCGCTGCCCGCAGGGCTGGAGCACAGGCGTCCAGGCTGAACTCCGGGATGGCCCAGCCGACGACGCGCAGGTAGTACACGACCGCGGCGATGTCGCCGAGCTCGTGACACTGCTCCCCGCGGGCCGCTGCCTGGACGACCAGCCCCGCGTCCTGCACCTGCCGCCTGGCCAGCGGGAGCCAGCTGTCGGGCTGCGGCGGGACATCAAGGCCCGCCAGCGCATACAGGTCGTCGTAGGAGTGAAAGTCAACCTGCTGGGTGATGAACGTGCCGCCGCGGGCCAGGACCCGGGCGACCTCAGCCGCGCGGAACGCCTCGTGCCGGCTGGTTACCAGGTCGAACGCGCCGTCACGGAACGGCAGCCGGCCGCGGCTGTCTTCCTCCTGGGCGATGTTGTCCGCCGCGCCCTCATCCTGGACCACCGCGATCCCCAGCGGGCGCAACCGGGCCGCGGCCACCGGTACGTTGGGCGGCCACGCCTCGGTGGCCACCGTCTGTGGCGAACGCGGGGACAGCCGCGACAGCCGCTCGCCACCGCCGGTACCCATGTCCAGCATGGCGCTAGCCGCCGCGGCACGGCGGACAACCTCACGCCGGTAACTCCACGGCAGCCTCCCCGACCTCGACCGAGCCGCCAGCCAGGAGAAGTCCCACCCGGAGAACGGCGCGCGTAGCGCCTCATCGACCAGCTCCTCGAACGTCGCCACCGACCCAGCCTCGCACAGGCCCAGCCGAATCAGGGCTGGTCCCGCCACGCCCAGCCCCCCGTTGGCCAGCTGACCATCCGCGATCCAGCCACGCAGAACGACCCGATCTGCGCGGCACGCACTAGCCGGGACGACCTCGGCAAAGCTGCCCATATCGGCGGGAGTGCGCGCCTCGCTCAGGCCGGGAACCAATTACACAGCGTGAGCAGAAGCATCAGATCGCAGGGCCCCCTGCCGGATATGGGTGGAACAAGGCACCGGCCTGATTGACGTCAGGTGCCGCGCCGATCGCTCGGTTATGCGAACTGGGCAGGGACGATGCTAGGCGGGGCCATGCGGGACCTCGTCCCGCATCTGTTCTCGCGAGGGGCCGGGAATCCGCGCGGGACGACTCGGCCGGTTACACGCCTGACGACGATCCTCGGCTCCGTGCATGTCATGGCCAAGGTCGTATGCGCGGTCGGCATGCTGGCCGGCCTTGGCTGCGGCGTTCTGGAATTCGGTAAGCGCAGGGCCGGCAGCAGGCCGTAATCTCGCCTCCGCGGCCGCACGGCTCGTGCGTGAGATGGGCGCGCTGGGCGAGCCCGGCCCAGCGCGCGCGGGAAACGGGAAGGGAGCATGACGGCAGATGCCGTCCCTGCTCGCCGTGCCGGCTGGGGCGACCGGTAGCAACGAAGTGATAGGTCAGCCGGTGATGCTGGCCTTGCCGTCTTCGAGGTGGCCGGTGTAGCGGCGCGACCAGGAGCCGTCGCCGCTGATCGTGACCGACAGGTCGTACCATCCATTGCTGACCGTGAGCGGGTCGGCCACGTGCGTGGCGCTGCTGTGGGCGTGCACGCGGTAAGTCCGGGCCGGCTCCTTCGAATAGTGGTTCGGCGTGACGGTGAACGTTATGGCCTGCTCGCCGCTGTTGGTCAGCTCGAGCCAGAGCTTGGGCTTCGGGACGAAGCCGCCCTGGTAGTACACCGCGGTCACCTCCGCGGTAACGCCCGCGACGCTGACGTCGCCGGTGAAGTGCCGCAGGAAGCGGTTCGGGCCCACGATCGTCAGGTCGTACTTGCCGTTGCCGCTGCCCGCGCCGATCTCGGCCGAACCGGGAACGGTCTTGTTCCAGATCGCAGACGGGTCGATCGTGTACTGCCCTGGGAACTTGCCGGGGCAGTTCGCGATGTTCACCTCCGGCGCCGCGTTGTTATAGACGGAGAAGTGACTGGCCTTGCTGGCATGCGGCCCGTTGTTGCTGACGCCCAGGTTCGCCTGGACCGCCCCGTTGCTGCCGAACGTGAACCCGTCGAGGTTGGCGTCGGGCTGGCACGGCAACGGGCGCGCCGGCCTGGTACCGGGCTCCTGGACCGGCATCACGTTGTCCGCCGGGACCGGGCGGTACCCCTGCTGGGGCTCGCCGATTGGCTGGCCGGGGTCGGGCAGGTCCGGCATCCCGAAGACCGGGTTGGCGAAGTCGAAGGCGCTGGTGAGGTCACCGCAGACGCTGCGGCGCCAGCCGCTGATGTTCGGGCAGATCGCCGGCGTGCCGAGCGCCTCGGTCCACTTCTCCAGGAACTGGATGACCGAGGTGTGGTCGCAGACCTCCGAGGTCACCCAGCCGCCCCGGGTCCACGGCGAGACCAGCAGTAGCGGCACCCGGAAGCCGAGGCCGACCGGCAGCGGCTGGGGAGCCAGCGACGTCTCCAGATAGAACTCGTCCGTGGTCCCGGGGGCCGGAACCGGCGGCGGGACGTGGTCGAACTGGCCATCGTTCTCGTCGAAGTCGATGATCACCAGGGTGGAGTTGAACACATCCGGGTCGGCGTTGAGCGCCTTGAGCACCTGGTCCACGTAGTACGCGCCGTCGTGCGGGGCACCCTCCGGGTGCTCGGAGTACAGCTGGTTGGTGACGACCCAGGAAACCTCCGGCAGCGTGCCGGCCAGGACGTCCTTCTTGATCGCCAGGGCCAGGTTCTCAGCATTGCCGGCCTCGGCGGGATACGGCTCGGGCACGGCGGCAACGCCGTTGTCGTACCACACCACGCCGGGAGCGGGCGTGCCGCCCTGGCCGGGGTCGTACTTGGCGAAGTACTCCGCGCCGTTGTCGCCGTAGTTGTCGCTACCCTGGTAGATCTTCCAGGTGACGCCCGCGGCCTGGAGCGTCTCGGGGTAGCTCTGCCAGCTCAGGAACCTGCCCAGCTCGTCGCCGCCGCTGTAGGCGACATCGCTGCCATGCCGCCGGCCCGCGTTTGTCGTGCCGCTCCATAGGTAGGTGCGGTTCGGGCCGGTCGCGCTGAGCGCCGAGCAGTGGTAGGCGTCGCCGATCGTGTAGGCGTCGGCGAGGGCGTAGTGGTACGGGATGTCCTCGCGGTTCAGGAAGCCGAGCGTGATCGGGCCGCCCTTGGCGTAGTACCAGCCGTTCATCAGGCCGCCGTGCCACGCGCCGTGCTGGCTCTCCCAGCTGTGGTCAGTCCCGACGTAGTTCTGCGCGCCGGCCTCCGGGCTGGGCGGCTGCGCGCCGCAGAACGTCCCGGTGCTCAGCCGCCACGGGTACTGCGTGCCCGTGACCGGCTGACCGGACGCGGTGGTGAGCTGCTGCCACACCGAGTAGCCGCCGGGCAGCCTGATGGTGGAGCGGTCGCCGAACCCGCGGACGCCCCTGAGGGAGCCGAAGTAGTGGTCGAAGCTGCGGTTCTCCTGCATCAAGATCACGACGTGCTTGAGGTCGCGGATGTCTCCGTACCGGCCGCGCTCGGCGGTATCGGCGAGCGCGCCGGCCGCCGGGGCGGCGGACGTCACCGCCGCGGTTCCGGCGACGACCGCGGCATGGCCGACGAGATTCCCGCGGGACAGGTCAGGCATCGGGGCGGGAACCTCCGGGCTGGCTCGGGGTGACGGCCAGCCAAACCTACGGGCGGCATCCAACCGCCGTGCGACATGAAGCTGAACGCTGATCAAAGTGATCAAGAACCAACGGACTCGCCCGCACCGACCAACGCGGCCGCCCATCACCCAGATCTGCGCGCATTACAGGCGACAGCCTTAGCCTCCGATCGCCGCTCATAGCGGCGGCTACGTGAGCGGAGAGCAAGATACTTTCACCCCCTCTCGGCTGGCCTCCCAGCCCAGACTCGAGGCGATGAGCGATCGGTCAGCTTGCAAGAATATGCATCGTCGCTGCGCCGGAGAACGTCCTCATTCGCCGCATATCGCGCGTCAGCTCCAGCATGTCCGACGGGGCCGGATCGAAGGTCGGCCTTGAGGTGATGCCGATCACCAGTGTGACGCTGAGTGACGGGCACGGTCCGGGAGAACGCGCGCCGACCCGCCGATCTGCGTGGAAGTGCAGGTCTCATCGCTGCTCATCCGCGGCATGCGGGAACGGCCGTTATGTCACGCCGACGTCGGCGGGGTCCGGTTGCCCGGCGGCGTGGCGGGGCGCGTGCGGGAGCCGGGCCGGGCTCAGGGGGTCATGTACGACGGCCGCGCTGCGACGCCGAGGCGGCCTTGGCAGGTGATGAGGCCTCCGGAGGGTGCCAGGCCCTGGTTGCGCGGGTCGGCGTTGCGGATCACGAACGTGGTCCCGCCGGGCAGGACGATGCGCCAGGCGGCCGGGATCACCCACAGCGGCTGGCAGTATCCGCGGTCGATGCTGGCGGGCCCGTCGCGGTATTCGGCGGCGAGCGTCCACCCGTAGGCCAGCTCACCGGGCGCGGGGGCGGCGTGGGCGGGGACCGGCGGCGCGTGCGGGCTCAGCACCCCGGGATCGGCGAACACCGACGTGGCGGTGTTCGTTACCGGGCGGCCCGCCGCGTTCAGGCCGGTCACGCGGACGAGCCCGGCGAGCCGGCACGGTGCCGCGCCGGTGTTGCGGAAGATGATCAGCCCGAAGCCGGTTCCCGCGCCGAACCCGCCGCCCCGGTAGCCCAGCGCCAGCTGGGAGGCGGTACAGGCCGGGGCGTGCGGCACCGCGAGGATCACGTCGAGCTGGGTCCCGGGTCCTGGGTCGATGGCTCCGGGCGGCAGCGACTGGAAGAGCACCGTTTCCGGCGGCTCGGCGTCGCCGGGCGCGGCCCCGTCCACCTGCAGGGTGAAGCCGTGCCGCCGGGCGGCGGCGGCCGCCCCGGCCGCGCTGAGCCCGATCACGTCCGGCGTCACCGGGCCGCGGTCATGCCGCCCGAGCCAGGTGTAGGAGAACAGGTCGTCGTGGAGCGGTGAGCCGAAGACGGCGGCCCGGGAGCCGACCGTGACGACCCCCGACGAGCACACGCCGAACCGGACGGCGGCCGTCACGACCGGCCCGGCGCGGTACCCGAACACGATGAGCTGACCGTACGGGAACCCGGCGCAGCGCGGCGGGCCGGTGACCGGGCGCGCGTCATCGAGCACCGCTGCCAGGCCAGCCGCGGCGGCACCGTGCAGCACTATCCGCGGCAGCAGGCCGGCGGTCTTAGCCGACGGGCTCAGCGCGTACTGGCAGATGACCGCGACGACCGCACCCCGGCGGATCAACGGCGTCCCCGCCGGCGATGCGGCCCCTGCGGGGGAGGCCGCGAGCGGCGCGCCTGCCTGGCCGGGCGCGCTGGCCGGGCATGGCCCGGCCGGCGAACCGGCCCCGACGGCTCCCGCCCCGCAGGACGCGAGCCCGGTGAGCAGCGCGGCTGCCGCCAGCAGCCGCGCGCCCAGCGCACTCCATGATCGCGCGGCCCGGGCCGGGGATGCCACACCCGCGACCACCAGCTCACCAACCACCACAGTGACCACCGCCTCCCGGCCCCGCCGCGTCTGCCCGCAGCGCCGGATGCCACCCTTTCTGACGCCGCCCGGCCGGGCGAGGTTGCGGGCTACCGGGATTGCCCGGCCCGGTGGCTCAGCTGGCCGATACGGGAGCAGTTTGGCGCCGATGAGGCGGCCGCCGACGGTCAGGCACTCGCGCGGCCGTCCTTCGACACGAAGCCCGTACGCTCTCATACAGCTCGCGGGCCCGTCCATTGCTGGCGCCCCGGGGGCGCGGGCACGCTCTGGCCTACCAGGGGGAGATCGCCGCCGGCCTGTGGCGCCCGGGACAGCGGTGGAGCGAGCTGGCGGGCGCCGCCGGGAGTGGCGGCGCCCACGCGGCCCCCGGCGGGCCGGTAACTGCCATGGGTCGCGAGGGGCGTATCCGCGATATGCTCGGTTTCCTGGCGAGATAAGGGGTGAGGTGATGACGCAGGTAACGCAGCATCTCGAAACCCACGGCGTCCCGTTCGAGGCCATCGCGCACCAGCAGACCTACACCTCGATCGCCGAGGCGAGGACGCTCGGCATCGATGCCAGCGAGGTTCTCAAGACGGTCGCGATGCGCGTCGCGGGCGGCTACGCCCTGATGGCGGTCCCGGCAACCCGTCGCCTCGACATGCATCTCGTCCAGGCAGCGGTGGGCGATCGCCGTGTCCGGCTTGCCACCGAAGAGGAGCTGCGACGGGACTTTCCAGGCATCGAGCTGGGCGCCCTGCCGCCGCTTGGCTCGCTGCTGGGCGCACCGCTCTACGTCGATCAGGAGGTGCTCCGGCACGAAACGGTGGTCTTTGCCGCAGGGAGCCAGACCGAATCCGTTCAGATCAGGACGGCGGATCTGCTCCGGCACGAGCAGGTGACGACCCTGCCGTTGATCAAGCATGCTGACGAGAATGGCAAGGACTGGCCGCGGTAGCCACGGGTCCATACCGCTGCGGCTCCACCAGCGTAAGGGCTCGCTTGCCGGTGCTGGCCTCGCTGGCACCGTGCGCGCCATCCGGCTGCCCGCTGAGGCCGGCGGCTGCCAGGCCCGGTTCCCCGGCCGGGCTGGCTCGCTGACCGGGGCCGTGCTGCCACGTCCACCCCGCCGGCTCTGCCTCCAACGGCACGACACGGCCAGGGACAAGGTCATCTTCGCATGTGGCCCATGCCGTTCGGTTGCACTACACGGAATGCGGCCACAATCACCTGCTGACCGGCGGATCTGGTCCGTTCCTTGCCGCGGCGCCCTGCCAAGGGGCACGAATCTGCGAGCCGGCCGGAGTACCACAGGCAATGCGACCTGCGCAGGAGAAGACCAGCGTAGCAGAGGCACCAGAACTGGCTGTTCTGCGCCGCTCAGCTGCGACGAACTCGCCATCAACCCGCAACGCATATTCGGTCGATCGGCGCTAAAGGCGCTGACGGTGGTGCCTGGCTGGTACTCACCCTCCGTGACAGGCGCCGGCCGGCCGCCGCCACAGCGGGCCCGGAGCGCTCGCGGACGATACCAGATCCCATTCCGCCGTGGCAGCAACTGGCCGGCAGAACAGTCGGTGACCCGGGCCACCCGCGCAGACTCAGTACCTCGGCATCGCGCACCGGGCGGAAGCCGCTTACCGCCATTAGTCCAGCGGCTCGACCCGGTAGTCCCCGCGGTCCTCGATCAGCAGGACCCCTTCCCCCTTGCCCAGCGGCGGGATAATCCGGCCGGCCAGCCCGAAGACGGCAGCCTCGCTGGCGGGGCTGTGGCCCACCACCAGCGCCCGGCCGCCCTCGGGCAGCCGGCCGGCCACCTGCCGCAGCGCCGAGGCGAGCAGCACTGACTCCCGCCCGGCCAGCTCAGGGCCGGCGACCCGGATGGCATCCAGGTCCGCGCCCTTCCCGGCCGCCTTGGCCGCGTCGCGCCAGCGGTCCTCTGCCGAGGACCGCAGCCCGGTCGCCGCGGTGATCGGCGTGCCGGCCTGGCCGGCCGCGTGCCGCAAGATCTCCGGCATCTGGGTGGCGCGTGCCGCGCCGGCGGACACCAGCGCGGCGTAGGGCGGGTGCAGCCGGTCCCGGCCGATCATCTCGGCGTCCGCCGCTCCCTGCGGGGTCAGGCGATCGCCCTCGTTGTCGGTGTGCCGCCGCAGCTCCACGTACCGCATGAGCAGGTCCTGCCCCGCTGCGGCACCGTCATGCCTGCCCTGCCGGAACCAACCAGGCCAGGAGATCTCGTACCGGCCGCGTAAGCGGGGGCCTGCTGACGATGAGCCGCCGGAAAGCCGGCCGCGCAGTTTCGCCGATCTGAACGCCCTGCGCCTTTCTTGCCGGTCCCGGGGCAGCGGCAGGGTTGCCGGTCAGCGCCACGCCGAGCGCGGCGATGACGGCAAACGCGACAGCGGAGAAAACCCCGGCGACGGTCAGGGCGACACTGGCCTGCCCGGCGTCGGCGCCGCCGCGGCGGAAGTCACGGAAGGCGTAGGCCGCCGCGATGGCGGAGCCCACTACCGGAACCGAGACCGCGATCGCGTTCGCGTTGTAGGCGGTAGCCAGCACCGCGCGCAGGGTCAGCCGCGCCCCGGCGGCCCGCAGCAGCAACCGCTCAAGCTGCCCGAACGCCGCCATGGACACGAACTCGGCACCAACGCCGACCAGCACCCAGCCCACCCGGGTGTGGGCCAGGACCCCCAAGCCCCGGTGCATTGTGGCTCGCTCGGCGTAGAACGCGGCCACGGCACCGCCCGCGATGGCAACGATAGCCACTACCTGGGCGATGCCCATCCAGCCGCGGCGCAGCAAGCTCCCGGCAGGCGCCCGCACCGGCGGCGGGCCTGCCCCCGTGACCATTACCCGGCCCAGGCGAAGCCGA
>Ga0137391_10004139_pt1 | contig 11081 bp, 7 predicted proteins | sample 15con2h24BmetaG_FD_101399 | JGI IMG/M metagenome (GOLD analysis project Ga0137391, IMG submission 101399) | Vadose zone soil microbial communities from Angelo Coast Range Reserve, California, USA - 15con2h2.4B metaG | ecosystem: Environmental > Terrestrial > Soil > Vadose zone > Saprolite...
GGAGCCGCGCGGCCGGGTGTTCCAAAAGAAAATGCGGTTGACCCAGTAATATTGCGCGCCCGGATTTGAGGCGAGGTTTTCCCATTTCGGGTTCTCCGGGTCCTCCGGCGGATTTATCGCGCTGGGCCCGACATGGCAGAACGCACAGGACATGCCGACCCGATACGGCCGCACCAGGTTGCGGTCGTTGTAGTAGGCGGGGTCGGTGTAGTAGAGGTCCGCGTTCCACCGGTCCTTCGCCTTCTGGTCGAAATCGGGGTTGGGGAACAGCCGCAGCCCGATAACGCCGCTCGGCTCGCCGTAATAGGAGCCAACCGGCACGGTCTTGCCGCGGGCGCCGATTTCTACGCCCTTGTATTTGCCAGGGTCGGCGAGGGGATCCGGCGGGCAGTTCGGGTCGCGCTGGTCGAGCCACAGTCCGAACCGGTCATTGTCGGGCCCCTTGGCCTCGGTGAAACACGGCTCGTTGACGAGCCCGAGCCATGACCACCGATTGTGGCGCCCGTACGCCATGCTCTTGGAGGACGACACGGTTTTCAGCAGATCGAACGCACCGGCGGTGTTCTTCGAGGCCCAATCCCAGAACCTGTCGTCGCCGCCGGTCCAGTCGATCCAGGCATTTTGACCACGCAGCGCGCTCTCACGCACCTCTTCCGGCGAGAGTTTGGTCAGCGCCGCGACTTCGAGTATTTCCTTGGGATAGGCGGCGCCGTCGGCCGGCTTTACCAGCAATCCCTTGTCCATGTGCGCGAAGTAGCTGCAATCCGCGGGTTCCTCACTGCACGGCCTGGCGACGGCCGGAAGGGACTGCCGGGTCCGCCCGGCCGCCTTTGCCTCGTCAGGAATGGTCCCGAATTTCGCGCTGTCGGGCTCGACAATTGCCCGAAACACCAGAAATCCGCCGACGACGAGCACCAGGAGCAGAACCCCCAGCGAGATCGCCGCCCATTTCAGGATCCGTCGCACTATTGCCGCGATGCTTCTCATGACTGATCCCGGGTCACAATGTCTTCAAGAAGGCCATCAGCCGTCGCTTGTCCTGATCGGATAAATCGGTACCGAAAAGGTGCCCGCTATTGCCGTTGCCGGGGGTTGCCGTGTCGTAGAGGGTGCCGTACCGCTCGGCTTGGGTGCCGGCTTGGCTGACGAACCCGCCACCGGCCGGGTCGACCAAATCGTAGCCGCGGTAAAATTTTTGCGGCCGGTCGGAGGGCGGCGACAGCAGGTCGCGCAGCGTTGGAACCGACCCGTTGTGCAGATAGGGTCCGCGTAGCCACAACCCGGTCAGTTCGTTGGCCAGGTAGCCATTGGTTTTGTGGAATTCGTGGAATCCCCAGCGGTAGCCGCCCGCGCGGTAGTTCGTGTAGCGGTCTTTCGCGGCCTCGGTCCACATGTCGATGCGATGGCGGTCGGTCCCGATCTCCGTCGCCGAAATGACGGTGCGGAACCGCGCGCCATTCGGTTCGTGACAGGCGGCGCAGTGGGTCTGATAGAGCGCCTTGCCCTGTCGCATCTCCGCTTCATCGACGTGATAGGGATCGCCCGCGGCGCGCGTGGCGGTGAACGGGGAGGGTGGCGGCTTCTGCAGGCGGATAAAATCGATGATCGCGTCAAGCCTGCGCTTGACGACCGTGTAGCCCTGATAGTCCATCCCGTCGCCGATGGCGCCGGCGATCGCGGTTTCTCGCAGGTTGGAATTGAGGCCGTCCCAGTGCAGGGAGTATTGGCGGGTGGTGTCGGCCAGCACCGTGTGCAAATCCCATAACGGCATGATGTCGGAATTTCCGATCGTGCTGTCGTCGGGCAAATGGAGATTGAAGAATTTCACCGGATTGAACGGGTCGATCCGTCCCGGCCCCCAATCGGGCCGCGAATCCATCCAAGCAAACCGGGCGGCCTGTTCCTCGAACCCCGACCGCACTGCCGGGATCAGCAGGTAGCGGTAGAGCAGCCGCTCCCACAGCGGCATGTCGTAGATCGCCGTGATGGCGGTCATCACCGTGTCGCCGGTAAACCGCTCCTTGTGGCGGCCGATTTGTGTCAAAAGGCGAATGAAGCCCTGGAGATTGACCCGCGTGCCGGCGCCGGCCGGAACAAAGGTCGCGGGGTCATCTTCATGCAGCCGATAGCTGCCCTGGTGACAGAAGGCGCAATTTGGCGCCACTCGCGGGATGACACCGACGGTCTTCTTGGAAAAGCCGACCGGCAGCTCCTCCCCCGCCACCCAGTAGACGCCGATCGCGCCATAGCCGTCCTGGTTGCCCGGCAGGTACTCGGGAAACAGGGTGGGCAACACTCGCCAAATCCAATAGGGGAGGCCTTGCTGGGTCTCGTTGCCGATCGAGCCGTGGTCAAAGACCTGCAGCGGGTCGTGGGTCACGGGTTGCGCCACCGGGCGCAGCAACACAAACCAGGCAAACACGATCAGCACCACGATCAGCGCCAGGAAGCCGGCGAGGCATCGCCACAGGATCCCGATCATCGGATGACGCCGGACTCGCGGTGTTGCCGTTCAAGCGTCTTGATGCGGATCAGGCAATAGAGCGTGGTCGAACCGATCAACGCGTCGACGAACGAAATCGAGAGAAACCCGGGTGGTTGTCCGAACAAGACCACTGCGAAGAAAAAGAACGTGGCGCCAAATGTGCGCGACGGAAAAACAGCGATATACGCGTTGGCGCGGTAGCGGCCAAAGTCGACGGCGGCCGGGACATAGAAGGCGGAAATGATCATCAACAATCCTGCCGACTCGCGCGCCCAGACCAATTGCTCCAGCGGGATGCCAAACAGGTCCAGCATCCAGCGTGGAAAAAACAAAAGCGGGATGATGAACAGCGCGTTCAGGAAAATACCAAACCACACCAGAATCGTGTGGCGCACGATCCAGACGCTTACGGTGGTTTGTGGGGAGGTGTTCATAGCGTTTTCATGTACTCCACGATGGCATCCTTATCGGCGGCGGGCAGTTCGGTTCCGTAGCTCTTCCCCTCATGCCCCCCGTTGCCGTTGCCGGGAACGGATGTGTCGTACAGAAAGAGGTCTTCGCGGGCCGATCCGAAGCCGTCACTCCGATAGCCGACCCTGCCGGTGTCGAGGATGTCGCTGCCGCGATACCACTTCTTGGGGCGCGCCGCGGCTGGTTCGAGCAGGTCACGCAGGGTCGGCACGGAGCCGTTGTGCAAGTATGGCGAGCGCGCCCAGATGCCGTCGAGCGGCTGGTTGGCGTAGCCGGCGGTCTTGCGGAAATGGGTAAAACGCCACGGGTACCCGGCGTAGAGCGTGTTCTGCGCAGCCGAAAAGTTTTGGGTATAGGAGGCCCACCGGTCACGGTCGGTGCCGATCCGATCCAGATTCTCGACCTGGCCCAGGCGCGGGAAGCGATTGGTGTCGTAGTCGTACTGCCCCGACGCGATTTTCATGCCGTGGCAGCCGGCGCAATATTCCGCGAAAAGCTGATGGCCGCGTTCGACCTTCGACCCGTCGATCGCCGAGGGTACCGGAAATGCCGGTGCCGGAAGGTCCCATATCCAGCGCCGAACCCGGTGGATCGCCGCGATATCGACGGTCACCGGTGTCACCCCGGCGCCGAGGGCTGCGCTTAGATTGCGCTCGTCCACCGACGTGTTGTTGCCGTCCCAGTGCAGGTGCATTCCCTCGCGCGGGCGCTGTCGCCAGATCGCGGGAAAGTCCGAGGAGCCGTTCAGTTCGGTGTCGCTAACATGCGCGGCGTCCATGGGAAAATTGAACTGGATCGCCTTGTAGGGATTGAAAGTATCGACGCGGCCGGGGCCCCAATCGGCCTGGCGATGAATAAAGGAAACCTGCGTTGACAGCTTCTGCAAAGCCGCCTGAACGCGCGGAAAAACGACATAGCGGTAGATCAAGCGATCGACAAAATTGAGGTTGCCGCCGACCGCCGGGCTGTTGATCGTCTCGATCAGATTGTCGGCGGTGAATCTCGGGTCGCTGGCGACTTTCAGAAAGAATTTCAGCAGATTGAACAACCGTAAATTGTTCGAGGGCGCTCCATAGATGATGGTGGGCTGATCGGTCAGGCTGACCCGGTAGGTGCCGGCATGGCACACCGCGCAGTTGAGCCAGACCCGCTCGACGCCGGAAACGATTCGCCTCGACATGCCGACCGGCAGTTCGGATTGCTCGCTCTCATAGAGCATCCCGAACCGGCGGTAACCGGTCGGCCCCAGTTCGTCACGGAACATCACCGGCAGCGCTTTGAAGACCAGGATGGGGAACCCATTCGCCGGTTCGCTGCCGATCGAACCATATTTGAAATGGTCTAGATCATCCCGATAGGCGACGATGTACTGGTTGACGAAAATCAGGTAGTACAGCGCCGCCAATATCAAAAGCAGAATAATTATAAAGCGACTCCAGCGATTGCGAGCAAGTACGCGCTCTACAGGTGTTGGAGGATTGTAGTTCATGATGAACGCCTCCTCTCTGCCCTCTCAGGCTTGTTCACCGGAACAAAGTGGGCTGGTAGACCGACATTACACTCTTGATCAAAGCGTCCCATTTTTCTTCGAAGGTATCGCCGTCGTACCGGGATACTTCATAGCATCCGAGCGGATTGGCCAAGTCATTGAGCAGGCATTTGTTGCAGTAGGTGCATTCCTTTTGCTTGATGGGCCCGTTGGCGGTGCGCAGGATCTGCGGCAGATCGTTATTGGCGAGCAGAGGACGAGCCATGGTGACGGCATCGCACGAGCCGTCCCGGATCACACCGGCGATATTGGCGGCGTGCTGAAAGCCGCCGGTGCACAGGAACTTGATGCTCGGGTCGATTTTCGTGATTTCGCTGCGCAGGTATCTGGAATATTCGGCGTTGATCCCTTCGATGATCTTGCCCCGCCGGAAACGCCACAACCATTGGAACAGCGGCCCGCCGATCGGGTTGTTGAAGATCCTGTAATTAAAGCGGGTCCGTACCCCCGAGGAGAGCATGCCGCCGTACCAGCGCACCAGGTTCTGGGTCGAGATGTCGCCCGGCGGATTGCGCGGGTGGGGAAAAGTCGACCCGCTGGAAACGTGAAACGAATCCACCCCTTTTCCGTCATCGAGCAGCATCTTGCAGATGATCAGGGTATCCTCGAGGGTATTCCCCTTCTTTTTCCAGGGATAGAGCCAGTTGTTGTGATCGACGCCGTTGATCTTCATCTGGAGATGAAAATCCGGACCGACCTCGCGGCGGATGGCGCGCACGATTTCCAGCGCGAAACGCGCTCTGTTTTCGACCGGGCCGCCGTAATCGTCGGTGCGGTCGTTGATCCCCGAACTCAAAAATTGCGTGATCAGGTAGCCGTTTGCGCCGTGCAGCTCGACCCCGTCAAGCCCGGCCTCCCGGGCGCGGCGTGCGCCCTGGGCGAACTGCTCCACAACCTCGTGGATTTCCGGCACGGTCATGGACTGGGCCAGTATTCCGTGGAAGAAATCCGTCTGATTGGTTGAGCTCAGGGCTCTTTTAAATAAGTTCTCGACCCCGCCCATGTCTTGCTGCCGCCCGGAGTGGCTGAGCTGCATGATGAAGCGGCAGTCATAACCATGGACGCGATTGCCGATTTCGCGCCAGAACGGGATTTTATCGTCATCGTCGATCATGGCGTATCGGATCAAAATTCGTCCGCGCACCGCGACCGGGGTGTAGGACGAAATGATGCAGCCAACGCCGCCTTTTGCGAATTTTTCCTCCCAGTTCAGTCGCGTGTTGCCGCCATACCCATTGTATTCGTCAAACATTCCCGACAAATTTGATCTAAATAATCGGTTTTTCGTTTCTAAATAACGAAATTTTAACGGTGAAAAAATCAGCGATGCGTTATCTTCATGAAGGAACGTTCCATCCATGGCCTGCGGCATGTCTACTCCCTGGGATGAGAGCGTCGATTCTAGTCTAGTCGATCTTCAAACCATGTGAGGTAGCCCTTATGGCGTAAGCTAAGCACAATCAGGCAGCCTAAACAACCAGTGCGTGCGTTCGTCCGAGATCGGCCCTACCGCCCATGTCTCACGTTCTGATTGAGCAATGCCGCTGCGCCAACCTATAGTGTCCCGTGGCGCGACTTATCAACCTGGGAGGCGCCGATGGCCACGGTTCGAATAAGCTTCGACGGTGGTAATGTCCCCATCGTCATCGGCGACATGCCCGCCGACGATCAAACTCCGATCGCCGATCCAACCCCCACCGGTTTTACGACCAATCGGCCGTTCATCGTCGTCGAAGGTATGTATTGCTTCGGCCTGGAAACGGCGCAGCCCTATAGCCCGCTGTGGCAGGTGGTCCAGGTGGTGGATGGTGAAGCGACCGACATCACCTTCCGGAAACTGCCGTGAAGGCGGGCGCCGTCGGCCTCATCGCCGGCCTCTGCCTCTTGCTGCTGACCGGCTGCGGCACTCAGCCAACCGATTATCCGCTCGCGGTCGGCGAGGCTAATCCGCCGGCGCCGGTGGTCGACGCAACCCCGGATCATCCGCTCGTGGTGCTGGCGATTTCCGGCGGCGGCTCGCGCGCGGCGGCGCTCGGCGCGGCGATCGTCAAGCGGCTGAACGATCTGCATTACGCTGCCGGCGGGCAGACGCGTTCGTTGGCGAGGGACATTGCCGTCGTCTCGTCGGTGTCGGGCGGCAGCGTCTACGCCGCCGATCTCGGCCTCAACGGCCCTGCCCATGCGGCGGCCTTCATGGACCGCATCCAGAACTATGACGGCATCGGCTGGCTTGAGGAGCGGGCACTAAACCCCGGCACCTGGGTCGCGCTGCAGCTCGAAAACAAGACCCGTGTGGATGTGCTGCAGGAGATGATCGAAGACCTGCTTCAGACCAAAGCGCCGATGAGCGCGTTCAACCAGCCGGGTAAGCCGCTGGTTCTCCTCAACGCCACCGATATGGTCGCCGGCCAGGTCTTCACCTTTGACCGCGATACGCTTGACGACCTCTGCATGAATTATGATCGGGTGCCGGTCAGCCTCGGCGTAACGGCGTCGGCCGCGTTTCCGATCGCGTTCACGCCGGTCCTCTTACGGAACGACTCCTATTTGCCGACCGGATGCCTGGGAGGGCGCAACGCGCACCTTCCTTACCGACTTCCACTCGAACTCCCCGGCGGCGTCTACGCCAATCTGGATACGTACCGCATCGACCGATATCGCCAGTCATTGCGCAATGAGACCGTGCCCGAGCGGGGCGCGGATGGGGAGATTGCGCCGTATCGCACGCCCCGCTACGTGCGCCTTGTCGATGGCGGCGTCGCCGACAATTCCGCGCTCACCGCGCTCCGCCGGGCGTTATTGACGTTGGGCGCGCCGGCTGACATCGGCCGCATGGTTACCCAAGGCAAGCTGCGCCGTCTCGTCGTCATCGCCGTCAATGCGCGCAGCGACCCGCCCAGTAAGCTCGATCGATCGACGGCCTACACCACGGTCTTGACCATGGCGCAAGCGATCAGCGGCGCCCTCGTGGACAGCGCCTCGGCCAACTCCGCGCTCGTCTTCCAGAACTTCATCAAATCGCTGACTGGCGACCGCGACCGGCTTGTCGCCGCGGGCCACACCGAGGCGAACTTCGCGGTCTATCCGATTTCCATCGATTTCGATCAGTTGCCCAATGCGACCGCAGCGCAGCGGCAAGAGCAACAGAAAGTCAAATCGATCGCAACGAGCTGGACCCTGCAACCAGGCGCCGTCGCCCTCCTGGACAAGGTCGCCGGCGAGCTGTTGTGGCGCCATCCGTGTTTTCGGGCGCTGGTCGCCGATATCGGGCTAGAGGGTAGTCCGGAAGCGGCTCCCGTACCCGATACGCGGTGTCCGGTCGAACCCCCGCGGCCGGTGACCCCGCCCAAGGCCCGTCCGCAAACGATGTAAAATCGCAAGCCGCAGTGGAAATCCCGTGAATATCGTGCGACGGCTCGGCGGCACATTACTGGTGGTGGCGCTGGTTTTGGTCCCCATTGCGGCCATAGCGGCCGATGCCCCGGTCATCGAGAGCATTGTCGATCGCGATAGCGGAACGACCCTGTGGTCGAGGGCAAATCCCGACACGCGTCCATTGCTCAAGCCCGGCCAGGCGGTACTTCTCCGGGGCCGCAATTTTGGACCGGGCCCGCTGACCGCGGCGCGGCCCGGGCTCGACCCGCCGGCGGGTGGCACCGCGCCGGCCAATGGCGGGCGCTCGGCCCGCGCATCGGCACCGGAAGCCCGAGGCAAGGAATTATCCAAGGTGCTTTTTGGCACCGTCCGTGCCCTCGAACGCAACCTGTCGTCCTACCGCGCCCGCATCGATGTCGGGACCGGCTTGGCCTCGGTCATGGCCCGGCTGCAGGGCCGGGCGCTCGATTATTTCGTGGAACCCTGGGAGCCGATCCCCGACACCTGGGCCGGTGACATCTACGGCTGGAGCGACACGCAGATCGACCTGACGGTCCCGATCACGGCCTATGAGGGGCCGATCCAAATCATTCGGATACCCGTTACCGGTAAGTACGTGCTCGATATCAAGACCGGAAAGCCGCTGCTCTACCCGGATCCCAATACGGCGCGCGTCACGATTGACAAGCGCTATGCCTTTGTCGACCTCTGGCCGATCGCCCGGACCGACGAAACGGTGCTGGCGAGCAACGCCGTTTCCGTGGGCATTGCGCTGGATGGCAATGACCGCCTGCACTATGGCTCGGTGACGGCGACCAATCCGGCGGAAGCGCGTGTCGCGCGTCAGTCGCTCGCCGCCACTGGCACGCAGCGGCTCATCAAGATGATACCGACGCTGCGCTCGGCGGCCGCCCAATATGCCTATGGCGAGAAAGCCTACTGGGCATGGGACTGGAATTTGGCCGCGACTCATTTTGTGCTCGGCATCGATTGGGACGGGATATTCGGGTTCGACTTCGACCGCAAAGCATCGCGCCTCGAGATCCTGGCAAAAGAGCTGGAATACAAAAAATCGGGCATTCCCGAGCCGAAGATCGAGGCCGACGGCTACACGCTTCCCGAACTTGCCGCGGACGGCACCGTAAAGCAGACGAGCCTGCACAAGGCGCTGATCGATCGCAGCACCGGTGAAGGAATCCGTCCGTTTACCAGTTTCGGCGCTATTCCGCTGCTGCCCGAATCCGGCGCCACAACGCTGATTGCGCCGCCGGTTGCGTTCGACAATCAGACCTTCGCTGACCCGACTTCCTATCCGATCAGCCCGGCATTCCGTCTCCCGCCCCCCTTCCCCAAACCTTTGACGGGCGGTCAGACCAAGCCGACCGGCTGGGCCGGATATGTTTTCGCCGAGGTTGCGAGTCTTACCCTGGGGTACCGAAAGACGGTCGATTGGATCGGCTTCAACTGCGCGGCCTGCCACGCGTCTCGGGTGACCTACGAATATGAGGCCGACGGCAAGAAGGTCAGCCGCTTCTTCAACGGAATTCCCAATCCCGACTGGCGGGCGACATTCCTCACGCTGAGTGGTCGTACGCTCGGCCTCGTGGCCAACGAGGGATTGCCGTTGAATTTTATTCAACAGGACTACCCGGGCGGGATCCAGAAGCATATCGAGTCGCAGGGACGAATCAGTGGTCTCCTTGCGCCCGTGCAGCGCGCTGTAGACGCATTCCTGTCACGGCATGGCATCGCGTTATCCAGGCAGAAAGTCGACAAGACGTTGCTGATCGACAATTTGCCGCCCGGCTCGGTTGAGGCCACTCTGTTCAACTCAGCCGATTCGCCGGGCGATTATGCCAATGATTATTTTTTCTCCCCGCAAGCGATTCCCATTATTACCAACCACACACCGGTGCGGCGGGCATTGTCGCGCTCGGAGCTGATCGACGGCTTCGAGGGCGCCTATCTGCACGGCGAGGAACCCGAGGGTGCTCGCGGTCCGATGTCGGCGCGCTCGCTACAAGATTTGACGCTTTATACCTCGACCCTTCATCAGGATGACGAGCTCTTGCGGCGCATCGGCGTTTATCGTTGGCTGGCGTATAAGGGCCATTCGGACTGGCTCGGCAGCAGCGTCAACGAAGGCACCTTCGTCAGTTTCGGCTACCGGCCCGACGACCTTCTCAAGCCCGCCGGTTTCCCCCCTCGACCCGCCCCGGCCGAGGGCCTGGGCGCGGTCCGCGACGCCGCGAGATCGGCAACCGGCGACCCGGTTTCGCAATCCGACGCGTTTTCCCAGCGGTTTCCCGATCTCGTGCAGCACGTCTCGCGCGGGGCAAAGCTGTTCAAGGACAGCTGCGGCCGTTGTCACGTACCGGGCAATGCCGGCCTCTGGACCAACGAGGATATGCAGCCGATTTCGGCCGCGGGCGGCAGCGAGCCGGTCGGCCGCTTCTTCTCGCCCACCATATGGCAGAGACGGACGCAAGCGATCCGCACGGCAATCCTGCAAAATCTTTTCTGGATGCAGCAGCGCGGGTTATTGAGCGACGGCCATATCGTCTCCGATGCGCCGGACAACATGAACGGCCTGGACCTCCTGGTGCGCCCGGAGCGCTGCCAGGCGCCGACCGGCTCCGATGGCAGCATCGATTTCGCGCTTGCGTCCGATCTCTATAAAAAGCTCTACACGATTCGCCAGGGATCGGATCACAGCTTCCGGATTCCAAGTGCCGGAATGCGTTTCGAGCTCTACACGCGCTTGGCCAGCGGCAAGACCGGCGTGCTTCAGCAGGTTCTCGTGCCGGATGCCAATCGCCGCGTCCGGGAGGAAGAAGACCGGCTCGTCGCGCGCCACGCCTACTTCACCAAGATGGATGATGGCTATTACTACTGGGACTACCAAAAGATGCGCCGCGAGTACGGCATTCTTGAATTCGGGCTCGATCCCAGGGATCCTCAAAGTCGCGGACGCATCGGCGGCCTACCGGCCGCGCCGCACCCCTGGTGCATGCCCGACAGCTCATCACAGGCGGACATAGACGATCTGGTCGTTTTCCTGGTCACGCTGTGATAGCGGAGCGTGCGCCTCGCTTCAGCGGCCCGGCTCGCGGATGTAGAAGATCCGAAGACCGTCTTGAGACCGCGAGGGCTGACCACAGAAATCGTCGCCGCAATCGGTCAGGTTCCGAACTCCCGCGA
>Ga0137391_10004144_pt1 | contig 11072 bp, 5 predicted proteins | sample 15con2h24BmetaG_FD_101399 | JGI IMG/M metagenome (GOLD analysis project Ga0137391, IMG submission 101399) | Vadose zone soil microbial communities from Angelo Coast Range Reserve, California, USA - 15con2h2.4B metaG | ecosystem: Environmental > Terrestrial > Soil > Vadose zone > Saprolite...
CGCGTCAACGCTCCTTCAGTCACCTGGAAAGTGATGATCAGATTGTCGCCGTTGAGCGACACACCTTGAAGCACGTCCGCATCCGCGTGACGATAACCAAGGTCGCGCATATAGGCTTTGACTGTTCGTTTGTCCTGTTCTAAAAGGGTCAGACTGGTATAGCCGCGACCGTATCCCACAAATGGAATCAAGCCCAGCGCGCTCGCTTTCTGCGTTCTGAGATCAGCCGCGATGTCCTGGTAGGTGAGTTTGTTGGTGCCGGTAATGCGAATGTCCGTGAGTTTGAAGCGGCGTCCGCGCTCGATGTCGTAACGTATTTCCAGATGGTGGCCGCTGAGTACCTCGGGATTCAGCGTCTCGCAAGTTTCAGCAGCGCCATTAACCCCTAACTCTGGAACGGCCGGGGTGACAGTGCAAACTGGAGTTACTTCGGTAAAGAAATACCCTTGCTCCTGAAGTTTGTTTCTGATGCGGCGCGCGCCTTCGACAATGGCCGACTGATCGATGTTGCCTTCGCGTTTCACCGGCAGCAGATCGCGCGCCACTTTCTCGCTCATCGGATAATCCGGCACGAGGACGGTGACGTGTGGGCCAACGGCGCCCCTAATGCTGATCGTGATCTGGTTTTTATCAGCGTCCCGTTCGACGCGCGCATCGTCGAGCAATGGCGCCAGGTACTCCTGATTGATAATCGCCTGGCGAATTTTCGTCACATCCTGTCCCAGCGCTTCGCGCGTGAAAGCAGCGCCGGGTTGCAGTACCAGTGTTGGCTTAACCGCCGTCGCATCAAAGCCTTTGATATCGATGTTGAAGGCAGCGACCTTGGCCTGCTCGCCCGGCACAATGCGATAAGTGACTGTCGCGCGCGTTCCCGAAGTATCCAATACTTCTGCCGCTTCAACCGTGGCATTGAAATAGCCACGATCGCGCAAATAGACCTGGAGCTCGTCTGCGTTGCGACTGACAATCTGTTTCGAAAGACGTGTGCCAGGTTGACTAAGATTCAAGCGTGCGCGCAGTTCATCCTGCGTGATTGGCACTCCCAGAGGCGTTGCAATTTCAAATTTGACGTCGCCAATCTGCACCTGACGCTGTATCACGAAACGCACGCGGATCGGTCCGTTGTTGTTTGCCCCCGCGTCGAGCACTTCCACGCGCGCGTTTGCCACTCTTTCCGAATCGAACAAAGCCTGAAGCGAATCGCGCACAGCTACGGCCGAAAACTGCGAGTTCGGAAGGATTTTGATGATTGAAAGGAATTCGGATTCAGCTGCCGGGTCGGAAGGTGAGCCTTCAAAGGTGATCTCAATCGAGGTGATCGCGCGTCCTTCGTATTCCTGCAGGATGGAATCTGCATTTGCATTGACAAAGGTGGCAGGCAAAATGACGACTAGCAACAGGACTACGAAACTAATCCCTTTTGCTCGTGGAGTATTTTGTCTGCAGGTTCCAACACTTCCACCTTTGCAGGTTAGGAAGGGTGGTTTACCCCCGCTCGTTGAATGCCTCGCAATGTTGGCGGGGGCAAGCCGCCCTTCCCAACCCTGAGGTTTCCCAACTTGAATCGGCTTTTTTGACAGACCCATCCCTAAAACCGCCGCCTGAATCTAATCTCGAAACTAAAGTTGTTGTTGCGCGCAGTCAGCTTTCGTGTAGATGCTTGTTCATACTGCGCAATGAAAAACAGACGGTCCGAGACGCGATACTCGACGGCTAATATCTGATTGGGATCGGAAGTAACGTTCGTCGAATAGGTCACCGACAGGTCTTTGTTGATCCGCTTTCCTACCGTCAGGCGAGCAGCCGGAGTCGAGCCGCTGTTGCCGATCACCGGATTGATCTCGAAACGGCTCAAGCCAAAAATGCGACTGGTTGCGCGTTGCGCGGGCGCATTGATCAGCGCGTCAGTCAACAAGCTGGTCGCGGTTCCCAGTCCCGATTGCGAAAGGATGGATGTGCTGGTGTCGCCACTGGAAAGCTGGCCCGTCGTGATCAGCGAAACGACATCCGCCTGTGGTAACGCCGGTTCGGAACCAACGATGGCCTGCGGTTGGGAGAGCGGCCCGTTAAGACCAACGGTTACGCGATAGCCGCGAATCTGCGACTCGCCCTGAATGTTGATTATGGGATCGGCGCCACGCTGCGCCGGCAGGTCCATCAACGCGCGCGTGATTTCGTAACGATCATTGCGGAAGTTTAAGGTGCCGCTGGTGGCGGTGATTCGGCCGGAGATTACCGGATCCTTTACCGGCCCATTAACCTGCAACGACACTGAACCGGTGAGATCCGCCAGATTATTTCGCACTACCAACGCGTTGCGACCTTCCACGCGCAGGTCGCTGAACAAAGCCGCGCGCGTTAGCTCAAGCTCGCCACCTTCTTCGATCGACTCTGCTCGACGGAAATTTATTAAGTCTGCGAGTTCGATGTCCTGCGTGTACTCAGTGCGCCGAACGTTAACTAGGCCGCCAATAAGTTGTTCGCGCGCGGTCCCTCTAATTTCCAGATCGAGATCGGCAGTAGTGCGGAAGTTTTCAGGAAACGGAACGGTTACTTGGTCGCCGTGAATATTAAATAGGAAACGAGAGACCGCCAGTCCGTCGAGCAGCGCGCCGCCGGTGATGCTAACGCGACCGCCGCCCATGGTGCCTGTCAGCGAATCAATCTGCGCCTGATTGGACGTGAACCTTACAAGCGATGTTAGATTGGAGATGGTCCATCGCTCGTTTCCGAGCAGCAAGGAAATAGAACCGCCACTAACGGAAGCAGTACCGTTTAATCGCGGGCTTTCGTAACTTCCCGTAACGCGCACCGCTACATCCGCCGAGCCTGAAGAAAAGAAATCGGGCGAGAGACCGTTCAGAGCTCTCAAGTTGAGTTGGCCGTCAACGGTCATGCTATCTCTGCCGCCGGGCCCGACCGCCAGGATTCCGCCCAGCGTGACATTTGTGCCTGGTCCAGTGAATTGCGTTTTCTCAAAAGTAACTTCGCTGGGGGTAAACTGCACAATCAAGGGCGAGGTTGCATTGAGTTGCACATCTTCAACGCGGAAACTCAACTCGGAAAGATTGAGAGTGCCGTGCAATCCATTCTTCGAGAAATATCCATCTTCATCCAGCAGGTTGCCGCTTGCCTTGAGCGTTCCGCTGGCGCGGCCGCTGAGTTTGACGTCCGTTTGCGGCAACACCATTTTCAGCAAGCTGGTTAGATCAGCATTATTCAGTGTGGTCTCGATATTAGCGGCGAGTTTTTCGCTACCCAGATTGACTTGCGCCGCAATCACCTGTGATGGACCAAACAGTCCGGTCGTGAGTGTGATGTTAAGTTGCTTGTTCTCCGTTCTGCCCACCAACGCGAGCGTGCCCGCCGGACGGCCGTTGATGACAACGTCTTTGCCAACGCCATCGAAAGTAACTTGGTAAGCAGAAAAATCCGACTCCGAAAGGTTGCCAATAACGTGAGCACTAAAGTCTGCCGTGCCGGTAACATTTTCCAGGCCGGGCCGATTTATTAATGCCAGCAGCCGGTTTAACTGGACACCTTCGGCGCGACCCTGAAGATCGAAAGCTTTGCTAGTCGTGTCATAGCTGCCATTGGCGACAATGTGTCCGGCAGTCAAGCGCGCATCGACGTTTTCGATACTGACTTTCGAGCCGCTGAACGTAGCCCGCGCCACAAGTGACTCGAGTGGTTCGCCCGCAAGACGGCCGGGACCAAAACGCAAATCCGCGCTGCCGCTCATCGCGTTTGGTATGCCCGTGATCTTGATCTGGCCCGAAGCATCAGCCTGCGTGTCGGCAAACTGCGCGCGCGTCGATTTGCTAAGCGGCAGCGCGGCAATCAAGTTGCCGGCGTTGACCCGATCGAGCGTCGCTTCAAACGTGGTGTTGTTTTCGCCGGTGCGCGGCGCATTAAGGGTGAACTGCATGCCGCCACCGTCACGCTCGATGAGGCGGCCGTTGTCTATTCGCAGTTCCGCGGCAGTCATTCGCAGCGCCGCTGATAATGAACCTAAATCGTTGCCATTGATCAGCAGTGAGCCCAACGAAACCTGGCCATCCAAATCTGGCGTGCTTAGACGGCCAGTGACCTTGCCGTTGAAAGCCAATTGCCCGCGAAGGTCAATGCCATAACTGCGCATCTGCTCTTCAACCTCCGGCAGCAAGCCTGACGAAATCAAGACTGCCTGCAACTCCGACGCGTCGGATGAATTCAGATCGACATTAAGATTTGAATCGCCGCTAAATGAAAACTGTCCGGTCGCCATTAGTTTGGTGGCGGTTGTTTGCAAATCGACTTGATCGATTTGGAACAAGCCGCGATTGGCGCGCAGTGCTACGACGCCGGAAAGAGGCACGCGCCCGCTGTCGGCTGTAACGCTCTCCGCAGTGAACCTGGTCGTCAGGGTTCCTGTCGCTTGTTTGAAGTCGGTGCCTGGGAAAGTCAGATCAACCTGGCCCGTAGCCTTCCCTGCCAGCGGAACAGCAGCGCCCGCAAAAGCGGTGAATGGACCAGAAACTTCCACGTCAGAAAACGTGGCGGCGATATGCGATGATGCCCCTTTCACAATCGCTATGCGCGCGTTTCCATTTGCCCTGCCTTGAAAAATGTCGGCGGTGAAGTTATTGAGTTGTATCTCACTGCTGGTCGCGACTAATTTGGCAGTCGCCTGGCCCATGTTCATCCGGCCCAACACGCCGCCACCGATGCTCAGGTCCGCGCTGGCTCGATAACGTCCGGATGGTTCAACTACGAAAACGGGTTTTGCTAGCTTCACACTTTCCATCTGGCCGTCCGCGAGTTTCACAGTACCGGCGTTGATGTCGGCGGTTGAGCCTTCTATTCGTCCGCCACGAATTGAAAGCCGCGCGCCAGCGATGTTGATGCTGCCTATTTCTGCGCCAGCCGCGCTTGTGCTTCCCACCTGCACATCTTTGACGACCACGCTGGTCACTCCATCGCGGCTAACGATGTCCAAATTGTTCGCCGTCACTCCGTTGACTTTCGCGCCAGACGCAGTGATTGTTCCTGCTTTTACTTTGGCGACGCTTGCCGTTGTGACTTTGTTTTCACTTCGCAGACGCAGATCGGACGCGGTGATTCCATTGGCCCGCGCGCTCGATGAGGTAAGACTGTTGGCGATAAACTGCCGCGAAGATGCGGTCAGCACGCCGTCGTTCATCTCCGCGCGCGCGTCCTGCATTATCAAGCCGGTGATGGTGGTGCCGTAGCTGCGCTCCGCAGCTGCGCGCAACTCGCCGAGCCAGCGAAAGTCCGAGCCAGTTCCCATCACGCCGCCCACTAATTGCACGTTGTTTAGTTGAAAATCGCCGGCGCTGAGAAGCGACGCGACGGCGCGGCCGTTGAGGTTGTAACTCTTGCCCTGGCCGGTGCCCTTCGCGTTAACTTTTAATCCCTGCAAGCGCACGCCGTCGGCCGCCAACGAGTCTGACTTGATGCTGCCCTCAACTTTGTACTGATCGCCGCGGCCGGAAACCGCGCCGGCAAAACTGCCCGTCCCGCGCAATGTGGTACCAGACTGAAGCACGTCCGAAAGCTGAGTGAGATCAACTGTCGACGTGATATTCATCTGGTAACTCAGCGCGCGCCAGTCGTCCATCGTTCCGCTCAGGTGCGCTTCGGCTACTGGCGAGCGCAGCACCAGATCCTGAATCTCAACTCGAGTTTCATTTGCTTTAAGTCGGGCCTCGATGTCGATGTTGTTTACTGGCCGGCCGTCGTAGGTGAACGTCGAATTAGAGAAGGACAGCGTCACCGGATGCAGCCCGATTTCGGGAGGCACGTTGGGATCTTTCGGCAGAATTAGTGCTTGCAGATTTCGCGCTTCGCCGGAGATTTCATGCCGCGCATCTCCGTAGTGAATGACTCCGCTTTTGATTTCGATATTCGCAGCAGTATACGCAAACAAGAGGCGCCGGTTTGTCTCGGGCGGTGGGATATGGATGTTGCGAAAATTTGAGCGGCCTTGTTCATCAAACGTGACCCATGTCTCAAGTCCTTCAATTTTTAGATCTTTTAGGGTGATATTGCGCTGGAGATTCACTGCGTAAAGATCTTCGATGCGGATAGTTGCAAGCAGGCGATCAATTTTCCCCAGCTTGTCTCCGGTTTGGCTGTCATAGAGTTCAACGCCCAACATCTCGACAGTTTGCGGCGGGAAGGTGGTATGAAAATCTTTGATCTCCGCTCGGATTCCATATTTCGCAAAAGTGTCTTTGATTTGGCCCGCGACATACCGGTCAACATATCCGAGCCGGTAAAGAATTAGGATCAATAGAGTGAGAGCAACAACGCCCGCGGCTGCGGCGATCGTGGCAATTACCAGATTGCGTCGATTGAGAAAACGCCGGCGGCGCCCTTGTGGAGTTACTGGATGACGGCGCTGCGCGTCGCGGTTGGCGATTGCTTCCGCGGCAGGCGGCAATGGCTCGTCAGTGTCTGACTGGAGCGCGTCTTTGATCGACTCTTTTTCGCTCGGGGACCGAGACGAATCTCCGTCAGACTTCTTGTCGCGATCGTCTACACTCATAGGCAGCCGCTATTGTGGACTGAAAGTAATAATAATGGGAGAGGGAATCCCGAAAAGCTAAAAAGAAGCTGTCCGCAGCAAAGAAAGTTCCCCGAGACCTGGGTTCCCGCTGTCACAGATGACGAGCAGACTCAGATGAGTTGCTCTTTGTTCTCCGCGTTCTTGAGATGCGTTGGTTGACCCAGGGGGATGTTGCCAACCACTTCGAGCGCAAAACCTTCCAGAGCTGCTACTTTTGGGGGATGATTCGTCAGCAATAGTATACGACGCAGGCCCAGGTCATGAAGTATTTGCGCGCCCACGCCGTAGTCTCGGTCCGCGCCATAACCCGTTTCCAGACTTGCCTCACGCTTGCCGACCTCGCGTTGCTGCATAACCGCGTAGGTGCGCAATTGATTTACCAGATCAAGGCTGTGTTCACGCTGGCGGAGATAAAGGACTACTCCTCGCCTGGCGGCGGCAATCTTTTCCAGCGCGGTGTGCAACTGAAAACCAGTATCGTCGATCAGTGAACCAAACATGTCGCAGGTAACGTTCTCAGTGTGCACCCGCACCAGGACAGGCTCCTCGGTCCTTACGTTTCCCATCACCATCGCCAGATGCACGTCGCCATTAATGACATTTTCGAACGCGATCGCCTGGAACTGGCCATAAACCGTTGGCAGATCAGTTTCAACCGCTCGTTTTACCAATGTCTCTTTGCTGATGCGATAACGCACCAGATCGGCAACTGTGATCATTTTCAGATGATGACGCGCCGCAAACTCCGTCAGCTCCGGCAGTCGCGACATGGTTCCGTCTTCATTCATGATTTCGCAGATTACGCCGGCGGGGTAAAGCCCGGCCAGGCGCGCAATGTCAACGCTGGCTTCGGTCTGGCCAGGACGAACAAGCACGCCGCCTTTTTTCGCGCGCAAGGGAAATACATGTCCCGGTCGCGCCAAATCCTGGGGTCGAGTTTGCGGATCGACAGCGGCCTGAATAGTGGTGGCCCTGTCCGCGGCGGAGATTCCGGTAGTTACACCTTTGCGCGCGTCGATGGAAACGGTGAAGGCAGTTCCAAGATATGACGTGTTGTCCGCGACCTGCGTCGTTAAGTGCAACTCATCGCAGCGCTCTTCGGTTAGCGGCAGGCAGATAAGGCCACGCGCGTGTCGCGCCATGAAGTTGACGATCTCCGGCGTCGCTTTTTCGGCGGCGCAAACGAGGTCGCCTTCGTTTTCGCGATCCTCATCGTCGACGATGATCACCATGCGCCCTTCGCGTATTTCAGCAATGGCGTCTTCGATGGAAGAAAACTGCATAAATTTGCGGTTTCAATGTTTGGAATTCTGCCGAGCCAGGCGCTGGCAAGCCAGGGAAAAGGCCCTTAAATCATCGGTTTTCACGGCAAAAGCTCGCTGCTATGTTAACCCAAAACTGTTTGATGTGCATTCGGTCGGTAACCCGGCGGTCAGCTGATGGCGCAACAGCCTACTGGCGCCGGCGGGCAACTCCCGCCTCTAAACCTCATCGAAAGTTCTGTTCTAAGCCAGTTGAGTTGAGGTTCGCGTTCTTACCAATAGCAGGAGCAAAACGGCGGCCGAGGAGCCAAGTATCGCGCTTACGATAAAAGCGGTTTGCGGCCCACGCCAATCCCACAAAGCGCCCATCAACAACGATGCCGGCAACACAGTAATGCCAAATGCAAGATTGTAGAGGCCGAAAGCCGTGCCGCGCTTTTCTGGGGGTACCAGATCCGCGACCAGCGCTTTCTCGGCGCCTTCCGCGAAACCAAAATAAATGCCATAGATGATAAACAGTACCCATACCGACAGTGCGTTGGACACGAAAGCAAATCCGGCGTAGACCGCCGCGTAAAGAATCCATCCGGAAACAATTAAGCGGCGCCGGCCAAGCCGGTCGGACAGGTCGCCGCCGAAAAGCGAGCTAACGACTTTGCTTACATGCAGCGTGGCCCACAGCAGCGGAATGGCGACTACCGAAACGCCGGTCATGCGCGCGCGTAACAGCAGAAAAGCATCGGACGAATTGGACAGAGTGAAGAGCGCAACTATAAATAGAAAGCGTTTGAAGTTGGAGTCGAAGCCTTGCAGTGAAAGCTTTACGGGAGCCGGCACGACCACATCATCTGTTCGGCGCTTGTGTTTGACTTCACGAACGTAAAACGCCGCCACTGCCACCGCCGCCATCGCGGGAATTGAAGCCGCGAGAAAGATCTTCTTAAACTCTCCGGCAGTCGGCAAGTTGCGATCGACCGCGAACAGCAAGACGAGCAAGTAACCAAGCAGCGGCCCGGCGACGGCGCCGGTGTGGTCCATGGCACGGTGAAATCCGAACGCCAGGCCGCGCTCTTCTACACGCACTGTGTCAGCGATCATCGCGTCGCGCGGCGCGCTGCGAATTCCCTTGCCCACGCGATCGCTCAAGCGAATTGCCAGCACTTCGTACCAGTTCACTGCAAATGCAAGCACGGGTCGAACGAAGCTCGATAAGACATATCCGAAAACGACAAAGCTTTTCCGCTTACCCTGGCGATCGCTGAAATAACCAGCAAAGAGCTTTAGCAAACTCGAAATTGATTCCGCTGCTCCTTCAATCAACCCGACGACTCCGGGTGAAGCGCCGAGAGTTAACGACAGAAAGATCGGCAGCAGTGGATAGATGATCTCGCTGGAGGCGTCGTTTAGCAGACTGACGAGACTGATGGCAAAGACATTGCGCGGCAGCAGCCGATAACGAGACCACAGCCCGATGATGCCGCCTGATTCGAGCGGCGCCACTTCCGCGACAAAAACGTCAGCCTCGTCATCGGTATCTGTTTTTCCCATTTACGCTCAGCGAGAAGGGGTTCGTTTAGCTGGGGCTGCGCGTTGATGATTTGACCCGGGCGCCGGCGCAGCAAGACGGTTGCCCCACCACCAGAAGATTCCCACGCCAATCAACGCCATCAGGATTACGCCAACGATTGTCAGGCGCACCGCCCAACGAATGGCGAGTCTGGCAATCAGAAAGAAAATCGCCAGCAGGATGATGCCGGCGATGATGGAGACGGTTGTGAAAGTCATGCATCAATTAGTGAGCGGTAAGCAGTAAGCAGTGAGCAGAACGATAACCATCTGTCTCGATTGTGCTGCTCACTGCTCACCGCTTACTGCTCACTGCTTACTGCTTACTTTTTCTTATAACTCGCGCGCACTACCGTCTTGATATTTCCGCGCACGTGAAAGTCGCCTTCAATCTCCACGCTCAACGGATCGCACGCGCTGACAAAGTCCTCGAGGATCACATTGATGACATGCTCGTGAAAGATCTTCACGTTGCGAAACGAATTGATGTAGAGCTTCAAACTCTTCAACTCGACGCAGCGTTCGTTTGGAACATACTGGAGCCGGATGGTGGCGAAATCCGGAAAATCGGAGAATGGGCAGATGGCTGTGAACTCGGTGATTTCGAAATCAATCTTTATTTCTTTGCCGGGAAACTCGTAAGCGAAGGTATCGAGCGGATAAAGCTGCATCTCCTCGCGCGGCGTGGATTGGATATCGAGACCTTGTTGATTAACCGGCGCGACCGCGCTTTCCTTGATTGCCATAGCTTGCTCCTGAAAAAGGGAAAGCCGATCTTAACTGAGGCTGGGACCTGCTGCAATTCAGCCAGCAAGATCTAAACGGAGAAGTATTTCAGGCTAAGCGTAGGTTGGTGTATTTCCGCGCCCAAGCGTGAAGAACTTGACCAGCACTACACCCGCAACGAAACCGCCAATGTGTGCCGCGTAGGCGACGCCACCCTGCTGGGAACCGCCGCCCAAAACACCAAGACCGCTGATCAATTGAAAGGCGAACCAAATGCCGACCGCTACATAAGCAGGCACGTCGGTGAGAAAACGAAACAGGATCACCGTAACCCTGCGTTTTGGATGAAGCACCAGGTAGGCACCGAGCACCCCGGAAATCGCACCTGAAGCTCCCAAACTCGGAACCAGCAAACTACTCTGATCGACAGCAATCATGGCGGTAATGAACACGTGGGCCAGCGACGCCAGTACACCTGTCAGCAGGTAAAAAATTAAGTATCTCAAATGGCCCATGCGGTCTTCTACGTTGTCGCCGAAAATCCAGAGAAACAACATATTGCCGGCGATGTGGGCAATGCCTCCGTGCATGAACATCGAAAAAATCAACGTTAGATAAACGGAGAATGGCGTCGGCTGCAAACCCGGAATTAAGAGCTGCTGTCCGGTGACTGGCTCCTCAACCACGCGATCGGGCGTGCGTACGTCGCGCCCGGTAATAATCTCCTGCGGCACAGTCGAAAAGGCATAAGTGAATTTGTCGTTTGTGCCCAACTGCTGCAAAAACACAAACACCAGAATGTTGATGGCAATCAGAATGTAATTGACGATCGGCGTCGTAGTGCGATCGCTGTTGTCGTCGTAAAGTGGAAAAACCATTTCGTGTCAGGTTCCCGATTGCGAATCAGCCTTCGGCGACTGCATCTGCAAACGCCACTTCGCCTTCAC
>Ga0137391_10004145_pt1 | contig 11072 bp, 6 predicted proteins | sample 15con2h24BmetaG_FD_101399 | JGI IMG/M metagenome (GOLD analysis project Ga0137391, IMG submission 101399) | Vadose zone soil microbial communities from Angelo Coast Range Reserve, California, USA - 15con2h2.4B metaG | ecosystem: Environmental > Terrestrial > Soil > Vadose zone > Saprolite...
TCAACGCGCGCGTGCGGCTGCCGGTCGGTGGCTGGAGTCTGACGGCTCTTGCGGACGTGGGCCACGATCCCCGCGCCGACAACCCCGGCGCTCTCACGCTCTCCGAGCTCTTGGCCAACCGCGATTCGGCTGCCGCCCTCAACCTGCGGCGCAACGCCGGCAAAGACGTCACCCAGGCGCAGGGTGGGCTCACACTGCAACGCACCCTGGCGGACGGCAGCGAGGTCGCGGCCACCGTCTTCGGGTTTACTCGAAGACTCAAGAACCCGCAGACGTTCGCATACATCGATCTCGACCGCGTCGACTACGGCGGGCGCTTCACCCTGTCGCATCCATCGCACTTGGGTGCGCTGCCGCAGCGGCTCACACTCGGGCTCGACTTCCAACGGCAGCGCGACGATCGCGTGAACTTCAACTACCTGGCCGGCTCTCGGCCGGACACGTCCCGCCAATTGGACCAGTTGGAGCACGTGACCGAGGTAGGGCCGTTCCTGCAAAGCGCGCTCGACCTGTCAGCTCGGACGACGGTGACTGCGGGTCTGCGCTACGACCGGGTGAGCTTCCGCGTGGACGATCGCCTGGTCACGGCGACCAACCCGGACGACTCCGGCCGGCGGCTCATGGCAGCGCTGAGCGGCTCGCTCGGTCTCACCGTGAATCCCACGGATGCCGTCACGCTCTATGCCAATGTCGGATCGTCGTTCGAGACGCCCACGACCACCGAGCTGGCCAACCGGCCCGATACGGCTGGGGGCTTCAACCCCACCCTCATGCCCCAGCACGCGGTGAACTACGAGATCGGTGCGCGGGGGGGGCTTGGGCTCAGCCGGGGCGGCCGGCGATTGAGCTGGACGGTCGCGCTGTTCCAGGCCGACGTCCGAGATGAGCTGATTTCCTACCAAGTGCCGACCTCTACGCAGCGGAGCTTCTTCCGCAACGCCGGCAGCTCCCGTCACCGCGGCGTGGAGCTGGGAGGGGCGTTGGCGCTGGCTCCCGGCCTGACGCTGCGCGGCACCTATACCTACTCCGACTTTCGCTACGTGCATTACAGTCCGGATACGGCACACACGGTCGTGCTCGACGGCCGGATGTTGCCGGGCGTGCCGCGGGACTGGGGGCATGCCGCTCTGCGGGTCAATCCCGCCATAGCAAGAGGTGGGTGGATCGAGGTGGAGACGACGCATTCCTCTTCCTACTTGGTGGACGACGCGCTGAGCAGGCGCACGTCCCAGTGGTGGGCGACCAATTTGCGGCTGGGGTGGGAAGGGACACTGAGGAGGGGCGCTAGGGTAAGCCCCTTCCTCGGGATCAGCAACCTATTCAACCGGTTGTACGTGGGGTCGGTGGTGATCAATGCTGCGGGCGGCCGCTACTATGAGCCAGCCCCGGGAAGAAGCTTCTACATCGGCGTGTCGGTCGCGGCAGAGCAGTGACGCCTCGCCGTGACGGTTTTCCTCGATGCTGTCTTATTTGTAGCGGTAAGTAATCCGCCCGCGCGTCAGGTCGTACGGCGACAGGTCGACTGCGACCCGGTCCCCCTGGAGAATGCGGATGTAGTTCTTCCGCATCTTGCCGCTTACATAGGCCAGCACCTCGTGGCCGTTCTCCAGCTTCACCCGGAAAGTCGTGTTGGGGAGGACTTCCGTTACCGTCCCCATCATCTGGATCGCGTCGCCAGCCACGGACCGAATCGGCTCCTTTCGCTAGGCGGTGCGGGGGTCCATTGTCGAGTCGCGCGGCGGCCCCGCCCCCCGCTCGATATACGACGCATGCCGACCGCATGTTTGGCAGGTCAGATTGATCCGCTCGGTCGTCGGCGCGACGTCGGGGTGTGAACCGCGCCGACGCGGTACCCGCAGGACCTTGCGGCCACCGCAGGATGGGCAGACCAGGGGTGTGTGCTCCCGGTCGGCCGCGATGAGCGCCAGAGCTTCCGGCGCCCGGTATTCTTTAATGCCGCGTCGCCCCACCTGTTGCGTGCACCTCCAAACTGCAAATCTAGCCCGACCCTGGTCGCCTTGACAGCCCCTCTCGGGGGCGTATCTCTAGGCCCAACCGGAGGTTGCCATGGACGGCCCGGACTTCCAGCGGGTAGCCGAGATCGCAGTCGACCAGGTCAAGCCCGAGCACCAGGGGTTCACCCTGACGGGGCAGGGGCCCGACCAGGCCGAGTATCGGCTCGACTTGCACTTCGAGCTGCCCCTCGACCCGCGCACGCGGACCGTGCTGGGGGAGTTGCTGTCGCAGTCCGAGTTGACGATCTCCCGTCGCCCGCCGGCCGCGCCGCTGGCCGCGCTGCGGGCCCGTCGTGACCGCGCTCACCGGCCGTGATCGGTACCCGTCACGGCGCTGGGCCCCGCGTTCCCTCTATCGTGTCTCCTCACCCCCCTCCCTACCCTAGGGAAGGCACTCGATGACGTTGCCTACCGCCCGCGGCCCCCGACCCGGCGTGCGCCAGCTTGCCCTGGCATGCGCCATGGTGCTCGCGGGGTGCACCGGCGGTGCGAGGAGTGGCGGCGGACCAGCTACGGTCTCGCCGGCGGACCTGACTGCTCTCGAGACAGAGCGTTCCCAGCATCCCACCGACCCCGAAGTCAATCTCCGCCTTGCCCGGGCCTACTACGCCGTCCAGCGCTATGCGGACGCCCGTGGCGCACTCCAGGTCGTGTTGGTCGCCCAGCCCGGCAACACATCGGCCCGTGCCTATCTGGGCCTCACGTACGAGGGACTCGAGCAGTACGACTCCGCGCGGGCGGTCTACACCAGGCTGCTCGCCGACCAGCCTCCCCCGAGCCGAGCGGTGCGTCGCCTGCTGGACGGCCGCCTGGCGCTGCTGACCCGCAAAGAGCTGCAGCAGCGCGCGCGGTTCGCCATCGCCCGTGAGTCGCTGCTCGTGAGGACGCCTCCCGACTCGAACACGATTGCGGTCATGCCGTTCCGCTACACCGGCGCCGACAGCTCGTTGCGGCCGCTTGAGCGCGGGCTCGCGGCTCTCGTCGTGACCGACCTGTCGCGGGTGCGGCGGCTGCGCCTGGTCGAGCGCGAGCAGCTGCAGGTCTTGCTCGACGAGCTGCAGCTCGCGGCGAGCGGTCGGGTCGATCCGGCGACCGGCGCCCGCTCCGGGCGCCTCGTGGGGGCGAGCCAGGTAGTGGAAGGCCAGTTCTCCGAAGTGCCGACGGCGAACTTCCGCGTGGATGCGTCCGTGGTGCGCGCGAGCGATGCCGTGATCGCCGCGACCGGCTCAGGGTCGGATAAGCTCCTGGCGCTGTTCGACATCGAGAAGACGGTTGTCTTCCAGCTGCTCGACAAGCTGGCGATCACCCTCACGCCGGGCGAGCGCAGCGCCATCAGCGAGCGCCCGACGCGCGACATTCAGGCCTTCCTGCTCTACAGTCGCGGCCTCGAGGCGCGGGACCGGGGAGACTTCGTCGGAGCCTCCCAGGCCTTCCAGGCCGCCGCGCAACGCGATCCCGGCTTCTCCGCCGCCGCGCAGGATGCGCAGTCGAGCCAGGCGGCGCAGACTGCCACGACGACGCCGGCGGCGGAGGTCGCTGCCACCGTCGGCGGCGGGGGCGGGGGAGGGGGCGGTGGCGGCGGGGCAGGCGTGGGAACGGCGCCGCCCGCGCCCAACCAGGGAACCCTGACAGCGGCGATCAACAACGCGGTCCCTTCCGGGGCGGCTAAGCTGGAAGCGACTCAGCCGACCACTAAGGGCACGACGACGACGCCGACGAACGGAACGATTCAACAACTGCCGCCGACCGATCCGAACCGCATCTGCGAGGGCGCGTCGTGCGCCGGCGTGCGGTCCGTCCTCACCGGCACGATCATCATCATCATCAAGCGGCCGTAAGACTCTCGAATGCGCCGTCGCGTCCGCTGCGCCTGCCTGGTGGCTCTCGTCGCCGCGTCCGTCCCCCTGCGCCTTGGCGCGCAGGCGAACGACGCGCTGTACGATCGCTTCAATGCGCTGTCCGGATGGGAGTTCCGACGTTACGCCTTCGACCCCGGCATCACGCTCAAGTCCATTTCCCAATGGGACATGCCGCTCGTGCTCGTGACGCCCGTGGGCCGCAGCCTGTCTGTGGACTTGACGAGCTATCTGGTGAGCGGCCGCGTCGAAAGCTACGGCGGCACGACGGAGACCCTGAGCGGGTTGACCGACACGCAGCTCCGCATGCTGTACACTGTGCGTCGCGACCGGGCCGTCGCCTCCCTGTCGTTCAACCTGCCGACGGGCAAGCACTCGCTCTCGACCAGTCAGTTCCAGGTGAACGGGGCGGTCGGCTCGACCTACCTCGCGTTCCCGGTCTCGAGCTTCGGCACCAGTCTCGGCGTGACGGGCGGCCTAGCGTACGCACAACGCGTCGGTGAATGGAACCTCGGGGTCTCGGGCAGCCTACGCTACCTCGGCTCGTATGCGCCGTTCTCGAACGACACCCTCACCTACAGCCCGGGACTCGAAGGGCGCGTGCGGGCCGGCGCCGACCGACTGCTGGGCCAGAAGGCACGGCTGCTCCTTGGTGTCACGGTGAGTTCCTTTTCGACCGACGTGTACTCCGGCTCGAACGCGCTGCTATCGGGGTGGTACTCCCCGGGCGCGCGCGTGATCGTCGACGCAGCGCTCGTTCGAGTGGTCGGCCGCGCCACCGTCACAGCGCTCGCCTGGGACTTCTACCGGCGAGCGGGTCTCACCAATGGCGCGTCGAACCTGGAGACGCGGGAGAACGTGCTCAACGCCGAGCTCCGCGTCGCCCACCCAGTGGGAGGGGGGGGGCGGCTGCAGCTTGAGCCGATGGTGGCTTTCCGCCAGTGGAGCCCGGCCGACTACCGCGGCGGCCGTCTCTACTCGACGGGTGTCTCGGCCCGGTACGGTATCAACGATCGGCTCTCCGCAATTCTGTCGGGCCGGCTGGACACGGGGTGGGTCTACGCCCGCGATCGGGGGTTCGCCAACCTGACGGGCAGCGGCTTCACCTTGTGGGTGCGCTATCAGCGGTAGCGGAATTCTTGACGGCCCCGGGGGACGGGTAGTAGGTTGGCGCCACCTTCAACGCGGGAGCAGCGCTTCCGATGCCAGCCGAGCTCGGCGGGTCGCAGATCTCCTCGCTGCTCGAGGCTCTCCCCGGAATCGCCAGCGTGCTTCGGAGCCCGGTGGCGGACGCGCTCATCAAGGCGATCCGCGCGTCGGCCGGCATCGGCGACTTCACGGTCGAGGACGCCGAAGAGTTGGTGCGGTATGCGGTCCGTCGGGGCCTGATCGGCCCGGACGAGGGAGACCGGGTGTTGGCGGAAGTCCAGGTCGCGTTGAAGGCGAAGCGCAAAGCGGCGCGCGGAGCCAAGCCGAAGGGAAAAAAGAAGAAGTCTCGCCGCTGACGGACAGGTGCACCGCGCGCTCCAGTTAGGGGCCGGCCTTACGCTGGCCTTCGCTATTCTTACCTGCACCAACGAGCGGGTCACCGGCCCCACCAGGCCGGGGGCTTTGCTGCTGGACGTCCACGCCCTCGTGGCCAGCTCGCCCGGCCAACCCGTTATCCCCCTCGACAGCCTGCGCATCACCCTGCGTCGCCCCACGGAGACGACCTACGCGTACGACAAGACGATCCTGGTCCGCTCCGACACCGTCAAGGGCGACTCGGTGGTGCTGCGGCTGGACGTCCAACTCCAGCAGTCGGCCGAAGACTTCATCCTCGACGTCACCGCCTTCGGGGCGGGCATCGCCTGGTACTCGCTCACAGCCAGCGTGCATCTCACCGCCGGCGCCACCGCCGCGCCGACCCCCTTCCTCGCCCGCTACATCGGCCCGGGCCACAACGCCAAGCTCGTGCGGGTGTTCCCGGTGGATACGACAGCGATCGGCGGGACGAGCTTCCCGCTGCGCAGCGTGGTCACCGACTCCTCGGACGGCGTTATCACGGGTGTGCCGGTCGGCTACCGGCTGAGCGACGCGACCCATGGCTCGGTCACGACGGGCTACTTAAGCGCCTCGTTCACCGCTGCGCCGACGGTGCGGGACAGTGTGTGGGTGTTCGCGGAGACTCCCACGCATCTCAAGGACTCGACGCGCATCCACATCCTCCCGCCGGCCGCGAGCCTCCAGAAGGTGTCGGGAGACGCGCAGACCGCCGTGCTCGGCGCGCCGCTCAAGAATCCCCTTGTCGTGCGGGTGCTCGATGCGTTGAACGGCGGATTCAAGGGAGACACGGTGCGCTGGACGGTGACCACCGCCAACGCCACGCTCACGGCCCCGTTCTCGGTCTCTGACGACACCGGATACGCGCTCGTGTCGCTCACACCGAGCGCCCTCGGCTCCGTGACCGTGCAGGCAGCCGTGACGGGACTCTCAGGCTCACCGCAGACCTTCACCGTGACGTCGACCGCCGGCACGGTCCGGCAGGTGATCATCAGCCCGAAGCTCGACACGATCGCGCGGGGCCTGACGGTCCAGTACACGGCAGTCGCCAAGGATCAGTCCGGCAACGTCGTGAACACGCCGTTCAACTGGGTTTCCACAGCCCAGACGATCGCGACCATCAACCCCTCCGGGCTTGCCACGGCGGTGGCGGGCGATTCGACGCTCGTCATCGCCGGCGCCGGCGGCTACGCGGACACGGCCAAGCTGTACGTGCGGGCGCTGCGGACAGTGGTCGTGAGTCCGGCCGATACGGTCGTGACGGCGGTGAACGACTCGTTCCCACTGACGACGAGCGCCAAGGACAACTTCGGTGCGGTGATGACCACCGGCTTCACGACCCGCGTCTTCTCCGCCTCGCCGAACGTGGTGGTCGTGAACGCTGCCACCGGTCGGATCAAGAGCGTCGGCGCCGGCAACGGCGTTCTGGTGGTCCGCGACTCCGTCGATCCGCTGCTCGTCGTGCAGGGCTCGGCTACGGTGCACGTGAATCAGGTGACGTTCGGGATCGCCAATGCGCCCAAGGATAGCATCGAGGTGGGTGTCGGCGGCAAAGCGCAGATCGTGGGCCATGCTCTCGATCGCAACGGCTATGTCATCCCGGGCAAGACCTTTGGCTGGGCGACCCGCACGCCCACCATCGCGACCGTCGACGGCAGCGGCAACGTGACCGGCGTCGCGCTGGGCCAGACCTACGCCGTCGATTCGGTGGATGGGTTCAGAGATTCGACTCGCGTCTCGGTGGTCCCGACCCCGCCCCCGGTGATCCAGTGGGCAACGGACACTATCGCCGTCGGCAACGGGGGCAACATCTCCGTCGCGTTGTCGCTCACCCGGCCGCCGAGCACCGGCCCCCTCATCGTGAAGCTCACCTCGAGCGACACGGCGATCGCCCGGCCGCAGAGCAAGACCGTGACCTTCCCAGCAGGCACCGCGGGCGCGTCGGTCGTGATCAACGGGGTCGGCGCCGGCCGGGTGACGCTGACGGCCAGCGACTCGTCGGGCCAAGGGTACCAGTCCGGCTCCATGGTCGTCACCGTGGTCTCGACGATCCAGTTCCAGGAGACCGGAACGTTCACGCAGCAGCCCAACTTCTACGTGAACCAGAACGAGACCCACCGGGCCCAGGTGTTCCTCTCGGATCCCGCACCAGCCGGTGGGCTGGGTGTGACGTTCGTGTACGGGAAGCCGGGCACATCCACGGTCAGCCCCGCACCCGCCATCATCCCGGCGGGTCAGCTCGCGGCTGACATCGTGATCTCCGGCCTCGCCCCCGGCACAGACAGCGTCGTACCGACGTCCGGCGGATTCGTCGGCAAGTTCTCGCGCGTGTATGTCGCGGCCAACAAACTGACGCTGACCAGGGCATACCCCTACACGGGCTTGCTGGGGATTGGGCAGACGGCACAGCCGTACGTCTCCATCACGTACTCCATGGACCACAACCTGGTGTTCTCGGCGACGCTGTCGCCGGGTATCGGAACGGTCCAGACGCCGGACACGATTCGGTCGGGCGGCTACAACGGGTTCTTCACCGTGGTGGCAACGGCTCCAGGCAAGACGTACCTGACGGTGTCGGCGCCCGGGTGGGTGGGCGTAACGGACTCGATGACGTTCACGACCCCGCACCTACAGGCGACCGGCTCAGGCAGTCTCGTCGCAGGTGACCCGAACAAGGGGACCTGGTACGCCTACACCAACGACTCGGCTGGCGGCAATCACACGGTAAAGGACACGGTCGTCGTCACCGCGGTCTCCCGGAATCCCTTGGCCGTCGCCGTGGACAGTGCGACCGGCCGCGTGGTCCCGGGGTACGGCTCGGTGGGGGTCGGGAGCGCGCTGCGTGCGTTGCCTTCCGCGGGCGGAGACTCGGCCTGGATAGTGTTGACGGCGACTGGCTACACAGCGGATTCGTTCAAGGTGCACGTCACCAGGCCGACGCTCACCTTCAGCGTCGGCTACCCCTACTACGCCCACGTCGGGATCGGCACGCTCTACCAGAACGCCGGGTACTTGCAGATCCCGTACGTCCGGACAGACACATTCACGGTGTTGTTCGGACACACCAGGCGCGGGATTGTCTCGGGGCCGGACTCGGTTCGAATCATCAAAGGGCAGACTAGCGCGTCCTTCAACATCGTGGGAGACTCGCTTGGTACCGACGCGATCTTCATCACCCGGGCTACAGGCTACGTGGTGACGCCAGACACGCTGGTCTACACCGTGGGCCCGATTCACGTGCGGCCCTACACCTACCCGAGCGTCACGAACTATACGATCAGCGCGCCCACTGTCGTGACCGCGGTCGTGGTGGATTCGGCGAACGGCTATGCGTTCCCACTCGTCGCCCCCCTCCGGGTGACTCTGACATCGTCAAAGCCCGCCGAGTTCACCCTTGACTCGGGCGCCGTGACGATCGATTCCGGTCTGACGTACAGCTACACGCACCCCGACACACTGCGGTTCCGTGGCGTGGACACAGTGGGGGCGCGGATCCTCTCGAGCGCACCCGGCTCCACCCCAGACTCCTCCAACGTGATCAAGGTGTTCCCGACGCCTCTGCAGCTCAATCGCGGGTACCCGTATACAGTCGGTCGCGGGCTGAGAGAGCCGAACAACAGTGTATCTCTCGTCGGCGGTGTGGCGCCGAGTGCGGTGGCCGTGACGCTCCAGCGCTACAACCGGGCGGTGGACTCGCTATCGACTGGCACCGTGACGATTCCCCAGGGGCAAACCACGAGTGGTTCCTTCGAGCTCCTGGCCATCGATTCGACCGGGACCGACTCGATCACGGCCTCGGCCGCGGGCTACGTGACGACGAAGCTCACGATCTCGCCGGAGGCCGCAAGCCTCATCCAGGGTGGCATTCCGGCGACTCGACTCACGACAGATCTGCCCTATACGGCCCTCGTGTACACGGGCACCCGGTCGCGCACCATCCTGAAGCCGTTCTCCACGGTGAGCGTGACGGTCGTCTCCACGAACCCGAACGTGGTCCTGATCGACTCTGCGGGAGGCACTATCAGCCCGCGTGGCGACACGGCGGTGACACTCGTGGATACCACCCGCACTTACGGTGGGGTCCGCGTGAGGTTCGTGGGCAGCGGCAGCGCGAGGCTGCTGTACTCGGCGGGCCCAGGGTTCGCCACCGACTCGACACCGCTGGTCACCGTCACTGGCCCGACGCTGCACCTCAGCACTGGCAATCAGAACGTGGGTGTGGGTCAGCTGCTGACGGGCCAGTACGTGTACGTGGATAACCCGGTTACCGGCACGCCGCTCGTGGTGCAGCTGCTGAAGAGCGACAGCCTGCAGCCAGCGGCGAGCCAGGCGTTCACTCTGTCGGCGTCGTCGGTGACCATCCCGGTCAACTCTACGGGCAGCAATACGTTCGAGATCCAGGGCAATGCGATCGGCAGCGCCGTCCTTACGGCGCGGGCTCCCGCTTACAGCCAGAGCACCGGAACCGTGTCCGTTAGCCAGCCCAAGCTCGTCGTCTCGCCCAAGAACCTCACGCTGACTGTGGGCCAGGTGCCCTACTCGGTCTACGTGTACACGGCCGATCAGAGCGGCGCCACCCACATTGTAGCGGCCCCGCTGGCGGTGAACGACACCTCCAGGGCCTCCACCGTCGTTCAGCCCGACTCGCTCGTGCTCCAGGTGCCGGCCCGGCTGTCTTCCACCTCGGTAGGCCTCCAAGGCTTCGTTAAGGGCACAGCGCCGGTCATCTTCACCGCGGCAGGCTACAGTCCCGACACGGTGGTGGTTGCGGTGGATACGGGGCAGCTCAGCCTAGTGAACCCGCCGAACGGGCTTGGCCCGGGCCAGATCTCGACCAACCAGATGTACGTCCAGCTGACGTACACCACGGCTGCCGGAGTTGTGGTCAACCTCGCGTCGAACAACCCGAACGTCCTCACGGTGCCAAGTACTGTGACGATTCCGGCCAACAACAGTTACGCCTACTTCGCAGTGACTGGGGTAGGGGTCGGGACGGCCAACGTGACCGCGACCGCTACCGGTGTGAAGCCAGCGGCGGCGGTCCCGGTGCGGATCAGCATGCCCAAGTTCGTGGTCAGCCTGGCCTCGATCAGCAACGCCGGCCAGAAAGCGACGATCACCGTCTCCGCTGCGGACTCGCTGGGGACCACGCGCACCCTCACTTCACCACTGACGGTGTCGCTCGCCTCGACCAACCCCAACCATGCGGTGTTCGACTCGGCGACGGTCCACATCCCGACGGGGTCGTCCTCTGTATCGACGGGCGTCGTGTTCGACACGGCAGGCACCTACACGATCACCGCCGCCTTGCCGACGGGCGGTGGCTACACCCCCGGGAGCGCGACGACCACGACGACTGGCGCGTTGGTGCGCATGATCGCGCCGACGTCCTTCAGCCCGGCCTCGGTGACCATCAAGGCAGGCCAGTACGTAACCTGGAGGAACGACGACGGCATCGCGCATACGACAACGTCAAATGCCGGTGTCACGCCTGCGTGGAGCAGCGGCAATCTTTTGCCTGGGGGGACCTACCAGGTCTACTTCGGGACTCCGGGGACCTATGGCTACTACTGCGCCATCCACGGGGCTGCTTTGATGAGCGGCACTGTCATCGTCCAGTAGCCGCCTACACCCGGAACTCCTTCACCAGCGACCGCAA
>Ga0137391_10004149_pt1 | contig 11069 bp, 7 predicted proteins | sample 15con2h24BmetaG_FD_101399 | JGI IMG/M metagenome (GOLD analysis project Ga0137391, IMG submission 101399) | Vadose zone soil microbial communities from Angelo Coast Range Reserve, California, USA - 15con2h2.4B metaG | ecosystem: Environmental > Terrestrial > Soil > Vadose zone > Saprolite...
GAGTTCGCCGACGAAGGAGAGCCACTGTTCGGTCGCGACCTTCGGCTCGTTCATGACCGCCTTGAACAGGATGCCGGCGCTGTCGACCAGATCCTGGCCCTGGATGCCGACGAGCGGATTGAGCGCCAGCGTTTCGGCGATCAGGGCGGGCTTCTCGGATCCCTCCACCTCCAGCGTGTTCTGGGTCTTCATGATCACCTGGCCGCCTTCTCTCGGCTCGATCCCGGCGAGCACGACGCGCAACCTCACGCGCGCGCCAGCCGGCACCGGTGCCAGAAAGCGGACCTTGTCGATCCCGTAATTGAGCCCGGCGGCGGCATCGCTCGGGATGACGCCGACCTGCATCGCGAGCGGCGCCACCATCGCCAACGTCAGATAGCCATGCGCGATCGGACCGCGGAAAGGACTTTCGCGACTTGCCCGTTCAACGTCGACATGAATCCATTGGCGATCGCCGGTGCAGGAAGCAAACGTGTCGATGCATGGCTGATCAATCGTGACCCAGTCTGAAAGTCCGAGTTCGCTCCCAACTCTTTCGCCCAAACCGGCGAGGGTGAGGTTGCTCACGTTTTGCTCCTCCATTTCTTTCTGGCTGCGTTCGAACAGCTACATGTCGCCGTACCGCTCGCGCAGCTCCTTCTTGTTGATCTTGCCGACACTCGTTTTGGGAATGCTGTCGATGAACAAGATCTTCTCCGGAATTCCGTATTTCGAGATGATGCCTTTGTCGGCGAACACCTTGAGATGGTTCTTGATGACCGCGTCGCTCAAGCCATTCGAATCGGACGCCCGCTTGACCACGAGCGCGAACGGCCGCTCACCCCATTTCTCGTCCTTGACGCCGATGACGGCCACCTCGGCAACGCCGGCGCATTGCGAGATCAGATCCTCGATCTGCAGCGACGAGACCCATTCGCCACCGGTCTTGATCACATCCTTGATACGGTCCGTGATGTGCACAGACCCGTTCGCGTCGACCACGGCGATATCGCTGGTATGCAGGTAACCCCCGGCCCAAAGTTGCTCCGAGCCTTCGGGATTGTTGAAATAACCCTGGGTGAGCCATGGCGCCCGAATCACGATCTCGCCGGCGGATTTGCCGTCATGCGGCACGCTATTCATGTCGGGATCGACGATGCGCAGATCGACCAGTGGCCCGGCGATGCCGGCCCTGGCGCGGAACTCGACCTCTCCGTCCGGATCGCCGGTAAGGTCCTTCGATCGAACATGGGACACAGCGGCGAGCGGGCCGGTCTCCGACATCCCATAGCCCGCGAAGATATCGATCCCCGCAGCAAGCGCCTGCTTGGCCAGCGCCTTCGGCAAGGCCGAACCGCCAATCACCATCTTGAGGCCTTTCAGATCGACGTCCGCCTTGGCGGCGGCGTCGAGCAACATCTGCAGAATGGTCGGCACGCCGTGGGTGAAGGTGACGCCCTCACTCTTGATCAGCTTGACCAGCATCGCCGGCTCGTAGCGTCCGGGATAGACCTGCTTGACGCCGGCGAGGGTCGCCGACCAGGGAAAGCCCCAGGCATGAACGTGAAACATCGGCGTGATCGGCATGTAGACGTCATCACGCGAAAAGCGTCCATGCAGCCCCGCCATGCCGAACAGCGCCAACCCGCAGATCGTATGCAGCACGAGCTGACGGTGGCTGTAATAGACCCCCTTGGGCAGTCCGGTCGTGCCCGTGGTGTAGAAGGTGGTCGCTTGGGTATTCTCGTCGAAATCGGGAAAGTCGTAGTCGGGCGCAGCCGCAGCAAGCAGGCTCTCATATTCGCCGACAAACGACAAACCGCCGGTCTGCGGCGCAGGTTGATCCGACATCACGATCAGCCGTTTGACCTTCGGCAATTGGGCCTTCAACCCCTCCAGCAATCCGACGAACTCATCGTTGACGAGAAGCGTCGAGGCGCCCGCGTGGTCGATGGTGTAGGCGATCTGTTCGGGTGACAGACGGACATTCACCGTCTGCAACACGGCGCCCATCATCGGGATCGCGAAGAACGCTTCGAGGAACCGGTGGCTGTCCCAGTCGAGGACGCCCACGGTGTCGCCGGGCACGACCCCCGCTTTGCTCAGCGCCGACGCGAGACGGCCTATCCGCTCCCTGATCTGGAGATAGGTGAAGCGCCTCAGATCGCGGTAAACGACCTCCTGATCCGGTGCCTGCACGCGCGGCGTGTGCCACAGTTGCTTGAAAATCAACGGATACTGATAAGCCGATTTGGTGGTCTGAATCAGCCTTCCGACCATGGCGGCCTCCCTTGACTTGTCTTTCCTCCGGCCGTCTCGGCGTCCGCCATTCTGAGTGAGCGGATCGCTAGGTCTGCCTCGCACCGCACGACACCAACCCCGAGCCTCGCGCGTGGCTTGGTGCTTGTGAAGGTCTGAAACGGACGACAAGCGGGTCCTAGCCGGACAAGTTGCCCATCATCAGGGCTGAGGTCTTGAATAAAAATGCTGCATTCTACGGCGCAAGAGATGCCGGGCCTCAGCTGCCTAAGCCTATGGGCGATCGGAAAAGCTGTTATCCTCTCCGGACGACAAGTGACAGAAGCTTCGAACGGTGCGGGATTCAAAGGAAGGTTCGGTTGCGCTATTCCAAGCAGCCCGGCAGATCTTCCGCTTTGCGCTCCATCTTGAACAACGCAAAGGAAGGGCCCATCGTTGGACTGAGTGAGCGTGTTTACGAATCGACCAAACTTGCCGCGCTATTCGACGTACTCGTCGACCAGGGTTGTCCGGCCGGTGAAATACTGAGAAACGTCAACCTGACCGTGGACGAGGTGCACTCCCCGAAGTCGAGGATTTCTCTCGCAGAGCTGATGACGGCCTGCGAGAACGCAATTCGGCTTTCACGTGACCCGCATTTGCCATACCGCATCGGAACATCGATCCATATCTCCGCTTACGGCATGTACGGCTTCGCCATCCTCTGCTGCCCTGACTTTCGCAAGGCGATGGCTTTTGCCGAGCTGTATCACGCGCTGGCGGCGCCGCTGGCAACCATCGAATTCACCGAACAGGAGGGATTCGCGAGCTGGGTCATTGAGCCCAATGCGCGCGCCACAACCGATCCGCAAGTCTACCGCTTCATCGCCGAGATGCAGATCGGCATTCACATATCGCTGATGCGGGACATCATGGGCGCTGCGTTCACTCCGGACCGGATCAGCGTGGCCTATCCGGAAGCCCGCGACTTTGGCCTGCCCGCGGACCAGATCGGCTGTCGTCCAAGCTTCGCAAGCCCGACCAACCAGATCATGTTCCGGTCGGCATGGCTGGACCAGGCTGCAAATCTCGGCAACAAGACGACCTACCCGGCGGTCGTAGCCCTGTGCGACGACCTGCTCAGCGATCTGACATCGCGAATCGGAATAGCCGGAGAGATTCGTGCACTTCTGCTCCGGAATATCACCAACCCTCCGACCCTCGCCGCCATAGCCAAGCTCCTTGAAGTGAGCGATCGCTCGTTGCGGCGTCAGTTGCGGGAGCAGGGCATTTCCTTCCGCGGCCTGCTCGATGAACTTCGAATGCAGATCGCCCTGAAATACCTGCGCACGACAAGGCTCGCAAACGAGGATATTGCGCTGGCGCTCGGATTCAGTGATGCCGCAAACTTCCGCCGCGCATTTCGCCGCTGGACCAACAAGTCACCTAGCGAGATCAGAGGCGAGTAGGTCCAGCCGCTGTGACTCGCAGCATTCTGCTAAAATTACGAGCGCCTATTCGGGACGTCCGGGCAGGCACAGCGAATGACACGCCTTGCCTCATCGATGAACTGGCTTAGACCGTCCATTTGAGGCAAGCGGATCTGCGCTTAAGGCCGCAATATTAGTCTAATCGCAGCAGGGATATCCAAGCAGCAGGAAGCATCCACGGTTTTGATGGACAATCGATAGGTGGCTCTTCTATCGTAGCGCAGTGGCCGCTCATGCGCGCAGCGCATCGAGATCGGACGAGGTTCACCAACCAAGACATAAAAAGCGGCTAACCCAGTCATGAGCTCCGTGGAATCAGGCATGGACATGCCGACCTCTGGTACCGAAGTTCAAGGCACGCCCGACGCACCAAGTGACGGACAAGAGAAGAACACCCCGACGCGTACGCCTTCCATTATCGTCGGTGTCGTTGCAGCTATCGTCGTCGCGCTTTCCGTCTTCTATCTCTTGCGACCTGAACCACTGCTGGTACAGGGCGAGGCCGATGCGACACGGCTTGACATAGCCGCGCGCGTCGACGGACGGGTCAAGGAGATACCCGTGGAACGGGGCCAGAACGTTCCTGCGAACGCTACGCTCGTAAGGATCGATAATCCCGAAACGGTCGCAAAGCTCGAACAAATGAGAGCGGCGATGGCTGTTGCCGACACCCAGCTTGCGAATGTACTCGTCGGAACACGGGTGGAAACCATTGCCGCGCGGAAAGCGGAGATGGAACGCGCGCAAGCGGCTCTCGTGCTGGCGCAGAAGACGTTTGACCGCACTCACACATTGACCGAGCAGGGCAATGCGCCGCAAGCCCGCCTCGACCAGATGACCGACACCCTGCACGAAAGCGAACGCGCAGTCGATCAGGCCAAATCAGCCTACGACCAGGCTGTCAATGGCTACACTAAGGAAGAGCGGGCGATTGCCAAGGCCAACGTCGAAAAGGCCAATGCGGATATCCAGAGCGTTCAATCAACCGTCGATCAGCTCGTCGTCTATGCCCCGGTAGCCTCGCAGGTCTACCAGCGCAATGTGGAGCCGGGCGAATACGTATCTCCGGGCGTGCCGCTCGTCACCCTAATCGATCTCGCCGATGTCTGGATTCATTTCGATCTTCGCGAAGATCTGGTGAAGGGCTTGAAGGTCGGCGATCGATTTGACGTGCACATTCCCGCTCTTGATGACCGCCGTGTCACGGTCGAAGTCAAGCTCATTGCGACAAAGGGCGAATATGCGAGCTGGCGGGCTACGCGCGCTTCGGGCGATTTCGACTTGCGAACGTTTTCGATCCGCGCCTACCCGGTCCAGCCGGTGCCCGAGCTGCGACCGGGGATGAGCGCCTATCTCGACTGGCGGTCGCGGCAATGAGGCGGGCGTCAAAACCCGGATTTTGGCAGGTCGCGTGGCGCGAGTGCCATTGGCTGTTTCACGATCGTGTGGCGCTGCTTTTGATCTTCGGCGTGCCTCTCTTTGCGTTCGTGGTTCTTACGACCGTCTTCAGCCATCCGGTCATCCGGGGACTCGGCGTAACGGTTGTCGACGAGGACAAGTCGGACGCTTCACGTGGCCTGGTGGAATACGTCGCGGCGTCTCCCAGCCTGAAAATCGTCGACCGCTCTGGTACGCTGTCCACGGCTGTGCAGGATATACGGTCTGGCAAGGCGATTTCGGCCATCTATGTCCCGCCGGATTTCGAGCGTGACCTGAAGGCGCAACGCCGACCACAAGTCGTCGGCTTCTATAATCAGCAGTTCTTGACTCCGTCCGGCATTGCATCCTCAGGACTGAACGATGCGCTATCCGCTGCGGCGGCGGTGGCCGCCCCCGCTAAGCGAGCCGCGCCTGCGCCGGCTTCCATCGGAACGCTCGCCAGCGAGACCATCGCGCTTGTCAATCCCCAGAAGAACTATGCGCAGTTCCTGCTGCGTGCGTTGCTGCCGACGATCATCCATGTGGTGATCACGCTCGCCGCAGGCTATTCCGTCGGATCCGAATTCCGTCGTCGCGACGCGCGGGCCTGGCTCGAAAGCGCCGGAGGCGATCCGGTCGTCGCGTTGGTCGGCAAGCTCGCGCCGCTGTTCGGAATCTTCTTCCTGATCATGTTGGCTGAAGTACTCTTCCTGGAGGGCGTGCTGGAAATCCCCTTCAGGGGAGACGTGCCATTGATGGTCGCCGCTGGTTCCCTCCTGATCATTGCCTACCTGTCGCTCGGCGCCTTGCTGCAGCTCCTGGTTGGCGACTTGGCGACAGGTCTCGGACTTGCGGGCCTCATTGCCTCTCCGGCATTCGGCTACGCGGGCGTCGGCTTCCCCACGATCGGCATGAATACGTTTGCGCAAGCCTGGAGCGCTATCCTGCCGCTGCGCTGGTACATGGCCGTGTTGCTGGGACAAGCGGCACGGGGATTGCCGATCTCGGATTCCGCCGCTCCCTTCGCGGCGCTCGCGGGCCTTACAGTGCTTTTCGCCGGCCTCGCATTGCTGCGCATGGCGAACCTCAAGCGCAAGGGCTGGTTTGAGACCGCGCGGCCTGCCGAGGCACCCGAAACAGAGGAAGCGCCACGCGGCATCGGCGGCGCGTTCAAGGCAGAGTGGCGGCGTGTGCTAGGAACGCGGAGTGCCTTCAGCCTCTTGTTCCTGGCCCCCCTGATCTACGGGATTTATTATCCGCAGCCTTATCTGAACCAGATCCTTCGCAAGCTTCCCATCGCGGTCGTCGATAACGATCTGAGCGATCTCAGCCGCCAGATCGTCGAGACGCTGGACGCGAGCGGAGCATTGAGCGTCGTGGTTCGCACCCGAACACTTGCCGAGGCGCACACGGCAATCGATCGCGGGCAGGCCTTTGCTGCCGTCGAGATCCCGCCCGGCACCGAGCGCGATGTGCTCAAAGGCATCACCGCTCACATTCCGGTCTACGCGGATGCCACCTACCTGTTCATATTCAGATCGACTGCAAGCGGGGTCGCCACGGCCGTCGGCGCGTTGACGTCCGACCTCGTTTCGCGAGGCGCACGTTCCGATGGAAGTCTTGTCAAAGCGAAACTGGCGAGTTTGAGTCCGGCCGACGTTCTGCTGCAGCCGATCTTCAACCCGGTGGGCGGTTATGCGAGCTACGTCGTGCCGGCCGCGTTTATACTGATCCTGCAGCAGACCCTTCTGATCGGTGCGGCGATGCTGACCGGTACGGCGCTGGCCAAAGGCGGCGGAGCGTTCGCCGGTGTGTTCGGCCGCGGCATCGCCCACCTGACCATCTACCTTCCAGCGGTTGCGCTCTATCTCATCGTGTTGCCCCGCATCTACGGTTTTTCGACGCTCGGCCATCTTCCACAACTATTCGCGCTCGCTGCGGTCTTTTTGCTTGCTACGAGCTTCATGGGGCAGGCTGTCGGAGCCTGGTTCACGCGGCCCGAGAACGCAACCATCCTTCTCCTGGCAACCAGCCTGCCTCAGTTCTTCATGGCCGGCTTCGCATGGCCGCGCGAAGCAATTCCCGACGTGGCCCTTGCGTTCGGTCGGATTTTCCCCGCCGACTCCGCGATTGATGGTCTCGTGCGCATCAATCAGCTCGGCGCCAGCATCTGGGAGGTCGCGCATGATTGGCTCGGGCTGTGGTGTCTCGCGCTCGCCTACTTTGCGCTCGCCGTGATCTCGGCGTTTGCTGTCAAAAGAGGACAGGGACATGCGCAAGGCTAGGACGATCGTTGCGATCATACTCGTGCTTGTCGCGGGCGCTCTGATCTACTTCGCGCGTCGCCCCGAGCAGACGGCCGCAATCGTTGGCGTCGTGCGGGCGACCGAAGTCAGGGTGGAGCCGGAGGTGAACGGCCAACTCGTGTCTTTTGCGGTCGGGAAGGGTGACCGCGTGCACGCAGGCGATGTCGTGGCAAAACTTTCCGCAGTGGAGTTGACGGCACAGGCGGACCAGGCGCGTGCTGCCCTCGCCTCGGCGACCGCCAACCGCAATAATGTCTATGCCGGCGTCCGTCGTGAACAAGTTGACTCTCTGAAAGCTGCAATCGCCAAGGCAAGCGCCCGCCTCGACTACGTGGAGGCCCAGCTCACCAGGACCAGCACACTGGCGCGCCAGAGCTTTGAGTCCCAGCAGGCGCTTGACCAGGCCGAAAACGACGCAGCCAGCGCACGCGCCGACGTAGCGGAGGCCCAGGCGAACTACGATGCGGCCGTGGCGGGCCCGACGCGCGAAGAACGCACGATCGCCGACGCACAGGTGCAAGCTGCAGCGGCGGCGGTGACCGTGCTCGAGCGTCGTCTTGACAAGATGATCTTGCGTGCTCCCACCGACGGTGTCGTCAGCGTCATCGCCGCAGAGGTGGGTGAGAACGTTCGCGCGGGTCAACCGATCCTGATGGTCGAAGCGGCAGGCCAGCAGTGGCTTTCGTTCAACACGCGCGAAGATCATCTCAGTGGTCTCACGATTGGAAAAACGGTGAGCGTGATGCGGAACGGCGCCGATGGCGTGATTAAATCCGTCATCACCGAATTGCGGCCACTCGGAACGTTCGCCACCTGGCAGGCCGAGCGGGTTATTGGCGATCACGACCGCAATACGCTGCGCTTGCGCCTCGACCCGCAGGGAGGGCCGGCCGGCCTCGAGCCCGGCATGACTGTTTGGATCCAGCTGTAATGCCAATGCGCTGAAGGTTCGCTGACCTCCCTCGGGGATCACTCATAACCGGAGCGGTTGATCAGCGATGGCAATGCGAACAGGCCGAAGACGACCATACCCAGCGCCACGGCGACGAAATTCCAGGTAACGTCGGCCTTCAGCCAGACCACCGCATAGCCGCCAAGCACCGCGATGACGGCCCTGAGCAGAGCGGCGAGGACCGAGGCTTCCATTCGTCTGGTCGCCTGTCCGACGCAATAGAGGACATAGCCGAGCCCGAAAAATCCAAAGAACGGCCCGACGCGGTGCAGATATTCTGCTCCGACTTTCAGCACGGACGGATCCTGGCTGAATATTCCGACCCATTGTTGCGGAAAGGCAGCCGCGGCCAGTCCGATCAATTCGGTCACCGCACAGGCCATCAGCACACCAATCCAGGACGCTTTTGCGGCTCGTTCTATCTGGCCGGCGCCGAGGTTTGCGCTTATTACGATTCCGACCGGACCGCCGATGCCGTAGGCCAGCGGCACCAGAAGAAACTCGAGCCGCGAGCCCGCGCCATAGCCGGCCAAGGCCTCGACCCCGCCGATCCCCACATAAGCAGTGACGATCGCGAGCGTCAAATTCGTGCTGGCTGAGACGACGGCCGACATTCCGCCGACACCGAGTATGGCAAGTGCCGGCTCCAGCGAAAGCTTTGGCAACCGAAATGACGGCTTGAGGACACCAACGCGGCCCCAGAGATAGGCTGCGTAGGCCAGCGTTCCCAAGGCGTAATACACAAGCATCGCCACGGCGCCGCCCGTGGGACCCAGCCCCTGATAGCCAAAGGCGCCAAAGATCAGCGCCGGCGAAAGTGGGACAAGGATCAAGGCTCCGCCACCGACCACGATCAGCGGCACCTGCAAATTGCCGGTGCCACGAATGACGGCCATCAACAGATTGAACAACCAGATCAGCACGGCGCCGGCAAAAATCGCTTTCGAATACGACCGGGCAATCGTGAGCGCATCTCCGGAGACGCCCATATGGGCGTAAAGGCCTGGCCCCAGCACATGCATGATGACGGTCGTCGCGAAGCCAAGCGGAACAGCCAGGACGACGGCGTACCACGCGTATTCACTTGCGGCGCTGATCCGTCCGGTTCCCAGCGTGCGTGCGACAGTCGTGACGATGCCGCCGCCGATTGCTCCTTGCGCGATGGCGAGCACCAGCGAGACCAGCGGAAAGACTGGCGCGACACCGGCAAGCGCATCCACGCCCAGTCGCGAGACGAAATAGACTTCGAGCAGTCCGATCAGGACCTGGATGGTCATGACGGCGGCATTGGGTACGGCAAGCCGCAAGATGGTGGGAGCGATCGGGCTCTCCAGCAGCAAGCGGGTGCGGGAGTCGACTTCAGCGGGTCGAGCGCGAGGCTGCCGGTTCGCTTGCTCGTGCCGACGGCTTTTGATCGCCGGCGCGGCGATTGCCGGAAATCCCGCGTGCGTCTCGCGCGATTCCCGGCTGCACTTGGCGGATCGTGAAAGTTCGTCGAGTTGACATGACATCAGGCCGGTCGCTTGCAGGGCGGTGCTCCTTCTCGGAGCTGACGACTACTCCCGATGAGGCCACGAGATCGAACGATAAGATTTGACAACGCTTGTTAGCGTTCCTAACAATCGACAAATGGCACCATTACCGCCGCTGGAGACATTGCGGGTTTTCGAGGTCGCTTGCCGCCACGGCAGCTACTCCGAAGCGGCGCGCGAGTTGCACGTGACGCACAGCGCCGTGAGCCAGCGCATCAGGCAGTTGGAAGAAGAGCTGGGGCTGACACTTTTCGAGCGGCAGGGCAACCGCATGGTGCCGACGTCGAGCGGACTTAGACTGCAGGCAGGCGTCAAGAACGCCTTCGCGGAATTGGGTGCAGCGCTCGGCAGCATCAAGACACAGCGGACCGACGCGGAAATTACCGTAAGCCTGCTACCGCTCATGGCGGCGCGCTGGCTGGTACCGCGCCTTCCCCGTTTCAAGGCCCGGTTTCCGCGCATCAATCTTCACATCAAGACCGGTCAGTCGCTGGCCAATTTCAAATCGGACGGCGTCGATATCGCAATCCGGTTCGGGACGGGCGATTGGAAAGGGCTGCGGTCCATCAAGCTTCTCGATGAAGAGTTTTTCCCGGTATGCAACCCCGGCCTCAACGGCGGCCGTCTGCCGAAAGATCCCGCATCGATATTATCGGAGCCGCTCTTGATCGACCGTAACCTGTCGTGGCGCGCCTGGTTCAAGTCTGCCGGTTTGAAGCTTGATCGCGATATCGCAGGCACGTCCTTTACCGATACGAACGCGCTGATGGAGGCCGCGGTGGCGGGCCAGGGGATTGCGCTCGGGCGCCTGTCGTTCACACGATCGGATATTCTGGCGGGAAGACTGGTTCGCCTGTCCGAACACAGCTTGCGCGTTGCCTACTGCCACTATGCGGTTTACCCGATCGTTTCGGAGTCCAACCCTGCCCTGGTGGCTTTCCGGGATTGGCTGATCGAAGAAGCGCATCGGACTTAAGAGGGTCAACGGCAGCTCTTGGCCGATGGTGCATCAGCTTCCGGCGCAAGGATAACTAACGAGGCTCCGCCTCAGACCGACGAGGCGTGCTAGGAAAGTGGCTCCGATCGCCGGTTCATGACGAGCGTTGGTAGAACCAAGCTCAGTAGGACCGATGAACGGCCTAAACGCCTTCGA
>Ga0137391_10004154_pt1 | contig 11065 bp, 10 predicted proteins | sample 15con2h24BmetaG_FD_101399 | JGI IMG/M metagenome (GOLD analysis project Ga0137391, IMG submission 101399) | Vadose zone soil microbial communities from Angelo Coast Range Reserve, California, USA - 15con2h2.4B metaG | ecosystem: Environmental > Terrestrial > Soil > Vadose zone > Saprolite...
AGCTTTAGGGACCTAAGCTCATCATCCGTAGAAAGGGCAAGCGCAATTGCCTGAAGAATTGTGGATTTTCCCCTGCCATTTTCGCCGATCAACATCAGCCAGGAACCACGGCAGGGCTCATCCTCAATTTGAACCTCTATTTTATCGACGTCTGTCAAATTCAAATCAACATTTGTAATGCCTCTAAAGTTGCGTATGGACACACTCTCAATGATGCAAGGGGCTACCTGTTGAGCAATCCGAATCTCTTCAGTTTGCGGAGCTCTCTGCTGAGCCCAATCTTGAGTTTTAGGGAGTGGTAAAATTAGATTGAGAAGCTCAGGAGTTCCTTCGGCAACTCGATTTCAATACCCAATCTGGCTGATCGCTCTCGTATAATTTGCAGGGCCAGAGCAAGATATTCGCTGTCTGGTGACAGTTCATTGGCTAAATGCTCTGAAATTTGAGAATTGGTGGACAATTTCAGTATTTGTAACAGCTTTTTAGCGCGCAAACGGCGGGATTCGACCAAGGATCTGCGGTTCAATGCAAGTACATCGATCGTAACGGCTCCGCGGTTTGTGAGGCCATTGACAAGACCATCTTGACTGAAGCTAAGATGAGCACTAGGCTCGTCTCGCGGATCAGTTGGATCAAGCAACAAGGCCTGCTCTGATTCCAAATCTGTACCATAATCTGCCCTATCTCCAATCACAGGGAATCGCGGACCTTTGCTTCTATTGCACGCCTGGCAGGCAATCAGAATATTCCGCCATTCGTAGGCAAGCCACCAATAGTGGTCTTCCGAATAGTCTTTGTCGATGCCAACCGCACCCATTTTCGGGCGGAAATGCTCTATGTCCGATGAGCCCGTATGTGAAATCCGAGATTCACAATATGCGCATTTGCCGTGAAAAAGAGTTAACAGAGCGCTTCTAACAGCTGTGCTACCGTAGATTTTTCTGTCGAATCCATAGCGCTCTTGACGTCTGGCCTCAGGGGGCGACATGTAGAAGAGCCTCGCGGCTTCACTCGCCTTCATCGCTGACGGCTCCCTTAAAGGTTCGGGAACTTCTACGCTATAACGATTAACATAAATCATATCGTTCCATGCTCAAAAAACACTGTGCCTCACAATTCGTTTTCTCGTGAGCCGACCACGAGTGTACGACATGTTAGCCTAAACTAGTGAAACTGTGGCAACCAAAGTGATGCGGCAGGTCCGCTCGACCAGCAAGCACCAACGTATCGCACCCATGCGAAAACTCTGCTCGTTTTTCCTTTGTCTGAATAATGGCACAGTTCCGGTCAGTGCGGACGAGTTATACCGATATCCGCCGCCGATTTCCATGGCTGTTGACAGGCCTCACAAATGACGGAGCTCGCATCGTTCAGGTAGCGGCACTTTGAGCAGTTCCATTTGCTGTCGGGCTTCGGCATTCCGGCACCCACCGCAAACCGGATAAAGATGAACATCAGCGCAATCCATGTCCATGCAGCCACCATTGCAATCAGAGGACGATTCTCGTTTTTGGGCAGCAGGAAATTGAGCCCGAACTCCAGTGCGACATAGCCCGCCACAGTGATCACGCCGGTGAGCACGGTATTCGCCCCGCGCCCGCGCGCTAACGCCGTGATGCCGGTGACTGCAAGAACAACGGCAAAAATCTCAATCATTTTGAGTCCTCCGCTTTGTGGTGCGATTGTAGCTGTACAGGTAGTGTCAGGAGAGCGGGAAACGTTTCAGCGTGAGCGCCGGATCCGGAAGTTGTCATTCCGAATCTTCCGAGCGCGGGCCTCGGCCGGCGATCCCACTTGCGGGTCCTGAAAGCCTGTTACACAAAACACCGGATCCCACAGGGAACCTGCCAACACACTCCTGATTACCTTCGTAACGGCCCTCACCAGGGCAGAAGCCCCGCGGACCTGGGATAGACTCTGACGAGGGCCCTTTTGCGTGCGGAGGTATTTCACCGATGCTGATTCCCATTGGACATGAGAATATGTCGGCCCGACGCTGGCCGATCATCACCGCCGGACTGATTGTCATCAACGTTGTGGTCTTCCTGTTCACTTACTTCAATATGGAAGATCAGCAGCGCGCGGTGGCCCCGGCGCGCGCCCACATGCTGATTCTTGCGGCCATGCATCCCGAATTGCGCGTTCGACCCGAAAACCAGCAGTGGATCACCGCGTTTCAGAAATCCAATTCGCGCACCTGGGACATGATAAAAGATCCCAATCACAAGATCATTGACGGCTGGAACGCCAAAATCCGACTGGTTCAAAACCCCGATACCCTGCAGGCTGAGATGGATTCGCTGGAAACCGAGTACGCCGAAACGGCGGGAAACTCCGTCCTCCAGCAATACGCCTTTACCCCGGCCAACCCCCGCCCCCTTAACTATGTCACATCCATGTTCCTGCATGGCGGGTGGATGCACCTCATCTTCAATATGTGGTTCCTGTGGCTGGCGGGCTTTGTCCTGGAAGACAACTGGGGCCGGGTCCTCTATACGGTCGTCTACTTCGCCGCCGGTGTGTTCGCAACCATGGTGCATGCGTGGGCCAACCCCGGCAGTATTACGCCTTCTCTGGGCGCATCGGGCGCGGTGGCCGGCCTCATGGGCGCATTTCTGGTGCGCTTCCCGAAAATGAAGATTGAGATGATGTGGTTCTGGTGGTTTTTGTTTCGGATTCGCGTCTACCGATTCAAAGCGGCGGCTTACTGGCTGCTGCCGGCCTGGCTGCTGATCGAGATATTCAACGGCACGCTCTTTGGTCAGTCGAGCGGCGTGGCCCACTGGGCCCACGTAGGCGGGTTCGTGTTTGGCGCCGCCGCGGCTTTGCTGCTGAAGGCAACCGGCCTGGAGCATATCGCCAACGCCACCATCGAGAAAAAAGTATCCTGGACCGCCGGTCCGGAAATCGAACAGGCCACTGAGCTGATCGAGGCCAACCAACTGGACGCCGCTGAAACCCTTCTGAGAAATACGGTGGCCACCCAACCGGATTCGGTTGACGCCTGGACCCTGCTGCGTCAGATCGGCGAGCGCAAGTCAGACATGCAGGCCTGTCGCGCTGCCGCTCAGCGGCTTTGCGAAATTCACCTGAAGGCTCGTGAACAGGATCTGGCGTGGGAGAGCTTTGAAGATTTTATCCGGGCCAAAGGCGAGAAGCTGCCGGCCGCCCTGTGGTTTGAAATGTGCCGCATCGCCGAAAACCAGCAGGCCTATGGTCGCGCCGTGGACGAATACCAAAAGCTCGCCCGCACCTGGCCCGACCAGCGCCAGTCGCTGATGGCCCTGATGGCCTGCGCGCGCATCAGCCTGAAACAACTCAACCAGCCCCAGGATGCCCTGCGTTTCTTCCAGGCCGCCGCCGCGTCGCCCGTCCCTCACCTGGATTTCGAACCGACCATCGAGATTGGCATCAGGGATGCGCAGAAAGCGATGTTGCCGGCTCGTCCGGCGGAGAAGCTGGCGCCGAGTCAGGGCACGGGATTTTGAACCTCTAACGGTCCTGCATTTCAGGGACAACCATCCTGTCGAGCGCTCCTCGCACGATCCTTGTCTCCACCTCTCGTGCATTCTCCCAGGCACGCGCATTGACGACGATGTAGACGTCGCCCCGGCGCGCATGCATGATACCGGCAGCCTGAAAGTATGTTTCATCTCCCAGGTCGGGGACACGGCTGAACACGCCGGCATTGTAGATCCTGGCCGCCGCCATCGCGTCCCTGCCGCCCTGCCATGTGCTTTCAATCTCCACGGCATGATCGGCGCTGGTGCGATATTCACAGGAGGTCGCGGTGGCAACAACTTTCCGAACTTTGCCGCCGAGAATGCTTTCCATTTCCTGAGGGCTGATCAACGAACAGACCCGTGCCTTTCCCGCAGCCGCGCTGGCGGCGACATTCTCGGCGGGAATGTCGCCTTCGTCGTCCGCGCCGGCCCGAACAGTCACCGGCTCCGCGTACGGCTGCCGTGCATTCGCGCCCGCAACGCGATTGCGCCGATAGTGGCCCGCAGCCGCCAGCACGATGCCGATGGCGAGAACGGCGATCACCACGGATTTCCCGAACGACTTGCCCGACATCGAGGTCCTTTTCAGTTGACTACATGCGCGGTAGAACGATTGTGGCAACGGCCTTCGCTTTGTCGCGCATAGCGGCGATGGCGGCGGCCATATCCATATTGGGGCCGAAATTGGAGGTCAGCAGGCCCACCGGCATCACGATTCTCAGTCCGTCTTCGCCCTTTCGCGCGGTAAGCATCCCGTTCTGGAAGGATGCATCATCGCCCACGCCGGAAACCGATTGGACTTCCGTTCCAGGGGCCATCTCCATCAACTTTCCCCCGGCCCTGGCCACGGTCATGAACATAGCGCCATCGCCGCGGCCGATCTCCAATACCAGCACATCGGAAATGTTGGAACCCGTATAGTGACACGCGGATTCCTCGGCCTGGGCGGTCACCATCTCGATTCCGATGGCGGCGGAGATTTCCTCTTTGGTGGCGAAGGAACAAGGATCAGCCGCCGGCTTATTCGATGACGAGCGATGCGAGCTTCCGCCGCCACCCGAGGGCAGGGTGATGCCATGCTCCGCGGCCGTGGTTTCGACCTTATTCTTGACCCAGTAGACCCCATACGCCAAAGCTCCCACGGCGCAGAAACCAAGCACTCCCACAACCAGAAGAGCCTTCATCCACGGAAAACCCTTCTTCGCCACCGCAGTCGCCTGAGCGACTGGGGCGGAAGCGGGCGCAACCGCCGCAGCCGGTGCGGCGGGAGCGGCCAGTTGCCCCGACTTCGCACCGCAGGATGTACAGAATGGTGACGACGTATTCAACGCCGATCCACAACTTCCACAGAATGCCATGAATTACCTCCGTAAAAAAAATGAGTTCCATTCAACCGCGACGAACTTTATTTGCAGTCGCCGGTACGCCGTGCCTTCATTCGGACGGTTGTAACTTCGCTGCCTTTGGTGACGGTTTCAACGGTTTCAAACGAATCGCCGTGATAGGTGAGAACGCCGGAGGTGGTGTGATCGCTGCAGACCACCGTCATGGTAATCGTACCCCCGGCCACTTTCAGTTCTTTGGTTGAGCAGCTCTCGCCGCCATGCTCTTTTTCCTGCTGCTCCAGCCATTTGCGCAGAGCCTGAGCGTCACCATTGATCCTCCTGACGTCTTCAGGCAGATAGCAGTGACTGCCAATGGCGGTGCCTTCCACCGAGATGTCATATTTGCCCGGACGAAGGCGTTCCTGCGTCTGGGCGTGGATTGTGGTTCCAAAGAGAAGCAGCGCGAGCGTCAGCGAGGCGGCAACGGTAATGGTTTTCATGAATTCCCCTTTTTGAGTCTTTTATTTGCAATCGCCGGTACGCCTGCCCTGCATATGGGACTTCGTAACTGCGTTCCCTCTGGTGACGGTATTGAAGGTGTCAAAGGAATCGCCGCGGTAGGTGCCGGTCGTGGCTGTGGTATGGTCGAGGCAGACCAGCGTGAAAGAGACAGTGTTGCCGGACACCTTGAAATCTTTCAATGAACATTGAGCGCGGACCGCAGTTTTTTTCTGCCAGTCTTCGAGTGTCCGGGCATCCGAGTTCATGGGTTTGACTTCCGCGTCCGGGTAACAACGACTGGCAACAGGATGGTCATTGATCTTCAGTTCATAAATCCCTGGACGGATGCGGTCCTGTGCCTGGGCATTCACGCCCGACAGCAGAGCGAGTGTCAGTACTACAAAAACTATTTTCATCGGTATCCTCGTTTCGGTTGGATGGTCCAGGCGGAACAACGGCTCATTCGCCGCATTTCATTCCCTGGGGCACGGCCTGAATTGTTTCCTTCTCGATCATGTTCATTTCTTTGGTTCCACTGGCGGTCTGGCCCAGCATGTTGGCGTCGTAACCCACGTTGGCGTGCACATTGAGAGTGGTCTTTTTGCAGGGCAGCATCACCAGCGGCCCGGAGTCGATGTGGCTGATCACCATCGCCATCTGCACGTGCGCGGCGGCCTCGCTCTTGATCGTCTTTTCAGCGAGATCGGCGACCTTCGCGCCCAGTTCCGTTTTGCTCAGGAGCGCCGAAACCCGGCTGGTGATGGATGCCGGAATCTTTTCCACCAGCCGGTCGAAGCCCGTGGCTTTCGCCAGGCCGAGGGTAAGCTCCACGCGCGGCATGCCCAGCCCGATAATGTAAGCGAATGGAGCCAGTGCGACCGAACTGGAATCCACGATCTCGTTCTCGCTGCTGATGTTGCCTTCGGGGCTCATGGCGGCCCCGCTCATGTCGAAGCCTTCGCCGCCGGTGAATTTGATTTTGAAATGTCCGCTGGCTGCCTCGTTTTTGGCCGAGAGCCCGGGGCCGACGATGATCGCCGCGCCGACATCCATGACGAAGGGAATGCCGCCAATGATTACCGGCGCTTCGAACATGGGGGGCAGCCTCTTCTCGATGCGCTTCAGCATTCCGTCGCCTTTTTTGGTGGCCACGAAGGCCACTGTGACCTCGCCCCGCAGGTTCTTTGCGATGTACTTGAAGTTTTCCATGACGCCGTTGCTGATCTGCATATCGGCGGCCAGGTTGAAGTTCTGGATATTGCCGGTCGCGTTCACATCCACGTCCAGGCCCTCGATCACGCCTTTGACATCCAGATCAAGATCGAGCTTTCCGGGGCCGGGAGTCGCATTCACTTTGTACTTCCAGTCGCCCACCTCGCCGGATTTATCCAGCCCCGCCGCTTCCACCACCCAGTTTTCACGGTCGAACCAGCCGGGAAGTTCCTGGCGCAGGTTCGCCGAGCTGCCGCCGAACTGAATCGGCACGTCCCAGGCGATGTGGCCATTCTGTATGGCATCGGTGAGCGCGGCGGGCTGGGTGGCGATCACGACCAGGTCGCCATCGGTTTCGACGCCTGTGACTTTTTTCAGCGCCAGACCCTGCAGCAGCATCACGCTTCCCACTTCCAGCTTTTTGATCTGCTCGTCAGAGTTGTCGAAGACAAATATCTGTCCATCGGGACTGACGCCGCGGAAGGTCCTCTCCGTGGTTGCCGGGTCCACCGTCACCGTGTTGCTGGTGTAGGTCACATCGAAGATGGTGCCGGGGGCGTGTGTGAGGTCGGTTCCGCTGCCGACCACCGCGCCCGCGCCAGGCATCTGCGCGTTACCGCCCGATCCGCTCCTGTTCATGGCCCAGTACCCGGCGCATGCCAGTATCGCCAGAGCGCAGAAACCGATCGCGGCGAACCGCATGACCCTCTTTGCGGATGAACCGGGCTTTACTACAGCAGAGTTGGGCGCAACCGGCGCGGGTACGGCCTGGGCCGCAGCCGTTTGCTCAGACCTGGCCCCGCAGGATGGGCAGAATGCAGCCGGTGGGTTCATCGCGGCTCCACAGCTTCCACAAAATGGCATTGCGTCTCCTCAGAAAAACAAAAGTGAATTCAGCCGATCGTCGGCCGCCGTCTACTTCAGGTTGCGTTTGATTTCGGTCACCAGCGCGTCCAGCTTCGTCTTGTCCGTGGACCGAATGGACACCGAAAAGAGGATGCTTCCCTGCCGAAACGCTCCGCCGATCAGTCCGCTGCCCGCCGGTGGCGTGGAACCGCGCCGGTTGAGCATGGCGTCGGCCTGGGGCCCCGACGCTGTCTCGGTAAGAATCATGAATTGTCCGCCCGAATGCGGCGGGCCCTGATAGAAGCATGCCGACGCGGTGGATGCCGTCTTATCGATGGTTGCGGTGTAGCCCATGATCTGGCTGAATTTTTCCGCGGTCAGAACCTTGCAGGGGTCGTTAGAAACAAAGGCTGGGGAAGCAAAGGCTGCGGGAGCGGCAAAAACCGACGCGAGGGCAGCCAGGGCGAAGGCGAATCCGGGGAATCGCATGATGGAATTCCTCATTTCTTTGAAATAGCGGGCCTGTTTGCATCCTGCGCGTGGCGGCCTTTGGAATCAATGCGTAAGAGGTAAGTTTTAGGTGAGTACCAGGTAAGTTGCCGAGGAAGCGGCGTAAATGCCGCGTTTGCCGGGCGTTGGCGGGCCTGCTATGATCGAGTTCATCCTACGGGCTAACCTTACTGTCCCGGCCACCCCAGAGCAGGACAATTCTTTCATGCTGCATTTCGAAGGGTTCGATCTTGATATCGAAAGCGGCAACCTGTCGAAAGACGGCGTTCGCGTCAAACTTCAGCCTCAGCCGATGCGGATTCTCTGTCTCCTGGTCTCGCGCGCCGGTCAGCTGATGACCCGAGAGGAAATTCAGAAACATATCTGGGCCGAACAGACCTTCGTCGATTTCGAGCATGGACTGAACTATTCCATCCGGTCGATCCGCTCAGCGCTGGGCGATGACGCGGAGACACCGCGATACATCGAGACCGAGCCGCGCCGAGGCTATCGTTTCATCGCCGCTGTCACCAGTTCCGATGCGCCGCAGGCTTCGCCGTTTCCTTCGAACGGAACCGGGGCGGCACCTGTTCCTCCGAGCCTTCCCGCTTCCGCTGCCCTGCGCCCGCGCCTGATGCAACGCATGGCCGGTCTTTTGACGCAGCATCGCCTGATCACAGTGTTCGTTCTGGCCGCCGCACTGATTTCGTATCCCGCATGGCGATACTTCTCGCACGAACTGCCGAAGTCAATGGGCGGACCAGCGCCCGCTCCGGACGCAGCGGTGTCGCGGCGCACCATCGCCGTGCTGGGGTTCAGGAATCTGTCACGCCGTCCTGAGGAGGCGTGGCTCTCCACCGCGCTCTCGGAAATGCTGAGCACAGAGCTGGCCGCCGGAAAGACTTTTCGCATCATCCCCGAGGAAAACATCGCGCGCATGAAGATCGACCTCGCTCTGGGGGACGTGAACAGCTACTCGCCGGAAACGCTGGCCATGATCCGCAGTCATGCAGGGACCGAGATGGTGGTCTCCGGCTCCTACCTGCTGATCCAGGAGCGGGGCAGCCGGCATCTGCGGGTGGATTTTCGCCTGCAGGATACGGTCACGGGCGAAACCATCGAATCGAATTCACAGCTCGGCACACAAGAGGGGTTGTTCAGTCTGATATCGCAGGCCGGCGCGCAGCTCAGGTCGAAGCTGGGCGCGCAGGAACTTTCAGCCGCCGAAGTCACGGGCGTGAAGAGTTCACTGCCAAATAATCCGCGGGCGACGCAGTTCTATTCCGAGGGACTCGACAGGATGCGGGCCTTCGACGCGATGGCGGCCAGGGGCCTGCTGGAAAAAGCCGTCGCGGCGGAACCGGAGTACTCGCTGGCGCACGCCGCCCTGGCTTCTTCGTGGTCGGCGCTCGGCTATGACGCCCGCGCGCGCCATGAGGCGGAAATCGCCTTCCAGCGCTCCCAGGGGTTGTCGCGCGAAGATCGTCTCTCGATCGAGGGTCAGTATCGTGAGGCCACGCACGAATGGCCCCGCGCGATTCAGATTTACCAGACGCTGGCCACGTTCTATCCCGACAATCCCGATTACGCGCTGCGCCTCGGCGGGGCGCAGATTGCATCGGGCGATGGGCAGGGCGCGCTGGCCACTGCCGCTTCCCTGCGAAAGCTTCCGCCTCTGATCGCCGAAGACCCTCGCATCGATTACCTGGAAGTGTCGGCCCATGGATCCCAGGGAGACTATATAAAGGAAGGCGTCTCCGCCGAGCGGGCGGTGCAAAACGCGAAAAAGCACGGCGCCATGCTGTTGGCCGCGCAATCGCTTCGCCTGGGATGCTGGGCCTCGATGGAGATCGGTCAGCCGGAAAAAGCCCTGGCGCAGTGCCAGGAGGCCATGGAGATTTTCTCGCGGGCAGGCGACCGGGGCGGCGCGGCGTCCGCCGTGGGCAATCAGGCCGCGGTGCTCGACAGCCGGGGTGACGAGCCCGGCGCTCTGGCAAAGTATGAACAATCGCTGGCGGTCTTTCGCGAGACCGGCGACCAGCGGCGTATCGCAGGGGTGCTGGTCAATGCCGGCAATATCGTGCCCCTGGGACCGCGCCGCCGGAGCATGTATACCGAGGCCCTCTCGATCTATCGGACGATCGGCGATAAACACGGCGAATGCATGGCCGTCGGCAACCTGGGAAACATATTCATCGCCGCAGGCGATCTGCCCCATGCTCACGAACTGTATCAACAGGCGCTGGCGCTGGCGCGGAGCCTCGACGACAAAGACCTCGTGGGCGTCTGGCTGAACAACGATGCCGAAATCGTCGCCGATCTCGGCGACCTGAACCAGGCCAGGCAGATGGTCACAGAGGCGCTGGCGATCGACCGCGCCTCGGGAAATCTTGCTCAGACCTCCGACGACGTCTTCAAACTCGCGGACATCTCGCAGCAACAGGGCCGCACGCCCGAAGCGCGGCGCGGATACGCCGAGTGCATGGAGCTCAGAAAGCACGCAGGCGACGCCCTCCGCGTCACCGAAGTGCAACTGGCCCTGGCGGAAATATCGTTGACAGAAAGCGATTGGAAAGCCGCCACGGCTTCACTGCGCGAGGTGCTGACCGGCTTAAAGACAGCAACCATCGTGGACGATGAGATCCTGACCAGAAGTATGCTGGCCGAGGCGCTGCTGGCCCAGGGAGATCGGGCGGGGGCGGAAAACGAAATCCGTTCCGGCCGGCAGCTGCTGAAGTCCGATCAGAAGCACAGCAGCCAGGTTCACGATGTGGGCGTCCGTTTCGGGATTGCCGAAAGCCGGCTTCTGGCTGTATCCAGTCCCGCTGACGCCGCCCGGAACCTGCAAATCCTGCTGAAAGAAGCAAACCGCAGACAGTATCTCGGTCAGCAATTCCAGATACGGCTGGCGGCGGGCGAGATTGAACTACGGTCGTCAAGTCAGGTCGCCGGACGCGACCATCTCAGTCTGCTCGCGAAAGAGGCCCAGGCGAAAGGGTTCCACATGATCGCCGATCAGGCAAGGCGCGCGGGCGGGACATAAGTAAATCCGGACCACTGCCCAAATCACAACATCCCTGTCCTTATCTTTCTAATGAGAAAGAGTTTAGCGGTCCGCAATCATCCCATCTATTTTTGTTTTCTCGGTGTGAGCGCCAACGCCGACTTGAAGGTGTTCATGGCCCAGAC
>Ga0137391_10004162_pt1 | contig 11063 bp, 10 predicted proteins | sample 15con2h24BmetaG_FD_101399 | JGI IMG/M metagenome (GOLD analysis project Ga0137391, IMG submission 101399) | Vadose zone soil microbial communities from Angelo Coast Range Reserve, California, USA - 15con2h2.4B metaG | ecosystem: Environmental > Terrestrial > Soil > Vadose zone > Saprolite...
GAAAGACGCCGTGGACCAGTGCGTCCAGCGGTTGCCAGAACACCACCGGGAGGTGTTCGTGCTCCGGGAGCTCGAGGGGAAGAGCTACCAGGAGATCGCCGAAATCACCAGGTGCAATTTGGGCACAGTAAAAAGCCGTCTGAATCGGGCGCGAAACAGCTTCGCCCAGCTCATCGGCCCCATCCTCGTTTAGTCATAACTAGCCGGTTTTAGGCCCGGCCGCGGAACACCCCGTGGGCCGGGGTGGTACACTCTCACCATGCGTTGCAGGGAATTCCTCGAGCGGCATAGCGATTTCCGGGACGGGTTAATTACGTCATCCCGGGAGCTGCGTCATTGTTCCCGACATATGGCCCATTGCGCGACGTGTCGACGCTACGACGCCACCGTCCGTCAGGCCGTACAAGCCTTGCACTCCTCATCACCCATCGCCCCCTCACCGGATTTTCGCCAGCGGCTCGACGCGCGACTTGCCGTTGAGCGCCGCCGGGTTCCCCGACCTCCCGCGCGGGCGCGTGTGTCGGCAACGATGCTGGTGCTCGCGGCATTTGCGCTCTTCTTCTTCGAGCTGGCCCAGCGGCCGCGCATCATGAGAGCGCCGGTGCTTCCTCCCGTCGCATTCCCCAAAGCGGTGGCCAGTGCCGGGTTGCCGGTCGTCTCGTTCCAGGACCCGCGCGCTCGGGTCGTCAGCGGAAATCCATATCCGTACGGCACCACGCTCTTTCAGCCCGCATCAGCGTCGCGCTAGCATCTTTTTCGGCCTTTCTCCGGACACAGGGGCGCGGTAACTTCGCTGGATGGCGGCGCTCACCCTCGATGCGCTCCTTCGCGGTCTAAAGAAGGGCGCTCCCGTCCCCGAACCCGTCTATCTGCTGCACGGTGACGAAGATGTCCTCAAGGACGAGGCCATCCGGGCGCTCGTGGATGCAACCGTGGGATCCAGCCGGGACTTCAACCTGGATGTGCGTTTCGCCCCTGATCTGACGCCCGAATCGTTTCATGCGTTGGTGAACACCCCGCCGATGCTGGCCGATCGGCGCGCCGTAGTGATTCGGGGTGTCGAGCAGCTGGGCAAGCGGAAAACCAAGCTGCGCGACGAGGTGGTTCGGTACCTCGCGTCACCCAATCCGACCACGATGCTTGTGCTCGTCGTCGCAGCCGGCGAGGAGCCCGATGCCGATCTTGTCCGTGCGTCCACGTCCGTTGAGTTGGAGCCCCTCGCGGCCGAGCGCGTGCCTCGCTGGCTGCAGCACCGCGCGACGACCCTGGGTCTCACGCTGGCCGCGGACGCCACCGAGCTGCTCCTCAAGGCCGTCGGCAACGATCTGAGCACGCTCAGCGGCGAGCTCGAGAAACTCACGTCTCTGGTGGCGGGAACCGGCCGCTCCGTGACTGCCGAGGACGTCTCCAACCTGGTGGGCGTGCGTCGCGACGAGACCGTGTTCGATCTGGTGGAAGCCGCGCTGGAGCGTCGCGTCGCGCGCGCGGCACAGCTCGTGGAACTGGTGCTCGGGCAGGCAGGCATGAGCGGCGTCAGGATCGTGTCCCTGCTCGGCACGCATCTGGTGGGGACCGCGCTGGCACGAGCCGAGCGCGACCGCGGGGTGCACCCGGCTCGCTTGCCGGACACCATCTACCGGCAAATGCAGAGCGTCCGGCCACACGGTATGCGCAGCTATAAAGAGGAAGCCGCGCGTTGGACCGCGTGGAGTGCCCTATGGACCGCGCGCGAGCTGGGCCGTGCCCTCCGCGCCGCACTCGCGGCCGACAACGCATTGAAGACGGCCACCGTGTCTCATGATCGGGGGATTGTGACGCAGCTGGTGCTTGGATTCGCGAAGCTGAATCGGGAGGCTGCGTGACTCTGGCGGTTGGGCGGTTGCGCGGTTGGGCGGTTGGAACAGCGGTTCTCCTTCTAACCGCCCAACCGCTGAACCGCCTAACCGCCCAGACAGACGCTCGTCTGGTCGAAGCGCTCCGTCTCGCCCAGTCGGGCCAGGTCGATTCCGGCCGCGCCATCGTGCGCCGGTTGCTGGCGACCCTTCCGCCGGGCGATTCGGCGTTCCCCCAGGCGCTCCTTGCGGCTGCGAAGATAGCCCCGGACGCGCAAACGGTCGCCAGCAATCTCAACCGGATCGTCGTCGAATACGGCACGGGTCCCTGGGCCGACGATGCGCTCTTACTGCTCACGCAGCTCTACTTCGCCCAACGTGATCCGGCGCAGACGGTCCAGGCCGCTGAACGGCTGAACCGCGACTACCCCGATTCGCCGCTGCGTCCCCGCGCGAACTTCTCCGCGGCGCGCGCCTACTTCGAGCTCAAGAACGAGGCCCGCGGCTGCGAGTTGATCCAGCAAGCGTTGGACGGCTCCGCGGACGACGTCGAATTCAAGAATCAGGTGAGCTTCTACGCGTCGCGGTGCAGTCGACCATCGACCGTTTCCACCGCCACGACAACCACCGCGACGCCGACATCGCCCGATACCGCAGCGAAGGTCCCCCCCCCGCCCTCCCCGGCGTCGCACGCCTACGCCGTGCAGGTACTCGCCGTCAAGAGCGCCGTTCAGGTAGACGACATGCTCACCCGACTCAAGGTGATGGGTTTCGTCGCGCGCGTGGTGCGGGACTCCACCGGTTTCTTCAAAGTGCGGGTAGGTCGCTACGCCACGCGTGAGGAAGCGCAGCGCGCGCAGGCGCGACTGAAGCAAAAAGTTGGCGGGCAGCCATTCGTAGTGGATGAGCCGTGACCGCGGTGCCCCCCCCCGAAACGCCGCTCATGCAGCAGTACCGTGATATCAAGGCCCGCCATCCGCAGACTATCCTGTTTTTCCGGATGGGCGACTTCTACGAGATGTTCGAGGACGACGCCAAGCTCGCCGCGCGCGAGCTGGGGCTGACCCTCACCTCGCGCAATAACGGCGGTGCGGCCGAGGTCCCGCTCGCAGGAGTTCCCGTGAAGGCGGCGACCGAGTATCTCCGGCGGCTCATCGCCAAGGGGCATCGGGTCTCAATCTGTGAGCAGGTCGAAGATCCCAAGCTGGCCAAAGGGGTCGTTCGCAGAGCCGTGGTCGAGACGGTCACGCCCGGCACCGTCCTCACGGACGACTGGCTCGTGCGCAACCGGAATAACTACATCGTCGCGGTGGATCCCCGCGGCGCGGCCGCGGGGCTCGCTACCCTCGACATCACCACCGGGGAGCTGATCCTCGAGGTCGTCCCCACGGCGGACGTCGAGTCAGCGCTGGGGCGCTACGAGGCCCGCGAGCTGGTTGTCCCGGCAGATCTTCCGGTTGCCACGTTCGCGACCACGGTGACGACGCGCGAAGGTTGGGAGTTTGACCCGGAGCTCGCGCGCGAAGATCTGATGCGGACCTACGGCGTCGCCTCGCTCGATGGCCTGGGCGTCAGCGCGGAGGACCGGCTGGCCATTGGCGCCGCAGGCGCGCTGTTGCGCTACGCGCGCGAGCTCAAGCCTGGCGGCCTGCCTCACCTGGCGCACCCGACCATCGTGCGGGGCGGCGACGTGCTGGCGCTGGACGAGATGACGCGGCGCAATCTCGAGCTCGTCGAGCCGCTGCGCCCGGCGGGGGGGGGCGCCGAGGGGACGACGCTGCTGGAAGTCATCGACCGCACGTTGACGCCGATGGGGGGGCGGCTGCTGCGCCGCTGGCTACTGGCGCCGCTGGTGGACCCAGCCGCCATCAATGCGCGGCTCGATGCGGTCGGGGTGCTGGTCGGCGATGGTCGCGGCCGGGAGCGGCTGCGCGAGGCACTGGACGGCGTACGCGATCTCGAACGCTTGGCGGGACGAGCGGCCCTCGGACGGGCGACGCCGCGCGAGATGGGCGCCCTGCGCGATTCGATCCGGCGGTTACCGGACGTGGCGGGCGCACTCGGCGGCTTTGAGGGCCGCGAGCGATCCGCACTTCTCGAAACGAGTGCGCACGACCTCGACCTGCTCACGGACCTCGCAGAGGAGCTGTCGCGCGCGCTGGTCGAGCACCCGCCCGCTCAGCTCGATGACGGCGACGCGATCAAGCCGGGGTACGACGCTCACCTCGACGACCTGAAGGCCGCGCGCGATGGCGGCAAGCAGTACATCGCCGCGCTGCAGGCACGCGAGCGGGAGCGCACCGGGATTGCGTCGCTTAAGGTCGGATTCAACAAGGTCTTCGGCTATTACATCGAGGTCACGCACACCCATCGTGAGCGCATCCCGGCCGATTACGAGCGGCGCCAAACGCTGACCGGCGCAGAGCGCTACGTCACACCCGACCTGAAGGAGTACGAAGCCAAGGTACTGGGTGCGGAGGAGCGCATCGCCGCACGCGAAGCGGAAGTACTGGACCAGCTGCGGCGCCGCGTCGGAGATGTGATCGCCAGGGTACAGGCGACCGCGGGTCTCCTCGCGCGTCTCGACGCCTGGGCCGCGCTGGCCGACGTCGCCGAGCGCGAGCGCTACGTGCGGCCGGAGGTCACGAGCGAGTTCGCGCTGCAGCTCGAGGGGAGCCGGCATCCGGTCGTCGAGCGAATGATGGCGCGCGAGGCGTTCATCCCCAACGACGTGACGCTCGATGAAGCGGGTCGAGTGGTGCTCCTCACCGGGCCCAACATGGCCGGCAAGTCCACCCTGCTCCGTCAGGTGGGACTCTGTGTCGTGCTCGCGCAGATCGGATCCTTCGTACCCTGTCGCCGTGCGATCATAGGCGTCGTGGATCGTCTATTCACGCGTGTCGGTGCCTCGGACAACCTGGTGCGCGGCCAATCCACGTTCATGGTCGAGATGAGTGAGACGAGCGCGATCCTGCACGCCGCAACCGACCGGAGCCTGGTGCTGCTCGATGAGATCGGGCGTGGCACATCGACCTACGACGGCGTGGCGATCGCCTGGGCGGTCACGGAGTGCCTGCACAACAGCATCGGGTGCAAGACGATCTTTGCGACGCACTATCACGAGCTGACACAGCTCACCGAGGAGCTCGAGCACGTCCGCAACTTCAACGTGGCCGTGCGCGAGGTCGGCGAGGCAATCGTGTTCCTGCACCGGCTCGAGCCGGGTGGCGCCGACCGCTCCTATGGGATTCACGTGGGCCGGCTCGCGGGACTGCCCGCCCCGGTGGTCACGCGCGCCTGGCAGGTACTCAAGCTGCTGGAGGCTGGTCATCACGTGGCGACGCAGCGGCCCCCACTGCCTTTACCTCTCGATGCCACGCAGCTGGGCTTGTTCGCGGCTCCCGCACCTGATCCGCTGCTGCTCGAGCTCGACGGTCTCGACGTCAACGCGTTATCGCCGCTCGATGCGCTGAACCGACTCGCGGCGTGGCAGAAGCGGCGGAAAGAGGGAGGCTCCTGACGTGCGATCGATGTTGCTCGTCGCGTTCGTCCTAACAGCGTGCCGTGGCTCGTCACCGCAGTCGGGCGCACAGGCAAGCCAGGCCGTACCGCCACCCGAGTCGGAGGCGCCGGTCGCGCTCAATCCCGACGTGCCTATCGCGTATCCCGTGGCCCTATTCGAGCAAAAAGTCGAAGGGGACGTGACGCTGCGGCTCTTCGTCGACTCGACCGGCAAGCTGATTCCTGAGTCCACTCGTGTCGCAGAGCCGAGCGGCTACCCGGCACTCGATTCCGCTGCGCTGGCCGGTGCGGGCACGCTGCGGTTCGCGCCTGCAAAGCGACACGGCGTCGCGGTGGCGACGGCGTTCCTCCAGCCGGTCGAGTTTCGCCAGGTGGGCACGACGCGCGCGGGGGGTGGGACCGTGACTCTGCCGCCGGCGCCGGCGCCCACGCCGCCGCCGGCTGCTGCTCCTCCGCCCGCGAGACCCAGACGGCGCCCGCCCGTGGTTCGACCCAAGCCGGATACGACCCGGGTGGACAGCACGCGAGCGGACACCACGAAGGCGTCTCCGGACACGACGACGGTGCGCACAGATACGAGTGCCACAGCACACTAAGCCGTACGACAACGTCCTCGAGACGATCGGCTGGACCCCACTGATCCGGATCAACAAGGTCACGCGCGGGATCCGTACGCCGGTGTACGCGAAGGCGGAGTTCTTCAATCCCGGCGGCTCGGTGAAGGATCGCATCGGTCTGGCGATGATCGAGGCGGCGGAGCGCGAGGGACGACTGAAGCCGGGCGGGTTGATCGTCGAAGCGACGTCGGGAAACACCGGCGTGGGATTGGCGATCGCGGCAGCGGTGAAAGGCTATCGCTGCATCTTCACGATGCCGGACAAGATGTCGCAGGAGAAGGCGCGGCTGCTGCGCGCCCTCGGCGCTGAGGTCATCATCACTCCCACCGCCGTGCCCCCCGATCACCCGGACAACTACATCATGAAGGGCCGCGCCATCGCAGCGGCGCACGACAACGCGATCTTCGCCGACCAGCACTACAACCCCGTGAACCCCGACGTGCACTATCACACGACGGGACCGGAGATCTGGGAGCAGACCGGCGGCAGGGTCACGCATTTCGTCTGCGCGCCCGGCACCGGTGGCACCGTGAGCGGCGCGGGGAAATATCTGAAAGAGAAGAATCCCAAGATCCGCGTCGTCGCGGGCGATCCGGCGGGGTCGATCTACACCGACTACGCACAGACCGGGAAGAAGAGCGATGGCCAGCCCTATAAGGTCGAGGGCATCGGCGGCGACAAGATTCCCACGTCGCTGCACTGGGATGTGATCGACGAATGGGTGGTCGTGAGCGACAAGGACGCGATGCAGATGGCGCGCCGGTTGTCTCGAGAAGAAGGGCTGTTCGTGGGTGGGTCCACCGGCGTGAACCTCGTGGCGGCGCTGAATGTGGCGCGCCGGCTCGACGACCCCAAAGCGCTGATCGTGACCGTGCTGGCGGATACGGGCGAGCGCTACCTCAGCAAGGTCTACAACGAGGAGTGGCTGCGCGAGAACCAGCTCATCGACGACGAGCGGCTTACCGTGGGCCGGCTCGTGGCTGCCAAGAACAGCGACGCGCCGCCACTGATTCATGTGGCACCTGAGGCATCCGTCCGGCAGGCGCTCAATCTGATGTCGACGTACAACGTGTCGCAGCTCCCCGTGCTGGACGGCGACGACGGCGTGGGTGCCATCTCCGAGCAGGCGCTCATGGCGCGCGCGATCGGACAGCCCAAGATCCTGGACCGCGCCGTGCGGGACGTCATGGACGCGCCGTTCCCAGTCGTCGACAGCGAGTCGCCCGTCGCATTGCTCACGACGCTGCTGTCGCGCACGACACCGGCAGCGCTGGTCCGGCGGAACGGCAAGGTCATGGGCATCGTCACGCGTTACGATCTGCTGCACCAGCTGGCAGGCATCCGCTGATGCGGATCACCGTGCTCACGGGGGGCGCGACGGCGGAGCGCGCCGTCGCGTTCGCCAGTGCTTCCCAGGTCGTGGCCGCGCTGCGTGGCCGCAAGCACGAGGTCCACGTCGTAGACCTCGCCGGCGGCCTCCTGGACGGCAGCGCCGAGCGTGAGCTGCTGGGCGGAGCAGTCGGTCTCACCCCGCCGACCGTGGACGCCCTGGCCGAGCGCGAGCGGCGCATGCTGTCGGAGGGGCTCGCGGAGCTCGAGCCAGTAAAGAACGCAGAAGTGCTCTTTCTCGCCGTGCACGGCGGCGCCCTGGAAGGGGGCACGCTGCAGGCCGTGCTCGACGTCGTCGGAGTGCCCTATACGGGCAGCGGACCGTTGGCGAGCGCGCTGGCCATGGATAAAGACCTCTCGAAGCGTCTGTTTCGGGCGACTGGCGTTCCCGTCCCGGCGTGGTTCATGGCTCCCCCCCCGGTAGCTCCGGAAGACGTGAGCACGGCCCTGGGCTGGCCGGTGATCGTGAAGCCATCGAAACAGGGCTCGTCCGTCGGACTGACCCTTGTCAAGAAAGCACAGGACTTGGACACTGCGGTCAAGCTGGCGGAACGCTATGACGACGAGGTCATGGCGGAGCAGTTCATTCCGGGGCGCGAGCTGACCGTAGGGGTCCTAGGAGATATGCCCCTGCCCGTGGGGGAGATCGTCTCGAAGCACGAGTTGTTCGACTATGTGACGAAATACACACCCGGAATGTCGGAAGAGACCTTCCCCGCGAAGGTCGATACGCTGCTAGCCCGACAATTGCAGGAGTATGCGGTGATGGCGCACCGCGCCTTGAAGCTCAGCGGCTATTCAAGGATCGACTTCCGGGTGAGTCCCGAGGGAGACATCTTCTGTCTCGAAGCCAACTCCCTGCCGGGAATGACCCGCACAAGTCTGTTCCCTCAGGCCGCACAGGCGGCGGGCATCCCCTTTCCCGAGCTCTGTGAGCGCATCGCGAGCTTGGCCCGGAACAACCGAGCCGGATAGGGGGGATAAAAAAACAGACGCCCCAAAGGACACGTAGGAGCACAGATGGGCCCGCAGCGGATATACGGTTTGACTCCATGGGTACGGCGACTGCTCGTCGCCAACCTGCTCGTGTTTCTCGTTCAGAGCACGTTGTTCACAAATCCGGACTATTCCAACGCGTTCGCATTTTCGCCGCAGACCGCCTGGGATCACCCGTGGACCTTCGTTACGTACATGTTCTTGCACGCGGGGATTCTGCACCTCGTGCTCAACATGCTCATGCTCTTCTTCTTCGGCCCATCGGTCGAAGAGCGGATGGGCGGCCGCGTGTTCGTCCTCTTCTATCTCCTCTGTGGTATCGGCGGGGCGGCGTCGTCGTTCATTCTGAGGCAATTGGTGCCGGTGCAACAGATCATCGGCGCGTCGGGCGCAGTCCTCGGCGTGGCGGTTGCCTTCGCTTGGTACTGGCCTAACGATGCCGTGCTCATCTTCCCCCTCCCAGACCCGATTGCAGCGAAATGGCTCGTCACGTTCCTCATCGGGTTGGATCTGGCGCTGGCGTTGATCGGCGCGACCGACGGCATTGCCCACATCGCCCACCTCGGCGGTGTCGCGACCGCGCTGCTCTACCTCAAGGGGCAGGACTGGCGCGCGACGCGCGGCGAGCGGCATGGACGGCACCCGCCGGAGTCGAGCGTGCTGGTGTCCCAGCCGCCCCGCGTCAGTCGCAGCGGGGCGATCCCTCCCTCCGCGCAGCGCACCAGGTCACGGAGCGAGCCCGACGCGCGCGCCAACGCCGAGATCGATCGCGTGCTCGACAAGATCATCGCGAGCGGCGTGGACAGTCTGACACCTGCCGAGCGCAAGTTCCTGACCGAAATCAGCCGCCGGTTGCGTACGCCACCGAAGGCGTAGTGTCAAGTCGGAGCCGGTAACGGTCGAGATTGAAATCCGCTGGACGCGGTCCCAGATTGGGGCGGCAACCAGCGCAATGCTCGTCAATCTCGTTCCCGAGTTCCTCGCAACGCTGGCCGCGCCAGATCCCTCCGCGGCATACCACGAGTATCTCGATCGCCATCGTCCCGTGTTGAGCGCGTACTGGCAGAACTACGTGCTCGATCCCGAGTCGCCGCACGCCGAGCCGATCATCGACATGGCGCTGCGCGCCGATCGTTCCGATCTCAAGCGGCTGCTCGAGGACGTGGACGTCGTGGCGGTCGCCGAGGATGCGCTGCGGCGGGTCACTGAAATGCTCGAGGCCGACTGCCCCCTGGACCTCTACCTGATGGTCGGCGTGGGCGCGGCGAATGCCGGTGAGCTGGTCGTGGGCGGGCGCGGCATCGCGTTCATCTGCCTCGAGCATTTCACCGGCCGCGCGAACGCGCAGACGTACGGCATGGGTCTCGCGCCTGAGCTCGTGCCGCTGTGGATCGCGCACGAGGTAGCACACGCGCTGCGCTACACGGCGCCCTCCAGTCGCGCGGCCATGCGGCGCCTCGTCGGCGATCTCGGCGGCTATTACGACGGATGGGAGATGGGCTCGCGAGCGACGTTGCGCGAGCTCGTCGTCAATGAAGGCGTGGCGATTGCCGCCTCGCAATCGGTCGCGCCCGGCTTCGAGCCGTGGGAGTACTTCGGGTACAACCGGCGGCAGTATCGCCGGCTGCGCGAGCTGGACGCCTTCCTGCGCCGCACCTCCGCCGTTGACCTCGACTCGACAGGCCTGGGGTTGCGGCTGCGCTATTTGTCCGGTGGCATGAGCCCGGCCGCCCGGCTGCTCGCGGGCAAGGTGCTGCCCGAGCGCTCCGGCTACTACCTCGGCCTCCGCCTGGTCGAGAACTACTTCGCCGAGCACGGCGCCGCATCGACCGTGCGGGCGGCAGTCGAAGAGCTGCGGCTGGCGGACGATCGGGCATCGGGTATCCAAACGGCGTGAGCCCGCGCGGCAAAAAGTCCCCCTCCCCCTCCCCCTCCCCTGCCCCTGTACGCTCCGAATCTTCCGGCGTGCCGGAGCGGCGCCACAATCAGCCGCTCCGCGAGGTCCTGGATGAGCTCCTCAGCCATACGCGAGAGATCGCCCGCCGCGCCAAGGCCATGACTCCAGCGGAGCTCGACTACGCCCAGCAGCGGCTGGAGTGGCTGGCGGATGAGGTGTGGCGGGTAGCGACAGGCGAGGCTAGCCCCCCCGAGTAGATTATCCGGAGTATGGGTACTCGCGGCGAATTCAAAGTCGCAATCACGAAGGAAGACCTCGTCTTCGCCGCGGCGCACTTCATTACGTTCGCCGGTCACCGCTGCGAGACGCTGCACGGCCATAACTATCGGGCCGGCGTCATCGTCGAAGGCGGGCTCGAGAAGGACAGCTGGTTCGTCCTCGATTTTGCCGCCGTGAAGAAGTTGATGCGGCGCCTGACCGACGAGCTCGATCACCGCGTGCTGTTGCCCCGCGACAACCCCAAGCTCACGATTTCCGAGGAGAACGGCAGCGTGCGCGTGGCTTTCGACGGACAGCCGCGTTATGTCTTCCCCGCACGCGATTGCGTGATCCTGCCCATCCCGAACACGACAGTCGAGATGCTTTCGCAGTATCTCGCCGGCCGTGTGCGCGCCGAGCTCGGCTCGGTGCACCTCAAGGCGATCGAAGTGGAAGTGGAGGAGAACTTTGGCCAGTCAGCGAGCTACCGTGAAACCCTCGACTAAACTGTCGCCCACCGAAATCAGCGATCGCTTGAAGAGCCTGCCCGGC
>Ga0137391_10004184_pt1 | contig 11031 bp, 12 predicted proteins | sample 15con2h24BmetaG_FD_101399 | JGI IMG/M metagenome (GOLD analysis project Ga0137391, IMG submission 101399) | Vadose zone soil microbial communities from Angelo Coast Range Reserve, California, USA - 15con2h2.4B metaG | ecosystem: Environmental > Terrestrial > Soil > Vadose zone > Saprolite...
CTAAATAGCCTTGCTTCCGCCAATTCAACGACATTGCTTTGCAAGAAATCGATCACATCCTCTGGCGTTCCAGGACGCCTGGGAGTATCTCCGTGAAAGTACCATGTGGCACCATCGTTCATACCTCGCCGAAATGTCGTGCTTTCCACGCGAATGAGAGCCGCTTGCTTGACTTCGACTGCCATGGTCAAGACTCCTTTCGTTTCTTGTCAGATTCCCTCTTTTCTTTTATTCAACTTTACATTATCTTAACTTAAACTTTACATTATCTTAACTTAAACTTTCCTTTAAAGAAAGTATAGCTGTTCTTTGCCAAAAGTTCAAGAGGAAGTACTCCCAATTTACAGAAAAGTTCAAATAGCGTATACTAGCCGATATCTAAGGGAAGAAAAGAGTCCGGTCAATGCCCACATTACAACAGCTACGGGAATTCGCTGTTCTGACTCAAGCAGAACTGGCAGAAGAGGTAGGGGTTTCTGTCACCACGATTTCTCACTGGGAAAACGGGAGTAAGCGTCCCAGGGCTTCCAATATTCGGAAACTAGCAAAGGCATTTCATGTCAGTCCTCAAGAGGTTCTTGCTGCCATCCGTGAAACGACTTCGAATCCGCGACAGCCCTAAGTACTCTTCACTTAGGGCTGTTTCTCTTCTTGTCGCATCATCTGCTCCACCCATCACACTGCTTGATGTGTCCGGTTCTGTTCCAGCTTGTCAGCCTCACTCGTTCTCTTATGGCTCAATATATCCCTCCGAGTACTTCCACTTCAGATCTTCCAGCAGAATTTCTTGCTCCTCTGCCAAAAAAGCTGCATGCTCCTCTGGTGACATCTGCTCTATGGCGTACACGAGGTGCTGTCCGTCCCACTTCCCTTCAAGGACAAATCCGTTCCACTGCGCTTCCTGCTCAAGTTCCCGTAATTCGATGTCAACACTCGCAAAGAATTCATAGTCACCACGTGCGACTCGACGCTCAAAATCAGGAAGTTGCCTGAACTCAGCATCTCGTCTTTCCTCCAGTTCGATATAGCGAGCAAGCGCTTGCTCCGAGTTAAATTCGCTCACGTGAGGCCTCCTGTTGCATCACCTGTTCCACGCACTGCTTAATCTGTTCCGCTTTTCTTCGGCTGTTCCGCCTGCCATAGATCCGTGCCGCCATACTCGTGATGATGCTCACGAAATCATTCACGAGGTCATCACCCCCTCTCCTCCTGACAGATTTGGCAAATGGCGTTCCACGCGCTTCCGCCCTGGCGTAGGGGCGACATTCATGGCGTGAGTCCGGCCCCCACCCCGCGCGATCAATCGCGGTCTCTCGATAAATCGGGGACCTACGCTCCTACGGCAATGTCTCGGGGAGAGAGGTACTCACCCCGGCTTCCGCGAAAGTCGCCATCTCGCGGTGAGCATGTAATGCCGCCTCGATGATGTTCATCGCCAGCACGGCCCCTGTTCCTTCTCCGAGCCGCAGCTTGAGATCAAGCAGGGGAACAAGCCCGAGCTTATCGAGAACCACGTGGTGCCCAGGTTCTACCGAGCTATGCCCGGCAAAAAGATAAGCCCCAATCGCCGGCTGTAACTCGACCGCAACCAGCGCCGCGGCTCCTGAGATAAAGCCGTCAATGACGACGGGAACCCGGTGAGAAGCGGCCGCGACGATGACCCCAACCAGCCCCGCAATCTCCAGCCCGCCCACCTTCATCAAGACGTCGAGGGGATCGCGAGGATCGGGAGTATTCCGCGCAAGTGCGCGCTCGATCACCTGTACCTTGTGAGCGAGTTGCTCATCGTCGATGCCCGTCCCATGCCCGGTGACAAGCGCTACGGGCGCCTGTGTCAGCGCGGCGGTAATCGCACTCGAAGCCGTTGTGTTGCCAATCCCCATGTCCCCGGTTGCCACCAGGTCGATGCCCTGGCCCACCAGCGTATCCAGGATGTCGATACCCACCTGGATGGCCTGCAACATCTGCTCCCGTGTCATGGCCGGTCCCGCTGCCATATTGGCGGTGCCGGGGGCCACCTTGCGAGAGAGCAGGTCGGGATGCTGGATCTCAGCAGCCACTCCCACGTCGACGACAATTACGTCTGCACCGGCGTGTCTTGCCAGCGCATTGATCGCGGCCCCGCCGCGCAAGAAATTGTGCACCATCTGCGCCGTCACCACGGAAGGATAGGCGCTCACCCCCTCGCTTGTGACGCCGTGATCCCCCGCCATCACTATCACCGCTTTTCGCTCTATCACCGGCACGGGATTTTGCCTGATGCCTGCTACCTGGATGGCCAGCTCTTCAAGCCTGCCCAGGCTTCCTGCCGGTTTGGTCAGTTGTTGCTGGCGAACCCTCGCCTGCTCCATCGCGTCAGTATCCAATGGCTGAATGCGCGCAGCCCTCTCGAGCACATCGTTCATAGTTGTTTCTCGCTTTCTTTAGTCGTTTGATAGTGAGGTTCCCAGGACAGCCCTTGCCATCACCTGGCAAACTCTACGCAAGTAGTCTCGCGAAGCTGCACCTAATATACCAGGACGACACAATCAAGTTCCACAACAAACGTGTAAGAAAGCTGAGAAAAAGCTTCTGATACCTCTTGACTTTCATTCATAGAACACGTATAATACGTATTAGTAATGCGTGTTATACGAGGAGAACTATGGCTCGCCTGAATCTCACGATTCCCGACTCGCTGTATGAACGCCTGGAACGAGTACGGGACCGAGTAAACATCTCGAAGATCTGCGCCACTGCGCTAGAGAAGGAATTGACCATGCTTGAAGGACGCCGACCGATTACCGATCCTAAGATTGCTCAACTGCTCCAGCGCCTCCAGAGCGCCCGTGAACGTTGGTATCAACGTGGTCACGACAATGGTACCCAATGGGCTGTCGAGACCGCGACGCGCGAGGAACTGCGCAGGATCGCTACTGAAACAGCGGATTGGGATGGGCCACATCTGATTGATGAGCTCCGTCTAGAGCAGCGGAGGGAACCGATGCTCCGCCCGCGACTCTTCCCCACCTCGTTCCGCATCGATGATCGCCTGGATGTCTGGGTGGCGAACGATTTGGAGGCAGGCGATGTCCTCATGCGAGAAGAAGCAGAGCGCGTCAGCCAGGCTCGTTCCCAGGTGGATGAAGCTGGCTACCTAGAGGGGTGGAGAGATGCTATCAAGGAGATCTGGCAGACAATCTCACCAGCCTTGCAGTAATCACCTTCGTCAGCGTAACCCTCAAGGCTCTTCGCCTTCCGTCATACACATTTCGTCTTAACGTCAACATCGAAAAAACAGCTCACTTACAGAAAGAGAGTAGCGTGATGAACCAGCCTGTAGCGCGCAGAGAAGTAGTACGTGATACCTACTTTGGCACAACCGTTGAAGATCCCTATCGTTGGATGGAAGATTGGCAGGGCGAGGAGGCCCAGTCATGGATCAGAGCGCAAGCAGCCTACACGAGAGCCTATTTGGACGCTCTGCCAGAACATGAGGCGCTGCTTACGCAGATCGCTGAGCTGCGTGATGCCAGCCCCTATCTCTCCGATTTTCAGGTCGCAGGAGGATGTACTTTCTATCTCAAGCGCGACACCGGTGACAACCTTTCGAAGCTGATGGTACGTATTGGGCCAACGTGGTCAGAGAAGGTCCTGCTCGATCCCTCTACCGTAGAGGGCGAGGCACCGGCGGCGATAGATTGGTACTTTCCCTCGCGTGATGGGCGGTACGTGGCCTATGGTCTCTCGCAGGGTGGCTCAGAGAACAGCGTTCTCTATGTGTTGGAGGTTGAGAGTGGCGAGGTCCTCGATCTTGCTATCAGCCGCACCGCCTACACTCATGTCAACTGGCTAGAGGATAATCGTTCCTTCGTCTACCTGCGCTTTCCTGAACTCCCTGCCGGTGAGCCTGTAACCAATCGCTACAAGCACAGCAGGACCTATCTCCATCGCCTGGGCACCGATCCAGAGCAAGATCCGGTGGTTTTTGGGCATGGAGTAAGCGTCGGGGTAGAGATTGCTCCCGATGACTACCCTCAACTCATCACCTCATCGATGAGTGACTGGATGATTGGCCTGATCGTCCACGGTGATTTGAACGAGGTCAGTATCTATGCTGCGCCGCGTGCCAGCCTTGCCGACCCGGCCACCTGCAACTGGATAAAAATCGCGGATGTCGAAGATGCCGTCACAGGCTACGACCTGGTCGGGGATACGATTTATCTCAGGACGCACAAAGACGCGCCTCGTTATAAAATCATTGCCACCCCGGTCGAGCATCCTGATCTGGCCCACGCGACAGTGATCGTGCCGGAAAGCGAGGCGGTGATCGAAGATATACGGATTGCAGGCGACTACCTGCTCACGCGCGATCTCGACGCTGGCATTGGGCGCATACGGCGCTTCAAGCGCAGTGGTGGCGAACCGCAAAGCGTCCAGCTCCCCTTGGATGGCGCGATTCGCGAATGGACCAATGAGGCGGCTCACCCGGAGGTGCTGTTGCTGCTGTCTTCCTGGACAATATCACCACGTCTCTACCGCTATAACACCACCTCGGGCGAGCTAGCGAACACCGGCTGGTATGCGCCATCACCACTTGACTTTAATGAAGTAGAAGCACACGAGGTTCATATACCGGCAAAAGATGGGATCTTGATCCCTTTATCGATCATCCATAAAAGAGGGCTAAGACTGGACGGGAATAACCCTACACTCCTCAGAGGCTACGGGTCCTACGGCATTAGTATCCGTCCTCTCTTTGCACCTAGCATGCTGGCATGGTACGAACGAGGCGGTATCATGGCCGTCGCCCATTTACGTGGTGGTGGCGAGTATGGAGACGCATGGCACAAAGCCGGGCAGAAGCTCAACAAGCAGAATACTATAAATGATTTCATTGCTTGCGCCGAATACCTGGTCGCGCAAAACTATACTCGCCCTCAGCGACTGGCAGGCGAAGGCGGGAGTGCCGGAGGTATTCCCACTGGTGGAGCTCTGGTGCAACGACCCGACTTGTGGGCGGTGATGGTGTTGCATGTCCCTCTTGTCAATGCCCTGCGCAATGAATTCACTGAGAATGGGCCGCCCAACATTCCGGAGTTCGGCAGCGTCACTACTGAGGACGGCTTTCGGGGCTTGCAGATCATTGACGCATACTCGAAGTTACAGGATGGGGTGAAATATCCGGCAGTCTTGCTCACGGCAGGGCTCAACGATCCTCGCCTTGTTGTCTGGCAGCCAGCAAAAATGGCCGCTCGCTTGCAAGCGGCCACAACATCAGGCAAGCCGGTCTTGCTGCGTGTGGAGTTTCAGGCCGGTCATGGTCTGAACTCCACGAAGCGGCAAGCCGATGAAGAGCTGGCAGATGTATTCGCGTTCCTGTTGCAGCAGATGAGCGCGTAGTCATCTCGCAACTGGTACCTCAAATGTGTCAGAGACGTTAAGGGGTGCCGTACATTTTTCTGCCTGTTCGCTTTTGCGCGAACGAAGAGCATGGCAACGATTCCTCAGGAGGCAATACAATGGGTCCCCACATGTACCTGTATGAGAGAGCACGTGAAGCCTATTACCACGATCTTCGGCGCGACATAGAAGAGAAGCGTAGGCTTTCTCTCCTCCCCCAGCGTCGGAGTGTGAGCAGGCGCACAACCGGGAGGCTGGGCATGCTGCTACTGAAGTTAGGTACGTGGCTGAAGCAGTTCGAACAGCCAGCTACCACATCTGTCGATCGAGTATGAGCCAAAAGGACTTTTCCGCACTTTCTTGATAAGCTCATCAATAAAGACGGAGAGATATAGGGCTGCTCCAGGATATCATCCTTGCCAGACCCTATGCCTTCCATGTGCATGTTGCTTGACTTCTTATTCTCCGCGTGTTATAGGCGTGTAGCCTTCATTGACACCTGCCATACTGCATCCTATAATGGCAAAGTAACATTAACCTAATATTGCACCGGTGAACTTCTCCATTATCCCATGTTTGCAGAGCAGCGTCATGAGTTCCTCCAGACAAAACAGAAGACTGGCCGCCGCTAGCGTACACTGGCTGTTAGACCAGTACATGGAATTAGTTGCGGCGGTTCGCTTTCTTACCGTGCTCCCGCTGCCTGAATACCCACAGCGCTTTGATGATGACACAGTCTCGCTGCGCGTTGGCGGCGGATACTACCCGCTCGTCGGCCTGCTGCTGGGGCTGCTGTTATCGCTCCTCGTAGTAGTCGCTGGTCCGCATCTGCCTCCCCTGGCTCTGGCCGCGCTGCTGGTGGTAGGCCTGGTACTGCTCACCGGTGGGCTGCACCTCGACGGGCTGATGGATGCCTGTGATGGTCTCTTTGGGGGCACCACGCGGGAGAGTAAGTTGGAGATCATGCGCGATAGCCGGGTGGGAAGTTTCGCTGTCCTTGGCGCGGCGTGTGTCCTCCTGCTCGAATGGAGCTTCTTCGCCAGCCTGGGAGCAGCGCATCTCATCCAGGCGCTGCTGATTACCCTACCCTGCGCCCGCTGGGCCATGATAGTCGCCGTGCGCGCCTTCCCGAGCGCGAGAGCTGCTGGTTTGGGCGCGGCCTTTCGCCAGACTGTAACGCCGGGAAAATTGCTCCAGGCGGGTATCACTGCTATGCTCATCGCCCTCCTGGCCGGGGGACTGGTGGGTGCTGCCGCGTGGATAGTTGCGACGCTGCTGGCGCTTGCCCTTGGCGCCTGGGTGACGCGCAGCCTGGGTGGATTGACAGGTGACATCTATGGGGCCATTGCAGAAATAACCGAGGTGATACTGCTCCTCCTGCTCGTGCTCCTGTAGGCCCCCGATTCATCGTGGGGCATTCCTTTGTAGCGTGACCTGTACCGTTACTAAAATCTACTGTTTTGGGCGTTATCTGTAGCTATCTTCAGCTATCCACACAATCGTAAAAGCGTTTCCGTCGAATAGGATGAGCGAAGCTTCACAGAATTGCGCCAGCCGTTGACGTAGATTCTTCCTGCATAAAGCAAGCGATCCCGAGGGATCGGCGGTGGTAACCGTAGCACCGCAACCGTCCCCATATAGGAGACGGTTTTCACTGCTGTATCAGCAATGGAAGCATGATGCCAGCGACCTGTGGCAAGGTAGTGGGTGATAAAAGTGACCCCTAAACGGGCGATATTGAGCGAGGCGGCATAATCCCGCGAGCCATTCCAGCCACATACTGGATTGGAACAGCACAGCCAGGCTCCCCAGTCTTCCACCTGGTCCAGATGCTCAGGGGAACGATATGTGGGAGCTGGTTTCCCGCAGTGAGGACAGGTATGTGAGGTTTTTCGAGGGTGCTGCCATTCCAGGCGAACACCCGCCAGAAAACATTTGTAACGAAGCACACGCCATAATTCGCCCCGCACTTGCGCATTGTTGCGCCAATTGCGCCAGCGCCCTTTCGCATCCCGCCCTCGTCCAGTGGATTTGAGTGACTTGAGCGATTCCCCTGCAATGAGGCGACAGCCTGATGCAGTGGCCAGGAGAAGCAAGACATTGGCGGCCAGATGCGCGAGGTCGCGGTTTCTGGCTTCGTACTTGCGCCAGCATCGAGCCACCTCCTGGCGCAAGAGAGCCAGCTTCTGGATCGATGGCTCCCGTCTCTGATCACAAGCCGGAAAGCTATCTCGCCGGGCTTCCACCTTAGCTACCTGCGTTTTCAAGCGATCGATCTGCCGCCTCGTCCGTGCTTGCCCCCCATCAAACGCACCGGTGTCCAAAAAGAAAGGCCGCCCCAGCTGATGGCCGTCGAGATCGACCACCGTGGCAGTCACAAGCGTCCTCACTCCCCAATCAAAGCCCAGAACGGAGCGCATGTCTTCCCATGGCGGTGGTGCTTCGGCTTGCACCTGCACCATGAAGTCGAGCACCGCGTAGCGTGTCCCCTCTACCTCTTGGACTTCTCGCAGGGTTGGGGCTAGTGCCTCTCCTTGGCGCAATCGAGCCACCAGTGGCTCAGGCAACACCAGCTTCATCGTTTTTTCGCGCCAGGTGCGCGACCAGCGAAGAGCCTCATCGGGAAAGCGGATGGCAAGGGTGACCTCGTGCTGTTCGAGATCAAGGGACATGCGGTAGGATTGACCCATACGAGGACCATCATCGCCTGCATAGGGCAAGATGCCTGCTTTGAGGATGGGAACGGCCTGCATCTGTTCGTAGCAGTCGGGGAAACAGCCGTTGGTCAGGTAAAAATTGCAGGCTTGTTCGATCAGGCTTTGCAGTTCGACGGCGTTGCCTCCATCCAAATTGGCCTCACGCAGATCGGCGAGGGCTTGTTTGATGGTTTTCCGATTCTTGCCCGCCCGCTTGTGCTCGGTTTTGGGCCGGATCATTCCCTGTTCGAGAATCGGCAAAATCAGAGCGAATTGTTTCTTGCGCTGGGCCTGCCCACGTAAAATACGGCCCGCCTGCTCAGCTTCACACCTCCATTGCCGGTGGCCATGAGCCGCCGGACTGCTGGTCATCTCTTCCACTTGTTTGTAGGCGTAGGTGGTGGTGCGCGTCCCAAACTCGTCGAGTCGATCCCACAGCGAACTGATCACGGTATTGATGATCTGCCGTGAAACATCCAGTAAGCGCAGGGCATCCGCCTGCGCCTCATCAGGAAGGCGCAGGGGATAACTGAGCATTTGGGCTGTGGTTGCTGTTCCCATCCCTTTTTCCCAAAACATGTGTTCGCTGGTGGTGCCAGTATACCAAAGTCTGCCTGTGCAAGCAAGGACTTTTTCTCAGGGGAAAACAGAGGATAACTACACCTATTTGTCAACTGTTAGATACCCTATTACTACGTTGTTAGTATCTCATGGGGTGCAGGGGCAGAGCCCCATAGGCGCGAACTTAAGGGAGTGGACTAGGAGAAAAGGAGGGAAAAGGAAATGGCAAGCCGTTTGGTGGTACCGTTAAAAAAATCTTCAAGAAACGGACCCAAAAAACGCAATGCCATCTCAAAAACAGTCTACGATACAAGAGGAAGGCTCGCAAGGAAACGAGAACCAGGATGAGTGGACACAAGAGGTGATCCCACGCTTGCCCACCGATCTGGATGAGCAAGCGAGGAAGCTCAAAGCCGCTTCTGCGCAGCCGGAACATCCGCTCAGCCACGGATCTGCTCCGGGGAATACTTGCCTACGTGTATACGGCCCATTCGTTTCAGCACGTGAGTCTGTGGAGCGTGCTCATCGGTTTGGCAGAGGTCTCGGCCAATGATTGGCGCAAACGCCTGCGAAAAGCGAGCGCCTGGCTTGATTGGCTCTTCCAAGAAGTTCTGGCGATGGCGGCCCCCGTCTCTCCCTGGCTGGTGCGAGCTGGTCTCACACGGATCTTGTTGATCGACGCAACCCATTGGAAGTGCGTGGGTCCTCACGGAAGTGTCTGGCGCGTGCATACCGCTTTCGATCTGTTGGCGGGTCGGCTCACGCAGGTCAAAGTCACCGACTGTCATGAGGGAGAGCACCTGGAGGTGTTTGACCTGCACCCAGGGGATCTGGTGGTGACCGACCGAGCCAATGGCTTGCGCACACGCATCGTGTTTGTGCTCTCCAAGATGGCCGAGATCGTCGTTCGCATCAGCCCATCGCGGTTCCCGATGGAAAATGAGCACGGAAAGCCGATCATGGTGCTGGAGTGGCGCGTGGGGACTGCACGTGTCGGCTGGAGAGATCAGGAGTCGTGTGGTCTGGATCACGGTGGCCAAGAAGCGGATCAAGCTGCGGAGGCCTCGCCTTGCGTTTGAGCGAGCAGCAACAGGAGAAGGCCGAGCGGAGGACCAAGCGCAAAGCGAGCAAGACCCAGCGGAAGAGGCCACGCAAGCACGGTGTATTTCTCTGGATGGGTCTTGGTGGTCACGACCCTGCCACAGGACCGTTGGAGCGATCGGCACATCATGCAATTGTATCAGGCACGTTGGCATATTGAACTGCTTTTCAAACGCATGAAGCCATTGCTCAAGCTGCAGACCTTGCGGTGTACGACGATGGCCGTGGCCAAAGCCACCATCACGGCACTCTTGCTGGGATGGGCATTGCTGGAAGAAGAGAGTACCGCCGTGCGACAAGCGATGAGGGATGCGGTGCACTGCACCGAGCAGCAACGCGTCGGTCGAGAGGTCCTCTGTGGCTCTTGGTGGCAAGAGGCTCTCGCCGGTCCGCTGAGTGAATGGATGGTGGCAGAAGCCTGTTTCGATCTCTTGTGCCGTACCGTTCCGAGGCAACTATACACGTGGGCGCTTTCAGGCGTGTTTGCCGCATGTACAACGTTTTTTGTGTCGTGGTCATCGCAAGCGAGTGCATCTCTACACCCTTGTCTGTCGCTGGCTTGGCACCCCAGCGACAGACGCACGTGAGGAGCTCGCCATGGCGACATGACCCATTTTGGGGGGCTGCTCTCCCTTAAGTTCGCGCCTATGGGGCAGAGCCCCTGCCGGAGCGCGAGGTGTCCTCGCACAATTCTTTTTTCTTTCATGTTGTGCCGCCGCAGGCGGCACAACATGAAAACTAACGCAGTAGTACTATAATCGTGCTACACTAATGCTATTATGTCACCTATTCTCGAAAGGTGGGTACCAGCGTGAGCAGCAGCCAGGAACAACATCTCCCCTCCCCGGAAACGGCGGTTACCGCGCCCCCTTCTGCCCCACGGCTCATCCTGATCCTGGGAGGCGCTCGGAGTGGGAAAAGTGCCTTCGCGGAGCAGCTCGCCGCGAGTAGCGGTCAAAGTGTAGCCTTTATCGCCACGGCCACGGCGGGCGATGATGAGATGCGGGCCCGTATCGCGCGCCATCGAGCCTCTCGCCCTGCGCACTGGCATACCGTTGAAGAACCGTTCGATCTTGCCGGAGCAATGCGGCACGCTGCTGTCCTTGCGGATATCTTATTGTTGGACTGCATAACGCTCTGGCTGTCAAACTGGTTAGCCAGGCATGGTGAAACGAGCGATACAGATATGGCGGCTTCAAGCCCACTTTTCGACGCGGCGGCTATGCAGGAAATACAAAACCTGCTCGCTACCCTGGCCTCGCTTGACCCGGGTAAAACGCTCATTGTGATC
>Ga0137391_10004185_pt1 | contig 11029 bp, 12 predicted proteins | sample 15con2h24BmetaG_FD_101399 | JGI IMG/M metagenome (GOLD analysis project Ga0137391, IMG submission 101399) | Vadose zone soil microbial communities from Angelo Coast Range Reserve, California, USA - 15con2h2.4B metaG | ecosystem: Environmental > Terrestrial > Soil > Vadose zone > Saprolite...
CACCGCCTGGGCCTATTGCCACGTTCCCAACGGGTCCACCGTCGATATGCTGGAAGCCCTCCAAGCGCAGATCGAGCGCTTCGCTCCCGGATTCCACGACTGCATTCTCGCGCGCCGCGTCTTTTCTCCCGCCGCTCTCGAAAAAATGGACGCCAACCTCATCGGCGGCGACATCTCCGGCGGCGCCGCCGAGCTCCGCCAATTTTTCTTCCGCCCCACGTGGCGCCAATATGCCACGCCCGCCCGCGGCATTTACCTCTGCTCGTCCTCCACGCCCCCGGGCGCCGGAGTCCACGGCATGTGCGGCTACCACGCCGCCAAAAAAGCCCTCTCCCGTTTGTAGGGGTGCAGTACGCTTGCGTTGAGGCAGGCCGCTTCCTAATACGGAGTCTGCAAATGTTTATTCCTAGCTTGCAAGATGCCTTCGAACTCGCGTTCGCTTTCGGACACGCCGACCAGGACCGGGACACCGAGCTGGCGCGCAGTGGCGGCGACTGCCTTCAGGACCACCAACTCCGAGAAATTGAAATGACCCAGGGGCAATCCGCTGGCGATCAGGTTCTCGCTGAGTTGCGCGTGGCGTGGCGTCGAGGCCTGGAAGATGCGCTCGCGAAGCTCCCGGACGAAATCGCCCCGTATCATCTGCTTCCTGCCGCCTACGATGCCGTCAGTGAGGTGGTCCGGCAGTGGTTGCACACGTTTCAGCGCAGCTCGAGTGCGAGCGCTTCATAACGTCGTTAGTGTCGACGCCGCTTGGCCCTGATCAGCACGTCCACCGAGTCCGGCCGTCCATTCCAGAAATCCAGCCGGATGCGACCGTCCGCCATCTGTGTAATCGTTGCTGGAATGGAGCTAGCAGTCAGATACCATCCCTCCGGTAGCACTACGGCATTGCGCGGGCGTCCCAGGCTGCGGTCAAACACCAATTCGTCTCCCTCCAGGCGGTAGCTCACCGGGGCCGTGTAGGTCTCTGAAATTCGCAAGCGTAAGGACTGCCCCGGCTTCACCGGAGAGAAGGGAATCACCACCACTTGAGCCGCCGTTTCCACCGGCTCGCCCACCGAAACCTTTGCAGCCGCGAGTTCGGCACCGGTCATTATTTTCGTACTCAGTTTTTCGCCGGTGTCGAGCACGTAGGCGGACGGATCCGACACTTTGCTGCCGCTGCGCACGACGTTGAAGTACTTGTCCATACTCGCTCGCGACTCCGTGTAGTCGTGATAGAGGCTGAATGCGTGCGTTTCCGGCTGCTGCAGGAAATAAACAATCTCGCGGTCCTGGTGTGCCCGCTCCGCAAGACGCTGCTGCTCGCTCTCGCCCTCGAACGGCGCCTCCCAGCTCTTCGCCGAAGACGGCGCTCGTGGCGCAGCCGCAGCACCGGTCTGCGCGCCCAGCTTGGCTTTCACGACCAGCGGTGCCTCCGCTCCGCTGCCGTTCAAGAAGCTGACGGCAATCCGTCCGTCCGGCTCCGCCAAAACCTGCGACGCCACGTTGCACGCGACCAGCTCGTATCCCGCCGGCAGCACCACGCTGTTCCGGGGAATGCTCAGCGGCCGGTTAAACACGATCGCGTCTCCCTCCCTGTAGTAACTCTTGGCGTCCTTGTACGTTTTCAGTATCAGCATGCGCGCCTGTCCTTCGGTCGGCACCGCACGCGCCAGATGCACCTTGATGTAATCCACCGACGAACTCGCTCCCTTCATCAGCGGGTCCTTCACCGCCTCCTCGCCGCTCACAACTTCAAACCGCAGCGGCTGACCGGTCATCACATCCACCACCGACTCGCCGCTGGCCACGCTGCCCTTGCGGATGGGATTGAAGTAATACTTCGCCCCGGCGGCGGTGGCCGTCACCTCGTAACGGATCGCGAAGCTGGCGCTCTCCGGTTGCAGCAGTTCGTAGTGCGTGTACTCGTCCGTCTCTGTTTGCGCCGGCGCGGCCGCCGCCGAACCCTGCGCGTGCGCCGTCCCCGAACACAACGCCATGAGCAGCCACGTAATGATTTTGTGCATGCATACCTCCGTTTTCACCGCCAGCACTCTACCAAGGAACGGTCAACCAAACTTCGGGACCTACGGTCGGAGGCCGGCACGCCGCGCCACCGTTGATGGCCGCTGCAACCAGGCGGAGAATAACCACATGGCTTCCAGCAGCGATGATGGCCTGGTGATTGTCACCGGCGCCGGCGGGCACATTGGACGTGAAGTTTGTCGCCTGCTGAGAGCCGCCGAAACTAAGTTCCTGCCCGTCGACGTGGATTCGGGCGCGGCAAGAGATTTGATAACGTGCGATCTCACGCGGCAGGATCACATAGCGAGGTTGTTCCAGTCTCGTCCCGTTCGCGCCGTGATTCATCTGGCGGCCATTTTGCCCAGTGCCTTCCATTCCAATCCTTTTGCGGGAGTCGAGGTCAATCTGAACGGCTGCTTCGAATTAATGCGGCAAGCGGTGAATGCGCAAGTCAAACGCTTCGTTTTTGCCAGTTCCATGAGCGTTTATGGATCGTCCTTCGCGGCCCGCGCATTGAGCGAAGAGGACCCAGCAGCACCCGACGAACCTTACGGGGCATCAAAGCGCGTCGTCGAGTTGCTCGGAGAAACTCTTGCCAGCGGAAAAACGATCGAGTTTGTGTCCTTACGCATCGCCAGAGTTATTGGCCCAGGGACCAAGAAGACTTCCTCTCCCTGGCGCTCCCAGATCTTCGAACCAGTGTCAGGGCGTGGCCCAATTCAAATTCCGTTCGCTCCCGACGCGGTGCTGTCGCTCGTGCATGTAGAGGATGTCGCACGTATGTTGGTTACTCTCGCTGAGATTCCAGCGATGCGCAGCTGTGCCTACAACACGCCGGTAGAGATCTGGAAAGCAAGCCATTTGAAAGAGGTGATAGAGGAAGCCAGGAATGTTCGAGTCGAACTTGGCCACAATGGAGCTCACGCTGGCCCACTTTGCGATGGCAGGCGCTTCGCGGAAGAATTCGGATTTCAACTTCGCGGCCTTCGCGAGCGTCTATCAGATCGCCAGCGCCCAAGTTGAGGAATTTTCTTTCGTAATCGGCGGCCCTATTTGTGTCGAATGTTCACGGGGGCTCGGGTGCGATCCAAGCGGAAAACTTGCAGTTGCCATTTGACCGCAATTGACGTGGGTACATAGCAGGTGGTCTTGTCGCAAGCCTGATACTCCAGCTTTCCCGTGAGCGTGAAGAGTTTTCCGTCTTTGCCCAGCGAACCCCAGAACTCTGAACTGGAGCTTACCCTTACATCCTGACTGATGCGGAACGTCCCCTCGAAGACGGGTACGCGCTCGCTGATCGCAGGCAAAAAGAGCGTTTTGGACGGCGGGAAAACCACAGGCTTAAGCTCCAGCTGCGCAACAGGCTCAATCTCGAGCCTAATCGGCTTATAGCCGTGGGTGCCGGGCGCATACACGTGCACATCCGCTGGCAGGCGCACCTCGGCCACCAGCGTGACGCGCGTGCCGGGAACGCCGGTGCGATCGGATTGTTCGAGGGCCACTTGCAGATGCGGGGCTTCGATTGTTTCTGTTACTTCTTGGCCCAGTTCAGGGAACAGTTTGGCAATGACGCTATTTCCCGTGAGTCGCTCGCGGTACTTGGCTTCGAAGAATTTTTCTCGAATGATGCCGTTGGTATCGACGAAAAAATATCCGGGGCGGGCAAAGCCTTTCTGCATACCAGTTGCTTCGGCGTTGAGAACGCCATACGCCTGGATGGTCTTGGACTCCGGATCGGCGAGCAGCGGGTAGTCGATCTTGTGCCGGTCCGCAAAATATTTCAGGATTTCTTCGCTATCGTAGCTGATGGCCGCCAGCTTGACGCCTTGCTTTTCAAATCTTGGGATGGCGCTCTGCAGCTGCACCAGCTGCCCTTTGCAGAAAGGTCACCAATCCGCCGAACGGAAAAAGAGAAGAGCGGTGCCGTTCGCTCCTTTCAACGATTCGAGAGTTTGTACCCGCCCAAACTGGTCGCGCGCCGAAAAAACCGGAGCCTTCTGGCCGGTCGCGAGGCCGATGGACATCAGCTCAATGGAAGCTATCTGAATCGTGCTGCCATCGAGTGTCCCCCGAACGGTCTCGGTGTCACCGAGGTGGGCCGTTACCGATTCCTGCGGCTCCAGGCCGTACATGACCCGGTTCGTATCGTCATATAACGACAGCTTCGCGCCCGGCACGTTCTTGAGGCACTCAGGCGATTCCGCAAAGGCTTCGTCGGCGTTGCACGCGCTGGACACCAGGATGCCAGACCACGATCCGGGCTTTGTTGTGTTGCTCTGCCCGGCTGCTGCGGGCGGGGCTAAAGAAAAAAGTGTTGCCAGAAGGAAAAAGAATGGTTTCGCTGTCGTTGAATCAGTTCGAACCGACCGGATCAATTCGAGGCCTTCGTTTCCTATTGGAATCCGCTGGTACTGTACGCCGGACCGCCTCGCCGCACAAGAGCCCAGGCGGGGTGCGTCGCGCGAGCTACAGATTACACACCGGCTTGAACTGTGGGTCGAGGAGTCTGTTCAGCGTTCGCGGCGGGAGCCTCCCCAAGCAATTTCGCCAGGATTTCCGGAATCTCGAAAATGGCGCGATTCTCGAGTGCCGCGATATTCTTCCGGAACTCCGCCAAGGTAGCCGGCTCGAGCATTTGCTGCACGCCCGTGACGGCCTCGCGAAAACTTTTCAGCACGATTCCCACGCGCTTCTCGATCACCCACTCGGCGTTGTAGCGCTCCTGCGGAAGCGTCCAGGCATTGCATTCGATCAACACCGGCAGCTGGCGCACCATCGCTTCCGCGATGCTGCCCGGCCCCGGCTTGCCGATCAGAAAATCCGCGGCGCGCATCAATTTGTGGATTTCCTTGGTGAAGCCGATTACTTTCACGGGCATCCGCCACGTGCGCGCGCGGAATTTCGCGGCGAGCTCCTCGTTGCGCCCGCAAATCAGAATCAATTGCAAATGCAGCTGCGCGGCACCGAGGCGCTTGGCGATGTCATACATCACCCTGGAGCCGTGCCCGCCGAACAGCACGATCGCCGTGGGTAAAGTGGGCTGCAAACCGAGCTCACTCCGCAGCGCGACCGGATCCGAATTGTCCGGCGCGTAAAAATCGGGGCGCAGAATCATGCCGGAGGTCCGAAAGATGTGCGCGTCGTCATGGCCCAGCGCGCGAGCCTGCTCCGCGGCGCGTTCCGTGCCAGCGATAACGTACTGCTCTTTGAGCGACTCGATCCAAAAGCGCGGCGGGAAGTCGGCAAGGTCGGTGATCAGCGTGACGAATGGACGGCCGGGGTAGACCCTGTTCCAGCTCTCGCATATCTCGCGATTGAAATGCGGGATCACGGAAACCAGCAAATCGGCCGGCTTTTGCCGCCAAAACTCTTCCAGCAAGCGCACCAGCGGGCCATGGAAAATTCGAATCGTTGCTTGCAGCAGGCGCAGCAGATACACGCTACCAAGGGTCCAGCCGTTCTGAAGCAGGATGTTGTATTGCTCCTGAATGCGAATGCCGCTGAGCTTGCGGAGAATGTCCAGCTTGTCGGTCAATTCCTGGAATTGCACTAGCTCCACATCCCAGGGGCGTTGCTGCTGCTCGACGATGGTCTTCAGCGCGACCCCGGCATTGCGATGGCCACCACCGCCGTCGTGAAAGACCACATAAATTTTCTTCATCACGCGCATTGTGTCACACGCATAGGTTTCGCGTCCAAGAGCACACTCGATGCCATGTGGATAAGCCAGGAAGTCCCATGTGCTCACCTAGTTCCATGAGCACATTTACGCAGAATTTGTAACCTCTTCACGGGCTGTTCATATCCCCAATCGAAAATTGTCCCATGCGCTGCGACCTTCACGTTCATTCACTCGCTTCCGGAATGTTCACTGCGCCCGGCTTGAACCGTTTTTGCCGCGAGTCCTACAACGACCCTGCGGAAGTCTATGAGCGGCTCAAGCACCTCGGTATGTCCATTGTAACCATCACCGATCACGATTCCATCGACGCGGTGGAAGTGCTCCGCCGCTACCCCGACTTCTTCTTGAGCGAAGAAGTCTCCGTGCAGATGCCCAGCGGTACAGAGATGCATCTGGGCGTGTATGGAATTGCCGAGCGGGATCATGCGGAAATCCAACGGCGACGCGACGATTTTCTTTCGCTGATGATGTATCTCACCGAGCGCAAGCTCTTTTGCAGCGTGAACCACGTTTTTTCCGGCCTGACAGGGCCGCGGCACGAGGACGATTTCTGTTGGTTCCCGTCCCACGTTCCCGCCTTTGAAACCCGCAACGGGCAGATGTGGTCACGATCCAACCGCGAGGCGCAACGGCTCGCCGAGCGGCTCGGGAAAATTCAAATTGCTGGCAGCGATTCGCACACCATTGCTGGCGTCGGCCGCACCTTCACCGAAGTTCCCGGAGCGCGAAGCGTTGAGGAGTTCTTCTCCGGGCTGCGCGCGGGAAACAGCGTGGTTCACGGCGTTCACGGCAGCTACGCCAAAATTACCGTCGACGTCTATCGCATCGTGCGCTCCCTGCTGTATGCGGAGCCCTGGACCCTTCCGCTCATGCCTCTGGCGGTCTTCGTACCGGCATTCACGGCTGGACATTGGCTCAACGAAATGCGCTTCTGCCGCAAGTGGTCCGCAAGACTACATAGCGGGAAGAAGACTACGCACCTGCTGAGGCCGCTGGGCCCGAGCCTCGAATCGAACCTGGCAAGTTGAAGCCTTGGAGATGCCTCTGATCGAGCATTGAGGTGACGCGATGACCGTCACACGCCACGTCTGGGGTTTTATCGAGCGCCGCGACCACCGCGTGATGCGGCGCATGAACCGTTGGCGCGCCCCGCGGTGGATTCGCTACTGGATGATCGCCGCCACGCGCATGGGCGACGGCTGGCTGTGGTACGGGCTCGGCATCATGCTTTTGCTGTATGGCGGCCCGCAGCGGTTCGCAGCCATCGGAGCGGCTGGCGCCGCAGGGGTGGGCGGCGTTTTCGTCTTCAAAGTCCTCAAGCGGCTGAGCCACCGTCCGCGGCCATGTCAGCTCGAGCCGCACTGCTGGTCCAAGGTCCTGCCTCCCGACAAATTTTCGTTTCCTTCCGGGCACACCATGAGCGCGTTTTCGATCGCGCTGGTGGTCAGTTACTTTTATCCGTCGCTCGAAGGCACGCTGTTCTTCCTGGCCTTTAGCATCGCGGTGTCGCGCGTTGTTCTGGGTATGCACTTCCTCAGCGACGTGCTCGCGGGAATCGTGCTGGGTGTGGCACTGGGTTGCGCCGCGATTACCGCCTTCGCCTCCTTCGGTCTGGCCTAGAGCCCTCGATTACAGCGGTTTCGGCCACGGCGTGCTCTCGCTGCGCCGCGATTTCATGCGTCTAGGACCTGGGCCAATCAGTTTTGACCAGGCGTTCATCTACCGCTAACATCGGAAGCTTAGAACCTAGTGCTGCGGGCACGCCTGCGTAGCCCGTCGGATGTGTCCCGTCCGCGCTAAGTCCACTTCGCTGTTCGAGATTGCGAAATCAAGGAGAGAATCTTATGCATCATCGCTTTACCAAGGCCGTGGTCGCGGTCGCCGCGGCGGCACTTGCGTTGCTCCCAGCCCCGCTGTTCGGTGCCGACAAAGACGACTTCAAGACCACTACGCCCATCAAGCACGTCGTGGTCATTTTCCAAGAGAACATTTCATTCGATCATTATTTCGGGACCTATCCGCACGCGAAACCGAACAATGACAGCACAAGTTTTTTTGCAGCCGCGAAGGACAACACGCCTCGCGTGAACGGCCTCGAGCAAGCCGGATTGCTGACCAACAATCCTAACGCGGCCAATCCCTTTCGAATCGATCGTAGCAACGCCGTGACCTGCGACGAGGACCACGGTTACGGAGACGAGCAGATAGCCTTTGACGGCGGCTTGATGGACCAGTTTGCGAAGGTCAGCTGCAAGGACAAGAATCTCGGAGCGAATAGCACCATGGGCTATTTCGATGGCAACACCGTTACGGCGTTGTGGAATTACGCGCAATACTTTGCAATGAACGACAATTCCTTCGACACCAACTTTGGCCCCTCCACGCCTGGATTGCTGAACCTCGTTGCAGGCAACACGTTCGAAGGAACCATCATGAATGGGAAATCACCCAAGGGGAATATCGCCGGCGCCGCCACAGCCGGTGCGGTTATCGGCGACCCGGATCCCTCGGGTGATGTTTGCTCCAATCCGAATCGCGCGCAGATCATCATGTCTGGGCAGAACGTGGGAGATCTGCTGAACAAAGCGGGCGTGACGTGGGGCTCGTTTATGGGCGGATTCGCCAATTGCAAAGCGGTGTCCACGGGATTGTCCGGAACCATTGCAGACTACATCCCTCACCATGCGTTTTTTCAATATTGGCAATCCACACTGAATGCCAATCACACACCGCGCACTTCTGTGGCGTTGATCGGGCACCAGGGAGATGCGGCGAATCACGAGTACGACATCACCGATTTCTGGGAGGCGGTAAAAGCGAACAACATGCCGGCGGTGAGCTTCCTGAAGGCGCGCGCGTTTCAGGACGGCCACGCGGGCTACTCCAATCCATTGGATGAGCAACAATTCCTGGTGAGCACCATCAATGCTTTGCAGCAAACCGACGAGTGGAAGGAAACCGCGATCATCATCGCCTACGACGACTCCGACGGCTGGTACGATCACGTGATGGGGCCGATCGTGAACCAGTCGAATGTTTCCGACGATCAACTGCTCGGCCCCGGGAACTGTGGAACTCCCACCGACAAACAGGTTAGCGGCAAAGACCAGAACGGACGCTGCGGTTACGGCCCGCGTTTACCGCTCTTGGTCATTTCACCATTTGCGAAGAAAAACTACGTGGATCATGCCGTCACCGACCAGTCTTCGATTCTGCGGTTTATCGAGGACAACTGGAGCCTCGGTCGCATCGGCGGCGGTTCAACGGATGCGATCGCCGGTCGGCTGAATGGTCTGTTCGATTTCGACGATTCCGCCAGCGCGAGGAAGTTGATTCTCGATCCGGCGACTGGAACGGTGATCAACAAGGACTCGGAATAAAGACCCGTTCACCCAGCTTAGACGCCCGCCGCGTTTTTTTGCGGCGGGCCTTGTTTTTTGGCAGCCTATACGCTACCCGCACGCGTCTTCGTTCTCGAAGTTGTGGTGTTCGACGGTCCAACCAATCACGCCCGAGGATGTTTTTAGCTTCACCCACCATGTTGCTTTCGGCTTCACGCTCTCGTCCGGAAAATCCCCAATCTCCACGAGTTTTCCCGCATGCCACACCTTCCAAAAGCCCTCCCCCACATAGTGAAGAAGATAGATCGTGTCTCCGGCCTTCACCCCGGCATCCGGATAGTCGCGGTCGGCGACCACCCGCTGCGGGACGCTGTGAACTTCCCCCGTCAGCGCCAGCACACTCTCGCCTTTCTTGATTTGGCCAACAACTCTTTTCCCACTGGGGGTGTCGAGCAGCGTAACGTCCGTGCGCGCCACCCATTCGCGATACGTGCAGCACTCGAAGGGACACGCTCCCTTATCGATGTGAATGCTAGGCGGTTTCTGCTCTCCGGTCGATTGCCCGGTGCCCACCGAAACCACCAGCAATCCGGCCAGCAACAATCCCGCCGCCATCATCCTCACGCCCATAAGCCCCGTCCTCAGTCTTTGCGCGCACCGTCAAGCATCCCGCAAAGACCGCGACTCCCGATCGCAGGGTTGCCCCACCGTGGAGATTTGGCGTCGAGTAGGATGGCCCGCACGCGGCCCAGCCTCCACCGCAAAATTCCCAGCCGGCCTTTACTCCTCTAGCGCTTGTGCGTCTGCGCGTAGTCGATGGCGAATTGCTTGAGCGCCGGATTCGTCATGCCCAGTGCAGCCGCTTCCTTTGCGGCTCGTTCCACTTCCCAATGATCGACCACCAGCCGCTTGATAAACCACATCGTGGCTGCGCGGCCGCCGCGTGCACAGTGAATGAATGCCGGCTGGCTGCCTTTGGCGGTGATCGCCTCCACAAACTTGTCAGCCGACGCGGGATCGGGTGCGGAGCTGCTGAACGGGATGTGGTAGTAGCGAATGTCGGCGGCTTTCGCAGCAGCGGTCTCTGCTTCCAGGTTCGCGTCTGGCTCGCTGGCTTGCCGCAGGTTGATGACCGATGCGAAACCCATCTTCTTGATTTCGGGTATCGCCTGGGCGCTGGTCGCGCCGGCGCAAGCGACCGTCGTCTCCAGGCGATTGAAATTAGTGACGCCCTCAACCGTTTCCCTCGATACCTCCTGCGCCAGGGCCGGGGCCGCTGCCATCCACGCCGTTGCTATCCAACCTGCCGCGATTGCGAAATGTGCTTTCATGACTATCCTCGTCCCAACCGGATTCGTTCACCCGGCAGCATAGCAGACCTTAATGATCCGCGAGGGACTCCTTGACCGCCGCTCCCCTGAGGAGATAGCCTCTGGCCCAAAGAACCCCGGGCCATTCATCCTCGCACCAGGAGGCTGCGTATGGTTTCCCTCTCTGCTCTTTGGCTCCCGATTGTTCTGTCCGCTGTCATCGTCTTCGTCGCCAGCTCGATCATGTACATGCTGTTGCCGTACCACCGCAGCGACTACCGTAAGCTCCCCGAAGAGGACAAGCTTCTCGCCGCTTTGCGCGCAGCTGGTTTGACACGCGGTCTCTATCATTTCCCGTTTTGCACCCACCAAGAGATGAAATCGCCAGCCGCCATAGAGAAATTCAAGCTAGGGCCCGTGGGTATGCTGACCGTGTTTCCCAGTGGTCCGCCGGCCATGCCCAAGTTCCTCGGGATGTGGTTTGTCTTTTGCCTGATCATCGGTTTCTTCGTCGCCTATCTCACTGGGCGCACTGTCGCCCCCGGCGTCCCATTCCTAGCCGTCTTCCGCGTAGCAGGCACTGCCGCGTTCCTCGCCTACGGCCTGGGACACCTGAGCAACGGCATCTGGAAGGGCCAGACGTGGAGCGTGACCCTCAAGGAGGTCATCGATGGACTCGTCTACGG
>Ga0137391_10004189_pt1 | contig 11027 bp, 8 predicted proteins | sample 15con2h24BmetaG_FD_101399 | JGI IMG/M metagenome (GOLD analysis project Ga0137391, IMG submission 101399) | Vadose zone soil microbial communities from Angelo Coast Range Reserve, California, USA - 15con2h2.4B metaG | ecosystem: Environmental > Terrestrial > Soil > Vadose zone > Saprolite...
GTGCCCCAACGTGCTGCTTAATCCGCCGAACCGCCGTATACGGACCCGTACGTACGGTGGTGTGGGAGGGGCGGAGCCGCGAGGCTCTCCCCTATCCCGATTGACTGCGTTGCGTCTCGAAGCACGAGGCCGCCCCGACCCGGGGCCTCGAGCCGGGCCGCCCCGTCCTTCGAGACGGGCGCGCGCGGCCAAGCTCGAGCAAGCCGCGCGAAACCGTCGTGTGCGCGCGCCCTCCTCAGGACGAGGGCGGATCGGAATCCCGTTGCCGGCAAGCCGGCGCGGTTGATTCCGGGCAGGATGCGCCCATATTCCAGCGATGCCATAATGGCTGAAGGCGAAGCCGGTCTCGCCAGCGAGGCCGCGGCCCGACCTGCTGCCGAAGAAATCCGAAGTTCCATGACAGCATCCTCCCTGTTTCATCAAGCGGTGGCGGCCTGGTTCGATCGCGCGTTCGCCGCGCCGACGGCCGCGCAGGCGCGGGCCTGGCCGCTGATAAAGTCCGGCCGCGACGTGCTGATCGCGGCGCCGACCGGATCCGGCAAGACGCTCGCGGCGTTCATGGCGGCGATCGACGCGTTGGTGCGGCAGGGGCTCGCCTCCGGGCTCGAGGACGCGACGCAAGTCGTCTATGTCTCGCCGCTGAAGGCGCTGTCGAACGACATCCAGCGCAATCTCGAGACCCCGCTCGCCGGCATCCGCGCGGCCTTGCGGTCCCTGGGTTTGCCCGACGTGGAGATCAGGACCTGGGTCCGCACCGGCGATACGCCCGCGAGCGAACGCCAGCGCATGCATCGGCGTCCGCCGCACATCGTCGTCACCACGCCGGAATCGCTCTACATCCTGCTCGGGTCGCAGTCCGGCCGCGACATGCTCAAGACGACGCGAACCGTGATCGTCGACGAGATTCATGCACTGGCGCCGAACAAGCGCGGGACGCACCTCGCGCTCTCGCTCGAGCGTCTGGCCGCGCTCTGCGGCGGTCGCTTGCAGCGGGTCGGGCTCTCGGCCACGCAGAAGCCGATCGAGGCGGTGGCAAGCTTCCTCGTCGGGACCGGTGCTCCGAGCGCGCCCGCCTGCGCGATCGTCGATACCGGCCATCAGCGCGCGCGCGACCTCGCCCTCGATCTGCCCTCAGCCCCGCTCGAGGCCGTCATGTCGGCCGAGGTGTGGGAGCAGGTGTACGATCGCCTGACCGAGCTGGTCGAGGCGCACCGCACGACGCTGATCTTCGTCAACACCCGGCGCCTGGCCGAGCGCGTGACCCGGCAATTGTCGGAGCGCCTCGGCCGCGATCGGGTGACCGCCCATCACGGCAGCCTCGCCAAGGAGCTGCGGCTCGACGCCGAGCAGCGTCTCAAGGGCGGCAAGCTCAAGGCGCTGGTCGCGACCGCGTCGCTCGAGCTCGGCATCGATATCGGCGACGTCGACCTGGTGTGTCAGCTCGGCTCGCCCCGCTCCATTGCGACCTTCCTCCAGCGGGTCGGTCGCTCCGGCCATGCCCTCGACCGCAAGCCCAAGGGCCGGCTGTTCCCGCTCTCGCGCGACGAGCTGGTCGAATGTGCGGCCTTGCTCGACAGCGTCGGCCGGAACGAGCTCGATCGCCTGTCGATCCCGGACGAGCCGCTCGACGTGCTGGCGCAGCAGGTCGTCGCTGAGCTCGCCGCGCGCGACTACGGCGAGGACGAGCTCTACGCGCTCGTTCGCCGCGCCTCCCCGTACCGTGCGCTGAGCCGCGACGACTTCGCGGCGGTGGTGCGCATGCTCGCCGAAGGCTTCGGCACCCGGCGCGGCCGGCGCGGCGCGCTGATCCACCACGACGCCGTCAATCGCGTGCTGCGCGGCCGGCGTGGCGCGCGGCTGACCGCGCTGACCTCCGGCGGCACGATCCCGGACAATGCCGACTATCAGGTGCTGCTCGAGCCGGAGGACCAGTTCATCGGCACGGTGAACGAGGACTTCGCCGTCGAGAGCCTCGCCGGCGACGTCTTTCAGCTCGGCAACAAGAGCTACCGTATTCGGCGCGTGGAGCGCGGCGTCGTGCGCGTCGAGGATGCCCACGGCATGGCTCCGACCATTCCGTTCTGGCTCGGCGAGGCGCCCGGCCGCAGCGACGAGCTGTCGGCGTCGGTGTCGCGCCTGCGAGCCGATATCGCCGGGAGCCTCAAGTCCGACCCGGCCGGCGAGCATGCCGCGCTTCGCCTCGCTGGCGAGCCGGGGCTGACCGAGGCTGCCGCGCGGCAATTGATCGAATATCTCGCGACCGCCCATGCGGCGCTCGGCTACCTGCCGACGCAGGATACGATCGTGCTCGAGCGTTTCTTCGACGAGGCCGGCGGCATGCAGCTCGTCGTGCACTCGCCGTTCGGTAGCCGCATCAACCGGGCTTGGGGCTTGGCGCTGCGCAAGCGGTTTTGCCGCAAGTTCAATTTCGAGCTGCAGGCGGCGGCGACCGAGGACAACATCGTCCTGTCGTTGACCACGGCGCACAGCTTCGAGCTCGCGGACGTCTCGCGGTATCTCAATTCGAGCTCGGTCCGGGAGTTGCTGATCCAGGCCCTGCTCGATGCGCCGATGTTCATCACCCGCTGGCGCTGGGTGGCCTCCGTCGCGCTCGCGCTGCCGCGGTTCCGCGGCGGCCGCAAGGTTCCGCCGCAGCTCGCGCGCATGGGCGCCGAGGACCTGATCGGGGCGGTGTTTCCCGACCAGATTGCCTGCGCCGAGAACCTCGTCGGCGAGCGCGAGATCCCCGATCATCCGCTGGTGCGCCAGACGATCGACGACTGCCTGACCGAGGCGATGGACATCGACGGCCTCGAGCGGCTCCTCTCCCGCATCGAGTCCGGCGATATCCGGGTCGTGGCCCGCGATCTCACCGAGCCTTCCCCGCTCGCGCTCGAGGTCTTGTCGGCGCGGCCCTTCGCCTATCTCGACGACGCTCCGCTCGAGGAGCGCCGCACCCAGGCCGTGATGGCCCGGCGCTGGCTCTCGGTCGAAGCGGCGTCCGATCTCGGCCGGCTCGATCGCGACGCCATCGCGCGGGTGCGGGCCGAAGCCTGGCCGGAAGCGGCCAATCCCGACGAGCTGCACGACGCGATGGTCTGGCTCGGCTTCATTGCCGATTCGGAGGCGCAGGCACCGGACTGGAACGAATGGTTGGCCGAGCTCGCGCGCCAGCGGCGCGTCGCCAGATTGCCGGCGCCGACCGGCGCGGTCTGGGTCACCGCCGAGCGCTTGCCGCAGTTCCAGGCGCTCTGGCCCGCGGCGGTCCCTGAGCCCGCCATCGAAGCACCCGCCGCCTTGAATCAACTGGAGCCGCAAGCTCGGTCTGCTCCCTCTCCCCGCTCTTGCGGGGAGAGGGGTGGGGTGAGGGGCTCTTTCAACACTCAGGTCCTGGAGAGTCCCCCGCTCACCACTGGCGTTGATCACATCTCACCCGAACGTGCGCTCGTCGAGATACTCCGCGGCCGCCTCGAAGGCCTCGGTCCGATCACGCCCGAGGCGCTCGCCGCGCCGCTCGGCTTGCCGGCAGGCGAGATCGCCGCGGCGCTGGCGGCGCTCGAGGCCGAAGGCTTCGCGATGCGCGGACGCTTCACGCCCGGCGCGCTCGCGGAGGAGTGGTGCGAGCGCCGGCTGCTGGTCCGGATTCATCATTACACGGTCAAGCGCTTGCGCGCCGAGATCGAGCCGGTTTCGGCGCGCGATTTCCTCCGTTTCCTCCTGGCCTGGCAGCACGTGACCGCCGACGCGCGCATGGCAGGACCTGCCGCCGTCGACGAGGCGGTCGGCCAGCTCGAAGGATTCGAGGCGCCGGCCGCGGCCTGGGAGACCGAGATCCTGCCGGCGCGGATCGCCCGCTACCAGCCGGCCTGGCTCGACGATCGGTGCCGGGCCGGGCATGTCGCCTGGACCCGGCTGCGGCCGAGGTCGAACGAAGGCAAGGCGGCGCCGGTGCGGACCACGCCGATCACGCTCATCGCGCGCCGTCACGCCGCGCTGTGGACTTCCCTGTCCGCGAAGGGCGAGGCGATGCCGCCGACTTCCAGCGCGCAAGCCGTGCTCGACTATCTTCGCCGCCACGGCGCGTCGTTCTTCGACGAGCTCCTCGACGGCACGTCGTTGTTGCGATGCCAGGTCGAGGACGGGCTCGCCGAGCTGGTCGCATCGGGCCTCGCCAATTCCGACAGCTTCGGCGGCTTGCGCGCGCTGCTCGTGCCGTCCGCCGAGCGCCGGCCCAATGGCCGGCGCCGCCGCCGTGGCGCGACGTCAGGCATGGAAGCGGCCGGCCGTTGGGCGCTGACGCGCCGCGCCCCGTCCCCGGCGGCCGATCCGCATCTCGCCGCCGACGCCGTCGAGCACGTGGCGCGCACGCTGCTGCGCCGTTACGGCGTCGTGTTCTGGCGCGTGCTCGAGCGCGAAGCCGCCTGGTTGCCGCCCTGGCGCGATCTGCTCCGCGTTTATCGGCGGCTCGAGAGCCGCGGCGAGATCCGCGGCGGCCGTTTCGTCGCCGGCTTCGCCGGCGAGCAGTTTGCCTTGCCGGAAGCAGTCGCGATGTTGCGCAAGGTCCGGCGCGAGCAAGGGGGCGGCGAATGGGTCTCGATATCCGGCGCCGATCCGCTCAACTTGGCGGGCATCGTCACGCCCGGCCCCAGGCTTCCTGCGCTCACCGGCAACCGCCTGCTCTATCGCGACGGCCTGCCGGTCGCGACGTTGACGGCGCAAGGCGTGCAGTTTCTGCAATCACTCGATGTCGCCACCGAATGGGAGGCGAGCAATGCCTTGCTGCGACGCGCCGGAACCGCGCGCTCGCTTTCTCCCGGCTACGATTCGGTTGGCGGCGGCGGTGAAGCCGTTCATGACGCGCGGTAGCTTTGCAAGGTCCATGCTTTCGACGCAAAGGGCGAGACGCCAGGTCGGCCGCTACGTGTCTTGCGCGCTGCCGGCGCGCTCCGCCCGCGAGCTATGAACCGACCGCGTCGGTCACGCACTTCTTCATGTGACTGGTCTTCGCCGCGCCTGCGAGGTTCTTCTGCTTCGAATCTGCTTCGCAGGTCGCCGTCGCATCCTTCTCACATTTCGTCATGAAGCTCTTGAGAGCGGCGCCCGCGAGCTTCTTTTCCGCGGCATCGGACTTGCAGGTCGCGAACGCAGGTCCGCACACGACGCAGAACGCCAATGCCAGTGCGATTCGTTTCATGAGTTCCTCCAGTGACCGAATGCCTCGTCACGGCGAGTGTTGTGACTCCAACGTGAACAGAACGCAGGCTCGTTGACAAGGTCCATCGCGCTCCACGGGCTCGTCGCCGGACCGGAGTACCTTTCGGCGCATCGAATCGCGATGAAAGACGAGATCTTTTAGAGCATGTTTCGGTCGGGTTGATGCACAAAGGGCGCAGCACACTCGGTGCGTTCCCTCCCCCGCTTGCGGGCAGGGCAATCGCATATGCGTGAACAAGACAGGAATCTCGCTGCTTTTGGACTCGGTCCGTTCCGTCAACGATTCGTATTTGTTCACCCATATGCGATTGCCCTGCGCTTGCGGGGGAGGGAGCAGACCGAGTCCGCCGCTCGCGCTGACCACACCTCACCGGAACGTGCTTCTAGTAACGGAACACGGATCGCGTCATGGCGATCTCTATTTGCAACCATGGGGACCATGTAATCCGCTGCCGGCCGGTCCGAGGCCGTGCTATCGTTGCTGGACCCGAGGGAGATCGTCGTGTCGGGTATCGTCTGGATCATCGTCATCGGCTTCATCGCGGGTCTGATCGCACGCGTGCTGTCGCCGGGACCGAACAAACCGTCGGGCTTCATCCTCACCACCGTGCTGGGGATTGCCGGCGCCTTCCTCGCGACCTTTATCGGCCAGACCGTCGGCTGGTACCAGGCCGATCAGGGCGCGGGCCTGATCGCGGCGACGATCGGCGCCGTGGTCGTGTTGTTCATTTGGAACAGGCTCGTGGCGCGTGGCGTCATTGCCGATCCCGGCGTGCGGTAGCGCCGTCGGCTGCGTCCCGGCCGCGACACCCTCGCAGCCGTTCGGCCGAGGCCCGACCGTCGTCGTATCGGGGAGCAACAGGAGGCACACATGGGACTGATCGATATCCTCAACGGCATGCAGAATGGCCCGCGTGGCCGGCAACCCGGCGGCAGCAGCAGCGGCGGCGGGATGTCGCCGCTCACGATGGCGCTGCTGGGGCTCCTTGCCTACAAGGCGTTCAAGGGTTCAGGCCGCGCCTCCGCCGCCCCGGGCGGTCCGGTCCATCCACCGAGCGGAGGATTGGGCGATATTCTGGGCGGGCTGTTGGGCGGCCGGCCCGGAGCCGCTTCCGGCGGCGCCAACAGCTTGAACGACTTGCTCCAGGGGGGCTTGGGCGGTCTCCTCGGCGGCGGTCAAGGCGGAACCGTGTTGAGCAACGGCCTCGGCAATCTCGTCAAGCAGTTCCAGGAAAACGGCTATGGCCGCGCGGCGCAATCCTGGGTCGGCACCGGGCCGAACGAGGAGATCGCGCCCAAGGATCTCGAGGATGCGCTCGGGAGCGGCACGCTCGACGCGCTGGCGCGGCAGACCGGCATGGGACGCGGCGATCTGCTTTCCGGCCTGAGCCAGCAATTGCCGGAGCTGATCGACAAGCTGACGCCGAACGGCCGGGTGCCGACCGCCGAGGAAGCATCGCGAATGGTGTGACGCCGCCGCATCGGCCGCCGTCAGCGCCTGAGGATCCCTCCCATGGTTCCTCGGACGATTGCGCGACCCACCGAGCCTCCCATCTTGCCGCCGACCGATTTTCCGATGTCGGCGGCGATCTGGCCGGCAATGCTGTTGGTGACGTTGCGCGTGATGTTGCGCGCGACGAGCTGACCGGACGAGAAGCGTTGTCCGCGTTTGTTGGACAAGCCCAAGATGGCGGCGAGGAACGCGCCGAGCCACGCCATGACGCCGCCGCTCGAAGAGGCTTCGGCGGGGTGCTCCGTTCCCGGCGCCGGCGCCGCCGTCGATCCGGTCTCGTGCACGCGCTTTTGCAGCACCTCATAGGCCGATTCCGAATCGATCGCTTGATCGTACTTACCCTTGACCGGGCTCTTTGCGAGGATGGCTTTGCGCTCGTCGGGCGTGACCGGACCGATCCGCGCCGAGGGCGGCCGGATCATGCATCGATCGACCAGCGCGGGGACGCCGTTGCCTTCGAGAAACGAGACGAGCGCCTCGCCCTTGCCGAGCTCGGTGATCGCCTTGGCGGCGTCGAGCGCTGGATTCTGGCGCAGCGTGTCGGCCGCGGCCTTGACCGCCTTCTGGTCGCGCGGCGTGAACGCGCGCAGCGCATGCTGCACCCGGTTGCCGAGCTGCGCCAGAACCTTGTCCGGAACGTCGAGCGGGTTCTGGGTGACGAAATAGACGCCGACGCCCTTGGACCTGATCAGGCGCACGATCTGCTCGATCTTGTCGAGCAGGGCCTTCGGCGCGTCCGTGAACAGGAGATGAGCCTCGTCGAAGAAGAACACCAGCTTCGGCTTGGGCGGATCGCCGACCTCGGGCAGCTGCTCGAACAGCTCCGCCAGCAGCCAGAGGAGAAAGGTCGCGTACAGCCGCGGGCTCTCCATGAGCTTGTCGGCGGCGAGGATGTTGACGATGCCGCGGCCGTCGCGATCGGCGCGAATGAAGTCCTTGAGGACGAGCGCCGGCTCGCTGAAGAATTTCGCTCCGCCCTGGTTCTCCAGCACCAGCAGCTGCCGCTGGATCGTCCCGATCGTGGCCTTGGACACGTTGCCGTATTGGGTGGTGAGCTCGGCCGCGTGCTCGGCGAGATAGCCGAGGATCGCGCGCAGGTCCTTGAGGTCGAGCAGCAGAAGGCCTTGCTCGTCGGCGACCCGGAACGCGATGTTGAGCACGCCCTCCTGCACGTCGTTGAGATCCATGAGCCGCGAAAGCAGCAACGGACCCATCTCGGAGATGGTCGCGCGAACGGGATGGCCCTGCTCGCCGAACAGATCCCAGAAGATCACGGGGAAGTCGTCGGGCTCGTAGGCGATGCCCATGCTCTTGGCGCGGGTCACGAAGGCTTCCTTGGCTTCGCCGGGCATGGAAATTCCGGAGAGATCCCCCTTGATATCGGCCGCGAACACCGACACGCCCGCGCGCGACAATCCTTCCGCCAGCACCTGCAAGGTGACGGTCTTGCCCGTGCCGGTCGCGCCGGCGACCAGCCCATGACGGTTGGCCAATGCCAGCGTGAGCGCGGCGGGCTTCGTGCCTTTGCCGACGAAGATGGTGCCTTCCTGGTCGACGGTATCCATGGTCATCCCCTGGCTGGCAGGTCGGTCAATGATGTTAGCGCGATGGGGGCTCGAGCGGTAGGTTGCCGGTCTATCGGTGTTCCGGCGCGCGCTCCAGGCGCGAAGCCGCCTGGCTGCCGCCCTGGCGCGATCTCCTTCGCGTTTATCGGCGGCTCGCGAGCCGCGGCGAGATCCGCGGCGGCCGTTTCGTCGCCGGCTTTTCCGGCGAGCAGCTTGCCCTGCCGGAAGCGGTCGCCATGTTGCGCAAGGTCCGGCGCGAGCAAGGGGACGGCGAATGGGTTTCGATATCCGGCGCCGATCCGCTCAACTTGGCGGGCATCGTCACGCCCGGCCCCAGGCTTCCCGCGCTCGCCGGCAACCGCCCGCTCTACCGCGACGGCCTGCCGGTCGCGACGTTGACAGGCGCAAGGCGTGGAGTTTCTCCAATCCCTCGACGTTGCCACCGAATTGGAGGCGAGCAATGCCTTGCTGCGACGCGCCGGAACCGTGCGCTCGCTTTCTCGGGGCTACGGTTCGGTTCGCGGCGGCGGTGAAGCCGTTCATGACGCACGGTAGCTTTGTAGCGAGCGTATGATTCGGTCCGACGGCGGCCTTGGCGGCGAGACCGCAAGTGGTCATGCTACCCTTCGATAGCCCCCAGTCGGGAGGTGCCCGGAAATCGCCATGGCCGGTCGGCCGGCGGCCGCCATGATGGCCGGGTGAGTCTCTACACGCGCTCGGGGCTGGACCGGGATCAGCGCTTCCCGATGATTTGGCGCGCCGCAGGGGATGCTCCGCCAGTCATCGTCGGCGCGCGGCGCGGTAGCTATCGCTTCCCGCTCCGGAACAGGGGACGCCACGCCATGAGGCCGCTCGAAGGTCTACTCGTCCTCGACTTCTCGACGTTGCTGCCGGGGCCGCTGGCGACCCTGCTGTTGGCCGAAGCCGGCGCGGAGGTCGTGAAGATCGAGCGGCCCGGACGCGGCGAGGAGATGCGCGGCCATGCGCCCAATTGGGGGCACGACAGTGCCAGCTTCGCGCTTCTCAATCGCGGCAAGCGGAGCGTCGCCCTCGACCTGAAAGATGCCGCCGAGCGGGCCCGGCTGCACCCCTTGCTGAAACGCGCCGATGTGATCGTCGAGCAATTCCGCCCGGGCGTGATGGCCCGGCTCGGGCTCGACTACGACGCCGTCGCCGCCCTCAATCCCACGGTCGTCTACTGCTCGATCTCGGGATATGGGCAAAGCGGTCTTAAGTGCGACGTCGCCGCACACGACCTCAACTACATCGGCGACGCAGGTCTGTTGGCGTTGTCGATGGGCGATCCGTCGCGGCCGGTCCTGCCGCCGGCGCTGATCGCGGATATCGCCGGGGGCGCCTACCCCGCCGTGCTGAACATCCTGTTGGCGCTGGAGGAGCGTCGCAGGACGGGACGCGGGCGCCACCTCGACGTGGCGATGGCGGACAATCTGTTCCCGCTCATGTTCTGGGCGATCGGCCAGGGTCTGGCCGCAGGCAGTTGGCCGGCAAATGGCACCGGCTTCGTCACCGGCGGCTCCCCCCGTTATGGGCTCTATCCGACCAAGGACGGCAGGCTGGTGGCGGCCGCGCCGCTCGAGCAGAAATTCTGGCGGACGTTCTGCGACATCATCGGGCTCGATCTCGAGCTTCGCGACGATGGGAAAAATTCCGCGGCGACGAAGGCTCGCGTGGCCGCGATCATCGCGACCGAGACGGCGGACGTCTGGCGCGCCCGCTTCGCCGGCAAGGATTGTTGCTGTTCGATCGTCGCGAGCATCGGTGATGCGATTGCTGACCCTCACTACGCGGTTCGCGGGGTGTTCGACCACGTGCTCGCCAATCCCGAGGGTGCGACCATGCCGGCGCTGCCGGTGCCGCTCGATGCGGGCTTTCGCGCACCGCCCGCGGCGGCAATCGCTTCGCCCGCACTCGGCGCCGATAACAAGAACTACCTCACCTGAAGGCCGCAGGCTGCCTGCCACGAAGTTCTTGCAGCGAGCTTATGATTCGGCCCGACGCCGGGTAGTGGGCTCCTTTGATTAAGGCAGGCGCAGCGCATGGAGCAAATATCCTACAGGAAACGACATGAGGCCAAGAACGGCACTGCCGAAATCGAGGTAATGACCAACACTATGCTCGGAGCCCCAATCCATCCAAGGAAACAGATGAAATGCTTCGGAGACATGGGTAAGCACGACTACCATCAAACATCCCGACCCGAATAGCTGTAGTAAAGAGCACACAGTCTTTCGTCTAAAGAACAAGACTACCGAACCCGAAAACAGGACGCATGCCGGTATTCCAATTCCGATTGTTGCCAAGGTCATTTTGTATTTTCCCACGCTTCGAGCACGTCAACGATATCACCAACTTCCCAAAGGTGTTTGGTCACGTTGGCGGCCATCGCAGGCGTCGTCCGCAGCGTCTTATGGATGCGAACGAAATTCGCCAACACGTTCACCGGCCGGCGAAAGACTACATAGTTCACGGTGGAAAGACGGTTAGGAGGTACGCACCCGGTGAAGACCCCGGACATGGTCGTTGACAGCGCAGCATCGATTATGAAGGGGGAGCGCTACGCGGCCGCCTTTTCCTGGCGCGCGCGTTTCCAATTCCAGGGCAGGAGCTCGTCGATCCGCTTGACCGGATGATCCTGCAGTCGTGCGAGGACATCGGTGAGCCATGCCTGCGGGTCGATGTCGTTGAGCTTTGCGCTCTCGACCAGCGTGTAGATA
>Ga0137391_10004203_pt1 | contig 11011 bp, 7 predicted proteins | sample 15con2h24BmetaG_FD_101399 | JGI IMG/M metagenome (GOLD analysis project Ga0137391, IMG submission 101399) | Vadose zone soil microbial communities from Angelo Coast Range Reserve, California, USA - 15con2h2.4B metaG | ecosystem: Environmental > Terrestrial > Soil > Vadose zone > Saprolite...
CGGCTACGCCTCGGACCTGGAGCGCGCCGACATCCTGTACACCTCGCTGCTCGTCCAGATGGCCCACGGCCTGGCCGCGGCGGACGTCCCCGCCGCGGCCCGCAGCGTCCGGGCCTGGCGGCGCTCCTGGCTGCTCGGCTTCGCCTCCGCCGTCGTCGCCAGGGTCCGCGCCGCCGAGGAGCGGGCGGCCACCCGGGCCACCGGGGCGGCGGTCTCCGGCCCGGGCACGGCGGTGGTGCTCGCCGACCGCGCGCTGACCATCCGCCGACAGTGCGAGCAGGCCTACCCGGTGACCCGCGCCACCCGGCTCACCTACACCGGCAGCGGCTACGGAGCCGGGTACGCCGAGGGACAGAAGGCGGACATCGGCGGGAGCCGGCTACAGACAGGTTCCGGACGCGCGCTGACCCGCTGACACGCGCGTTCCTACCGGTGAAGCCGCGCCCGCTGGCCCGCGCCACCCGCCCCGGCCCACCCCGGCGCCCGCGCACGCCGACGTTAAGAGCGCCCGGCAATACGGCGCTGACAGTGCTGGCCGGCTTGCCTCCGGCACGACGGAGAGCGGCATCCAGGCGGCGGCTGGCAGTGCCTGCCTGGGGGGACGACCCCCCAATACCCCCCGCAAGGGGCAGGAGCGAGGGCGCCTAGCCGGAGGTACTGAGCAACCGAGCGACAACGCCGCCAGCCGTCGCTGGACGGCGCGAGCCCGGCAGCCCTATTGCCGGGCGCTCTAGGGCGGCTCTAGGAAACAGCGGCCTCGCGGCGGAGCAGGGCAAGGAAGATCGCGTCCGTGCCATGCCGGTGCGGCCAGAACTGCGCGTACCCGCCGCCAGCATCCGGGCAGCGCACGTCCGGCACCTCGGCCAGCACGGCGGCGGCGTCGAGGACGGTGACGTCATTCCTCGTCTCGGTCACGGCTGCCACCGCCTCGCGCGTCTCCGCGACGTGGGGGGAACACGTCACGTAGGCGACCACCCCGCCGGGCCGCGCCGAGTCGAGTGCGGCAGTGAGCAGGGCGCGCTGCAGGACAGCCAGGCCGTTCACGTCCGCCGGGGTCTTGCGCCAGCGGGCCTCCGGGCGGCGGCGCAGCGATCCGAGGCCGGAGCACGGGACGTCGGCAAGCACACGGTCGAACATCCCGTCCCGCCAGGCGCCAGCGGTGCCGTCTGCTACCACCACCCCGGTATTGGCCAGGAACCGGGTCGCCGCGCGGACCAGGCCAGCCCGGTGTGGCCGCACGTCCGCGGCAAGCAGCCGCGCGCCGCGCTCGCGGGCGAGCCCGGCAAGCAATCTCGTCTTGCCGCCCGGACCCGCGCAGATGTCGAGCCACCGGTGATCCGGCCCGGTCAGCTCTGCCCGGGCGAGCGCGAGTGCCGCCAGCTGGCTGGCCTCGTCCTGGACCGCTGCCCGCCCTTCGGCGACCGCCGGAACGGCTGCCGGATCGCCCTTTTCCAGATAGACGCCGAACGGGGACCATCGCATCGCCTCTCCCCCGCTGGCGACGAGCTCGGCCGGGTCGGCTAGCCCGGGCACGGCGCAGAGGGCCACCCTGGCCCGGCTGTTCCCTGCCGCAAGCGCCGCCTCGGTCTCCGCCAGGGCACCTGCGGGCTCCCCGCCGAGGGCGTCCCGGAACGCCGCCACGATCCAGGGCGGATGGCTGTACCTGATGGCCAGCCGTCCGACGGGGTCCGCCGTCCCGTCGGGTTCGACGATCCGTAGCCACTCATCCAGATCCCGGGTGGCGACACGGCGGAGCACCGCGTTGACGAACCCGGCAGTACGCTGCCCGGCGACGTCCTTCGCGAGGTCGACCGAGGTCGCGACGGCGGCATGACTGCGGACCCTGGTGGCGAGCAGCTGGTGCGCCCCGAGCCGGAGCACATCGCGAAGCGGCGGGTCGACGTCTTCGATACGGCGGTCAGCGCACACAGCGAGAATCGCGTCGTAGGCTCCCCGGCCGCGCAGCGTCCCGTAGGTCAGCTCGGTGGCCAGCGCGGCGTCGCGCCCGGTCAGGCCGCGGGAGCGCAGGAGCGAGGGAAGCAGCAGGTTCGCGTAGGCGTCCCGCTCCGCCACGGCACGCAGCACATCGCAGGCGACGCGGCGCACCGGGTCTGCTCCCCCGGCCGCAACCCCGCGTTGCCCGCCGGCGTGCGCCGGACCGCTCGTGCCTCGCCCGCTGCCCGCGCCCTGCTGACGGCCTCCCCCGGGCTTACCGCCCGCGCCCCGCTTCGCCGGATCCGCGGGGTTCCCGTCCGGACTGCGCCTGCCCTTCGCGGCGGCTCCGGTGCGCGGCCGTCCGTTCTCTCCCTGCCGCGTCATCTGAGCCGGACCTTGCGGTCCCGCCGGTTATCGTCCAAGCGCAAGCCTCGTAGCCAGTCGATCGCCGGCATGCGGCGCTTGCCCTGGAGCTGGACCTCGCCAAGCTCGACAGGGCCCGACCCCGTGCCGGCGAGCACCCTTGACCGGCCGGCGAGCAGCTCCCCTGGGCTGAGTCCCGCGACAGTGTCGGCCGGAGCCACCTCCTCCACCGGGCCGAGCTTGAGCCTGGTGCCGTCGAGTTCCGTCCAGGCGCCGGGAACCGGCGTGCACGCGCGGGTCAGCCTGCTGATCACCAGCGCGGTCATGCGCCAGTCCACCCGCGCGTCGTCGGAGGTGATCTTGGGCGCGTAGCTCACCTCGCCTGACGGCTGCGGCCTGGCCTCGAGCTGCCCGGACTCGATTCCGTCGATGGTGGCCACCAGCAGTTCCGACCCTGATTTCGCAAGCCGGGCAAGCAGGTCCCCCGCGGTATCCGCGAGTCCGATCGGCTCGGTGACGACACCGTAGACAGGCCCGGCATCCAGCTCCGCCACGAGGCGGAACGTGGTGGCGCCGGTAACGTCATCGCCATGCAGGATGGCATGCTGCACGGGAGCCGCGCCGCGCCAGGCAGGGAGCACGGAGAAGTGCAGGTTGATCCAGCCGTACGGCGGGATGTCAAGCGCCGCCTGCGGGAGCAGCGCGCCGTAGGCGGTGACCGGGCAGCAGTCAGGCGCGATCGCCCGCAGCCGCTCCAGGAAGGCGGGATCGCGGGGCCTGGACGGCTTGAGCACCTCGAGGCCGGCCTCGCTGGCTCGCTGCGCGACCGGGCTCGCCACCAGCTTGCGGCCCCGCCCGGCTGGCGCGTCCGGACGAGTGATCACCGCCGCGACGTCATGGCGTGAGGACAGCAGGGCATCGAGGGACGCTGCGCCAGCCTGCGGTGTGCCGGCGAACACAAGCCGCATCAGCTGCCTACAGAGCCTTGCCGAGCGTGGGGTGCGGTGACGCCTTGAGCTGCGTGACCGCGTCACCCCACCACTCCGCCTCGCGGATCGCCCGCATGGCAAGCTTGCGCTGCTCCGAGTCGAGCCGGTCGATGAACAGCACCCCGTCCAGGTGATCCGTCTCGTGCTGCACGCACCTGGCCAGCCGCTGCGTGCCTTCCAGGGTCACCGGCTCGCCGTGCATGTCGAAGCCCTTCGCGACGACCGCGTAAGCCCGCTTAACCGGGTAAGCAAGGCCGGGGAACGACAGGCAGCCCTCCTCATCGGACTCCTGCTCCTGCGACAGTTCGAGCGACGGGTTGACAAGGTGCCCAAGCTGGTCATCCACGTAATAGGTGAAGACCCGCAGCCCGACGCCGATCTGCGGTGCGGCGAGACCGACCCCCGGCGCATCGAGCATCGTATCGGCGAGGTCCTTGACGAGCCTGCGCAGCTCGGCGTCGAAGTCGCGGACCGGTTCCGCTGGGGTGCGCAGCACCGGATCGCCGAAAAGGCGGATCGGCTTGACGCTCACGAGGGATCCTCTCGAACACGTGACGGGCAGCGCTGATCGGTCCAGTGTATTGCCCGGGACTACGTGCCGCCGCTACAGGCAGGGCCGCACCGGCAGGTCGTAGCCCTCGGCGAGATCCGCCTTGACTTCCCGCACCGACACGGTGCGCTCCATCCGCGGGGAGTACAGCAGCGAGCTGATGATGGCTGCCGACACGCCCGCCTGCCGGAACGCCGCTGCCACGTGGTCCGCCGATCCCGCCCCTCCGGACGCGATCACCGGCAGGTTCACCGCATCGGCGATCGCCTGCGTGATGCGCAGGTCGTACCCCTGGTGCGTCCCGTCCTGATCGATGGAATTGACCACGATCTCACCGGCCCCGAGTTCCTCGCCCCGCCGCGCCCAGGCCACCGCGTCCAGGCCGGTGGCCACCCGCGCGCCGTCGATCATCACCTCGTAGCCGCTCGGCACATCCGGTGTCGCTGCGACACGCTTGACCTGCATGGACTGCACCATGCACTGCCGGCCGAACTCTTTGGCCCCCTGCGCGATGATCTCCGGGTCACGCACCGCCATGGAATCCAGCGAGATCTTTTCCGCTCCCGCGTCCAGCACCGCGTGCATGTCCTCCACCGAGCGGATGCCTCCCCCCACCGTCAGCGGCACGAAAACCTGCCGGGCAACCGCCTCGATCGTCCGCAGGTCAGCCCGCCTGCGCTGCGCGCTGGCCAGGATGTCATAGAAAATGACCTCATCAACCCCATCGGCGTACACCGACGCGGCGATCTCGGCCGCATCCCCGACATCGATGTTGTCCTGGAACCGGCGGGCCTTCGTCACCCGGCCCTCCACGACGTCGAAGCAGGCGATCAGCCGCGCGGTCAGCACAGCTCCTCCCGGGGAAGCGTCGCGAAGCGCTCGAGCAGATCCAGCCCGAGCGCTCCGGACTTCTCCGTGTGAAACTGCGTGGCCATGATGTTTCCCCTGGCCACAACCGAGACGAACTCCACTCCGTACCCGGTCGTCGCAGCGGCGTCCGCCGCGTCGCCCAGCTCCGCGTAGTAGGAATTGACGAAGTAGAAATAGCCGTCGTCCGGAAGAGCGGTCACGAAGGGATGCGCGGAACAGCCGCGTACCTGGTTCCAGCCCGTATGCGGCACGCGCACCTGCTCAGGGTCGAACGGCCGCACCGTGCCCGGCAGCCAGCCCAGGCACCTGGCGTCCTGTTCCGCGCTGGACTCGAACAGCACCTGCAGGCCCACGCAGATACCCAGGAACGGCATGCCGCCCTCGGCTACCCGGGAGTGCAGCGCCCGGGGCCACCCCGCGCCGTTCAGGTAGTCCATCGTCGTTCCCGCCGAGCCCACTCCCGGCAGGATGATCCGGTCAATCCCCGCGAGATCATCCGGCGTCTTCAGCAGCCGATTCGGCACACCGCGGAAATTGAGTGCGTACACCACGCTCTGCGAGTTCCCGGCCTGGTAGTCGATCACGCCGACAACGGGCCGGCCGCGGGAGCTCATGAACACCTCAATCTCTGGTCAGCCTCTCAGCTGGGCACTAAACGGAGCGCGATCGGGCCTTGAACGCGGCCTTGCGCGCTGCCTTGGACACCGCGGCGTCGGAATGATGGTCGCTCAGCGTGGTGAGCAGCGCGACCACCCCTGGGTGGCCGACCTGCCACAACCCGGCCACAAGCTCCGCCTGCGCACGCGACGGCAGGTCGGGCAGCAGTTCGGCCACGACATCCGCCGGGTCGGCCTCCTCGAGCAGTCCGGCCCCCAGGTCGACGAGAAGCCACGCGCGGTCATCGCGATCCAGCTCGGCCTGCTCGCCGTGCTCGCGCAGCCATACCGCGGCGTGCGGGCGGAGCACCGGGTCAGCCAGCGCGGTCCGCACAGCGGGAATGGCGTCGCCGCCGATCCGGTCAAGCACGGCGAACGCCGCGCCGCGCGGCCCTGGTGATCCCCCGCTTGCGGCTTCTGTCAGCTCCGCGGCGGCCTGCAGGGGGCTGCGCGCGGCCAGCCAGGTCGCGATTTCCGCCTCGCCGTCCTCTGCGTCGCAGGCGGTCAGCGCGGCGAGCAGCGCGGCGGCGCCGCCGGACGAGGAGCCGCCGAGCACGGGAACGCGCCACCCTCGCGCCCGGAGCCTGCCGTGCATGCCCCACACGCCGAGCGGGGAAAGGGCCACCGTCAGGCCGCCGACGTCCTCATCGGTGCCCAGCTCCACCACGGCGAGGTCGGCGAGCGTCTCAAGCGCCGCGGACAGAGCGGCCGCGTCGCCGCCGTCACTTCCCGCGCCATCCCGGCCACCGCCACGGGTGGCGCCCGCGGCCGCCGCGTACGCATCGAACAGCGCGTCCATCCTGACCGGTGCGGCGGCCGTGTAGAGCACGGTCGCCAGGCCGTCAAGCTCCGCGGAGCGCAGCACCACGCCAAGTGCGTCATTCCAGGCCGCGAGGATCTTGTCCGCGTCGCCTGAGCTGAGCACGTCTCGCTCGTCGCCAGGTCCCGCCTGGCGGGCGGCCACCGCGAGCATGGCCGTGCCCGCCGCGACGTCCCAGGCCGCGTCGAGCTCGGCGGCCGAGATGTCAAGCGCGGCGGCCGCGGCGGCCGCGTCCGCACCGGAAAGCCTGTCGTCGTCCGCGAGCGGGCGCCGCTGTCCCGCCCAGCGGGCGAGATCACGTGCCGCGCGGAGCAGCGGTGCCACCCTGGCCGCGGCCGCGAGCTCGTCGCGAGGGGCGAGCCGCGCGGGCGGCATGCGAGGCGGCTGGCTGCCTTCCCCGGGCACAGCGCTCTGCCTGGGCACAGCGCTCTGCCTGGGCACAGCGCTCTGCCTGGGCACAGCGCTCTGCCTGGGCACGCTATTCAGGGAGACACCCCCGGACGCCGGCGGGCTATCCCGGGAGTCATCCGCGGACCTGGCTGGCTCCCCGGACCGCGACCGTCCGCGCTGTGCATGCCGCGATCGGCGGGTCTTGGCGGGGTCCCTGCGCGAGGTGGCCACGCAAGCACCCTATGGCCTCCGCAGGGCAAGAGCGCGCCCCTAAATCGGCCGCCGCTCCTGCGGGAGCTGGATCCGTCCATGTAGGAGGGGTTTGCCCCGCATTATGCCGAACGGGATGCGATGGCTGTCACCGCGCGCTTGCCGCGTTAGGCATAGTTGGGAGAGGTAGCCGGGAGGAGCGCCATCTGCTCCCGGCGAGCGCCTTGGCTGGCGAGATCAGTGGTACCGAGGAGTAGCGTTTGTGTCATAAGAAGGGACCTTGATGACCAAGCAGGCTCAGCCCCCGCCACCCGGTGACAGGCCCGCGCAGCCCGCGCCGCCGCCGCCGCCCGGCTGGCGGCACTGGCTATGGCCGGGCGCGATCGCGGTGGCCGTCGTGCTATGGGTGCTGCTGCCGACGATGCATACCGCGACCCCGGTGAACCTCACCTATTCCAAGTTCCTGAGTGACGTCAGCGCTCACCAGGTGAAGACCGTCACCATCCAGTCAAGCGGCCAGGCGTCCGGCACGTTCACCAGCGGGCACGACTACACCACGGTCATCCCGATCCAGCTGGCCGGCTCCAGCCTGCTTGACCGCCTCCAGGCGGCCGGGGTGCAGATCGACGCCTCGTCGCCGTCGACGTCGTTCGGCTCGGAAGTGCTGTCATGGCTCCTGCTGCTGGCGCCATTCGTGATCTTCGGCTGGCTGTGGCTGCGGCTCTCGCGCCGGGCCGCCGGCCAGCTCCAGGGGGTACTCGGGGTGGGCAGGTCCCGGGCGAAGGTGTTCGACGCCGAGCGGCCTGAGACCACCTTCGCCGACGTCGCTGGCTACGAGGGCGCCAAGTCCGAGATCGCCGAGGTCGTCGACTTCCTCCGCCAGCCCGAGCGCTACCGGCGCGCCGGGGCCGCCACCCCCCGTGGGGTGCTCATGGTGGGGCCGCCCGGCACCGGCAAGACGCTGCTCGCCCGCGCGGTGGCAGGGGAGGCCGCGGTGCCGTTCTTCTCCGTCGCCGGATCGAGCTTCGTCGAGATGTTCGTCGGCGTCGGCGCCGCGCGGGTCCGTGACCTGTTCGCCGAGGCCCGCAAGCGCGCCCCCGCGATCGTCTTCATCGACGAGGTCGACGCGATCGGCCAGCGGCGGGCGGGCGCGGGGGCGGCGGTCGCCAACGACGAGCGGGAGCAGACACTCAACCAGCTGCTGTCGGAGATGGACGGCTTCGAGCCCACCCAGGGCATCGTGGTGCTCGCGGCGACCAACCGGCCGGAGGCGCTCGACCCGGCACTCCTGCGGCCAGGGCGCTTCGACCGCCAGGTGACGATCCCGCTGCCCAATCTCGCCGAGCGCGCCGCGATCCTGGCCGTGCACTGCCGCGGCAAGAGCCTCGGGCCCGACGTGGACCTCAGCGTCGTGGCAAGGGGAACCCCTGGCTTCTCCGGAGCCGATCTTGCCAACCTGGCCAACGAGGCGGCGATCGTGGCCGTCCGGGCGGGCCGGGACGTGATCGCGATGGCGGACTTCGATGAAGCCAGGGACCGGATCCTGCTTGGCCGGCGCGAGGACTCGAACGTGCTGCTGCCCGAGGAGAAGCACGCGGTGGCCGTGCACGAGGCCGGGCACGCGCTCGTCGCCGCCTTCTCGGCACACGCCGATCCGGTTGCCAAGGTCACGATCCTCCCGGCCGGCCAGGCCCTGGGGGTGACGCAGCAGCTCCCTCTCGTCGAACGTCATCTCTACGGCGAGGACTACCTCCATGACTCGCTCGCCGTGCGCCTCGGCGGGCGCGCCGCGGAGCTGGTTGTGCTTGGCCAGGGCTCGACAGGCGCGGCGAACGACCTTGCCCAGGCGACCGACCTCGCCACGAAGATGGTGCGCGAGTTCGGCCTGTCGCCCGCACTCGGGCCGGTTGGCTACCCGCAGGGCGGCTCTGTGTTCCTCGGCGGCGGGGGCAGCGGGCTCTCGAGCCGCCCGTACGCCGAGGCCACTCAGGCGGCGATAGACGCCGAGGTCTCCCGGCTGCTGCGCGAGGCAGAGGATCGTGCCACCGAGCTGCTCAGCGGTCACCGCAGGGAACTGGGCGAGCTCGTTGACCTGCTGCTCGACGAGGAGACCGTGGACGGCTCGTCCGTCTATCGCATCGCCGGCAGGCAGACACCCGAGCACGGTGGGGCCACCGTGGCGCCCCGGCGCGCAGCCGCCACGTCCGTGGCCCCCGCGCCTGTCGCGCCCCCCGCGCCTGTCGCGCGGGCGGCGGAGTACACCGGTCCGGGCGGCGAGACCGGCGAGATCCGCGTCGACCGCCCGGCCCCGTAGCGAGGCCGGGCCCGCGGGTCACCCTCCCGGGCCGAGGCCGAGGCCGGGCCGGGACCGGCGGCTCTTAGGTCAACCACCCCCTCCTCCGGACCAGCGACGCGCCACGCGCGCTCCTGGCCCCGCGCCGGCGGGCGGCGCGTCTGCCGCGGCTCAGATCACGTCAGGCGGATCGAGCTGGACCCGGACGGCGCCTGGCTCCTTGTGCGCGCTGCGCACCGCCTGGGCGACCTGGAGCGCGCGCGCCAGCGCGGCCCCCCCGGGTCTCGGCACCCGGATCAGCGCCCGCGCGGCGTCACCCGCGCGCGCGCCGCCGCCCGCCCCGCCGCCTGCCGCCCCGCCGCCTGCCACCGGGGCGTCCCCGTGGCCTCCGGGGCTCCCGCCGCCGTCCGTCGCGACCGGCCCGAGCACCTCAGCCAGTTCTGGCAGTTCGGCCGCGGCGAGCAGGTCCCGCACCGCGGCGTCCGGTCCCGTGATGGCTGCCATCCGTACCGCTGGCGGGAACCCGAGCTGTGCCCGTTCGGAATATTCGCGTTCTGAATGGGTCACCGCATCCCAGCGGATCAGCGCCTGTACCGCGGCCAGCCCGGCGTCGGCGAGGACGATCACCGTGCCGCCGTCGGCGGCACCCCTGACCAGTGCCGCGGCGTTCATCCACCGGCGCAGGGCCTCCTCGGCCGCGCGCAGGCTCGGCCGGCCGAGCAGCGCCCAGCCGTCGAGCAGCAGCGCCGCCGCGTAGCCGCCGGCTGCGACCGGCTCCGAGCCCGGGGTGGTGACGACGAGCGCAGGGTCGGGCGGCACGGTCGCGATCACCCCGCCGCGCCCCGAGGTGCGCACGGGAATCGCGGGGAAGGCCCGCCCGAGCTCCTCCGCGGTGCGCGCCGCCCCCGTCACGAGGGCGCGGATCCCGGTGAACGCGCAGCGCGGGCACCGCCAGCCGCCCGCGATGGCTCCGCACCATCCGCAGCGCGCGCTCGCGTGCGCGCCGCTGAGGGTGAGCGGACCGCCGCACGCGGCGCAGCGGGCGGGCGCACGGCACCGGCCGCAGCCGATGGCGGCCAGGTACCCGCGGCGCGGCACCTGCACGAGCACTGGCCCCCGGCCGAGCGCGTCACGGGCGGCGCGCAGGGCGAGCGCGGGAAGCCGCGCCGTCGTCGCCGCCTCGTCCCTGGCAAGCTCCGCCTCGTCACCCGCCGCCCGGATCAGCGGCGCGGCCCGCCGGACCGCCGACCTGCCGCCGGCGAGCGGGCGCGCCCATCCCGTCGCGACGAGCTGGGTCATCTCGGCGGTCCTGGCGAACCCGCCGATCAGGGCCGCCGCGTGGCAGTGATGCGCGCGGAGCGCGAGCACTTCCCTGGCGTGCGGGTACGGGGCCCTCGGCTCGGCGTGCAGGTCATCGCCATCGTCCCAGACAACAACAAGCCCAAGATCCCGAACGGGAGCGAACATGGCGGCCCTGGTGCCCGCCGCGACCCGGACCGTGCCGCGGAGCACGGCGAGCCAGCGGCGGTAGCGTTCGGCAGGACCGAGATCGGCTGCCAGGCAGACGTGCTTGCCGGCGCCGAGGACGCTGGCAAGCGCGGCGTCAACCCTGGCCAGGTCCCTGGCGTCGGGGACGACGATCAGGGCACCGCGCCCGGCCGACGCGGCCGTCGCGACCGCGCGGGCGATCTCATCCGGCCAGTCCGCGCCTGGCAGCGCTGACCAGGCGGCGCGCGGGGCACGCCCGGCGGCGAGCCCGGCGAGGAACGCCTCACCCGCCGGATAGCGCGCCCACGAGCCCGCCGGGGGCCAGCCCGGGGACGGGACGCCCAGGGCCGGAAGGGGCGGGTCCGGAGGAGCGGGGGCTTGCGGGGGGTGTTGGGGGGGCGCCCCCCCAGGCCGGTACTGCGGGGGGCCTTGGGGGGGCGCCCCCCA
>Ga0137391_10004207_pt1 | contig 11006 bp, 9 predicted proteins | sample 15con2h24BmetaG_FD_101399 | JGI IMG/M metagenome (GOLD analysis project Ga0137391, IMG submission 101399) | Vadose zone soil microbial communities from Angelo Coast Range Reserve, California, USA - 15con2h2.4B metaG | ecosystem: Environmental > Terrestrial > Soil > Vadose zone > Saprolite...
ACGGGCCAAGGGGATATCGGGAAGGAAGCTGGAAATTCTATCCAGAGGGAAGACCTTCCAGTTCGATATCAAACGTGCAATCCCGCATTCCGATGCATTTCTTGAGTTAGAAATGCGAACGCAATGAAGTAGGCCACAAATCCGCAGGGGCCGCAAGACCTGTGGGGGTTCAAATCCCCCTCTCGGCACGAACAGTTCCTTGCAAACCGGTCTCAGAACATGAGGTTTTATGGAGCAAATTGAAAGTCACCCTCTTCGAAGCCATCTTGCTGATTTTGAGACGACCACCTCCCACTTCCTGCAAGGACCGGAGGCGCTTGCAATTCTAAATTTTGCAGCCCTTTTCCACGAAGAAGTATTTCTAACTGATACCGCTCTCGGAGACCACCAACTCGTCATCGACAGTTTTTTTAGAGAAAAGTTGCGAGCAGGACTGTTCTCTCAAATCAGCGGTCTCGCTCAAGCCGGAATACTTCGGTTTTTATATCGCGATAAGGTTGTCGTGGCTGACAAACTCCTATACACAAACCCAACGATACGAGAGATTTATGAAGGCTGGCTAAGGCGGGACAAACTTCTCTGGGCTGGCGAGAAAGGATTTACCAGCACGGTTACCCAGCCATATGATCGGCTCGCATATTACCGCGAGATCGAAAGTCTATCACAATCACGTCCTGACATTATTCACCGATATAACCACGATATCCCTAAGGAGTCTTTTCGAATTCGAGTTCGTGAACAGCTTGAAGGAGCTACAATGTTGTCCGCGAGTTTATCTCGGCTGCCTTCAAGACTTCGCCAGAGATACATCAAAGCGACCAAGGAACCATGGTTTACCAATGCTGGATTATGGCGAGTATTGAAAAAAGCTCGTGAAGGCAGCGAAGCGATCATTCTGCACGCGCATATCAATCAAAGCTGCTTTGCGGATATTACAGGAGCAGGACAATCGGAGCATGATCGAACCGCCGGTTCGCTTGCAACATTCAATCTGGAACTTCAACATCGACGCCCATTCGCACCGGAGCTAGACGCTGTACTTAACCCGCCAAAGAACCTTGAAGGGCTTCTGGAGCGCGCGCGTGTGCAGCTTACACCGGGAATTGAAATGTTCAGCCAATTGACAGTCACGCAAATCATCGAGCTCAGACGGCAAGCGTCTGGTATTTTCGGCCTCGCTCGTAGAGTCGTACGAACCCCTGAAGATTTCGTGAATCTGCGCGACGAGTATGTTAAAGCCATCCAACGGCACTGGGACTATATCATTGATATTTTTGAGTCTGAGCATCCGCAAAAAATGATTCAGCCGAGCCGCGCGGGGCTATTCTTGGAAGAACAACTTCCCTCGCTAAGTTGGTTAGGCCAGAAGTTTGGCAAAAGCATCTTCACGATGCTGCTGCGATTCAAGGTGGGCGTAGCCGCACCGCTGCTGAGTGACGCCGCCCAGTATCTCGGTTTTCTCTTTCTTCAGGAGCGAACGCCAGTCAATGAACAGTTGCGGGGCCAGAAGCCACTATTTGAGCACTACCCTCAATGGAGTCCGCGGGGCATACTCGCCCTCGATAGCACACGCATCCCGAAGAGTCGGTAGAGGCCGAAGGCAGCAAAATGCCGAGCGCTAATCTCTGGATCTTCACCATAGGGCTGCGATCAAATTTACAGGATCTGCTTTGTGATATCGATTCGATTTAATCGTAAGGTTCTGTCAGGTCATCAATTCACGGGAGAATTATGTCGAAAAAAGGTCAGTGCAAATTATGTCTGGAGAAGAAGGACTTACAGGATAGTCATATGATTCCCAGAGCTCTTTATAAGCTGGCTCGTCAGCCCGGCTTCGATCCTGTTGTCATGACACCAGCCCTTGCGATGCACACCTCTCGACAAATTCGCGATTTCGTGTTTTGTCGGGAGTGTGAGCAGCGATTTAGTCGGAACGGTGAAGATTATGTAATGAAACTTGTATTAAGAAATAACTCCTTCCCCCTGTTGGACAGACTAGTTTTTGTTCGGGTGCCCAAGACGGTCAAAAATGGAGTGGCCACGTATGCGACGACAAAAACCGAGATTGACACACGTACAATGGCATACTTCGCGTTGAGCGTCTTTTGGAGAGCAGCAGTCCATCGGTGGACTACTCTTGGATCCCAAGGCACGTCGTTTGAGTTACCTTCCGAGGAAATGGAACCTGTGCGAAAATTTCTTCTTGGCGAACTAGGTTTCCCCGCAAGGGCGCACATCGTAATGACCGTCTGCCTGGATGAGATATCTCAAGGGCACGTGCTTTCTCCGTATGGGCTTGAAAATGAGGCAAAATCTATCAGCCATATGCTACTCGTACGGGGAATTTTTTTTAGGCTCATGTTCGATCCATCATTCCGAGACGTTTGTTCAGTTTGCTCATCAGGCGGGCTTCTTTTTGTTGAGAATTGCGCACAGGAAACATTGGGCACTCTAAGACAAATCAGCAAGGACGCGAAGGTCGCTCAAAATCTTCAAAGAAAGCCGTAAAATATTGACGCTGTTCCCAGCGACAACGCAAGCAAAAAATTGATAAAAATCGGCTGTGGAAGAGTATGATTCTCGGATTATGAAAACAGCCCGCTTTCTTTATGGAACAGAGGTATCTAAGTGCTGCAAGGCTAAGACTCTCTTGGTTCGAAGCCGAGAGGGCGGATTCATTTCTCAAAATTGTCTTAAGTGCGGGATCTCTGCTTATGTCGCCCAAGACAAATTGCCGAATGTACATTGTGATTTCTGCAATGCACCCTTAACAGTGAAGAAACTCGACGGGTCGAATTACTATTATAAATGTGATGGATGCAGCCGCGCCTGGAAGCTGGCTGATAACTTGCCCAACTGGTCTGAACTGTTTTCATATTCAGGCCTCGCTGCGTACGGAGACGGTGAAGCGTTTACTTAAAGTGAGGAATTTACAAATCATGATTTCGATATCTCATCGCTTCCCACCAACGGACGAAAAACTGGAACCAATCCAGGTCAAAAGCTGCAACAACTTAAGCATTTTACGGTTAGGGTAAAAAATGGCGCGCAAACGACCCTCGGTCTTCATCGGTTCTTCAACAGAAGGCTTGAAAATTGGTAGAGCCCTTCAAGTTCTGCTCGATCAAGCATGTGAAGTAACAATTTGGAGTCAAGGCATTTTCGGCGTGGGCCAAGGAACGCTCGAATCCCTTGTTGCCGCTCTGGATCGGTTTGATTTTGCGATTCTTGCCCTCACCCCTGACGACCTTATCTCCAGTCGTGAACATACCAGCCCAGGCCCGAGAGATAACGTTCTGTTTGAGCTAGGTCTGTTTATGGGTTCCTTGGGCCGCGAGCGAACGTTCCTCGTGTACGACAGGACGGCTCAGCTTAAATTGCCATCCGACTTGGCGGGTGTTTCCGCAGCAACCTTTGAGCCTCATGCGTCCGGGAATCTCCAGAGTTCTTTGGGTGCTGCCGCGACATTGATCGAAGAACGAATTGATCGCTTGGGGTTGCGAGATATAGAGCGGCTCCACATATTATCGGAAGCCGCACAAGGATTCGATGAAATGACATTGCAAATGCAGATGCTCGTGCGACTCATGGCCAGATCGCGAAAAGTGGAGCTGGATATTATTTCTGCTCAGTTCGGGGCTCTCATTGAGCCAGGCAAGTTGGAGCAAATGCGGCGGGATCTGAAGGACTTAGAAAGCAGCCTAAACCTTTCTCGCAAATAAAAGCTTCACCGCAGAGTCAGGAGCCACGGAGGAATTCCGGGAAAAACAAATGCCCCCTCTGATTTCGCGGACTGGCACTACCCTGGCACATCCATGATTCGAGTGATTGCCGTCCTGTGCCACGTCACACAATGTGGAAATCTCCAGCAATTCATTCTGATTTCGATGCTGAACGGCTCGTCTGCGGTGACCTGCTGAGAGATTTTGCGCTCTAACCCTACTTTCGCTGATCAACTCTGGGGAGCGTCCCGGCTGTCCCCGAATTACCTAAAAGCCCTAACGATTAGCGAGATCAGTATTATGGCGATATGATCGTCGGTAAAAGCGTACATGTTAAATGAATAGTGTTTGTGGTTTCTGTTCGGCTGGCTTCATGGTCAGCAGGTGCGGGTCGGTTGCCTGAATTGGGGCTGGCCGGAAACACATTATTAATCGCATACCTGCTACTAAAGCCCGTTGACCGCCCAGAGGCCGTTTGCTGCCTGGGTAACCAACGCTTCAGTCGTTCCATCTCCGAGATGAACTGCTTTCAGCTCATTTAATGCCGCCAATGTTGTCTCTTCAGACCACACATCCCTGCCAAAAATGTGAAGCCCGGTAGCGGTCTCGGCTAGCTTTTCTACCGTCGTAGGCCCTAGAGCTTTGAGGGCGACAATTAGCTCGTACTGTTTATCGTCGAGAACCGCTCCCTTTCTCCTCAACCGATCTACCAGAGTCAATGCTGCAAAAATCAAAGTCACTGCTAACACCGCAGGCGATGCGGTAACAACGGTTGCAAATGTCGTAGCTGCAACGGCTGTTCCTGCTATAATCTCGATGAACCTGAAATCATCTTTCCTTATTGCCCAGCGCTTTCCGCCGAAAACCCCCTTCTGGAAAGCGACCTGCTTATGTTTGTATCTCTCATCCAATGGCGCACGGCTGGCAATTTCCACCTTAACGAGTTCCTTGAGGTCGTCTGGAATTGTCCATGATGTATCGACCATCCGCTTCATTTCTTCCATGGTGTATTTCGGTGGGCCCTCGAAGGAGTCGCGGAGTGACGAACCAAAAGGATCATTATCAGTCCCGAAGCTACCTTTCATCCGTGCCATACACGCTCCTCGTGCTCACACCATCGCCACTTACGATATAGCACGATCAGGTGAATCAAACAAGCGATTCGCGAGGATAAACCGAGGGTAGACGGGATAAACCGGGGACAGCCGGGACGTTTTCTGTCAATTTATCTTCCTTGACCTGCCGCGAAACGACGCTGCCCTAATCTATTTTCGCTGATCGACTATGGGGAACGGCCCGTCTGTCCTCCGATTACCGAAGCGATGCGTGATGCTTCCACAGTTGGAGACGTTTCTCTACTTCTTCCTTTTGTTCCTGGGTCAGCTTTGTGAGGGATTCATCTCGCGAGGATGCGAATGGGACTTTATCAGGGGAGCGGCCGGCAGCAAGGCTGAACCAGAAGCACGCCTCTTCATCGTCTTGGCGGACACCGCACCCCTCTTCATAAAACCGTCCGACCGCCAACTGTGCCCAGATATCGCCTTGATCAGCAGCCATGCGATACCACTTCAGCGCTTCCACGTAATCCCGTGGCACGCCCTGTCCCTCCGCATAAAGTTCGCCAAGGTGACCATATTGCCCCTGCGCAATCAGATCCTCCAACTCGCCTACTGAAAGGTCAGGGCCGGGCAGGCGCACCTCGCTGAATCTCATCCTGCCCAGATTTCCCTGGGATTCCAGGAGCCCGGCCTTCACCAGCTTCGCGATGCGCTGGGCGTAATAGATGTCAGGAATTCCCGAGGGTCCGTCAGAAAAGGATTGCATCACCCCGCCGACAATGCGCGCAACCTTCTGAAACCGATGCGTGGATTTGGCGAGCAGGGCATCATCAATCCGAGTGATGAGTTCCGCCGGAAGACCAGCTATGAGCAACGCTTCGTCTTCAGTAAGACCTCCGTCCTGATCGTCGTCTGGTGTCATCCGGAGATATTAACGCACCTGAGAGCTTACGTCTTGCGGTCAGATCAATACTATTGCATTGGCAAGGTCAAAACCAGAAATCCTGAAACACGGAGGCAAAGGAGGAAACCGGAGGTTTTAGGTCGGACGCGGATGGTCCCTGGGAACATGCAGGGTTGGGGGCCGACGCTACCGCCGACGCTTTGTGGCGACGCGCCTGGCGGCCACCTTGCTCGCCGATGGGGCGACTTGCTTCGCTATCTGCGCCTGCCCCGCTTTGGTCATTAAGCGCGATTGTTCGTACATCTCGATCCACTTCTCGCTCGAAATCGCCGAGATCAGCCGGCCAATCGCTTCGAGCGGCAAATCGTCCGGCGACTCGAAATGAACGCAACACTTCCCCATGTCGAGCTTCTTCTCCGCCGCCTTGAACGCCGCCTTCAGCTGCTCAAGCTGACTCGCACTCCAAAACGCGCCCATCAGGTAGAGCGAGCAGTAGTTCTTCTGCGACGAGAGCGCGACGTAGCAGATCGGCTGCTTGTTGTAAGTGTCCGGATATCGAGACAGGGGAATCGTCCAGCCGATCGTGCCCCAGACGAGGCACTCATCGTAGCCGCGCGGAATGTGCTTGTTCACGAACGCGCGCACCGTCGCGATCGTCTTCGCACGATCGGCGGAGAGTGAGGCGATGTATTGCGCAGGTGTCCTGACGTTCGATGGTGGTTTCATGGATTCGTCGTCTTCCCGAACGAAGTGTATCACCAAACGTTTGCAAACCAGCCGGTGTCCGCTCTTAGCAAGGTCAAAACCAGAAATCCTGAAACACGGAGGCAAGGGAGGGAAAAACGGCGGTTTTCCGGTGGGACCAAATCCGACCTAAAATCTTCATCATGTCGCCCTCCCGAACGGAAAAAATCTTCACCCGCATCTACGCAAAAAACTCCTGGGGAGATCGCGAATCAAAATCAGGCGCCGGCTCCGGGATTGCCCGTACGGAATCGCTTCGTCCGGCCCTGACGCGGCTGGCGCTCGATCTCGAAATCCGTTCGCTGCTCGATCTGCCTTGCGGCGATTTCAACTGGATGCGGCATACCGATCTGCCCGGCATCGACTACACGGGTATCGATATCGTTCAGCCGCTGATCGAGCGCAATCAGGCCATGTATACACAGCCCGGCCGGCGCTTTCTCCGGCTTGACATGCTCTGCGATACTTTGCCCCGGACCGATCTGATTCTCTGCCGCGACGGATTCGTCCATCTGTCATTCGGCGACATCACCCGCGCGCTGCGCGCCATGCATGACAGCGGCCCGGAATATCTGCTGGTGACGACGTTCACCGCACATCCGCGCAACCGCGAAATCTCAACCGGCGGATGGCGTCCGCTGAACCTGGACATCGGGCCGTTTTACTTCCCTCCCCCATTGTGTACGCTGGCCGACTGCCCACCGAATGGCAGCTTTCCCGACAAGGCGCTGGCCCTGTACCGCTTTTCCGTATTGTCGGCGCGGCTGCCGGAGCTGGAACGGATTTTCAGATCAGGGAAGTTGTTACCTGAAGCACTACAGCGAATGCTCGCCCGCCTGCGACGATAGAGACTATGCGGCGGATAAACCGGTGACAGACGGGCCTGGCATGACCGTCAGTGGACCCCGGTTTCCGCATAAGCTGCATGCGCGAACCGAATGTTCATATTGCGAAGCATGTCTTTACCGCGAATCGTCAGGTCGGTGATGAAGAGATATTGTTCCCGGCTCTCATTCACATAGGCCTTCACCCTATAGTGAGTGCCCCAGGGCTTTTCCTGCGCTATCACGGTAACCGCTGAGTCGGGCACATGGTAAGAGCTTGATTCCGTAACTTCCTTCAGTTTTTCCCGCACTAAAGAAGCATCATGGTCGGGATGAAGATAGAAGTTCGTCACGCAAAGCAGGCTGCGGCTGCCGCCGCTGGCGTTGAAAATGCTCGCTGACCAAAGCCGGGAATGGGGAATGATCACCTCGGTGTCATCCGCGGTGACGAGATGGAGCGCGCGTCCGGCGATCGATTTCACTTCGCCGTAGGCGCCATCCACGGTAATCCAGTCGCCTGGCTGATAGGTGTTCTCCAGCACTGTAATCACCCCGGCCACAAAACTGCTGCCGTAATCTTTGAGAGTGTAGGCCAGCGCCAGGCCAAGGCCGGCGCTCAGGGCAAGAATGTTGTGGATTGACGGCTCTATCAAAACAGGCACAATGATCAGAAGGGCGGCGGACCGAACCAGCAAACGGACAATCGGGACCATACGAAGAATGGTGAGTCGCCGGCGCGGCTGCGCCTTCTCAGCGAGGTGACGGAGCTGCCACTGCATCGCAAGTATCAGCAACCGGGCCAGCAACAGGATTGCCGCAATGATGAGCACATCTCGCCATACCAATTTTTCAAGCTGTTCCCAGGCCGTGAATCTATGGTCCATTTCACACCTCTGGAATCTGATCGGCCGGCAATATCATTACTTTAATTTGGATAAACCGGACGACAAGCCAAGGACAGATAAACCGGGGGACAGACGAGCTGTTTTCTGCCAATTTATCTTCCTGGTGGGCCGAGAGCCGGGGCTGCGCTATCCTACCGGTGACGTAGGTTAAAGCGGATTGAGGCCCGTTTTTAGATACCTTAGAGTTACGCGAAGGTTCCGCCTCCGCAGGCGTTATCAAAAGGAGATCGTGCATGAGAAGTGCAATTCTCTGTATCGCTGTATTGGCAGCAACGTGCCTGACGACGTTACACGCGCAGGACGTCGCGGGCGACTGGCAGGGAACGCTCATCCGAGGGGACAAACATCTCCGGGCCGTTCTGCATCTTGAGAAGGCGGCGGACGGACCCTGGTCGGCCAGGTTCTACAGCATCGATCAGGGACCTGACACCGCCATCCCCGTGAATGCGGTGACGCTACAGGGGGCGACTCTCAAATTGACCCTTGACTGGGTAGGAGGCTCCTACGAAGGAAAGGTCAATGCCGACGGGGTCTCTATTACAGGAACCTGGACGCATGGCAATTCACTGCCGCTGAATTTCCGCCGCGCAACCAGGGAGACCGCCTGGCAGCGCGATGCGTCTCCGCACACGGTACAGTTCGTCACGGTCGATACCGGCGTGAGGCTTGAGGTCCTGGACTGGGGTGGTTCTGGCCGGCCTGTGATTCTGCTCGCGGGCCTGGGTAACACCGCCCACGTGTTCGATGATTTTGCGCCCAAACTTGTTCCGGACCATCATGTGTACGGGATCACGCGTCGCGGCTTCGGAGAGTCCGGCGTGCCCGCTTCAGGGTATACAGCCGACCGGCTCGGGGACGATGTGCTGGCGGTGATCGATGCGCTCAGGCTCGATCGTCCGGTGCTGGCCGGGCACTCCATTGCCGGAGAGGAGTTGAGTTCGGTGGGCAGCCGGCATCCCGAAAAAATTGCGGGGCTGATCTATCTCGACGCGGCGTATGGGTATGCTTACTACGGTCAGGCGCCCGGCGATTTCCAAATCGACAAAACTGAGCTGCAAAGGGGCCTCGAACGATTTCAGCGCGGAAATATCCGCAGCCAGATACAGGCGCTGGAGCAGATACAACAGAGCCTTTCTCAGTTTGAAAAAGACATTCAGAAAGCTCTCCGGAATCTCAGGGCCCAGCCTGCGCAGCCGGAGTCGGCGCTGCCGCCGCCGGAAGCACCGCCCCAGGTGCGGGCCATTCTTGACGGCGAGCAAAAGTACGCCAATATCCGGGTTCCCATCCTTGCCATTTACGCTCTTCCTCACGCTGAGCCAGGCCTCGACAATGATCCCACCGCGCGCGCAGCGGCAGATGCCGCAGACCTGGAAACCACAGGGACCCAGGCCAGGGCATTCGAAGCCGGTGAACCCTCGGCGCGCGTGGTCCGTCTGGCGCATGCGAGCCATTTCGTCTTTCAATCCAATGAGGCGGATGTGCTGCGCGAAGTCAATGCTTTCATCAATGGCCTGCGATAACCCGCGCGGCGGGGAACGGAAGAAATACAAAAACAAAATCAAAATCAAAACCTGAAAATGCAGAGGAAGCGGAGGAAGCAGAGGTTTTTGGGGTTGTAACGTCCATCGCACATTCCCTTGTGCCTGGAGATCACCGCCGGCTTAACGACATGCCCCCAAAAAATCCTCCGTTTCCTCCGCTTCTTCTGCATTTCAGGTTTTGACTTTGACTTTGCCTTCGCCCGCACCCACAAAGAGTATGATGCTCATGACACGAAACGGAGTAACCTGTACATGCCTCTGCTCATCGATGGGCCGCGTCCGCCGCGGCGTCACAGATTTTTGATTGTTCTCGCCATTATCATCGCCATCCTCTTCAGCCTTCGGACGGTCTTCTCGTACTACATCGACGCGCTCTGGTTCGGGTCGCTGGGTTACGGCGATGTGTTCCGGGGGAAGCTGGGCGTCCAGTGGACGGCCTTCGTGGTCTTTGCCGCGGCTACCTTCCTCATTCTTTATGGATCGTTTTTCATCCTGAAGCGGGCGCATGCGCCTGAGTTGCGGGACAGTCAGACCATTCTGATTCGCGGTGAGGTGGTGAAGCTGCCGGTCGAGCGGTTCCTGGGTCTCCTCGGACTGGGCGTCACGGCGGCGATTGCTCTGGCCACCGGCGCAAGCATGATGGGGGAGTGGTCCACGCTCGCGCTCTACTGGCACGCGCCGCAGGCCGCGGGCGGCGTGGTTGACCCGATCTTTGGCCATTCTCTGAATTTCTTTCTCTTTACTCTTCCGGCGTGGCAGCTGATCGCCGGCTGGCTGATGACCATGGCCATTGGCGCCTGCATCATCGCCGCTGTGTTTATCATTATTCTTCGCGCGCTGGGCGGGGCCGCCGGCAGCTTCATGCCGATCTCGTGGCGGGGTTTTTCTCTGGCGTTCGCGTTTCTGCTGCTGACCATCGCCATGCGCGTTTATCTCAGCCGCTTTGAGCAGTTGTTCGAGGACCACACGATCTTTGCCGGAATCACCTACGTCGACGCGCATGTCTGGCTTCCAGGCCTGATGATCATCGCCGTCGCTCTGGCGATCGGCGCGATCGTCGCGGCGATCAACGCCATCTCGAAGGGCGGGGTGCGCCAACTGGTGGCGGCGGTCTCGCCCGCCCTTGCGTGCTATGTCATCTTTCAGATCGGCGGCTGGTACGTCGGCAGCTTTATCGTCAAACCCAACGAACTGGTCCGCGAGCAGCCTTACATTGCGCACAACATCGAGATGACCCGCCAGGCTTACGGCCTGAACCAGCTCACGCGGCATGAGTTTCCGGCGGAGACCACCGTCGAGGCCGCCGAC
>Ga0137391_10004209_pt1 | contig 11003 bp, 9 predicted proteins | sample 15con2h24BmetaG_FD_101399 | JGI IMG/M metagenome (GOLD analysis project Ga0137391, IMG submission 101399) | Vadose zone soil microbial communities from Angelo Coast Range Reserve, California, USA - 15con2h2.4B metaG | ecosystem: Environmental > Terrestrial > Soil > Vadose zone > Saprolite...
GTCCGACATGCCCATCGGGTTGTCGGGATCGACCTCCTGCGACCAGTCGAGCCGCTCGGCCGCGTCCCACTGCTGCTTCTTCCCCTTGGCGTACAGGCGCAGGAGGTCGTCGCTGCCGTCCTCATACTCCCAGGTGAACGCGGTGGTGGTCTGACCATCGACCTTCCACTGGGTCTGCTCGACGGGCAACCGGTAGAGGAACTGGCTCGACATTGGCCCTCTCCTTCGTAGCCGCTCGGGCGTGGCCCGGGGGTGGATCGGTTGCGGAAGGATAGCACTGAACCGCGGTTCAATGGAACCCCCCGGGCGGGCGGGCCGCCGTGCCGCGATCAGGCCTGGCTGCGCCCTCGGTCCCGCAGGGCGAGCGGGACCTCCTCGGCGATCTGGGCCTGGCGCGCGTGGCGCGCCAGCGCGGTCCGCACCGCCTCGGGCGTGCGGAACAGGACGCCGACCGCGACCACCACCAGCGCGCCGATCATCGCCCACCAGGTGAAGGCGACCTCGGGGATCCAGGCGGGCTGCTGGAAGGTCCCGGCGAGGCCGAGCCACGGGGCGAGCCCGTTCAGGATCGTGAGGTGGAGCTTGCCCACTACCACGGTGGCGAGCAGGCCGGCGGTGATGGCGAGCATGTTGCCGCGGTCGGAGCCGCGACCGGTGGTGAACATCCCGACCAGGAAGACCCCGAGCATGGGCCCCAGGATGAAGCCCGCGATACCGAGCACCACCGGGATGATGCGCACGTCGGGGCTCGTCACCTTGGCGTAGGCGAACAGGCCCGCGATCACGACCATCAGGCCCGCGAAGAGCACGGTGAACCAGCGGGCCGCCCGCACGTAGTGGGTCTCGCTCCGGCGGGGCATCCAGCGGATGTACCAGTCGTTGGTGGCGCTGGTGGCGAGCGCGTTCAGGGCGGCCGAGAACGAGCCCATCGCGGTGGCGAAGACGCCGGCCACCACGAAGCCGCGCACCCCGACCGGCATCACGTTCAGGATGTAGGAGACGAAGACGTCGGCGGTGGCGCGGGGCCGGAAGGTCGGGTCTTGCTGGTAGTAGACGTAGAGCAGGATGCCGATGAACACGAAGGCCCCCGCCACCGGCAGGTCCATGAAGGCGGCGGTGATCAGGCTGCGGCGCGCCTTCTGGTGGGTCTCCGCGGTCAGCATGCGCTGGACCATGTCCTGGTCGGTCCCGAACGCGGCCATGTTGCCGAGCGTCGCCCCCACGATGGCGGAGAAGAGCGTGTAGTCGCTGGCCAGGACCAGCTTGACGTAGTCCCACGGGCCCATCGCGGCGAGGCCGTGCGCCTCCCGCCACTGCGCGACGCGGTCCGCCTCGAAGCCGTGGAGGAAGTAGCCCTCGTGGGTGGCGAGCTGGGGAACGGCCCGCAGCACCTCGGAGAGCCCGCCCACGTGGGCGAGCAGGGTGCCGATGGCGACCAGCGCGCCGCCGAACATCAGGCCCGCCTGGATCACGTCGGTCCAGATCACCGCCTTGATCCCGCCCACCGCGGTGTAGAGGCAGGTGACCACGGTGAGCGCGATGATCGCCACCAGGTAGGGGCCGACGGTGGTGACGCCCTCGTCGCCGAACCGCGGCGGCGCGCCCGAGACGAAGAGGCGGTAGGCCAGCACCATGAGCAGCGAGGGGATGAAGAGCCGCGTGCCGGAGGCGAGCGTGCGCATGAAGAGGAAGAGGGCCGAGACGTAGGCCTTGGTCCACGGGCCGAAGCGCACCCCGAGGTAGTCGTAGACGGTGTAGACCTTGAACGTGTAGTAGGGCTTGAGGAAGACGTGGCCGACCACCACCCGGCCGAGGATGAGCCCGACGATGATCTGCACGTAGGCGAAGCTCCGGGTCGTGTAGCCCTCGCCGGGCACGCCGAGGAAGGTGGCCGCGCTGGTCTCCGCCGCGATGATCGAGGCCATCACCGCCCACCACGGGACGCGGCGGCCCGCGAGCGCGAAGTCGCTCAGGCTCCGGTCGCGGCGCCCGAGGTAGAGTCCGATGGCGGTGATCATCGCGAAGTAGGCGCAGACGATGCCGCCGTCGATCAGCAGGTGCGGGTCGCTCATCGGCCCGGGCATGGCCCATTATCGCGGACGCGGCACCGGGAGCCGCCAATCTGCGGCGGCCACGCTTGCCGCCGGTCGCGGCGCCGGTCTATGATCGGCAACCGAGACCACGTGATGACGAGGCTTTCGGATCGGCGCCGGGGAGTCGGCCGCTGACCCTGGCGGGACGGGGATCCGGACCCCGCGCGCGGGTGCTGCGCGCGATGCTCGTCGGCCTGCTCGTCTCGGTGGCGGTGACCGCGCTCTCGCGCACCGGCGTGCTCGCGGGCTGGGAGACCCGCGCGGTCGACGCGTTCCTCGTCCTGCGCGACCGCGTGCCCGCCCCCGAGATCGTGCTGGTGCTGATCGACGACGACGCCTTCCTGGCCCTCGGCCAGCGCCAGCCCCTCTCGCGCCGCTACGTGGCCGACCTCGCCGACTTCCTCCTGCGCAGCGGCGCGCGGGTGGTGGCCTTCGACCTGGTGATCACCACCCCGTCCGCGCCCCCCGAGGACCAGGCGCTGCTCGCCGTCGCGCGGCGCTGGAACGCCCGGCGACCGGGCTCGCTGGTCTTCGCCTCGCTCGCGACGCCCGAGGCCGGCGGCGCCTACGCGCTGCTGCCCCCGTTCTCCCCCGAGCTGGCCGCGTTGAGCGGCTTCGCCAACGCCCCGCTCGGGGCCGACGGGGTGGTGCGCCGCTTCACCCCGGTCCTCCCGGGCGCGGGCGGGGCGCGGCTGCCCGCGCTGTCCCTCGCCACGCTCGCCGGCTCGAGCGGCCTGGCCCCGCGCGACCTCGCCGCGCGGCTCGCGGCCTCGAGCATCTCGCTCCCGGTGCGCGACGACCGCGGGAAGATCACCCCGGCGGAGGCCTCCCTCGCCCAGCTCGCGGGCCCGCCGTGGCGTATCGACTACACCGGACCGCCGGGGGCCTTCACCTCGTTCCCGAGCGAGCCGCTCGTCGCGCTCGCGCGCAGCGGAACCGAGCCCGACCCGGACAACCCATTCCGCGACCGCCTCGTGATGGTGGGCGCCACCTTCGTGGAGAGCCGCGACTTCTACCCGACCCCGACCGGGCTCATGTCGGGCGTGGAGATCCAGGCCCACCTGGTGAACACCCTGCTCTCGCGCCGGACGCTGCTGCCCCCGCCCTGGTACCTCAACGTGGCGCTGCTCACCGCGGTGTGCGTGTCGATCTCGGTGCTCTCGCTCTGGCTGCGGCCGGCGTGGCTCGCCCTGGTCGGCCTGGCCCTGGTGGGCGGCCTCGTCGCGGCGAGCTACGAGGCCTACACCCGCGGTGGCTACTGGCTCGATTTCCTGGCCCCGCTGCTCGGCACCCTCGCCTACCTGCAGGGCGCGCACTGGGTGCGCCGCCGACGCCTGCGCTCCGCGTTTGGGCAGTACGTGAGCCCGCAGGTGATGGACCGGGTGATGCGCACCGGGGCCTCGCTGGGCGGCGAGGTGCGCCGGGTCACCGTGCTGCTGTCGGACCTGCGCGGGTTCACCACCATCTCGGAGCGCCTGCCCCCCGAGACGGTCTCCGAGATGATGAACGAGTACTTCACCGCGATGGTGGACGTGATCCTGGCCCACCGCGGCCTCGTGCAGGACTTCATCGGCGACGCGATCATGGCGGTCTACGGGGCGCCCCTCGACGACCCCGAGCACTGCTGGCACGCCGCCCGCAGCGCGATCGGGATGCACGCCGCGCTCGCAGGGCTCAACCACCGGTGGGAGGCGGAGGGCCGCGGGCCCCTCGCGATGGGGATCGCGGTGCACACCGGGCCCGCCTTCGCGGGCACCCTCGGCGCCCCGCGCAAGAAGAAGTACGCGGTGCTGGGCGACACCGTCAACGTGGCCTCCCGCATGGAGGGGTTGAATCGCGACCTCGGCACCGGCATTCTGATCAGCGGCGCCGTGCTCGCCGTGCTGCGCGACCGGACGGTGGTCCGGGACCGGGGCAGCGTGGCGGTGAAGGGGCGGAGCGAGCCGGTCGAGATCCACGAGCTGCTGAGCCTTGAGGAGGCGTGACGTGATGAGCCTGGCGATCAGAGTGCTGCTGCTCCTGTTCCTGGCCGCCCCCCTGGTGCCGGCTCTCCCCGCCCACGCCCAGACGACCGAGACCGCCGCGGTGATCACCGAGCTGAAGCCGGGGCGCGGCCGCGTGGAGGTCAAGCCGGCGGCGGGCGGCGACTGGAAGGCGGCGCGCCCGCTGCTCGCCCTGCGGGTCGGCGACGCGCTGCGCACCAGCGGCAACGCGAGCGCGGTCGTGCTGCTCTCCGGCGGGCGCGGCACGGTGCGGATCGAGGGGGCGAGCGGGACCTTCACGGTGCCGGGCGCCGCCGCCGGGGGCCAGGGCCAGAAGGCCAAGGCGCTCGTGGAGGCGAGCCTCGGCTTCCTGGCCGGGACCACCAAGGAGTCGTCGCAGGCGGTGCTGGCCACCCGGAGCGCGGCGCGGCCGCCGATCATCGTGAGCCCGCGCAACGGACGCGTGCTGCCGGAGGCCCTCGCGTTCGAATGGCTCGGCAGCCGCTTCACCCGCTACTCGGTGCGCCTGACCGGTCCGGCGGGCCCCGTGATCGAGCGGCGCGAGGTCACCGGCGCCCGCTGGGAGTATCCGGCCGACGCCCCCGCGCTCGCCCCCGGCGCGCGCTACACGCTGCAGGTCACCGCGGTCGGCCATCCGCCGCAGGAAGCGTGGTTCGAGCTGGTGGACGCGGAGCGGGCCCGCGAGGTTGCGGGAGACCTGGCCGGCCTCGAGCAGGCGCTGGGCCCCTCGGTATCGCCGACCTCGCGCGCGGTGCTGCGGGCCGGGCTCCTCGCCCGCGAGGGGTTCATGCACGACGCGCGGCGCGTGGTGGTCGCCGCGCTCGCGACGGACCGGGACGAGCCGACCCTGCACCTGCTGCTGGGCGACCTCTACACCCGCACCGGGCTCACCGACCTCGCGGCCGAATCCTTCGACGAAGCCCAGTACCTGACCACCAAGTAAGACTACCGCGCGGCGGCGAGCTGCCCCTTCTCGCGCAGGCGCCGCAGCAGATTCCCGAACGATTCAGACTTGATGATCCGGTCGAACTGGCTGCGATAGGTGCCGACCAGGCTCACGTTCTCGATGAGGACGTCGTAGGCGGTCCAGTTCTCGTTGATCCGATGCAGACGGTACTCCACCGGGATCTGCGAGCCCTTCGCGGTGACCACCTGCGACCGCACGCTCGCCTCGTCTCCCTCGACGCGCTCCCCGGTGTAGGCGATGGCCTCGCCCGCGTAGCGGTCGATCTTGCCGATGTACGAGCGCGCGATCAGGTCGGTGAAGAGCCGCACGAACTCGTCGCGCTCCGCCGCGGTGCGGTCCGCCCAGTGGCGGCCGAGCGCGCGACGGGACATCTCGGTGAAGTCGAAGAGCGAGTCGGCCGCGCGGCGGATCTCCACGCGCCGGCGCTCGGCGGACTCGGGGGTGGCGCTCGTGGTCTGGCCGAGGCCCTGGAGGGCCTCGTCGACTCGGGATTTCACGGTCTCGGTCGGCGTCATGGCCGGCGCGGCGGTCGCCGCGGTCAGGCACAGGAGCAGGGCCGCCGTCATGTTCATCAGGGCACGTCGCATAACGCCTCCTCGATCGGGGTCTCGACGAATCACGCTGCTGTCCGATAGGACGGGATCAGCGGGGGTGTATTCCCACGATACCGTGCTTTCGTTTCCGATGCCCGCCGGGGGACAATAGCTCTCATGAATCGCAGTCTTGCAAACGGTGGGGCCGTCGTCGTGGTGGATCTCGGCGGGACGTGGGTCCGGGTGGTCGCGTCGGGACCTGGGCGCCGAGCCTTCCGAGCTCCGACGCCGGGAGTGGCCGGGCTACCCGCGGTGCTGAACCGGCTGTGGCGTCGCTGGCGGCTCTCGCGTCGTGACGTCGCCGCGCTCGGCGTGGCCTCGCGCGGGATCTGGACGTCCGCCGAGCGCCGCGCGCTCGCGTGGCGACTGCGTCGATTCGCTCCCCGCGTCGTGGTGATCTCCGACGTCGAGGCCGCCTACCTCGGCGCGCTCGGAGACACCGCGGGCGTGCTGCTGCTCGCGGGCACCGGCTCCATCGCGCTCGGCCGCGATCGCGGCGGGCGCTTCACCCGCGCCGGGGGCCTCGGCCCCCTGCTCGGCGACGACGGCTCGGCGTTCGCGATCGGCCGCGCCTGGCTCCGCGCCGACTCGATGACGCCCGCCCGGGTCCGCCGGATCGTCACCGCGCCGGACGCGGTCGCGCGCGTCGCCGCCCTCGCGCCGTCGGTCCTGCGGCGGGCGCGCCTGGGTGACCACGCGGCCCGCCGGGTGGTCGCCGATGCGCAGCAAGCCCTGGCCGATCTCGTCGCGCGCGCGGCGCCGCGGATCGGCCGGGGGCGCCCGATCCCGGTGAGCTGGGCGGGCGGGCTGCTGGGCGACTCCCGGTTCCGGGCGGGCGTCTGGCGGGCGCTCCGGCGCCGGGGCGTGGCCGTCCGGCCCACGCCCCCGGCGGCCGCCGCCGCCACCCTCGACGCCTGGCGCTCCGTCCTGTAGCGAGGCCGCGCTACACCCCGCCGCTCCCGCCACCGTCCTTATCACGAGGACATGATGAGCGATCTGCTCGAGACGGTGACCCGGGCCGCCGCGCCGGACGTGCCGCTGGCCGAGCGGCAGGCCGCGTTCGGCGAGCTGGTGCACCGCTTCCAGGACTTCGGGTTCGGGTGCGCCTACGCGATTCTCGGCGACTTCCACCTGGCCCAGGACGCCACCCAGGATGCCTTCCTGCTCGCGTGGCGAGGGCTACGCACCCTGCAGCACCCGGCGGGCTTCCCGGGCTGGCTCCGGCAGATCGTGACGCGCCGCTGCCTCGATCTGAGGCGCCGCCCGGCCCCGCCGGAGCCGCTCGACGCTGCCGCGAGGCTGGCGGCCCAGGAGCCGACGGCGGGCGCGGTCCTGGACGCGCGCGAGGACGCCCACCGGGTGCGCCTGGCCATGCGCGCGCTACCCGAGGGCGAGCGGGTCGTGGCCACGCTCTTCTATCTCGGAGAGCAATCGCAGACCGAGGTCGCCGCCTTCCTCGAGATCTCGGTGGACACGGTCAAGAACCGCCTCCGCTCGGCGCGCGCGCGCCTGCGGAAGACGCTCACGGAAAGGATGGTCGAGATGGCCGGAGACGAGATGAAGCCGCAGCGCCCCTCGCGGGACGATCGGTTCGTGACCGCGGTGCAGGAGCTGATCGCGGCCGCGGAGTCGGGCGACCGCGAGCGGGCCGCGAGAGTGCTACTGGATCAGCCCGGGCTCGCGAGCACCCAGGGCTCCCGCCCCTTCTGGGAGGGCGGCGTGCCGGGGCTCGTCGTCGCGGCGGACCGCGGGAACCGCGAGATCGCCGACCTGCTCCTGGAGCACGGGGCCGACGTCAACGCGCGCAGCACGCCGCCCGACGGGCCGGAGCACGGGTGGGCCCCGCTCCACGTCGCGCTCGACGATCCGGAGATGGCGGCGCACCTGATCGCGCGCGGCGCGGTGGTCGACGTCTTCGCCGCCGCGGGTCTGGGCGACGAGGCGCGGGTCCGCGCCCTCCTCGACGAGGATCGGACGCGGGTGCGCGCGATCGGGCCCGACGGCGCGACGCCGCTCCACTTTGCGTCCACCGCGGCGGTGGCGCGGCTGCTCCTCGACCGCGGGGCGGACCTCGAGGCCCGCGACGCGTTCCACCGAGGCACTCCCCTGCGCTGGGCGTGCCACCGCGGCAGCGCGGACGTCATCCGGCTCCTCCGGGAGCGGGGCGCGAGCGCGGACGTGCTCCTCCTGTGCGCCCTCGGCGACGTCGAGCGGCTGCGCGCGCTGCTCGCGGAAGACCCCGCGCGCGCCCGGGCCCTGGGCGACGAGAAGGACGTGCTGCGCGGCGGCGGCTCCGCGACTCCCCTCCACGTGGCCGCGCTCTACGGCCAGGCGGCCGCGGTGGAGGCGCTCCTCGCGGCCAGAGCCGACGTGAACGCCCGCTCCACCGACGGCTCGCTGCCGCTGCACGACGCGGCCCACGGCGGGCACGTGCCCACCGCGGAGACGCTCCTCCGTCATGGCGCGGACCTGAACGACCGGGATCGGCGCTACGACGCCACCCCCCTCGCGGTGGCGCGCTATTTCGGACGGAGCGCGATGGCCGAGTTCCTCGCCGGGCGCGGGGCCGCCTAGGCCGGCTCGCGGCGGGGCGGGGCGCGCCAGAGCCAGTAGGCCAGTGGGCCGGTCAGCGCCGCGAGGACGCCGACCGTCGTGTTGGCCCACCCCGCGGTGGCCATCGCGAGCAGGCAGCAGAGCGCGGGCAGCCCGGCCACGAGCCACATCCCGGTCGCGCTCCCGCCCACGCGCCACGGCCGCGGCAGCGCGGGCTCGCGCAGGCGCAGCGCCACGAACGCGGCCATCTCGAGCAGCAGGGCGATCGAGTACAGCCAGATGTTCAGCACGATCAGCTCCTTGAAGCTCCAGAAGGCGCAGACGCTGTAGCCCACGCTCGAGAGGACCACCGCGGCCCACGGCGTCCCGAAGCGTGGGTGGAGCCGGCCGAGGGCGGCCGGCAGCTGCCCGTCGCGCGCGAGCGCGTAGGGCAGGCGCGAGTTCGTGAGCAGGAGCGAGAGGAAGAGCCCGGCCGCCGCGACGACCGCGCCGAGCGTCACCAGGTGCGCGAGCCACGCCCCGCCGACGCGCAGCGCGACCGCCGGCCAGTGCCCGGTGTCCCACGCCGCCCAGTCGCCGGCCGCGGAGAGGCCGGCCGCGACCGGCAGGACGTAGGCGAGGGTGATCAGGGGCAGGGCGACCCACACTGCCCGGCGAAAGCTCGGGCCGGGCTCGTGCGTCTCGCCGAGCGTGGTCGTCGGCGTGTCCCAGCCGGAGTAGTTCCACATCATGACCGCGAGACCCAGGCCGAGGCTCGAGAGGAGACCGTCTTCCTCGGCCGCGAACGGCCGCCACGGCACGACCTCGAGCCGGGTGGCCGCCACCGCGGTGAGGACCACGACCGGCACGAGCGAGAGCGCACCCAGCGCGACCGCCGTCCAGCCGGTGATGCGCACGCCGGCCAGGTTCACCGCGGTGAGGATCCAGACGAAGGCGAGGACGACCGCCCAGCGCTCGAGGGCGGACATGCCCGGGCGCCAGAAGGCCAGGTAGTCGGCGAAGAGCGCCGGGTACACCGCCACGTCCACGAAGGAATTGATCCAGCTCCACCACCCGGCCTGGAATCCCCAGAAGCGACCGAAGGCGCGCTGGACCCAGACCACGTAGCCACCCTCCTCGGGCAGCGCCGAGGCCAGCTCGGCCATCGCGAGCGAGACGGGCAGGCTCCACACCAGCGGGGTGGCGACCAGCAGCAGAAGGGCCAGGCCGGGACCGAGCGAGCCGACCGCGTCCTCGACGCCGTACGGCCCGCCGCTCACGTTGAAGAAGAGGATGGCGACGAGGGGGAGGAGCCCGATCTCCCCGCGTCGGCGGGGACTCACGCCATGGCGGCTTGGATCAGCCCGGGCAGCCCCTTGAGCCACTCGTCGATCGGGACGTCCTTGTCGACGATGATCTCGAACTTGCCGCTCGGCAGCTTGCGCACGCGGCCGGTGCCGGTGCCGAGCGGGATGACGAGGGCCTCGCGGTGGACGCCGAGGGCGTCGGTGACTGCGAAGATCTTGTTGATCTCCGCCATGCCCACCGCCTCCAGCATCAGGGGCCGGGGCGCTGCTCGACCGGCGGGCGCTCGCCGCCCGGCAGGATGGTCGGGCTGCCACCCTCCGGCGTCGTGACGATGAGCGGAGGCCGCTCGACCCGCTGCCCATTCACGTCGCGCTCGTAGTGGCCGGGCACCAGGACGTCGCGCCCCAGCTCCGGCGAGTACACGCGCCGCGGCGAGATCCAGCGGTCGGCCGGGCGGTCGGGCGTCGCGGGGGTCTGGAAGGGCTGGGTCGCGAGCCCCCGCGCCTGGTCGATGGCGTCGGGCCGACGGCCACCGGGCAGGCCCTGGGCGGCGGCCGGCGCGGCCGCAGCAAGAACGAGCAACCCGAGCGTGAGAACCGTTCGTACCGTGTTCATGGCGTCGCCCAGCGTAGCGGACGGGATGGGGCAGCGCAAGGCGACGTGGCCGTGCTAGGCTCGTCGCCGTGCGGCCCTGGATGATCGCGGTCCGTCGCATCGCCCTCCTCGCGATGACGCTCGCCGGCTGGGGCGCGACGCCGCTCCGCGCCCAGAGCCCGGACCTCCCGATCTTCGACACCCACATCCACTACAGCGCGCCCGACTGGGCCGAGTACCCGCCCGACCGCATCCTGGGCATCCTCCACAAGGCGGGCATCAAGCGGGCGCTGGTGTCGAGCACTCCGGACGACGGCACGCTCACCCTCTACCAGAAGGACCCCCGGCGGGTGGTGCCGATCCTCCGGCCCTATCGCACGCGCGACGACATCGGCCACTGGTGGCAGGACCCGTCGGTGCTGGCCTACGTGCAGGAGCGCCTCGCGAAGAACAAGGGCGTGCACAAGGGCATCGGGGAGTTCCACCTCTTCGGCGGCCAGACCGGCACCTTCGTGGTCAAGCGCATCACCGAGCTGGCGGTGCAGGAGAACATCTACCTCCACGCCCACTCGGATGAGCTGGCCATCGTCGAGCTCTTCACCCTCGAGCCGCGGCTGCGGGTGATCTGGGCGCACGCGGGGATGAGCGCGGGGCCGCAGGCGGTGGGGGCGCTGCTCGATCGCTACCCGAGCCTCTGGGTGGACCTGGCCATCCGGAACGGCGACGTGGCCCCGGGCGGTACGCTCGACCCGGGCTGGCGCGCGGTGTTCCTCCGCCATCCCGACCGCTTCCTGGCCGGCACCGACACCTGGATGACTTCTCGATGGGAGGCTCTGCCGGGCTCGGTCACCGAGGTGCGCGGCTACCTCGGCCAGCTGCCGCGCGACGTGGCCGAGAAGATCGCCTTCCGGAA
>Ga0137391_10004215_pt1 | contig 10996 bp, 9 predicted proteins | sample 15con2h24BmetaG_FD_101399 | JGI IMG/M metagenome (GOLD analysis project Ga0137391, IMG submission 101399) | Vadose zone soil microbial communities from Angelo Coast Range Reserve, California, USA - 15con2h2.4B metaG | ecosystem: Environmental > Terrestrial > Soil > Vadose zone > Saprolite...
CGGGTCCGATCACCGATGCCAATGAACTTGCACCCGCGCTCAAGAAAGCGGTGCAGGTGGTCAAGTCCGGCGAGCCCGCGCTGGTCGATGTCGTGACGCAACCACGCTAAAAGATAACGTCATGCATTTTCGTATTTCATGCGCGTTGATTTTGGCAGCGGCGGTGATCGGGCAGGGTCCCGCATTTGCGGCGTCTGCCGAGCATGGCAAGACAGTCTTTATTCAGAAGGGCTGCTGGCAGTGCCACGGCACCGTGGGGCAAGGTTCGATCATGACCAGCGGTGGCAAGCGTCTCGCGCCGGATCCGATGCCTTGGGAAACATTTTTCGCATTTGTGCGGTCGACAAACGGCGCCATGCCGCCGTTCAGCGATAAAATACTTTCCGACGGTGATCTCGAGGACATCTACGCGTATATGCAATCGATCCCGAAGCCGCCGGACACGGGCAGCATTCCGCTGCTTAATCCTGAGCGCGATCGCGTCCTTGCGCGTTGACGCGGGCGAGGCGTGTGATCGCCTCGATCATGGCACCGGGGTCCGCTTGGCCTTTTCCCGCAATGTCATGCGCGCTGCCATGCGCAACCGACGAAAACAAAATCGGCGAGCCGATCGACAATCCCGCGGTGCGATTAAAGGCTTGCAGCTTGGCGGCGATGTGACCCTGGTCGTGCAGCATTACGATGAATGCGTCGGAGCCCTTTTTACGAAACATGGTATCGGCGCCGAATGGGCCGGAGGCGTCGATTCCATCCTTCGCGGCGCGTGCGATTGCGGGCGAAATGATGTCGATCTCTTCGGAGCCAAACAGGCCGTCTTCGCCGGCATGAGGATTGAGGCCGCCGACAAATATTTTCGGTTGTGCGATGCCGATCTTTTTCAGCGATGTGTCGGTCACTCGTATGACGCGTTCCACACGTTCGGGTGTAATCAACGCGACGGCCTCGCGCACACTCACATGCAGGGTTGCGTGCACAATGCGGGATTGGTCGAAACAGATCATCAAGTAAACATCGTTGACCGGGGTTCGGGTTTCGCGTGCAACGAACGACGGATAGCCGTCGAAGGCGATACCGGCGGCAGCGATCGAACGTTCGGTTTGTGGCGCCGCCACGACAGCATCAACCTCGCCGGCAAGTGCAGCTTTGATGGCCCGGCTTGCGCTTGCGAGCGACGCGCGGCCGTAAGCGGCGTCCACGGTCCCGATCTTTACCGGCGCATTGCTTCCGTCGCGGACCTCCAAAAGATTGACAGCGCCGTTCGTCCAGTCGACATCGGCTGCGGTTTTGACGACGTGCAGATTTGGCGACAGGCCGGCGCCGCGCGCGTGCAGTTCCACCGCTACAGGATCGCCCACAAGCAGGGGACTGCACAGGCCGCGGACTTGCGCGTCGAGTGCGGCCTTGAGCGCGATCTCTGGCCCGATACCGGCAGGATCTCCCGTTGCAATGGCGATGCGCGGCAAAGGCATGACACTTGGCTTCCGTACTGGCTTCCGTATGCGGTCAGGCTGATTATAATGGGTGCAAAGGTGCAAGAAACATAGCAAACGCCTGAGGAAACGTCGCCATGATGTCGCGTGAGCAGAACGATCAATTTAGCCGCGTTGGCCCGGGAACCTTCATGGGCAAATTGCTGCGGCGGTATTGGGCGCCATTCCTGTTGGCGTCCGAAATTCCCGAGCCGGATTGCCCGCCGGTGCGTGTGAAGCTGATGGGCGAGCATCTGGTGTGCTTCCGCGACAGCAAAGGCAAGATCGGGTTGATCGACGAGTTCTGCGCGCATCGCGGCGTTTCACTCTGGTTCGGCCAGAATGAGGAATGCGGGCTTCGGTGCCCCTATCACGGCTGGAAATACGACGTGACGGGGCAATGCGTCGACCTGCCTTCGGAAGCGGAGGAATCGGGTTTCCGCAAGAACATCAAGTTGAAGTCCTATCCCTGCCTCGAAAAGGCAGGGCTGGTCTGGGCCTATCTAGGCCCGCCGGCCTTGCAGCCACCGCCGCCGGCGCTGGAGTGGACCGACGTCGAACCGCCACAGCGTTTCGTTTCCAAGCGCCTGCAGGAGTGCAACTACCTCCAAGCGATGGAGGGCGGCATTGATTCCAGCCACGTGTCTTGGCTCCACGGCAGCGAGCTCAATAACGATCCGCTGTTCAAGGGCTCGAAAGGCAATGTGTACAATGAGCAGGACCGCATGCCGTTGTTTGATGTCGAGGAATTTCCAGGCGGGCTGTTGATTGGCGCGCGCCGCAATGCCGATGGCGAAAAATATTACTGGCGTATCACGCCCTGGATCATGCCCTGGTACACCATCATTCCCCCGCGCGCCGGCCATCCCTTGGGTGCGCATGCCTGGGTGCCGATCGACGACGAGACCTGCTGGGCGTGGAGTATCAACTATCACCCCAAGCGTGCGCTCACGAAATCGGAAATCTCGGCGATGCAGGACGGGGAGGGCATTCACGTCAAATACGTGCCCGGCACCTTCATTCCACTTGCCAATAAGTCGAACAACTATTTGATGGACCGCGAGTCGCAGCAGCACGGCCATTCGTCGACAGGCGTCGATGGCATCGCGATGCAGGATGCTTCCATCCAGGAAAGCATGGGGGCGATCCAGGATCGCACCAGGGAGCACCTTTGCGCGACCGACCGCGGCATTGTGATGACGCGCAAAATCATGCTGCGCGCGGCGAAAGCGGCTGCCGAAGGCGGTCCCGTGCCGGCGACCGAGCCCGAAGCGCAGCGCGTGCGCTCGGCGTCAGTCGAGCTCGACAAAGATGTGTCGTTCACCCAAGGCGCCAAGCACGGGCTCTACGCGGCGTTGGGCACTGATCCGATGTCGGTGTGAATAGCCAACCAATTCCGCTCATTCCCGCGTAAGCGGGAATCCAGAATCGCAATACGCCGGTATCGAAATGTTGGCCCCTGGGTCCCCGCTTTCGCGGGGACGAGCGGAGAACGTCACTCCGCCGCGGTCTTCGCCGGCTTGCCGATTGCTGCGTTGACGCGCGGCATCACCTCTTCGGCCATCAGCTGCATCGAGCGTCTAGCGAGCGTTGGATCGACCCAGTCGAGCCCGGCATAAACGAGTTCGCCGAAGTCGCCGGTCTCCTCGCGTATCTTGAGGATTTCATCGACAACTTTGTTGACGGTGCCGAACGTCACGCAATTGTCCATCACGTAATCGTCGGTGATCTCGTCGTCAGGCTGTTCCTTGTAGCTCTTGAACACGTAGAGCCGGTTGCCGCGCTTCATCTTCGCGCGCATCTGCTCGAAATAGAAACGGTATGGACTGTTGGCATCGCTGTGGCCATATCGTTTCGCCGCCTTGTCGTCATCGGCGACGAAAATCGTGCGTGCCACCCGCCAATCGGCAATGTTCGCCTTGGCGCCGGCCTCCGCCTTACCCTTGGCGTAATTGGCCCAGTGTGACTTGAGATGTTTGGCAAGCAGGAAGTTCGCCGAGAGTGGATGGAAGTCGCGCTTGCCCATCAAGACAACGCCGGGCGAAAACGGCGCGACTACGGTGCCGACTATCTCCGGCCGCGGCTTCTGAAGCGGCTTCGCGAGGATGCCGACGCCGAGTTCGAGTGCCGCGGTGCGCGCAAATCCAACTTTGAAGCGGTTGTCGGGGAAATCGATGTTGTAGGGCGGGTCGCGCTCCCACACCGCCAGGATCACATCGATTGCTTCGGCGAAAATCTTGTTGCGGTCAAGATCGAGAATCCCGATCGCTTCCGAATCGGACGTGAGGGCGCCGGCGCTGATACCCATCACGAATCGCCCTTGCGACAAATGGTCGAACATTGCGGCGTTCACCGCGACGACCACCGGACGCATCTGCGCGAGGTTGGTGGTGCCGGTCGCGAGCTTGATGGTCTTGGTGTCGTGGATCAGCGTTGCCAGAAACATCATGCTGTTGGTGATGTTCTCGCAGGTATCGGTCAGGTGCTCGCCGACGAAGGCGTCATGGAAGCCGAGCTTGTCGGCGAGGATGATCGCCTCGCGATCCTCGCGCAGGGTCTGCGACCAGTCCCGGCCCATCGGATGCACGGGCATGGTGAAGTAGCCCAACCGCATTGAACGTCTCCGCCTCGGATACCTCTTGGTCCGGCAAACTAACCGACCCGGCAGGCCGATGCAGCAAAACTTCGCTCAATCGTGTGAATGAGGGGCACCACGAAGCCATTGTTTTCATGGTATTAAACTTGGCCGCCGTGCTACGCCGGAAGCGCAAGATTTCGGCGCGCTCAATGTTTCCACAGGCGGATTCCGCCGGATTTCGCTACCACGCGCCGAGCGACTAGCTTCTCATCGAAGGCCATTCGCTCGACACCGGGGTTTTCACCATGATGCGCTGGTTCCACGCCTTGATGCCGAAGGAAGAGCGCTTCTTCGACCTGTTCGCTCGCCATTCGGAGGCGGTGCTCGCCGGGGCGCTGGCTTTGCGCGCCATGCTCGAAGGTGGTGCAGCGGTGCAACGCAACTACCAGATTGTCATGGATCGAGAACACGACGCCGACGACGTAACCCGCGAGGTGCTGATCGCGGTGCGCCGTACCTTTATCACACCGTTCGACCGCGGCAATATCCGCGACCTGATCACGTCGATGGATAACAGCATCGACCAGATGCAAAAGACCACCAAGGGCGTCATTCTGTTCGACGTGACCGAATTCACGCCGCAAATGAAAGAAATGGCCGATGCGATCGTAAAATGTGCGGAGCTTGTCAAAGAAGCAGTGCCGCTGCTGCGGACGATCAGTTCGGAAGCGGTGCATATCAGCGATTTGACCGCACAGATTTCCGCGATCGAGGGCCGCGCCGACGAATTGCACGATATCGGGCTGCGCGAGCTTTATCTGTCCAAATCAAAATCTGACCCGATGGCGTTCTTCGTCGGCAACGAGGTTTACGATCACCTCGAGAAGGTTGTCGACCGCTTCGACGACGTGGCCAACGTCATGCATGGCATCGTGATCGAGCACGTCTAACGCTTCCGGAGTTTCGTGACGATGGACGCTGCCCTGTCATTGCCGGTTCTGGTCGGACTGATTGCTGTCGCGCTAGCGTTCGATTTCCTTAACGGGCTGCATGACGCGGCGAATTCGATCGCAACCATTGTCTCCACACGCGTGCTGCGTCCGCAATACGCAGTGGCCTGGGCGGCGTTTTTCAATTTCATTGCGTTCCTGTTCTTCGGGCTGCACGTCGCAAACACCCTCGGCACTGGCATTATCTCCGCCTCGGTGGCGGATTCACACGTGGTGTTCGGCGCGCTGATGGGGGCGATCATCTGGAATCTGATCACGTGGGCGCTGGGGATTCCGTCGAGCAGCTCGCATGCGCTGGTCGGCGGGCTTGTCGGCGCCGGTCTGGCCAAAGCCGGTCCCAGCGCAATCGTTTGGCACGGCCTCGTGCCCACGACCCTTGCCATCGTCGGTTCGCCACTGATTGGCTTTTTGCTCGCGTTGCTGATGGTGCTGGTGCTTTCCTGGATTTTCATACGGTCGACGCCGTTTGCCGTCGACCGCACATTTCAGCACCTGCAATTCGTGTCTGCCTCGCTTTATTCGCTCGGCCACGGCGGCAATGACGCACAAAAGACCATGGGCATCATCGCCGTCCTGCTCTACTCGCAGGGGCATCTCGGCGGACAATTTCACGTCCCATTCTGGGTGGTCATCGCCTGCCAAATCGCGATGGCGCTCGGCACGTTGATCGGGGGCTGGCGCATCGTGAAGACCATGGGTTCAAAAATTACGAGGCTGACACCGATGCAGGGCTTCTGCGCGGAGGCGGGCGGTTCGGCAACCCTGTTCGCCGCGACCTGGCTCGGCATTCCTGTGTCGACCACCCACACAATCACCGGCTCGATTATCGGTGTCGGCGCCGCGCGCAAGGTTTCCGCCGTGCGCTGGAGTGTTGCCAATAATATCGTCGTTGCCTGGATCATTACGATCCCGGCGTCGGCCGCCATTGCCGCGCTGTTCTATTGGTTGAGCGGGCTTTTGGGTTGATCACGCAGCGACGCGCGAGAGAAAGCCTTCAACTTCCTTGCGCAGCTCAGCCGCTGCAGCTTCCACTGCCTGCGAGGCGGTGAGCACGCTTTCCGCCGATTGACGCGTTTGCGCGGCGGCTCCAGAAACTTCGCCCAGCACCGAGACAACGACTTTCGCTCCATCGGAGGCGCTGGCGACGTTTTGCGAGATCTCACCGGTGGCAGCGTTTTGCTCTTCGACCGCAGCGGAGACGGCCGTCGCACAGCTGTCGATCTCCTGCATGCGGCCGGAGATACGGCCGATCGCCGACACTGCACTCGTCGTTGCCGCCTGCACCGCCATGATCAGCTTTGAAATATCTTCCGTTGCCTTGGCGGTTTGCACAGCCAGCGATTTGACTTCCGAGGCTACGACCGCGAAACCTTTGCCGGCGTCACCGGCGCGGGCCGCTTCAATCGTGGCGTTGAGCGCCAAAAGGTTGGTTTGGCCTGCGATGGCGCGGATTAGTTTGATCACATCGCCAATCTTCCGCGCGGCTCGCGCCAGTGCGGTGATTTGGTGATTGGTGCCGTGTGCCTCGCCCACCGCGCCGCGCACGATATCGGTGGTCATTGCAAGTTGGCGGCCGATTTCGTTGATCGAACTGGACAGCTCGTCGGCCGCGACCGCGGCGGTTTCGACGTTAGTCGAAGCTTCGTTTGAGGTCGACACAGCGCTATTGGCGCTTTGCGAGGTCTGGCCCGAATTGCTGAACAACGTCGTGGCTGTGGAACGCATGGCCTTGGCGCCTTCGGCCACGGTCTTAAGGAGGTCTTCAACGCGCTGGCGGAATGTTGCAATCGCCTGCTCAATCACGGCGCGGCGCTGCTGCTGCTCCTGCATCGAGATGCGTTCGCGCTCGGCGTCGCGTCGATCAGTGATATCCTCATGGGTCGCTACCCAGCCGCCGTCGGACATCGGACGATTGATAACGGAGATTGACCGCCCGTCGACGGATTTTACCTCGGTAGTGGTCGTCTGGCCGGCGGCCATGGCGCTGGTCAACTCGCGCCGATAATCGATAGGATCGCGCGAAAAGCTGCCGTTGTGGATTCGGTATTCGAGAAGGCTTTGGAGCGTGCAGCCCGGCTTAACGATATCGTCGGAGAGTTTGTACATCTCCCTGTAGCGTTGATTGCAGATAACCAGTCGTTCGTTGCCATCGAACATGCACAGGCCCTGCGACATATTGTTGATCGCGACCCGCATACGCAAATTGTCTACGCGTAGTTTGCGGGCGAGCATGGCCGTGGCGATCGCCATGGCCAGCAATCCAACGACCGCGGCGAGTGATAACGAGGCCATAGGTTCAGATGCCGTTGTAACCCAGTTCTCGACCGGCAGGACAAAATGGAACAGTGCGAAACTAACAGCAAAGCTCGCGAAACCGGCGAGAGCGACCATACGCCAATCGCGCGCGCTTGCGTGTGCGGATGTATGCTCGGCCATGTTCGCGTCCAGGTAGGGTCGCACGCTATTCCCCAACACGTTTTTTTGCAGTTAATTGCCGGGCATAACAGGTTAAGCAAAACTTAAGGGAACGCGCTGGAGGAGGGCGGGGGATGGCCAAGTTGCGGGCGGCGGAATGCCGGGAATTCATCAAGGCTGTGGTGGAAAAGGCGGACGCCATGGGCGTGCCGGTTTCGATCGCCGTGGTCGGGGCCGAAGGCCACCTTATTGCCGTTGAGCGGATGGATGACGCCGGGTTCATCACGCCCGAAACCGCCATCGCCAAGGCCTTTACCGTAGCAGCGTTTCGCTCGATGAGTCCGCGATTTCCGGACGGGCTCGTGATCCAGCAATGGTTCAAGGAGCGCAATCCGCAACTGCTCGTCAGCCTCGCCGCTATGACCAACGGGCGCATCGCCGCGAGCGGCGGCTCGGCGCCCGTGTTCAAGGGCGACGAGATGGTGGGTGCCTATGGCATCTCCGGCGGCACATCGCAGCAAGATGAAGAAATGGCCATTTATGCCCGAGCCAAAGTCGGCTGGGCGCACGCGCCTGAGCACGACACCATCGATCCGGAGGTGAAGGCGCACATCAATTCGCTCTACGCCAAAGCCGGCATCACCGATCGCAAACTTTAAGTTTCGCCGGAGCACCGCATGACGCAATCAACAACCGCCCGCAACGACGACCACGCAGCCTGGTCGGGACGCATTGAGGACGATGCGCTCTTGCGTGGGCAGGGCCGTTTTGGTGACGATGTGAAACCGCAAGGCGCGCTTGCGGCGCATTTCGTGCGTTCGCCACACGCTTTTGCGAAAATTCAACGCATCGATGTCGCGGCCGCGAAATCCGCTCCGGGCGTGATCGCTGTGCTGACAGGGGCTGATCTTGCGCCCGCGCACTATCATTCCATTTCGCACGGGCATCCGATCCCCGGCCGCGGCGGCAAGGCCGCAATCTCGCCGCATCGCCCATCGCTTGCCGAAACGCGCGTCATGCATGTCGGTGAACCGGTCGCTATGGTGGTGGCGACTAGCGCTGCCGCTGCGCAGGATGCCGCTGACAAAATCGTCGTAGGCTATGAGGCGCTGACGCCTGTTACCGACGTGCGCGCAGCGGTGAAGTCGGGTGCGCCGCAACTTTGGCCGGAAGCACCGGGCAATATCGGTTTCGACTGGACCGCCCCGGCCGATCCCGAAGCCAAAAAGCAGGCTGCGCTCGAGCGCGCCTTCAAGGAAGCCGCGCATGTGGTGCGCGTCGAATTGGTCAACCAGAGGTTGGTCGTCGCTTCGCTCGAGCCGCGCACGGCCAGCGCGAGTTACGATGCCGCCAGCAAGCAGTTCACCTTGCGCGTTGGCACCCAGGGTGTGGCGAGCGTGCGCGGGCAAATTGCCGGCGCCATGAACATCAAGCCGGAGGAATTGCGGATTCTCACGGAGGATGTCGGCGGCGCATTCGGCATGAAGGGCTGGTGCTATCCCGAATACGTCCCGCTGTTGCATGCCGCGCGCGCTCTCGGCAAGCCGGTTCACTGGGTTTCGACGCGTTCGGAAGCCTTTCTCACCGACAATCAGGGACGCGATTCATTCTGGACCGTTGAACTTGCGCTGAGTTCGCGGGGTCGTTTTCTGGGCTTGCGCGTCGATTGCATCGGCAATCTCGGCGCCTACTTTACCGGCGTCGCGCATTTCGTTTTCACGACGCACATCTCCGGCTGCCTGCCGACGGTTTATGACATTCCGCACGCGCAGATTAATACACGCTGTGTTTTCACGAACACGCTGCCGACGGGGCCTTATCGCGGTGCAGGCCGCCCCGAGGCGAGCTATCTGATTGAGCGTGTGATCGACGTCGCAGCCGATACCATAGATATCGATGCCGCCGAATTGCGCCGTCGCAATCTGATCAAGCCCGACAAAATCCCCTACACCACCGCGTTCGGCAATAATTACGACAGTGGCGAATTCCCGGCGATCTTCGAGCGTGCGCTTGAGGCCATTGCTTATGACGGGTTCCGCGATCGAAAAAAGGCGGCGAAAAAGCAAGGCAAGCTGCGCGGCATCGGCATCGGGTGTTACCTTGAAATTTCCGGCGCTTTTCCGGAGGAAGCCGCACGCATTTCATTTCCGGGCGGCAAGTCCGTGCAAGTCAGCGTAGGGGCCGGGGCCAGCGGGCAGGGGCACAAGACGGTGTTTGGCCGCGTTGCCGCGCGGCGGTTGGGCATTGCGCCTGAAGCGGTCACGCTGTCATCGGGTGATTCCGCGCGAGATGTTCCCGGTTTTGGTGCTGTTGCTTCGCGCTCCGCGATGATGACGGGTGGCGCCGTTGCGCGGACCGCCGACGCAGTGCTGGAGAAAGGCAAACGCGTCGCTGCCATGCTGCTGCAAGCGGGAGAAAGCGAGATTGATTTCAACGACGGAAAGTTCAGCGTGAAAAATTCCGGACGCGAGGTCTCGCTGTTCGATGTGGCGGAGCGCGCCACTGAGCTCAAGCGGCAGGGCGTGATCCCCGAGAGCCTCGATACGCAGGCGGGCATTAAAGTGCCTCCTTCGTTTCCGAACGGCTGCCATATCGCTGAAGTCGAGATCGATCCCTCAACCGGCACGGTCGAGATTGTCTCCTATGTGGCTGTCGACGACTGCGGCAACGTGCTCGACCACACGATTGTCGAAGCGCAGATCCATGGCGGCGTCGCCCAGGGTCTTGGGCAGGCGCTCACGGAGAATACGGTCTACGATGCGGGCGGCCAACTCGTGTCAGGGTCGTTCATGGACTACGCCATGCCGCGCGCAGATTTGATGCCGCCAATGTCTGTCGCGCATCATCCCGTCGCTTGCAGGACCAATCCGCTTGGCGTGAAAGGAACCGGTGAGGCCGGCACCACCGCTGCGCCACCTGCGGTGATGAATGCCATTCTCGATGCGCTGCCGGAAGGCGCGCAGCTCGACATGCCGGCGACGCCGGAGCGCATCTGGCAGGCGTTACAGGACGTGAAGTAGCGGGAGTTACTGCGCCACGTCGATTTTCACCGCGGTGGTGATGGTCTGCCAATGCTTCATTTCGCCGTCGAGCCAGGACTTGGCATCGGCAAGCGACTTGTTCGGTACGACGTTGAAGTTCTGCTTTTGAAGTTTCTCGATTGCCTCGGGCGAGCTCAGCGCTTTGTTCACGGCCGTAAAGAGCGCTTCCAGCACCGGCTTTGGCGTCGCTGCCGGCGCAAACAAACCGTTCCAGGCCACCGTTCCAACCTCTGCGTAACCAACTTCCTTCATGGTTGGAATGTCGGGATATTCCTTGAGCCGCGTGCGATTGACCACGGCCAAGGCCCGGAATTTACCGGCCTGCACTTGTCCAGCGGTTGAGGCCACGTTGAGGAAGGCGGTCTGCACGTCACCGCGCAACATGTCCTGGATGACGCCGGCGGCACCGTTCTTGTTCGGCAACCCCATAAGGTCGAGATCGCCCGCGCGTTTGGCGAAATAGGCCATGTCATAGTGCGGGTA
>Ga0137391_10004222_pt1 | contig 10986 bp, 9 predicted proteins | sample 15con2h24BmetaG_FD_101399 | JGI IMG/M metagenome (GOLD analysis project Ga0137391, IMG submission 101399) | Vadose zone soil microbial communities from Angelo Coast Range Reserve, California, USA - 15con2h2.4B metaG | ecosystem: Environmental > Terrestrial > Soil > Vadose zone > Saprolite...
GACCAAGATCCACCTGCTCCAGTGGGTGGACTTCATCCCCGAGGGTGACACGGAGGTGCGACGGCAGGTCGCGGAGTACAGCAAGCAGATGAAGGTGGAGGTGGTGTTCGAGACCATCAACGCCAATGACCTGCAGGCGCGCATCACCGCGGCCATCCAGTCCGGGGCGGGGCCCGACATCATCATGATGCTTCACAACTGGCCCCATCTCTACGCGGGCGGGCTGGCCGACATCGGGGACCTGTGCGAATGGAAGGCCGGCGAGCAGGGCGGGTACTACCCGCACTCGGACGCCGCCGCGCGACTGGGCAAGCGGTGGCTGGCCCTGCCGTACTTCACGGGCGCGCCCCTGATCGCGTACCGCAAGTCGTGGTTTGCCGAGGTGGGCGCGAACCAGCCCCCGAAGACGCTCGAGGAATACAAGAAGATCGGGATCGCGTTGAAGAAGAAGGGCAAGCCGATCGGCCAGACACTCGGCCACACCTTCGGCGATGCGCCGGCGTGGACGTATCCGTTCACGTGGACCTTCGGCGGTGCCGAGACCGACCCCAGCGGGAAGAAGGTCGTGCTCAACTCCAAGGGCACGGGGGAGGCGGTGGCGTGGATGGTCGACTTCTGGAAGCAAGCATGCGACGAGAGCGCGCTGGCCTGGGACGACACCAACAACAACCGCGCCTTCCACGCGGGTGAGATCAGCGCGACCCTCAACGGCGCCTCCATCTTCATCTTCGCCAAGCGTAACCCGGAGAAGGTCAAGAACGACAAGGGCGAGCCCATGTGGCCCGACATCGGTCACTTCGCCATCCCGGACGGTCCCGGCGGCCGCACGCCGCCGTATGCCGTCGCCTTCTCGCACGGGCTGATGAAGTACTCCAGGAACCAGAAGGCGGCCAAGGAGTTCCTGAGGTGGTTCCACGGCAAGGACGTGTTCGGGAAGTGGTTCGAGATCGAGAACGGATACGCGGTCGGCGCCACCACTTCCTGGGAGAACAACCCGATGTGGGAGCGGCTCGATGACGCGCTCAAGCCATTCCGTACCTCCCCGCGCGGCACCCGGATGCTCGGCCACGCCGGGCCCCCCACCGCCAAGGCCACCGAGGTCTACACGAAGTACATCATCACCGACATGTATGCCAAGGCGGCCCAGGGGACGCCCCCCGCGGACGCGGTGAAGTGGGCGGAGGGGGAGCTGAAGAAGATCTACGAAGCGTAGCGAGCAAGAGGGAGCGTCATTCGTTCACGAGCGCCGGGCCACTTCCGGCGCTCGTGGCGCTTCAACGGTCAGCCGTCATGCCTTGAATCCCCACCCTCCCCCACGACGTCTCTACCGTGAAGGGCAGAAGATGGGAGCCGTCACCGGGTCCGCAAACTCGATGGAGAGGAGCAATCGCCATGAAGAGGCTGGAAGGAAAGGTCGCCGTCGTAACCGGAGGTAACAGCGGGATCGGCCTCGCCACGGCCCGACGCTTTGCCGAGGAGGGCGCCCACGTGTTCATCACGGGCCGCCGGCAAGCCGAGCTCGACGCGGCCGTGAAGCAGATAGGAAAGCAGGCCACGGGCGTTCAAGGCGATGTTGGGAGCCTCAGGGATCTCGATCGCCTTTACGCCGAGGTGAAGCGGCAGCACGGCCGCATCGACATTCTCTTCGCCAACGCCGGCACCGCGGAGCTCGCGCCCCTCGGGGCGATCACCGAGGAGCACTTCGACAGGATCTTCGGCGTCAACGTCAAAGGCCTCCTCTTCACCGTGCAAAAAGCCCTCCCCCTGTTCCGGGACAGCGGCTCCATCATCCTGAACGCCTCCATCGTGGCGTCCAAAGGCATGGAAGCCTTCAGCGTCTACAGCGCGACCAAGGCGGCCGTGCGGTCATTCGCCCGGACCTGGACGGTCGATCTGAAGGGCCGCGGGATCCGTGTCAATGCCATCAGCCCTGGACCGATCGACACGCCGGGCATCAACAACATGGGGCTGACCGGCGAGCAAACCGAGGAGTTCAAGAAGAACATCGTCGCCACGGTGCCGATGGGTCGCATGGGCGATCCCGACGAGATCGCGAAAGCCGCGCTCTTCCTCGCCTCGGATGACAGCAGCTATGTCACCGGCGTCGAGCTGTTCGTCGATGGCGGCATGGCGCAGATCTGAGTGCTCTGCGCACCTCGACAACAGCGGTTAGCCTGCGGAAGCCTCGGAGCCTTGAAGTACGGCCCTATCTCGCCGAGGCCTTGCGCCTGGTCAGCGGAGCTGCCGGACGGCCCTCTTCGCCCGGGTCCGTGTACGTGATCGCGGGTGTCTCCGCGGTGCCGTAGTAGAACCCGTCCGAGGTGAACGAATGCGTGAGGCCGGCGCCTACGAGGCAGTTCAGGTCGGCGACGTGAAGGAGATGCCATCCCGAATCGGCCAACTCGATGGTGTCGGTGCTGCCGTCGATGCGCTGCACGCGAATCTTCATGGCGGCCCCCCAGTGTGCGACTGGATGGAGGACCAAGCCACCCACCGGGGTCTCGGCGCTCAAGAGCGTCAACCTTGAAAGGCCGGAGTGAGGGCGAGCGCGAGTATAGCGCGGACCAGGAGCGGAGTGTCATCTTTCCTGGCAGGTTACGACGTGCTACGGGGAGCTGCGAAGCCTGATCGCAGCGGCTTCCACCGCCTTGACGATCCCCTGGTAGCCGGTGCAGCGGCAGAGCACGGCGGAGAGGCCCTGACGGATCTCGGCCTCGGTGGGGCGGGGATTGGTCTGGAGCAGATCGAGCGCCGTGAGCAGCATGCCGGGCGTGCAGAAGCCACACTGAAGGCCGTGGTGCTCGTGAAAGGCCTCCTGGAGCGGGTGCAGCGTGCCGTCCGTGCTCAGGCCCTCGATCGTGAGTAGCTCTACCCCGTCCGCTTGAACGGCCAGCATCAGGCACGAGCGGGCCGCCTCGCCGTTCACGAGCACGGTGCAGGCGCCGCAGAGCCCGTGCTCGCAGCCGACGTGAGTGCCCGTCAGCCCCAGGTCTTCCCGGAGAAAGTCGACCAGGAGCTTTCGCGTCTCACAGCGGCCCTCCCGCGTCTGGCCGTTCACCGTCACCCGGACCGCAACGAGATCGGCCACTCAGCGGCCTCCCAATCGCGCGATCGCCCGGCGCAAGGCGCGGCCGGTCAGGACGCGGGTCAGGTTGCGGCGATAGGCGGCCGAGGCGTGGATGTCCGTGTCGGGCTCCACCAGCTCGGCGGCCCGGCGCGCGGCCGCCTCAATGGCGGCCGCCGAATACCCGTCGCGCTCGAGAATCTCCTCGGCCTCGCGGAGGCGAGTCGGCACCGGTCCGGCCCCCGCGGTTACCAGGCGGGCCGCCGTGCAGCGCTCCCCCTGGACGACGAGCATGGCCGCGATGCCCACGATGGCGAAGTCGCCGTGGCGGCGACTGAACTCCTCGAACGCGAACCCGGCGCCTTCCGGCATGGCGGGGACGCGCACCTCGACGAGCATCTCGTCAGGACCGAGGCTCGTGGTCAGGTAGGTCTCGAAGAGCTCGGAAGCCCCGAGTGTCCGCTCGCCGCGCGGCCCCCGCGCCACGACGGTGCCCTCGAGCGCCGTCAGGATCGCCGGGTACTCGGCAGAGGGATCGGCGTGGGCGAGGCTGCCGCCGATGGTCCCGCGTGTGCGGATCGGGAGGTGGCCCACGAGCGCGGTTGCCTCGGCCAGCAGGGGCAGCCGCCGTCGGACGACGGGCGAGAACTCGATCGTCCGCTGGCGCGTCATGGCCCCGAGCCGCAGGTGGCCGTCGTCCTCGCGGATGTAGGCGAGGCTCGCGATGGCGTTCAGGTCGATGAGCGCGGCGGGCCGGGCCACGCGGAAGTTCATGAGGGGCATCAGGCTCTGGCCGCCGGCCAGGAGCTTGGCCTCGCCTCCGTAGCGCGCGAGGAGGGCGATGGCCTCCTCCACGGTCGCGGGCCGGTGATAGTCGAACCGTGCCGGCTTCACGAGCGCGGAACGCCTCTGGTCTGCTTGGCGCGCTCGATGAGCTCCCAGAGCCGTGTCGGCGACATGGGGAGCTCGGTGATCCGTACTCCGAGCGGCCCCAGCGCATCGCTCACGGCATTCGCGATCACCGCGGGGACGGTCATGGAGCTGGACTCGCCGAGCCCCTTGGAGCCGAGGGGGGTCAGCGGCGAGGGGGAGACGACGTGCGCAATGTCCATGACGGGCGCCTCGCAGGCCGTGGGCACCAAGTAGTCCATGAAGGAGCCCGTCAGACACTGCCCGTCGTCATCGTACTGCAGCTCCTCGAACAGGGCGCCGCCCAGGCCGTGAAGCGCGCCGCCGTAGATCTGGCCCTCCGCGATCATCGGGTTGATGATCGTCCCCGCGTCGTGCACCGAGGCGTAGCGCAGGATCTTGATGGCCGCCGTCTCGGGGTCTACCTCGACGGCCATCACCTCGGCGATGAAGCCGTAGGTATTCGACGAGTTGACGCAGTCGTTCTCGTCGACGGCGTCGGACCCCGTGAAGCCGAAGACGGCGGTGGCCTGCAGACCCGGCTCCATCCCCTCGGGCAGCGATTGCGTGTTCCAGTGGGCGCGCCCCGCCAGGTCCTTGACCGAGTAGGAGGGCCCCGTGCCGACCCTGGCCCGCACGGCGCCGTCGTGGAACGTCAGCTCGGCCGCCGGCCGCTCCATGAGATGGGCCGCGTACTCGATCAGTTTGGCCTTGAGCTTCCGCGCGGCCAGGGCGACCGCGCTGGTGCCCACGGAGCCGAAGCGGCTCGAGTACGTGCCGGACGAGATGGACCAGAACCGCGTGTAGGTGTCCATCTCGTCGACGACGGTGACGTCCTCGGGGGTGAGCCCGAGCTCGTCGGCCACGATCTGCGAGACGACGGTCTGATGTCCCTGCCCCTGGGGCGTGGTGGCGAGGACGGCGGTGACGCGCCCGAGCGGATCCACCCTTATCGTCGCGGCATCCACGGCGCCCGACTTCGGCAGGTACTCGGGCTTGGCGCGGAGCTGAGGATCGAGCGCCGTCGCCACGTAGCCCATGTTGGACACGGAAGGGTCGACGGCCAGCGCCACCCCGATGCCGAAGCAGCGACCCGCGGCGCGCGCCCTCGCCTGCTCGTCCCGGAGCGCCTGATAGCCCGCCAGCTCGAGCGCCTTGTCCAGGGCGGCGGGGTAATCGCCGCTGTCGTAGAGGCCGCCAGTCGGCGAGCGGTACGGGAACTGTCCGGGCTGGATCAGGTTGCGCCGCCTTACCTCGACGGGATCCAGCTCGAGCCGCTCGGCCAGGAGGTCCATCATCCGCTCGGTCTCGAAGTAGAGGTGGCCGCACGCGTAGCCCCGGTTGGGCCCCGTCAGGCTCTTGTTGGTCATGACGACGGAGGCGTCGACCTCGAGATCCTGAAAGCGGTAGGGGCCGACGAAGTTGCCGCTGGGGCGGAAACTGCATCCCGGCTCCGGGCTCCGGATGTACCCGCCGACGTTGTCGAGCCAGCGGTAGCGCATGCCCAGGATGGTTCCATCCTTCCTGGCCGCGAGCTCACGATGGGCGACGCGATCGGTGCCGCTCGACGAGGCGAGCAGGTGCTCGCGCCGGTCCTCGATCCACTTGACGGGAACCTGGGTGAGCCGGGCCGCGAGCGCCATCAGCGCCATGTACGGGTACATGCTCGACTTGATCCCGAAGCTCCCGCCGATGTCCCCCGGCACGATGAAGCGGAGCTTGTTCTCGGGCACCCCGAGCACGCGGGCGGTGAGGGGATGCATGATGAACGGCCCCATGAAGTTCGCCCAGATCGTGTAGGCGCCCTCGAGCGGGCTGAAGATCGCCACCACTCCGTAGGTCTCGATGGGGGTCGAGCTGTACTTGGGATAGCGAAAGCGCTCGCGGATCACGATCTCCGCCTCCGCGAACGCGCGGTCGGGGTCGCCGTAGACGAGCCGGCGGTTCCCCGCCAGGTTGGACCCGACGGCCTCGTGGAGCACGGGCGCGTCGGCCTCGAGGGCGCGCTCGACGTCCACCACCGCGGGGAGCGGCTCGTAGCGGACGACCACCGCCTCCGCCGCATCCTCGGCGAGATACCGGTTGCGCGCCACCACCACCGCCACCGGCTCCCCGACGAAGCGCGCCTTGTCGGTGGCCAGGCAGTAGTAGGACACGGGCGCGGTGACACCCACGGAGAAAGGCCTGGTCAACCTCCCCACGTCTTCGCCCGTGATCACTCCGACCACGCCCTCCATGGCGAGGGCCGCCGACACCTCGTAGCCCAGGATGCGCGCATGGGCGTGCGGCGAGCGGACGATGGCCGCGTGGTGCACGTTGGGGCACGGGGTGAGATCGTCGATGAAGCTTCCGCGGCCGCTCAGCAGCCGCGCGTCCTCGACGCGCTTCACGGGTTGACCGATCCAGCTCTGCGTGGTCACGGACCCGCTCAGCGCCCCGTGTACTTCGGCGGCCGCTTCTCGAGGAACGCCGTGACGCCTTCCGCGTAGTCATGGGTCGAGCGCAGCCACGCGTAGGCCTTGCGCTCGAGCTCGAGCGCCGTCTCCAGCGGCGCCTCCGCCCCGCGGTTGATCACCATCTTCAGCGTGCGGAGGGCAAGGGGGGCGCGCTCGGCCAGCTCTCCGGCCAGCGCGTCCACCGCCTTGTCCAGGCCGTCGTTGGCCACGGCCAGGGTGATGAGCCCCCACGCCTCGGCGCGCTCGGCGGGGATGCGCTGACCTGTCATCATGAAGAGCTTGGCGCGCGTCATCCCCATCAGTCGCAGCGCCCGCTGGGTCCCCCCGCTGCCCGGGATCATGCCGAGCCTCACCTCGGGAAAGGCGAACTCCGAGCGGAGCGTGGCCACGCGGAAGTCGCAGGCCACGGCCAGCTCGAGGCCCGCTCCCATGGTGAAGCCGTCGATGGCGGCCATGACGGGCTTCCGGCAGCGCTCGGCCGAGGTCAGCGTGTCGCCCCACCGCTCGAGGTCGGCGGGGGCCAGGGTGAGAAACTCCGCGACGTCGCCGCCGGCGCTGAAGGCCTTGCCCCCCGCCCCGCGCACCACGATGACCCGGATGCCGTCGTCGGCCTCGAGCGAACCGAAGATGCCGGGGAACTCGTCGCGCATGGCGACCGTCATGGTGTTCATCTTCGCCTGCCGGTCGATCCACACCGTGGCGATGGCGCCCGCGCGCTCGACTCTCAAGAACTCGCTCATTTGGAGACCTCCACGTAGTGTCCATCGCGCAGCAGCCGGCGGAGGATCTTGCCGGACGCCGTCCTGGGGATCGCCGCCACGAAGACGATCCGCCGCGGCCGCTTGAAGTTGGCAAGGGCGGGGCTGTCGAGACAATGACGATCGAGAGCGTCGGCGGTCAGCCCCGCGTCCGCGGGCACCACGAAGGCGACCACGCGCTCGCCCCACCTGTCGTCGGGCTCGCCGATGACCGCCACGTCTCGCACGCGCGGATGCCGCGCCACGACCTCTTCCACCTCCACCGGGTGAATGTTCTCGCCCCCGCTGATGATCATGTCGTCGACGCGCCCGGCCACGAAGAGATCGCCCGCCTCGTCGAGGTACCCCATGTCGCCGGTGAAGTACCATCCGTCGCGGAGCGCCCTGGCGTCCGCGTCCGGGCGCTTCCAGTAGCCGGCGAACGCTTCGTCGGAGTCGAGGCTGGCGATGATCTCACCTTTCTCGCCCGGGGGCACGGTCTCGTCGGGGCCCACGCGACGCTCCGCGCTCGCCTCGACCACGCGCAGCTTCGAATGGACGCCCGGGCGCCCCGCGCAGCCCGGCTTGGTGTGGGCCGCGGGGCAGACCGAGAACGTGTAGATCTCGGTCGAGCCGTAGTGGTTCACGAACACGTCCGGGCGGAAGGCTTTCGCGCAGGATTCGGCGAGCGCGGCCAGCATGGGCGCTCCCGCGTACGCGAGCTTCCTCACCGAGGAGACCTTGCCCGTCGGGAATTCCGCGGCATGGACGAGGTCGTGGTAGAGGGTCGGGATGAGGTAGAGCGCGGTCACCCGCTCCGACTCGATGAGGGCCAGCGCCCCGCTCGCGCTCCAGTCCGCCTGGCAGACGAAACACCCGTTGACGGCGGCCATGCTCGTCAGCGAATGGATGCCCATGGTGTGATAGAGCGGCATGACGCCGAGCGTGCGCTCACCCCACTGGTAGCCGCACTGGATCACGTGGGCGAGGGCGCCCGCGTGGTGGTTGCGGTGCGTTCTCGGCACGCCCTTGGGTCGCCCCGTGGTCCCGGAGGTGTAGAGGAGGAGCGAGAGATCGCTCTCGCTCACGTGACGATCGAGGGGCGCGCGGTTCGACCCCAGGAGCGCCGCGAAGGGGATCGCCTCCGCGGGCGCGTCGCCGCCGACGAACACCAGGCGCCCCTGCCATCCTCTTGTCGCCTCGAGCGTCCCGGCCGCGGTGCCAGATTCGACCAGCGCCACGCGGGCGCCGCAGTCCTCGACCACATAGCGCAGCTCCTGGGCCGCGAGCCTGAAGTTCACGGGGGTGGGGACGCCCCCGATGCCCTGAAGGGCCCAGTACACGAGCGCGTGCTCGAGGCGATTCTTGAGGGCGATCAGCACACGGTCGCCCTTGGCGACGCCGAGCTCGGCGAGACCGCGGCCGACCGCCGCGGCCTGGCGGGCGAGGTCGGCGTACGTGAGTCGGCGCGCCCCGTCCACCAGCGCGGGAGCCGCCGGGTCTCGCAGGGCCGCGCGATCGAGGAGCTGGGCGACGGTCACGGCAGCAGCGTTTCCAGCAGCGCGCGCATCTCGGCGCTGTTCCATTCCCGGGCGCCCGCCGCCATGCCGGCAACCTCGCCTCCGGGCTTGACGATGAACGTCGCGGGCAGACTCGTGACCCGCCACGTCCCGGCCGTCTTGAGCTCGGGGTCGAGCAGGATGGGAAACGTGAGCCGCTGATGCGCGAGGTACGGCTCGAGGAGCGCGCGGGGCGCGCCCCGGTCCACGGAGACTCCGAGGACGATCAGACCTCGCGCCCGGTACGCCTGCCACAGCGTCTCGAGCGTCGGCATCTCGAGCGTGCACGGCGCGCACCACGTCGCCCAGAAGTTCAGGATCAGCAGGTTGCCCTTGAACTCCTCCAGCGAGGCGTGGCCCTCGCGGGGAAACGTGCGGAGCCGGAAGGCGGGCCCCCGCTGGCCGGCCTTGAACTCGACGACGCCCGCCTTCTCGAAGGGATCGAGGGCGACGGCGTGATCGCGGTGATGGCCCCCGTCCACCCCGGGCCGCCGGGTGGGAAGAGTCCACAGCACTCCGGCGAGAAGCGCGACGGCCAGCCCCACACGCAGCCAGGAGCCGCGGCGGCTTCCCCCGGGTGACGAGCTAGACGCCCAGCTTCTCACGGGTCGTCGGGCTGTCCCGGAGCTCCGCGGAAAGTCCCTCGAACACGATGGACCCCTTCTCCATGATGTAGCCGCGGTCACACACGCTGAGGGCCACGCGCGCGTTCTGCTCGACGAGGAGCACGGTGATGCGGAGCCGCTTCAGCTCGCGGATCATGTCCCGGATGTGGCGGATGAGGGCGGGGGCGAGCCCCTGGGTGGGCTCGTCCATCAGGATGAGGCGCGCGCCCGCCATCATGACGCGCGCGATGGCGAGCATCTGTTGCTCGCCGCCCGAGAGCGTCTTGGCATGCTGGTCGATGCGCTCGCTCAGCCGGGGAAAGTGGCCGAACACCTGCTCGAAGCGCTCCCGACGCAGGGCCGCCGAGCGGTGGGGCTGAGCCGAGAGACCCAGCTCCAGGTTCTCGCGCACGGTGAGGCCGGGAAAGATCCGCCGGTTCTCCGGCACGAAGCCCACGCCGCGCCGGGCGATCTCGTGCGGCGTCATCCGTGTCAGGTCGCTGCCCTCGAACTCGATGGCGCCACGGGTGGGCTTGATGAAGCCCATGGCCGTCTTCATGAGCGTGCTCTTGCCCATCCCGTTCTTGCCGAGGAGGGCCACCGCCTCCCCCTCCTGGACCTCGAGGGATACCCCGAAGAGAATCGGCGTCGCCCCATACCCCGCGTGGAGGTCTCGGATGCGAAGCATGGGCTAGCTTGGACTATTCATGAAGGACACTCTCTCGTCGTACAGTCCCCTGATTCACTCAGCCCTCGCCTCGTCGCCCGAGGCGATGGCTGAGTAGGTGAGGGGGTCAGGTGTTCGCACATAGTCCAAGCTAGTCGTCCGCGCCGCCCAGATAGGCGTCGAGGACCTTCGGGTCGCTGCGGATGGCCTCGGGCGGCCCCTCGGCGATCTTCTCCCCGAAGTGGAGCACGGCGATCCGGTCGGAGATCCCCATCACCACGCTCATGTCGTGCTCGATGAGCAAGACGGTGAGGCGACGGTCGAGGGCGATCCGGCGGATCAGCGCCGTCGCTTCCTTCGTCTCGCCCGGCGTCATCCCCGCCGTCGGCTCGTCGAGAAGCAGGAGGGCGGGGTCGGTGGCGAGGGCGAGGCAGATCTCCAGATAGCGCTGCTCCCCGTGCGAGAGGTTCTGCGCGAGCTCGTCCCGCCGCGCGGCCAGGCCGAAGGCGCCCAGGAGCTCCATGACGGGCCCTTCGACGTCGGAAAGCTGCCAGAGCGACGGCAGACGGCCCGAGACGGGCATGCGGGATTGCGCGGCCACGCGCACGTTGTCGTACACGGAGATGCCGGGAAAGATGTTCGTGATCTGGAACGTCTTCGCGAGGCCCCGCCGGTTGATGACCTCGGGCGCGAGGCCCGTGACCTCCGTGCCCCGGAAGACGATACGGCCGGCCGTGGGAGTGTGCAGGCCGCTGATGACGTTGAAGAGCGTCGACTTGCCTGCCCCGTTGGGGCCGATGACGGAGAACACCTCGCCCACCCTGACCATGAGGCTGACGCCGGACAGGGCGGCGAGGGCGCCGAAGCTCTTCGACACGCCCTCGACCTCGAGCATGGCCCCGTCTTGCATCACGTGACCTCACCACGCGGTCGCCCAAACAGCGCCTGGCGCAGCCCCAGGAGTCCGCGCGGCACGAAGAGCACGATCA
>Ga0137391_10004223_pt1 | contig 10984 bp, 9 predicted proteins | sample 15con2h24BmetaG_FD_101399 | JGI IMG/M metagenome (GOLD analysis project Ga0137391, IMG submission 101399) | Vadose zone soil microbial communities from Angelo Coast Range Reserve, California, USA - 15con2h2.4B metaG | ecosystem: Environmental > Terrestrial > Soil > Vadose zone > Saprolite...
CTTGTCGCCGTTGATAGTCGAAACCAGTTCGCCCTTCCGGTTCCAGACCTCGAACTTCAGATCGCCGAAGATATGCCGCTTCTTCTGGTAATAGACGATCGAAGCCGAATCGTCCGGAGACTGGCCGTTGAATTCCGCGTCGCCATCGGAGCGCTGTTCCGAGGCGGGAATGATGGCGGTCGAAGGCCGGGCCTCGACAAACGCCGCGTCCGCTTCAAGGATCTGGGGCGTAAGTTTGCGAATGGGCGTGAGATCGTCGATGACATAGATGCCCCGCCCATGGGTGGCAATCAGCAGATCGCCATCGCGCGGATGCACCATGACATCGCGGACCGCCACGCTGGGCAGATTTCCGGTGAACTGCGCCCAGTTCGCGCCACCGTCCAGCGAGAGAAACAGACCGAACTCCGTTCCCAAATAAAGCAGGGCCGGATTCACCAGGTCTTCGCGCACGACATGCGCGTAGCCGATCACGCCGGCGCCCGCGAGGGGCTGCCACGTTTTGCCGTAGTCGGAGGTCTTGTAGACATAAGTCTTCATGTCTCCGGTCATGTGGCCGTCGAAAGTGGCGTAGGCGACGCCCGCATCGAAATGGCCGGCCTCGATGCCGGTGACCCAGGTGTTGGCGGGCAGACCGGGAATGTTTTTGGTGAGATTGGTCCAGGTTTTGCCGCCATCGCGCGTCAGCTGCAGGTTGCCGTCATCGGTGCCCGCCCAGATCACCGAGGCGTTCTTCGGCGATTCGGCGATGGCGTAGACCGTCTCATATTTTTCCGCGTCGGAGTTGTCGATGGTCACGCCCCCGGAACTTTCCTGCCGCAGCCATTCCGGATTCTGCGTGGTCAGATCGGGAGAAATGCGCTCCCAGGAATCGCCGCGATTGACGGACCGGAAAACGAACTGCCCGCCCAGATACAACGCACCGCTCGGCCCCAGATGGATCGGAGCGTTCCAGTTAAAGCGAAAATCGGGTTCGCCCGGGCCGGGGCGCGGACGAAGGTCCTTACTCTCAAAGGTCGATTTGCGGAAGCGCGAGATTCTGCCGCCCTGGTATTCCACATACACCAGGTCCTGATCTTTAGGATCGACCTGCACCCACATTCCGTCGCCGATGCCGATGGGCCGCCAGTCGCGGTTGTGAATTCCGCCGGGATAGCGCGACGGCGCCATCCAGGTGCCGTTATCCTGCAGGCCGCCATATACGTTGTACGGAGTGGCCATATCAAAGGTGACGTGATAGAACTGGGAAATCGGCAGCACCGATAAAAACCGCCAGTGCGTTCCGCGGTCTTCCGACGCGTACGCCCCGCCGTCGCTGCCGATCAGCATTTCATCCGTGTTCTTCGGGTTCACCCACGCGGCATGAAGATCGCTGTGCACGCCGCCGAAGGATCCGAAGGCGGTCGAGGCAAAGGTCTTGGCGCCGTCGTCGCTGGCCGTCAAACCAAAGCCCGGCTTGTAGACGCGATCGGCATTCAACGGATCGACCACGATACGGGCAAAATAAAAAGGACGCGAAGTCACGTTGGCGTCCGTGCTCTTCTCAGCCCAGGTCTCACCCGAATCGTCGGAGCGAAAAATCGCGGTGCGTTTGGCTTCCACCAGGGCATACACAACATTGTGTTTGGAAGGCGCGACCGCCACGGCGATTCGCCCCAGTGTCCCGGTGGGGAGGCCGGTCTTCAACTGCTTCCAGGTGGCACCGCCGTCGCTGGATTTATACAACGCGCTCTTTGGTCCCCCCGACTCGAAGTTATAGGGGCGACGCCGAAACTGCCACATTCCCGCAAACAGAACCTGAGGGTTCTCCGGGTCCATGGAGAGATCGGAACATCCGGTGTTTTCGTCGACATAAAGGACCTTGTTCCACGTCCTGCCGCCGTCGGTGGTTTTGTAGACGCCGCGGTCGGGATGCGCATTCCACAGATGGCCGGGAACGCACACGAAGACCGTATTGCTGTCTTTCGGCTGAACGACGATGCGCGCGATGCGTTCGGAATTCTCAAGCCCGGTTTTCTGCCAGGTCTCGCCGCCGTCCTGGGTGCGATAGAGTCCCGTGCCGACGGAAACGCTGTTGCGTGTCCACGACTCGCCCGTGCCCACCCACACCGTTTTCGGATCGTTGGGATCGATCTTCACCGCGCCGATGGAAAGGCCGGGCTGCTTGTCGAAAACCGGCTTGAAGGTAATGCCGGCGTCGGCGGATTTCCAGACGCCGCCACCCGCCGAGCCGATATAGATGGTCAGCCGCTTATCGACCACCGCGTCAAGGTCGGCAATACGGCCACCCATCGCGGCCGGGCCCAGAGCCCGGGCCTGATAGCCGCCAAAGGTATCGGAATCGATCGGCATCTGCTGCGCCGCCGCTGCGGCGCAGACCATGAGAAAGGCACACGTATGTTTTAGGAATGTCGGCATGGCAAGTCCTGTCGAAAATTATTGTTTGGGCGGGGTTGAGCCGCTCTCGGGCTTTTTAGTTTCGGTTGCGGGCGGCGGAACCACGGCCGGCATTTTGAACTCGGCGTCATCTTCGGTGGTGTTCATCTCCACCTTCGTGATGGTTATCTTTTGCGTTCCGGGCGCGCCCTGGGCCTTGATCTCCATGGAGTGCGGCATCATGATGCCCGCCTCTTCCTTGTAGTCGCCGAAAGTGGTCTCGCTTTCCGTTTCGACGCCCCGGCGCGTGGACTTGCCGGTCATCTTGATTTCCAGAAAGCTGTCGGCATCAAGATAGATATCGCGGACATCGCCGCCCTTCATCGTGATCTTCAGATGCCAGGTGTCGGTGCCCTCCATTTTTTCTTTACCCACCAATTCAACCTTATGGCCTTTCTGCTTATAGTCCATCAACGGACCGTCCATGTCGGCATCCTGGGCGATCACCTTCAGGTCGTCGGCGGCCATGGGCTCGGGATCTTTCTTTCCGGTAAAGGGAACAATCTGCCAGCCGTCTTTGCCATCGTAGGCCTGCACCATCGTCATGCCCTGAACGGTGATATTGAGCCTGACCTTGGACTGCCGCTTCGATATGCGCACAATATCGGCCTGCACACCCCCGAAATCCGCGGTGCCCGTAAATCTGGCGGTCTGAACGGCTTTCAGTTTGGCCATTCCGCCTTTTGCTGCGATGTTTTTGGCAATGATTTCGTCCACGGTCTGGGCCGAACCGAAAACCGCAAACATCAGGATGGCCGACAGCGTTACTAACGCTTTACGCATGTATGAAACTCCTTGGTTATTTTGGCGATTTCGTGACGTTACGACAGGGATGCAGTCCGAGTCAAATAAGCGGGTTGTAATAAACGCACACGGCTCTTTAAGGCACACTCTTCCCTTTCCGGGAAAACCCACCGCAGAGCCGCAGAGACGCGCAGAGAACCGCAGGAAAACCAAAACCAAAAACAAATATTTCACCGCAAAGGACGCTACGGACGCGAAGGAAGAAAAAACAACCTCTTAAAGACATGGGGGGCTCTTCCTTTGCGTCGGTTTGCGCCCTTTGCGGTGAAGTATTTATTTTTGGTTTTCCTGCGGCTCTCTGCGCGTCTCTGCGCCTCTGCGGTGAAGCCCTGGATGTCCGGTTCTGATCAACATTCGGCCGGAAATATGAATACAATCGAGAGGCATGAAAATCCACGGCCGGTCTGACCCCGGCGCACGAGGACGTCACGATGGCTGCCACCAACTCAGCAGAAGTTTTTTTCGCCAGCCGGTTCACCAAAGGGAATCTCTTCTTCCGTACCCGTATTGAAGTGGGGCCGGAGCGCGTCCTTCGGATCAAGCCCAGGTTTTTCGGCAGCAACGAAGAGAGCATCCCCATCTCCAAGGTCGCCTCGGTGCAGATCAGCACCGGAATGATCTGGTCCGATATCCGCATCGACTCGGCCGGAGGAACCAATCCGATTCTCAGTCATGGGCACACGAAAAAGGATGCGGAACGCATTCGCGATCTGGTTGAACATTATCAACAGAGCGTGACTCAAAGGTAGGAGCCGGGGCCGTCCGGGCGCTGCCCGCAAAAAACCTTGCCGGAGCAGATGCCTCCCCTCGATCTTTACGGCAGAAATGTGTCATGCTGTAGCTATGAAAACCAAAAATCAACGAGAGCTGCAAAAATTCTGGTCAGACCAGGCGGCAAAGAAGGCGAAGCCGGCCGCAGGTGGTAAAACCGGCACCCAGGCCACGGGCCGGACGCAGACCGGCAAACCCGCGTCCGTTCGACCGCAAAAACAGGGCAACCGCGGGGCATAGGTAATCCGTCAATACAGCCTTTGGGTGATGCGCGGGTTAGGAATTTTAATAACTCCTTAATGACTGTCCAGGATTCCGGACGCATGATCAGCATGTCAGACGGATGAAAGAGGCGCATTGAGAGAAACCGCTCAATCCTCAATTCCGCCGATGCATACGGGCGCTGTGCAAAAGCACGGGGCCGGGAGGGACACAATGGGCCGGAACGACGTACGCGCTTCACGCGCAATGGATTCAGACGGATGGCGCATTGTGGCCGCTCTCCTGGTTGCGCTCGCCTATGCTTTGATCGCCAGAGTAACGGGATAAGGCCGCCGGCGGCCATAGCAGCAACGCACTACGGCCGATGCAGCCCCGTTCCACGACGAAACAATGATCAGCACAGCCAAACCTGGCTCTGCTGATCATTTTTTTTGTCCGTTGTGTAACGTTCCTGTAAATTTACGCCCTGCTGAAAGACTTCCGCTTGACACTGCCGATTTCTCTGCGCTAGGATTTCATTCATGCTTTCCCTCACTCATCGCCATCATCATCACCACGCGGCGAACGTGTCGGCGAAGGCTTGTATCAGTTAATCCAGCGCAATCATAAGGATTAAGCCCGCCGACAAAGTCGGCGGGCTTTTTTGTTTTGGCGCAAGGCTGGTCCGGGCCGGAAATCCGGCCCACGAGGAAACACCCAGGAGAAACCCATGCAGATCGATTTCGATAAAATGGACGGCCTCGCGCCCGCCATCGTACAGGAAGATTCCACCGGCGAGGTGCTCATGGTGGGGTTTATGAACGCCGAATCGTTCGCTAAAACCGCGGAGACCGGCTATGTCACTTTCTATTCGCGCACCCGCAAAAAGCTCTGGATGAAAGGCGAGACCTCCGGCAACCGCCTGCGCGTTATCTCCGCGCTCACCGACTGCGACCGCGACACGATTCTGGTGCGCGTCCAGGTGGAAGGCGACGGGCTGGTCTGCCACACCGGGAGCAAATCGTGCTTCACCGAACCGCTGGCCTTCCAGGCCGCTCCCGAGGTCGCCCGATGAAATTGCGACTGGGGGTCCCCAAAGGCAGTTTGCAGGATGCAACGGTAGCGCTGTTCAAGCGCGCGGGCCTGAGCGTCTACACCAGCAGCCGCTCGTATTTTGCCGGCACCGACGATCCGGAAATCGAAGTCATGCTGATTCGCGCCCAGGAAATGTCGCGCTATGTGGAGCACGGCGCGCTCGACTGCGGCCTCACCGGCAGAGACTGGGTCATCGAAAGCGGGCTGGAAGTAGTCAAGGCCGCCGAACTGGCTTACGCCAAACAGAGCATGGGCAAAGTTCGATGGGTACTGGCCGTGCCCGAAGAATCCTCTTTTCAAAAAGCCGAAGACCTGGCGGGCAGGACCATCGCCACGGAGCTGGTGAACGTCACAAAAAACTACTTCGAGGCCCGCAAGGTCCCGGTGAAGGTGGAGTTCTCCTGGGGCGCAACGGAAATCAAGCCGCCCACTCTCGCCGACGCCATCGTCGAAATTACAGAAACCGGCAGTTCACTCCGCGCCAACCGGCTGCGTATTATCGATACCGTGCTGGAATCCGCAACCTGGCTGATTGCCAACAAAACTTCCTGGACAGACACCGCCAAACGCGGGAAGATCGAGAGCCTGGCGCTCATGCTGCAAGGCGCGATCTACGCCCAGGGACGCGTCGGGCTGATGCTCAACGTCCGTCGGCAGGACCTGGCGGCGGTTCTCTCCATTCTGCCCGCTCTGCAGAAACCCACAGTATCGGCCCTCAGCGATCAGGAATGGTTTGCGGTCAATACCATCATTGAAGAGAGCACGGCCTGGCGCATCATGCCGCAGTTGAAGGCGGCGCGCGCTGAAGGCATCGTGGAATATCCTCTCAATAAGGTGGTGCTGTGATGCGGATTCTTTCCGCGCGTCAGGCGGAAGCCTGCGTGCGCAAGCTGGAGCGTCGAGGCGCGCCCGGCCTGACCCGCGTGGAAAAGCCTGTGCGCCGGATCGTCGATGACGTTCGAAAGAATGGCGACCGCGCCCTGCGCCGCTATGCCGAGAAGCTGGATGGTCTCAAGCCACGCGCGCCCCTGGCGGTCCCGGTCAGCGCGATGAAGCTTGCGTGGGAGTCGGTGTCAGAAGATTTTCGCTCGGCCCTGCGAGACGCGGCGGCGAATATCCGCCGCTACTGCGAATGGCAGAAACCTGAGGAATGGCGCAGAACTTCCCTGCCCGGCATTTCCCTGGGCCAGATGCTGCGGCCTCTCGATTCCGTGGGATGTTACGTTCCCGGCGGCCGCTATCCTCTGCCCTCCACGATGCTGATGACCGTGATTCCAGCGCAGGTGGCCGGAGTGGAGCGCATCTGCGTGGTGTCGCCCAGACCGGCGACCGCCACGCTGGCGACCGCGTTTTTTCTGGGTGTGCGTGAGTTCTACGCCATCGGCGGCGCACAGGCCATTGCCGCACTGGCCTACGGAACCAAATCGGTGCCGCGTGTCGATAAGATCGTCGGCCCCGGCAATCTTTACGTCACCGCCGCAAAAAAGATGGTGGCCTTCGATTGCTCCATCGATTTTCTGGCCGGTCCGACGGAAGCGGTCATCGTAAGCCACGCGGGCAGGCCTGAATTCATCGCCGCCGATCTGGTGGCCCAGGCAGAGCACGATCCGGAGACTCTGGCGGTCTTTGTCACCACGTCGAAATCGCTGGCCGAGGCCGTGGCCCGGGAAGTGCGGTCCGCCGCCGCAGGCAACGAAATTGCGCGGACTTCTCTTGCCCGTAACGGCGCGATTCTGGTCGCCGGTTCGCGGGCGCAGGCCATGGAGTTTGCGAACCGCATCGCGTGCGAGCATATTACAGTAGAAGAAGAGGATGTCCCGCTGGTGCGCCACGCCGGCTCGATCTTTGTCGGGGATTACTCGGCTCAGGCCGCGGGCGATTACGCCTCCGGCCCGAACCATGTTTTGCCCACCGGCGCAGCGGCCCGCTACCGGGGCGGATTGAGCGTCACCGATTTTGTGAAGACCATTTCTCTGCAGCGGCTTTCGCGTCAGGGACTGGACCGGATCGCCGGCATCATCACCTGCCTCGCCGAGGCCGAAGGGCTTGCCGGCCATGCCGAATCCATTCGTGTAAGGAGCAGCCATGCTTAAGGCGCGCCGATGCGTCCGTGAAATGGGCGAATACAATTCGCCTTCCGAAGATACCGCGCTGAATCCGCACAAGGAGCCGCTGCGTCTCGATCTGAACGAGAACACCAGCGGATGTTCGCCGCGCGTTCTCGCCAAATTGCGCTCCCTCGATGGGCGAAAGCTCGCGCTCTATCCGCCGCGTGAGCCGGGGGAAAAACTGGTGGCCGAATTTCTCGGCGTAAAGCCTTCCGAGGCGCTCCTGACCAACGGCGCCGATGAGGCTATCGATCTGCTCTGCCGCGCCTACCTTGACCCTGAGAACGAAATGATCATCGTCACCCCGGCGTTCTCTATGTACGAACTTTTCTGCCAAAGCACCGGGGCGACAATGGTGTGCGTACCTTCCGGGCCGGAATTCGCCTTTCCCGTCGAAGCCCTGCTGCGCGCTATCACTCCGCGGACACGGATGATCGTCATTACCAACCCCAACAACCCCACCGGCACCGTCGCGGAACGGAAAGATATTCTTCGCGTCATCGAAGCAGCCCCGGAGGCCGCTGTGCTGATCGATGAAGCCTATTTTGACTTCCATGGCCGGACCCTCATGGATCGGGTTGGCAAAATCCCCAATCTGTTTGTGGCCCGCACATTCTCCAAGGCTTACGGGCTGGCGGGCCTGCGTATCGGCATCCTGGCGGGGGCCGCCGAACAGATCGCGATGGTGCGCCGCATTCCCTCGCCTTTCAACCTGAATGTCTTTGCTCTGGAATGCCTGCCTGAAGCCCTGGCCGATCGCCAGTGGGTACAAAGCTATATCGATAACGTGCGTCGCGGACGCGAATCGCTGCGGCACAATCTGTCGGCCCTGGGTGTAAAGAGCTGGGCGAGCGAAGCCAATTTTGTCCTCGCGGATTTCGGCAGCCGATGCGACGCGGTGCCGGCGGCGATGAACGCGCAGGGCATCGCGCTGCGCCTACGCCCGGATCTTCCCGGATGTCTTCGCATCACCATCGGCACTCCTGCCGAGATGGAGCGGGTGGTTTTCATTTTGCGACAATGCATGACTGCGAACTTAGATGTGTCAAAGACGGTCGCGCAATGAGGAAAGCGCGTCTGCATCGCCGCACCACGGAGACCGACATCCGCCTGTTGCTGACCATCGAGGGCCGAGGCACCTATGAGGTTTCGACCGGTATCCGGTTTTTCGATCACATGCTCGAACTTTTTGCGCGCCACGGCGGTTTCGATCTCAAGCTCAAAGCTGTCGGCGATCTCGATGTGGACCAGCACCACACCGTGGAAGACGTGGGCATCGCCCTGGGCGAGGCCTTCCACTCCGCGCTGGGCGACAAGCGGGGCATCCTGCGCGCCGGCTACTTTCTCATGCCCATGGATGAAACGCTGGGCATGGCCGCCGTCGATTTCAGCGGACGCACCGCCGCCGTCATCGACACTCGGGTGAAGACCCGGCTGGTCGGCGATCTTCAGTCGGAACTGGTGCATGATTTCTTCGAGGGCTTCGCCCGGGGAGCGCGCGCCAACGTTCACCTGCGCGTGCTCTACGGAAGGTCGAACCATCACAAGATCGAGGCGCTGTTCAAGGCTTTTGCGCGCGCCCTGCGGGTAGCCTGCTCGCGCGACCGGCGTCTCAAAAAAATGCTGCCCAGCACCAAGGGGCTGCTGTGATCGCCATTGTCGATTACGGCGCGGGCAATATCAGCTCGGTGGCGAAGGCCCTGGCGCATCTCGGTACACAGGCCGAAGTTACCACCGAACCGCAAACGATTGCCGCCGCCAGGAAGATCGTCGTTCCCGGCGTCGGACATTTCAATCGCTGCGCGGCGCTCAATTTCCAAATGCGCGAGCCGGTACTCGACGCCATCGCCCGAGGCGTTCCCTTTCTGGGTATTTGCGTCGGCATGCAATGGCTTTTCGAAGGCAGCATCGAGTCGCCGGAAACTCCGGGCGCAGGATTGTTTCGGGGCCAGTGCGCGCGGTTCGCCGTGGGGATCAAGTCGCCGCACGTGGGCTGGAACCGCATCGAAATCACTTCCCCATCGCGCCTGCTGCGCGGCATTGCCGACGGAGCGTTTGTCTACTACACGCACAGCTATCGCGCCGATATCGTCGAAGGCACGGTGGCCGGCACCCGTTACGGGGGCGACTTCTCGGCGGCGGTCGAGCGGGACAATATTTTTGGAACACAATTTCATCCGGAAAAATCCGGGGACACAGGGCTGGCGATTCTTGAAAACTTCTGCAACCTCTGAGACCCTCACCAAACGGATTATCGCCTGCCTCGATGTGGACGCCGGACGCGTAGTCAAAGGCGTGCAGTTCGCACAACTGCGCGACGCGGGCGACCCGGCGGAACTCGCCCGTCTGCATGCCGGCGCCGGGGCCGATGAGATTGTCATGCTCGACATCACGGCCACCGCCGAAGGGCGCGGCACTTTGATTGGCACCGTCCGCCGCGCGGCCGGTCGGTTGTTCATTCCGTTCACCGTAGGCGGCGGCATCAGGACGCTAGCGGATGCCGCCGGCATCTTCGATGCGGGAGCCGACAAAATATCCATCAACTCGGCGGCCATCGCCTCGCCCGGCCTGATCGGCGAGATCGCCTCGCGCTTTGGATCGCAGGCGGTAATCGTCGCTATCGACGCGCGGCGAACAACGGCAAAACATTTCACCGCAAAGGACGCTACGGACGCAAAGGAAGAGCAAGAAGAAAACAATATCGGGAGCATAGCGGAGGTCTGGGTAAACGGGGGCCGCAAGCCTGCCGGCATAAAAGTTCTCGACTGGGCGCGTGAAGCTGAATCGCGTGGCGCAGGCGAGATACTTCTGACTTCGATGGATCGCGACGGCACCAAACAGGGCTTCGATTGCGAGCTGACTGCCTGCATCGCCGGGGCGGTGTCGATTCCGGTGATCGCCTCCGGAGGCGCGGGCAGCGCGGAGCATTTCATCGACGTGTTTACCACGGGCAGGGCCGACGCGGCGCTGGCCGCTTCCATCTTTCACTTCGGCACCCACGCCGTCGCAGACCTGAAGCAGTCCCTGCTGGCCGCCGGTGTTCCGATGAGGTGGCCGTGCTGATTCCCTCGATCGATCTGATGGGTGGAAAAATCGTTCAACTGGTCCAGGGTGAAAAAAAAGCCCTGGAGTTTGACGATTTCAAATACTGGATCGACCGCTTCGCTCAATATCCTCTGGTACAGCTTATTGATCTGGATGCGGCCATGGGCTCAAACAACAATTCAGATTTGGTGGCCACCATCTGTAAGCAACTGCCATGCCAGGTGGGCGGCGGGGTCCGCGGCCCGGCGCGGGCGCGCGAGTTGTTTGCGCTGGGCGCGCATCGGATCATCCTGGGATCATCGCTTATTAAGGATGGGGCGGTCGATCTGGCCTTCGCGCAAGAGTGCGCCCGGCAACTCGGCCCGGAACGTCTGACCTTTGCCATCGATTCGCGGGGGGGCAAAGTTGCCATTCACGGATGGAAAGAGTCGACCACGGTCGTCCCGCAGGAGATGATGCGCGCGCTGGAATCCTGGTGCGCGGCCTTCCTTTATACCCACATCGACACGGAAGGCACCATGACC
>Ga0137391_10004224_pt1 | contig 10982 bp, 14 predicted proteins | sample 15con2h24BmetaG_FD_101399 | JGI IMG/M metagenome (GOLD analysis project Ga0137391, IMG submission 101399) | Vadose zone soil microbial communities from Angelo Coast Range Reserve, California, USA - 15con2h2.4B metaG | ecosystem: Environmental > Terrestrial > Soil > Vadose zone > Saprolite...
ACACGTCCCTCAATAGTGTTCGTCGCGACGAAGTTGAAGATGAGGCAGTCCTTACGCTGACCATAACGGTGGATGCGCCCCATCCGCTGCTCCAGGCGGTTCGGGTTCCAGGGGATATCGTAATTGAAGAGGATGTTGCAGACTTGGAGGTTGATGCCTTCGCCGGCGGCCTCGGTCGCCACCAGAATTTGAATTGCGCCTTCACGGAACTGCTGCTCGGAATGCAGGCGAGTGCCCGGCTCGTCGCGCGATCCTGATTTCATACCGCCGTGAATGCAGCCGACGCGGAAACCCCAGGACATCAGTCGATTGACCAGGTAATCCAGCGTATCCTTGAACTCGGTGAAGAGGAGCAGGCGCTGCTCAGGCCGATCGAAGAAACCCTCTTTCTGAAGTAGCTCTTTGAGTTGCAAAAGCTTCGCTTCCACCCCCGCTTTCTCAACCCCCTCGGCCTGTACTGAAAGGCGGCGCAGTTCTTGAATCTCCTCACGCGCCTGACCGGCGCTACTTGCGAGTGTGATCGCCTCCAGCATCGTCTCCAGCCGCTCCCGTTCGCTTTCCTCCATCTCCTCTATCTCCTCCGGATCGGGAAGATCCGGCGGCGCCTGACGGGCGAGATCCTGTGCGCGCTTGAGACCCTCCTCCAGCCGGCGCGCCCGGTTATCAAGAGAACGGCGCATGGCGTAAGTGCTCGATGCAAGCCGACGCTGGTAAAGAGACATCAGGAAGCCAATCGCGCGAGCTCGCGGGTCCTCGCCCTCGGCTGCGGCGCGGGCGCTTTCGCGTTTCACGAAACGCGTCACGTCGCGATAGAGGTCGAACTCGATACCGTCGATCTGGAAATCGACCGTGTGCGGGACGCGCTTCGTAAAGATCGGTGCGGCCGCCCAGGAGCCGTCAGCCCTTCGCTCGGGAAAGTGGACCATCGCCTCCTTGGTCCGGCGCAGATAGAACGGCGCGCGCCGGCGTTCCATCGCTTCCCGGATTGACTTGACGTCGGCGTAGGCGTCAGCGTCAAGGAGTTGTAGGAACAAACTGAAGTTCACAGGATCGCCCTTGTGCGGGGTCGCTGTGAGAAGCAGGATGTGATCCGAGCTGTCGCGCAAAAGCTCACCCAGCCGGTAGCGCAGGCTCTTGTGCGTATCATCTGAGGCCGACATGTGGTGCGCTTCGTCAACGATTACGAGGTCCCAGTGCACCTGCCGCAGCCCGGGAAGGATTTCTGAGCGCTTCGCCAGATCCAGCGAAGTGATCACCCGATTGCGTTCCAGCCATTGATTCACGCCGAATTGGTCGCGGATGTCCTGGCCCTTCATCACTAGGAACTTGGTATCGAACTTCTCCTTCAATTCACGCTGCCATTGGAAGGCGAGATTGGCCGGACAGACTATGAGGATTCGCTCAGCTAGACCCCGAAGCTCAAGCTCGCGAATGAGAAGACCCGACATGATTGTCTTGCCCGCGCCAGCGTCATCGGCCAGAAGGAACCGCACGCGTGCAAGCTTTAGTAGATAGTCGTAGATCGCTTCGAGTTGATGCGGCAGCGGATCGACGCGCGAGATCGATAGACCAAAGTACGGATCGAACTCGTAGGCTATGCCCAAGGCATAAGCCTGAAGTCCGAGGCGGAGCAATCGGCCGTCGCCGTTGAAGGAGTGTCGAGGGTCGAGGATCGTTAGGCGTTCCAGGTCCTCGGCGGTCATCGTCACCTTGCGGAACCGCTCGGAATTCGCACCTACAAGCCCCACGATCCAACTTGCCGCACCATTTGACTGCACTGTCTCTACCCGCATCGGCTCGTTGAAAAGCGGGCCGATAAGGATCTGATCGACAGTCAGCGGAGGCGTGTTTTCCGTCATGCTGCGCCATCATTTGGCATGGTTACTTCTTCGCCTTCTTCACTCGTGGCGTGGCGGCCGCTGTCTGGTCCAGCACCTTCAGCCGCTCGTACTCCTCTACCGCCATCACGACGACGACCGTCCGGTCGTACTTAGTGATGGCCACGGGCGCGGCCCTGGCTAGGTCGATCAGCTCGCCGAAGTTGTTTTTCGCGTCTGCAGACGTGAAGGTGCGCATTCGGGTCCCCGTACTTGAGATTCAGTGTTGGCTAATTTGGACAGATGCGCAATGGCTTGATTGGTGGGTAAATTCGGTCAGGTTGGGCCGGGACGGCGAACCTCTGACGCGCTAGCGTGAAGCCCTAAACTGGGCCTCAAAAGATGACTTGTGAGCCCATCATGTTCACGGTATGTTCCAATCGAATCATTTTCCCAAACGAGCCACTATGGCCGATCAGATCGTCATCACGGAGAAATCCAGCCAGGCCAAAGACGTCCGTGCTGCCGTGGGTTCTCGCTACGGAATCATTCTGCCGGCCGAGGGACATCTGTTTGACCTGCTCGAGCCGGAGCACGTTGTGCCGGCAGTCAGGCGTGGTAGCGACATCATCGCGGGGAACTCCCACGGGCGTTGCGACCCGTCATTTCCCCGTTTGACTTCCTCGTAACGCTTGGCAAGGGCCGCCTTCGCCTCATTCAGCGTGTCGGTCATCCCGTAATTTGGGGGCGGCGCTGGCACGAGCTGCAGAAACCACAGCCACTTGAGGTCTCCCAGCACTTGCTGCCTGTAGATTCGGCCGATCAGCGTCTCGTCGACTACTGCATAGTCGTCGTCGCGCCAATCCAAGGGCTCTCGCCCTTCGATGCGGTCTTGAGCGCGCTGTTTGCGGAGTACCAACGTCATCGCTTTCGCACCCTACGCGCAGCCGCACGGCGCCGAAGGCTGAGCCGGCACCAAGAACACCCCCTGCCTAAGAAAACGCGCGGGCGGCGTTCTTGGTGCCCGGACACACCCGAAAAGAAGCCCGCGGACAAAGGGGCACGATGCGCGCGGGCGAGGTTACACAACCGGAGCTGATCACCGAACGAACCTGGCCGATGATCGGGGCCGATGGTGCGCCGATCGGGCGGCATCGTCAATGATCGGACGCCCTAACTTCGGAAGCAGCGCTCAGTGAGGTTTTTCGGCGTGGATTCGGGATTTACCCCATCGGGGGGTAAATCCCGAATTCACTCCAAATCGGGGGAGTTCTTTACCGGGTGTCTCGTTAGGTTGCTTGCGCATGTGGGGACCAGGAGCACATCTGAGGCCCCGGCCCCGCGTTTTTGAGAGAGGAGACGATTGTAATCACCATCTGATTTTTCTAGCAGACTCTCACGGCTGCTCAGTCAGACGAATTCTCCACTTACGTTCGAGCTGGGCGATACGTGCGGAGAATGGATGGCGGGCACTCAGGTCGTCCATGGCAAGTTGCAGAGTATGGAGCGCGCCGGCCCCATCCAGCATCTCCGTCCAATCCTCTCGCCGTTCCACGCTTTCCATGATCTTGAGAATGGCCTCAGAATAATAGGGGTCGAACTTTTTCGCCAAGATGCGAATGTAGAGCCCTTTCGTCGATGGCCAACGATTCTTAAGACCGCGCCAAGATTGCAGGTTGTCAATGATCCATTGGGCCGTGATATATTGTGGCGTGGTGTAGGTACTGTTTGAAAGGATGTAGTCGATCAACTGATCCTTGCCGAGTGCGTCGCTTTGTGCTCGAAACTCGGGAAAGCGACCTGGCATAATCCGAATGATCCCGTACTGCTTGCCTGGCCGCGGTGGGTCATCAGCCTCGTTAAATACGCCCGGACCAGACAATTCGCGATAGTATTGGATCGGCAGCATCCGAGCAGCGATTTCACTATAGAGATCGGCAAATTGTACGGCCGCGTGCACACCCTCATGCACAATAACCAGTGAGAGCGCAGCTAGCCGCTCCTTAGCTGGCAATGCATCGATATATTGGGGGTTGACTTCAAGATCAGGTCCGGCCTGCCCAGCGGTGAACGAACCGCGCGTCGACTTCTTTGCTTGGATGCGGAAGCCGATCTCGTTACTCTTAAAGAGATTCCACAAGCGTCTCAAGACATCGGATGCCCGGCCGCCAACACCAGCCGTTTGGCTGAATTGAAACAAAACAATGGCGTCAGAGATATCGCTTTGATCCATAACGCAATGCCCCTTTCGACGAGCGCCCCTTATGGATTGACCGCGCCTCGCCGGGCACTAAAGGTTTGCTGGTCTGAAAGCGTTGCGAGCACTGACAGCGCTTTCGTGAAAGCCAACTAATAAGTCAACGGTCAGGACCACGATGACTAGCCCGTACCAGTCGCAAGCCAGCGACAATTGCCGGAGGAGATGGCCCCCGGGCGTCGGAACGCGGGTATTGCAAGCGTTCCTTTTCGAACGTTAGTAAGTTTCAGTGCCGGGAAGGTTCAAAGAGAGGCGACTGCGGGATTTACTGGGAATGGCCAGAACTCAAGCGCTGCCCGTGATCATCTATTCCACTTTTCACTGCGCTCCCGTTGGACCGCCACACTCGCGGGATTGCGGACCTTGATCCGTTCGTGCTCTCATGCATGGGCGCGAAGGGCTAAGTGCTGACGCCACCCTCCGCAAAGCCTTAAATGATGCCGAGGCTTTCATGACACTGCGCTTCAAACTTCCACCTGGAGGCGACGTGCCGCCGATCACGGCTGCGCGCCGAATGGGCTTGTCACTTGATGCGTTCCGCGATGCGCTGCCGGAACTTGTCGCCCGTGGCTTTCCACAGGCTGACGAAACGACCGGCAATTTCGATCTCGATGCCATCGACGTCTGGCGCCGTACCCGCAATCTGCATCTTTTTCCCGACAGCTTGGACCTTAGCGGATTTCCGCTAAGGTCGCCCGCGACCACCCCTGACGTTAACGAAGTCATCCGTCAGAAAATAATCGCGGGTCTCACTCCCGCCAGAAATCCCTGAATCGGTTCGGCGCGAGCACCCGTATAGACCGCCGTGCTCGTGATCGAGCGATGCCCGAGCCATCCTTGGATCGCCGCGCCCGTGCGGCTTTGCCGGGCCAGCCGCAGCGCAGCCCCGGCCGGGACGGTCGCGCTATCACTGCCAATGCCAAATCAGCAAGGACGGGACCTCATCAGGACAGGATTGGCCGCTTCGAGGGATCGGGAGCGACGAATTGTACGATCATCTGCAACGGAGGCAAATCACTGCCGCCGGAAACCTTCGGCAGAGCACCGCCAACCCGCGTCCCACTCAACGAAATCGACAAGGCGCCGCGATTGCCGGCGACGTTGCGCATCAACTGCGAAACCTTCGTGTGACCGTGGAGTCCTGACCATGGTCGCGCGCGTACGTCGGCGGCTGACCCTTCGTTCGCGAGATACTGGCCAGCGTCCGCGTTCCTCACGGACGCATGGCCAACCTGAACGCGCCGCTGAATCAGTAGTAGGGGTAACCGCAAACCCATCGGTAGCCATACGGCGTCCACGCGTAGCACCCGCCGTAAACGCCGTATCCAAGACCTAGGCCAAGACCGAAGCCACGGTGATGGCGAAAGCCGGGCCCAAAGCCCCGGCCACCAAAGCCGCCTCCGCCGAAACGCATTCCGCCGCCGCCGCCGCCCGAATGCATTCCGCCGCCACCGCCGCCGCCAAAATGCATTCCGCCGCCACCTCCGCCGAAGCCCCCGTGACCGCCACCTCCGCCTCCGCCGCCGCCACCTCCGCCACCGCGCCCGCCAGCGATTGCGTCTGCCGGGATCGCCAGCGCTGCTGCAACTGCGAGCATCAGAGAGAGCTTGCGCAACATTGATTCCTCCTGTTGTTGTACGTTGGAACGTATGCCTCGATTTATGAACCGTCAACGAAGTGAGATGGCCAGTTAGGCCATCGCTCCAGCGCGGCCAGCGACTTCGTGGTCGGCCGGCTGTGGCGGGCTGTCCAAAGTCACGTGACGTTGGGTCCGGTTGGTGCCACGCTCACGTGAGCGTGGTCGGCCACCGCGACGTAGCGGTGGGTGTCCAGGCTAACTCCGTTTCGAGCAACCCCGACCTCCGCAGGAAATGGGGGCTCGGGAAGCCGGGGCGCCCACGCGCGGCGACGAGGTGCAGCCGCGCGCAAGCGCACATTAGCACGGAAGCGGCCTGGCCGCCTTCGCGCCGTGGCCCGTGGTGCCGGTTTGCCGACCGGGTTAGTTCCCCCCCCCCGCGCGGCCCGTGGCACCACTACGTAGTGGTGGGATGTCCCGGGCTACGTAGGTTAGTCGCAAACCCGCTGCGGTCCGCGCCCGGAACCGGAGACGACGACCGTCCGGCAGCGCGGGATGCGTTCACACACCCGCTGCGGTCCCTGGCCGCAACCAGGGACGATGACGGTCCGGCAACGAACGCGGCCGGTGCCAGTGCCAGAGCTGGGACCATATTGGACCAATTGGATACGCTAATCGGGCGCGTTGGCAGGAATCTGCCCCGCGGCAGGATTGGCGTAGCCCATCTCAGCAAACAGCGCCGTCCCGACGGCGATAGTGGTCAAAAGGATGAGTACGGGCGCCTTCGGCATTGTTTGTCTCCTCCAATTGGGCCGCACGCAATCTATCATGACGCCAGCCGGCCGCGCGGAACCTGTTGACCCCGGCTCCCAATTTGGGGGGTGGTGGGGGGCATGGGAGCCGGGGGCGCGCTGTTGGTGGACGCGCACCTCAACGCCGAACCTTGCGTCCGGTTCCCGACGTAACGGGAAATTGACCGTCGCGGGCTTCGCCAGCCGGCCGCGGCTTAACTGTCCTTTTGCATATCTTGGTCTTGGTCGCCGCGCTGCGCCGTGCCGTGATCATGCCGGCGATCCACGTAATCGGCAAGCGCCATGTAAACGCTGGCAAGACACTGGCAAGGGGCATTGGAATGGAGCGCTCAGGCGCTCCCGGTCAGGTTCAACACCCACGCAAAAAAGGAAGCCGGGGGAGCGACCCCCGGCCCCCCTCGGCCTAACAGTGGGCGAGTCGCTTGATCGCACATGTGGGGAGCGACCCCGTGCATCAAGGATCGTACTCAGCCCCAGGGTTAGACCAATCATCTGCGCGAAAAGCTCGCCATTTGACAGTCAGCGAGCTGCGGCACCGATCGGTCGAACAGATAATTGATCCCGACCATGGCGGTGTCAACGTCGATGTTGCCCGATGGCAGGTGGCTGGTGCCCCCCATGACACTCTCATACGATCCACTGGGGTTGCGCTGACGGCTGCGGCTCGGCACGTCGATAGTCCCGACAACTCCTATTCTGGCGGCAAAAACTGTTGGCGCCGACGGCCCGCTATCTTCGCTGCAGCACCCACGGCTTATGGCGGGGCCACTCGACGCGGCACCCTTCGAGCGCCCTCCGGCCGGAGTCCGTGATCCGGACGCGAGTTACCTTGATCTTCCGTTTGCCCACCCTCATGGTCTCGTGGTGCTCCGTGGCGAGCCCCTCGCGGATCAGGTCGGCCAGCATTTTTGGGCTGTCGGCGTTGCCCTGGTGATCGCTTTCATGTGCAGCGCTCGTTCGGAGGCGAAAATGCGCGCGGTGTTGTATTCTGCATTGGTCATGGGGCTCGCCTTATTCGGGAGCCTCGCTGAATCGGACTATGGAACGGCCGGATCATATTCTGTTCAAGACAGAGCGGCCGCATCATATTCTGATCGAGCCTGCAACATCCCCGTGCAATTTAGTTGTCGGGGCTGTGCCGTGACATGTCCCTCATCAAGAGTGGCGATATGTAAAGCCGGGATGAATATCTGGCGAGGCAACGCATGGTCTTGCCTATTCCCATCAACATGTTCCTGTCAAACATCGATCTGGTCTGTCCCGCCTGAGCGGGTCCGGCAGCCTCGCAAAATTCACCGCCATCCACCGCGCCCACAAAAACGCTCATAGCACTTGGCGATCGGGGCCTTTGCTTTGTCGAGGGCACCACGCAAGCCGAGGCGAAGCGATCTCGCGGCTTTGTATGGCAACGCGATCACTTTTCCAGAAGCAGCCCCTCCGATCGGACGCATGGGCGAGGCGTACATGCGTAGTCTCGACCGGGCCGCCGCACGGCGATCAACTTCTTGATGTCCTGGACGTTGAACTTCTCGGCCGGTTCCTTGATCGCCGCGTCAGCGTCGGCTGCCTCGACGGTGCCTATCCATTTCGGGGGAGCGTGTCGGGCAAGGTAGATGTCCCAACTTGTCGGCGGCGGCTCATTGGTCATCCGGCTTCTTGTGCGTGATTGCCTGTTGCAGCCGGCGAAGATCACCATCGTGGACTAATCGGCCGATCATGTCCGCCGGAATCCGGCGCGCGCTCCCCTTGTCAAGTTGGTGGGCGCCAACGAAGTCGAGCCCCTGAACGGCCCCGGACGCCGCCGCTTTCATGCGCGCGCGAATAAGCGTGTCGGATTCGAGCACCACCACGCCGGCAAAACGGCTGTCGGGATGGCGATAGCGTAACCAAAATAGAGGCACACCCCAGTATACCGCCGGGCTCAGCCTCTCGGGAGAGCCAAGTCAATTGAGGTAGCAGGGCTATCGCGAACTGCCATCAAATGAAAAAGGCCCCCACCACATTGGGGGGGCCAAGGATTTGGATGAGGCTGGTGTGGACCAGCGCAAGCTTTATTGTCCCCTGGGGAGGGACCGATCAGGACCACTGCAATTTTTATAGCATTTCACTGGCAGGGAAGCAAATGATTTTGCTTGCTTCCCCTACCGCAGAATTTCGTCTGGATCGACCAACCACCTAGCCCTCAGAGGTGAGCCTGTTGGCGATCTATAATTGGGCTCTCTCCTCACTAAGTAGTCACCTGTCGTTTCAATGCGCTCAATCACGACCGGGTAGTATGCGCCGTCGTCGGGATGGCGTGCTTTCACGTGGTCTCCGGGTCTGAACACGTTGGTCATAGCGGAACAATCCGAGGAGAGGTGTGGGTGACGGGGTAGCGAGTTACCCATTCGGTCTAGGGTAGCCGGGGGAGCGACCCCCGGCCCCTCGGCCTAACAGTGGGCGAGCTACTCGACAGCACATTTGGGGAGCGACCCCGTGCATCAAGGATTGTCGCGCCCGAGGGTCAGGCCAACCGACGGATTAATATACCGTTGCCGGGATAGCCCTGCCAATGAAAACCGGCCGGCCAAACGCGTTCGGTCATCCCCCAAGGAATGAACGCAGTGACCAATGAGGCTCCTCGAACGCGGCGAAATGGAGGCTGGAAAACTGGCCCCGCGCTAGATGCAGGGCCAAGAGTGGGGGAGGTAGCTCCGTCACAGGAGCAACAGGAATTTACCTGAGTCGGCCCCGATGATGGTTGTAAAAATGTCACATGATTTTCCAGATGGCACATTTATCAACAAACTCCGGCGCGGGCTTTGGCTGATTACGGTTTCAATGTGAGGATGTACGTCATGCATGACGATCGGTGGGCGGGCGTTGACCTGAAGGCCAGACATGCCACTTTCTTTCTGAGCCAGATGTCGAGAGCGATTGAGCCGCCGGAGGAGACAGCGGTTAATGTGGTTCTACAGTCTAGCGGCGCCATCGTGGGCAACCTTCCGGAGCACCTAGCCCCTTACCCCGCCGAGAGCGCAATTCTTTGTCGGGAGCCGGGCGCTGCGCCGGGGGTAGTGGCGACAGCATGTGCACAAGGAAAGCGTACGCAACACGGGAAGCCCCATGGCGTGGTCAGAGCAATGACCACTGGAAGCCCGCGAGGGACAGGCCGGGCGCTTTGGGGTGGCGGAGAGGTTCGTAGTACCGCTGAAACCGGGTAATGCCGGGGGAGGGAAGGGGCCTCAGTTCAAGACAGACGCAATACGTGGTGAAGGACCCGGAAGATTGGGCGACCTATAAACCCCAGGAAGGGTTCAGGACCCGCAGATGGCGTCGCACGCCAAAACAAGGCGTGAGGTCTTGTCCGAGAGCTGGATGCGGGAAATCTGCACGTCCGGTTCGATGAGCGGGATGTGGAAACGGAGTCACGGTCGAACCACTAAGGCACCGCCAGACAAAGGGGCGGAAACGGATATGTCCGACCTACAGCCACTGCGCCACATCTCGACTCTACCTTAGATCGCGGTAGGGATTCCCATTACTGAGCACCCCCCGCACAGATCCGGACAGGCCCGACTCGGGCATCCGGCTCTTACCTCAGGTGTTTGACGGCAAAGCGCTGATCGGGCTTCTACCAGTGCCCCTGTTGGCAGCGTCAAAACGCATGGATTTCTCGCGAACGGTTGATTGTCAGTTGAGATGCCCGGTCCCCGACCAACCGTTCCGTCTCCGTTCGGCCGGGCGGCGGCGGTCAGCCCGTGATCATGCGCATAAGAACACGGTCCCGGCGCACGAAGTGATGATAAAGGGCGGCCCCGATATGCATAGCCACAAGGCCCGCGATGGCCGCGCCAATCAATGCGTGCACCACGAAGAGGCTATCGGACAATGCGCGATCCTGAGACAGGATCGGCGCCAGTTCGAATAATCCGAACACCACGATTTGCGCCCCATAGGCGGAAGTGGCCGCCCAGCCCACAAACGGCTGTACGACCAACAGCCCATACAGCGCCCAATGGGTGGCGCGAGCGGCGACCCGCTGCATCGGCGGGATATCGTCGGGGAGCGGCAAGGGCGGATGCGTCAAGCGATAGCCAAGCCGCACGATCATGACGAGGATAAGCAAGGCTCCGATGGAGCGGTGCAGATCATAGAGCGGATCTTGCAGCGGCCCACCCCACTCGTTCACAATAACAACGCCGAGGGGAATCGTCGTCAGGACCAGGGCGGCCGTGATCCAATGCAGAGCGCGCGCCGTCAAGCTGTAAGCGGCGGACGGTGTGCCGTCAATCTTGAGAGCGCCGGTTGTCTTGCCCGTGACCATCATGGCGTCTCGCTATTTGGAGTCCTTGCAAATTGCCCGGCTGTGCCAAGCCGGGCGGCGAACCTTTCGATCTTGTCGGCCACGGACACCTAATTTCGGGCGGACGGCTTTGTGGAAATGAGATAAAGTCATATTTGTCGCCGCGGCGAGGGGCACGTGCGGAGGTGAGCATGAGAGCCGCTACCCGCCTGGTTACGCTTATCGCGATAATTCT
>Ga0137391_10004225_pt1 | contig 10978 bp, 6 predicted proteins | sample 15con2h24BmetaG_FD_101399 | JGI IMG/M metagenome (GOLD analysis project Ga0137391, IMG submission 101399) | Vadose zone soil microbial communities from Angelo Coast Range Reserve, California, USA - 15con2h2.4B metaG | ecosystem: Environmental > Terrestrial > Soil > Vadose zone > Saprolite...
CTCACCTTTTAAAAAGCGCTCCACCGTGCGGGGAGAAATCTGCTTGACGATGCCACGTTTGACGGCTTCATCAGCCAATTCACGCGGCGTCCAGGTACTCACTGGTCGATCCGCCTGCGCCGGGGTTTCACAGGCGAGGGCCATGATCTGCATGAACTGCTCAAAGGTGAACGTCGCTGGCGTTCCTGGACGCTGCTCATCGTTCAACAGCGCTTCAATGGCCTGACTAAGCACCTTTGGCTTGCCCGCGGCTTCGATGGCTTGTAAACGCCTTTCGGCGGCTCGCCACCGATCCCGCCAGCGCCGTACCGTTTCATGATCGACCTGCACTTGCTTGGCTATCTGCGTATTAGGAATCCCGGTGACGGCTAAGAGAATAATTCGACTCCGCTTCACCAGCCGTTGCGCGCTGGTTGAGCGCCTCACGATGTGCTGAAGGGTCTCCAGTTGGAGGGGACTGACATACAACGGGGCAGCTTGAGGGTCTGGCATCGCCTGATGCTCCTTTGCTTTTTCCCTTATTCTATCACCTCTTCCGCGTTATTTCCGCATCGCTGTACTAGTTGTAGCAATGGGTGTCGGTGTTGCGGCAAGATGTCCGCTACCAATGGCTGAACCGATACATGCGAAACACAAAAGGATTGCAAGGATCGTAGCACATCCGATACTCAGTTTGATTTTTCGCGTTCGCGTCTTATACCATCCCCACACACCCGGCCGTTTTTGCTGAGGTGGGAAGCTATTGTATGGCGGCTGGTGAAACTGTCCCGGATGTGCCTGTGTTGGCTGGGTATAAAATGATTGTTGTTGTCCATACGGCAGTTGCTGGGATGGCTGTTGTGGAGACCATTGTGGGGGTTGTCTTTGTTGATCGCTCATATGCTCCTGTCCTCTCTCCGAACACACATACAAAATATTCATCAATTATCAAGAAGATGATTACATATGGGAAGAGCAAAAAGGTTATAGTTCGGTTGAGATGGGGTTGAGATGTATGAAGCTTTTCTCTGCTCCTGTTGATTTCTTACAAAGCTCTGCTATAATTGGGTAATATTAAACAATCATACTCACAGAATTATAGATGATGAGTTTATCCCCGCAACTTCTGTTCTTCCTCAGAAGCCATAGCCTCAATACCTACGGTTCTCATTTAAAATGAGCGAACCGTGGGTCAATAACCTTGTTTCTCGAGATGACCTATTGCCTTTTCTAAGAGACGGGTTATCTCATCAGGGCAATCGTAGTTCGTGGCAATATACTGGCCCTGCCGTACCTTACTCTTGCCAACCTGATTTTTTGCTTCCCGCTGATGACATTGAATTATCGGTAGATCTTCAATGTCATCAGTTACATCTCTAGCGTGCGTAAAAACTCCATATGCTTCAAGCTCCTGACAAAGCTGTGAGAAGTCCTTGCCACTGCAATCCGGTAAATTAGGTATCCCTGCTTCCTCAAGTTGCTGCACAATTCTGCTTTTCGTTCCGCTAGTAATGCGGTCGCCGATAACTTTCCCATCGCAGATGATTGCCCAGGGAATATTGAATTGATGAAGGAGTTTCACGATCTTTTCAAAGTGCGTGTCACTACCCACACTATACACAACAATATCCTTATTTTCTAATGCAATATTGAACTGCTTCTCAAACCATATGGGTAATGCTCCCTGTTCAGTTGGACCTTCTACAAGGATCACACCTCGGCTGAACAGCATGGCGCGGGCATCAGTAGACTGATGAAGCTCTTGGGCAAGGCTTGCTAAGTCTTGAGCACTCCATGTGCGAACGTCAAGCGCGAAGCGGTGAGTGCTAACTCTACTACTTATAGGCCTTGCGTGGTGTAGAGCAAAGCGAGATACATTCGCAATAGCAGCAGGTAGAACGAGTGTCGGCGAATGTGTGACGAGAATAAATTGATTTTGACCGCCTCTCTGTGCCTGAAGCTCGTTGAGTATTGCCTTCTGCATCATTACGTGCATATTCAGTGCTGGTTCATCCAAAAGGATTACCTGTTCATTCCGGCTCGCAATTAAGGTACAGATAAACAGTGCTTCTGCTCTGCCAGCTCCACTAAATGCCAGTAGGATGTCTCCCCAATCACTACGAACACGAATTGACAGAACGACCTTTGACTTCTCCTCTGCGCTTGGCCGCGCAGGGATAATAGCAGGTTGATCAAAGCCAACATCAAAAGAGCGACCTGTTATCTTGACAAATAGTTCCCATATGTCTTTGTATTGCTCTCGGTCGGTTTGAGAACCGTTCTTCTTCAGAAAGAGATACCGTGCCAGTTGTTCTCCACTACTCAGATCAATTGGCTGTTCATGAAGAGCATCATAGGAAAACTTATACTGTGGCTGGCTGCGTATATTATCTGAGAACACCAGAGCACGTTCGAGCAGCAAGTGGAACACAGACGATGCCCCATAAGTACGAGTGTTCTCAAGTGTTACCCCTGTCAATTGCTGAAACGCTTGATGTGTTACCAATAGGGTTGAAGTATATTCCACACGCAAAGGAGGCTTTGGGGTTATCGAAGAGATTGCTCTCAGCAACAACTGACCATCAGAAGGGAACTGATCTTGCTTTGCTGTGAGAATCTGTAAGCAGCGGTCCAGTACTGAGTCATCATAAAAGGAAAAACTGTCAAGATTGAGGCGGAAAGATTGCACATTGGAGCGTGACTCGTACCAGTATACCCAGGTATTCACCCCCTTGTATACAACGATGAGACGACCAGCAAAGAGCCATTCGATATCTTCAGGCAACAGATTTTCTTGCAAAAGCGCCGAGAGTTGAGCCTGTTGAGTCGCCCTATCTGAAGAAATCGAGGTTTCGTCACTTGCTAACTTGCTGACAGCATTTTGGAACACGGAGTCGTTGCAAAGAACTGCGATCAGGAACGTAGTGAGCAGGTTTTTCTCCCACGCTTCAGTGAATTGAATATCCAGGCTAATTTCTAGTGGAACTTGATCGGACCCCCGATATGCACTCTGAGACCAGACGGATCTCCGAGGCTCTGGGTTAGGGTTTACCACATCTTTGACTGCACATAACGCCTGAATGAGATTTGTTTTACCGGAACCATTAGGCCCAACAATGGTATTTAAATGCGGGTCCAAGTTTGACCATTCGAATGTGTCAAAAGACAAAAAGTTCTTGATATGAATGCCGTCTATCCGCAGATCTGCACCTCCAAGGTCTAGTCTCCCAAAAATCTAGAGCAAGTCAGGTAATGATTTCTTATCTTCAGTCTCTGGGGAACAACAGAAGTTGCTGAGCTCATTATACCATGATATCTCCACTTAGAACGCCTTAGTTGAACTCTGCCACTCAGAACACACAGATGGATAATTCTGTATGACAGGGCTAAACAACCATGGTTGTTTAATTACCCAAGCAGTACCTCCGCGACGACTTGTTCTGCCGCTGCGTCCCCGATAAGCAGGGTAAGTTGTTCTTGTGTTTGGCTGATCACCAAGAATAAGATATCCGTTCCAATATCGGAAAAGAAATCATTGTGGAGAAATGTATCGCCATTCATACAAAAGATAGACGGCGAAGAGAAGGAACGGATATCCTAAGTAGCCAGCACAGGTCCCTCCGACTCAGCAAAATAGACCCAGGTTTATTTACAAGACTGGTATCATTTTTGTAACACAACCGTCCAAATGTTCAATTGACAAAACAAGTGCGTGACGATAAAATATCGATGTAATTTTAGCGTCTATTCGATCATAAGCACTTACGAAGGCGAAAGAAAGGTACGACAGAGCAAAAAGTATGGCTGCTTCGGCATGGGTGCACTCTTCTGAAAGTGCCTATCCGCACGTACCGTTCGTGAAGACGTTTCTTGCTTCTCGCGTTGCTGTCGTACCTACAAGTAAGTACTCGCTCACGTAAGTTGGTATGGGGGTGAAGAAGGGAAGAATGACCACCGACCAATTCTACCATCAAATTCAGCAAGGTCCTGTGTTCTTGCTCCTCGGGCAGCAGTATCTCCAGCTGGAATCGGGCAATGACCCGTTTCTTTCTGAGATCGTCCGGAAATTTGGGTCGAAAGATCAGCCCGTTTTGGGCTACGATCAGCTGTTTTCCCTTTTTCAAGGGAAGCCGCAGAGCGATATCGATGCTGCGCTCGCCTGGATGCATGGGAGGAGTGAGCACATCGCTGCCCCCTCGTGGTTAAAGTTGGTGGCAGGGTTTTCCTGGAACGGGGTCTATACATCCGCCATTGATGCTATCTGGCCGAAAGCTTTCCAGTCAGAGTGGAGGACCCTGCAACCCCTGCTGAACAGTGACTATGAGCCTAGCAACCCGAGAAACCGCTTGCACCTGCTCTGTACGTATCTCTATGGGTGTGTCAACCGGGCGGAGGAAGCCGAACGTCCTCCGTTGACTGCTCGTGAGCTCGCCAGACGCAAACGGATAGCGCTCGCTTTTCTCGGACGCCTTCCAGAAATTCTTACTCCCCTTGGCACGCTTCTCATTGAAGGCTATGCGGGAAGGCATGACTGGCTCACCATTGATGAATTGCTTTCGGTCATTGATGAGCTGAATGTGGGGCAGACACACCTCTTCAGTGTAACCGGTGAACTGGGCGAGGACCTGCATCGGCATCTGTATGCCAGCGATATCGTGCGCGAAGGCAAACTGGTACTCCACGAGGAAAGCCTGGCCGCATGCCTGCTACGTGGAGAAGAGGCCGGCCTGCTTCTCCTGGGCGAACGCCCCCCCGAGGAGGAACACGGTCACCGTATTCAAATCGACAGGGAGAAACCAGTCGTCCTGACGGTTCCGCCAGACCTCTGGAATCAGGTGTCCCGTTCGGCCATCGTTCTGGATGATACCATGCTTCTCCCCGATCCGACGACCTCGTCAGCCAGGCTCTATCAGGAATTCCGGGAGTTTCTGTCGGAGTCGAGTGCTAGGCCTATCTGGAAGGCGTATCATAAAGGCTTGGCGTTCACCCGGCATTTCGAGCACCAGCTCTATCGGGAGGTGCGCAATCGGCTGGCGTTGGTCTCAACACGAGACCTGCAGCGCGAACCGATTATTCTTCACGGTCAAACCGGAACGGGAAAAACGATTGCCCTGGGGAGATTGGCATTCCGCATCCGCCAGGAAGGTCACTATCCTGTCCTCTTCATTGAGAGAAAAACACAGCGCCCGCAAACTTCCGATATTGATACGTTTTGCAAATGGGCCGAGGACGGGGGAGCCGAAGCCTGCCTCGTGATTTGGGATGGGATGGAAGAGGTCGAGCAGTATTACGCCCTCTTGCAGTATCTGGTCGGGCGAGGTCGCAAGGTCGTCGTGGTAGGAAGCTATTACTACATCGCCCAGGAACCGTCGCGAAGCGATGGGAAGCGCAGACGGAAGAGCCACGTAGAATCACCTGCACAGCTCGAACCCGCTGAACTGGAGGACTTTGACCGCTTCCTGAGGACCTTCAACCTGGCGCTCGATGAACGGGGGGATGGGCACCAGCCGACTCGTGCGAGGGTGCCCGACGAGACATTTCTGGTCGCCCTGTATCATCTCTTGCCCCCTACGCGCCCGCGCATCATTACGGGCCTGCTCAGCGAGGTCGGCCGTTCCGAACAGAGAATACGCCAGTACTCCCAGCAAGAGCCGGTAGAGCCGATCTTTGAGACGGCACTGGCGACTGCCATGTACAAGGCGGGCCTGATCAGCGTGACACTGGCCGATTCCTCCTCCCGGGAGGAGTTCGCAGGAGAGGACGTCGATGAGTTCGGCAAGCTCATCGGGCTGGTCATGGTTCCCGGCAGCTTCGGCTTGATGGTGCCGATAGAACTGCTCATCCGCACGCTCGACAGGTACGGCGTCATGCATTTCGTCAACCTCCTCAAGCGCGTAGACATCTTCCGCTGGTACGAGGACGCTGTGGGCAATATTGCCATCGGTCCACGCCACCCCCTCGAAGCCCGCTTGATTATGTTTTCCAAACTGGGCGGCGCGCGCTTTGAAGTGCAATACGTCCAGAGCCTCCTGATCCACGTACGCGAGCGGGATAACAACAATGCCGAGATCCAGTTCGCGATTGAGCTGGTGCGCAACATGCGTCCAGAGGAGCGCCTGGGAGGTGGGTCTGGGGGCCGGGATGAACGCGCTCGTACGGGATTTGGCAGGTCAACCGCCAGGTACGTCCCCTTTTACCGCGATCTGGCCGAAACCCTGGGAAAGCTCAGGGAGGAGCATAGTTTGTACAACCCACGGCTCATGCTCCAGGAATCGACGCTGTTGCGCGAGGCTGTCAAAATGCAGGATATGCGAGGTGCGCCGCTGGCTGACGCAGAGGAGATCTTACAGCGCGCTGAGGGGATCATTGATCTGGCTCTCACGCATCTGGATCAGGAGCGACAGAATAAAATGCTGCATGGCGCGATCCTTGTGGAATATGCTTCCATCATTGGGACGAGAATCAGGCACCTGCTGGACTACGGTGGTTCGCATCTGGAGGCAAGGAAGCTCTTTGAGCGGGTGCGGGATGAGGTGTTCAGGGCACAGTCGCTGAATACTGAGAGCTACTACCCGATTGATGTGCTTGCGTGGGTGACGAGTGACCTGCTCGAGAAGGGCGAATTGCAGCCGTTGGAGCGGGCCAACATCGCGGCAGACATACTCCATATATTTGAGCGCGCCGATAGCGAGGACTTCAGTTTTGACCAGCGTGAGCGTTTCCACATACGACGAAGCGAAATCGCTCGTTCGCTTGGCAACCTCGACCTTTCTAATGAAGCATTCGATGCCTTACAGAAGATGGGGTCTCGCGCCGGCTACTATCTCCGCGCTTATCGCCAGGCTGGTCTCAGGCCACAGGATCTGGTCAACGAACCAATCAGCAAAATGCAGCAGGCCAACTGCCGTCTCGCCGCCGCATATCTGGAAGAGCACAGGCAGGACATTGCAGGTGACGGACGCTGTCTTTACCTTCTCCTGCGCCTCTGGTGGCTCTCTCACACTGATAAGCCGATCTTCTATCACGAGCGGCAGACCGTTCCTTTTACCCAGCAAGACTGGCTTTACTGCTACCTGCTCATCCAGGACTTGATGAATGCCGGCGAGGAATACAGGAATCCCTCGGTCAAATATCTCCTGGGTCTCGCCGCGTTCCACATCGAGGATATCGAGGAGTCCTTCGAGATTTTCCGCGAGCTGGAACGCGAGGCCGACTATCTCCAGGGACGCCGTCGCATCGCTCGTAGCTATCTTGCCAGCCAACTGAATCCTCCAGCGACAACTGGGATACCGCAGTTGTTTACCGGAAGTGTTACCTGGGTGGATAGTGAGCGCAACCGCGGCGAACTGTATGTTGAGCAATTGCGGCGCACCGTTCGCTTCTTACCGCTGGATTTCAACAAGCCGGATATCCGCAAATACGAGTCCATCCGGTTCCACCTGGCATTCAATTTCCTTGGGCCGATCGCGGATCCGATTGGCTATTACAGGGCGCAGCAGGAGAAGCACTCATGAGTGGGAGTACACCGCAGGCCTTGATGCTCTCCATTTTAGATCTGGTCAATGAGATCAACATGGTTGGCTTGAGATTGCATCCAGGCGGTTTTGAGGTGCTCGGGAAGGTCACGCTGTCGGTGCGCCATCTCACTCCCTATGAATTCGGCTTTCATCGCACGGTCTCCTGGTTCTATGTATTGTATTTCGAAAGCGGTAGGGTGAATGTCGAGTTTCTCCGCGAACAGCTCGTCGCCTACGGGATCGATCAAAACGAGCGCCATATCAGGGTGGTCCGCCAGATGCGTACGTATCTTCAGCACAATCTCGACCCAACAAAGGAACAGAATCGGGCGATTCAGTATGCATGTGAACGCTGGTTCCAGGAGCAATGCCAGGTTCCTGTTCCATCCACGCAACAACAATGGCGCCTTTGCTTACAGCATCTGCTTCAGGACGCCTCCCTGTTTCTCACAGCACTGCGCGACTGTCTTCGATGCATCGAGCAAGACGAGTGCCGGGAGGATATTCTGCAGCAGTGGGATTTTCGTCGCCAACGGTACCATCCCCCACACGAGTTTGACAGACTCATCTCCATTGTAGCAGCGGATATGGGGCGCGAAAACATAGATGTTCCTCGCTTTCGCAATCGCTACTATGATCGGTGGACGAGAGAGCTCGATGTCCAACAAGGAGCCTACGATTTTGAGGTAGAAGGGAGAAAGCTCATTGAACATGCTTTGTTAACTGAAATGACATCGGTCCTTCCGATCACTGGAAAGGACATCATCGATGAATTTAATCTTTCTCCCGGCCCTCAGGTCGGGGAGCTCCTGAGGCTAGCTCGCACGCTTTACATGGAGGAACCATGCTCTCGTGATACCCTCCTCACAAAGTTGCGTTTAGAGCAAACAGGAAAAGCACCTGGAGAAATTCAGCTCTCAACCTGAACGTCCTTTGCCCTCTGTAGGAGCCCCTGTTTGGACGGGGAGGGCTGGCGCCTGTAAGGATGGGTGTAGAGGAGAGAGCGTTCGGTCCCTTGCGGGGCGACCTGCGCTGGCTACCTGGTTGTGCTGGTTACTTCGCTTATCCGTTCTAAGATAAACCAATTGTTGCTCGCTTCTGTCAAAATAGTATTAAATGCGCAACCGCGAGATAGCCGTATTAGTACACTAAAGGTAGAGCCACACTAAACAAGTATATACTTTTTTCGGAGTTAGCGTGGAATATTTTGGAGTTTTGGAAGGCTTTTTTGGTGACTTCGTGCTCATTTCATGTCGGGGATACGCTGGAATTCTCAAAGAACTTGGTTGCTCCTAGTAGAGGGGTAGGTTGTACATCCAGAAAACATTTTTTCAGGACGCATTCTCCAAAATAAGTCGATTGTCGTCACATTTCAATAGAGTAGGACATTCGGTTATTTCAACCGCTTTGTTTCATTTTTCAGCAGGTTGCAAGTATTCTGCCTTGCCCCCCGCTTAGAGCACATGCGGGCATTTTTCGCAGCGTTGGAATCCTTGCCGTTCATAGAACAACTCGTAGAATTGCTGTCGCCCCTGCGCATCCAGGGCGATCATGATTGTTCTTCCGTCGTACCGCCATTTTCCGCGCTTCACAGTGAGCTTTTGCTTTTCCATGGCATATTCGACCGCTTTATCTGAGATCTTGTGGAGCTGCCTGAAGATGGCGAGTGGCACATGGGAGGCTGGAAGAGGCTTTCTGGCTTTCGTCCTGCCTTTGCCGCGCTTTTTGGCCGTAGGCTTGGGTGGGGCAGCGGTGGAGGTTGAGGGGGTGGAAGCGGAGGAGGCAATCCTCGCCCGGGGGGCAGGGGCATGTGGGCGTTCCTGTGGTGGACCTGATATACGCGTTCGTTGCAGTTCGGTGAGCAGCTGCTCCAGGTCGCGCCGTACCTCGGTCATGAGCGTGTGCAGTTGTGTTTCTACCTGGTCGAAGCGTCCGGCCATCTGTTGCTCGAGTGCAGCGATGCGGCCATCCATCCCCGCAAGGATTCTAGCCGAGGTGGATTCTGACTTGCGCTCGTCGGGTAGATGCACCTCGATGTCGCGCTTTTTTGCCATCGCGAGGATCTGCTCGTCCGTGACGTACTTCTCGCGCGAATCGGCGCGGTTCAATTGGTTCTCTATGTCAATGCTGTCCTGCTGGAGCCAATTTTTGAAGGTCTTGGGATTGGTGCCCAAGATCTTAGCAGCATCGCCCATATTGAATCGGCGGCTCACTCACTCGTCCCCCTTTCTGCGTGCTAGCATGCTCGTTGGATTTCCAGTATTTTCCATGATTATCCTGGTCATATCGGTATTACGTTGGAATGCCTGGTAGGTTGTAAGCAGTCCAGGAACAATCTGGAATGACTTGATTCTTCTACGAAGTCCTCATATACAGAGAAATATTCTGCATTGCTCTGCTACTTTCCTCGCAAGCATCGGATGATGTGTGAACTTTCAAGATATTCAAAGATGTTTGACGCCGCCCGACAAGCCATGTTAAGCTACTAGTGTTTTATGGTTTGACTCGTCCAATAACGAGTTGTAGGGTCGCTCTCTACGCCAGAGTGGGAAACCCCTGGAATCGAGCGAGGTTGCTGGAAACCTGATCGCTGTGCTGAGCTACTCGCCGGGTCTGAACTTCCAGCAGGGGAATCGTTCACCCCGTGGTTACAAGAAGGGCTGCCATAGGCAGAACTCTCCCCAACTGGGGATCAAGAGGGCCTCCCTCGTGGAAGAACTCACCACAATGAACGGGCTCGCCTCTAGTCACTGCTGGCTCGCCAGCGCAATGAGGGGAATGGCTCACCGACGAGCGTGGTCAGGTCCACCTGAACGGACTGGTTCGTGTCGCACCTGGCGGCACCCGGAGTCTCAGCGGTACTGGGATGTTGGTACGATTGGGCAGCCGTTCTTGTAGGTACGCAATTGGAGTGCCTGCCTGCCAGCGGTGAGAGTCCGACTGGCAGGAATGGAAAGCGTCCCTGTAGCGCGTCCTCTTCGTGCAGCCTTGTAGCGTCCCCCTTGTAGGTTGGTCCCTCTTCATGTAGTCGAGGTGAAACCTGCGGTTAGAAATCCAAAAAATGGAGTTCTAAACAGCAGGTGTGCTGAAAAGAAAGCATGAAGAGGCCAGTGTGGTCCCGTATGCGCCGCGCCAGTTCCATCTGGCACTGCATCACGTACAAGTTTGAACCAGGATCGCCATCCTCGTAGTGTGATCGCATAGCTGTGAGCAGGAGCAAGCAACACGTCAGCACACCAGAAGAGCATTGTCAAAGAAGCCGTTGATCGCCTGGAGGGGATGATGGCGATTAAGCACAGTCGCGGCGAAGCAAAAGAGATCGCGGAGGCTGCCGGTGAATCCACCTGGGCATTTTCTAACGGGATGATCCACTCGTTCAAGACCAGGACGGTGTATCAAGCCCATGTTGTGCGTTTTGTGCGCTGGGCCAGGTCCATCCACCAGGTCAAGAACCTGGCACAACTGGATCCACGCGCCGAGGC
>Ga0137391_10004226_pt1 | contig 10978 bp, 10 predicted proteins | sample 15con2h24BmetaG_FD_101399 | JGI IMG/M metagenome (GOLD analysis project Ga0137391, IMG submission 101399) | Vadose zone soil microbial communities from Angelo Coast Range Reserve, California, USA - 15con2h2.4B metaG | ecosystem: Environmental > Terrestrial > Soil > Vadose zone > Saprolite...
ATCGGTGACCAGGACGACCTCAAAGGCGCGGCGATCTTGTTCGCAAGCGATGCTGGCAAACACATCACCGGACAGATACTTGCCGTCGACGGCGGTTTGACGGCTGTTTTGCCGTCTGCCTAGGGACTCATCCGGTCCATGGACTGCCTGGGCCTTCATTCCGCCGCGGCGACAGATGTGTTCGGGCGTGAAAGTCTCGTCTTGGCTATGACTGCCTCGCGCGCGATCGCCAAAAGCCACCTCGTGTGTGGCGCCCAATTGATACAAACAAGGACCTAGTATGATTCCGGAGCGCGAGACCTTTGGTGGAACCTGGCCATTCGCACCACGCTATTTTGAAGGTAATGGCTTTCGGATGCATTACGTCGACGAAGGGAAAGGTGAGCCCATCATTTGCCTCCACGGAGAGCCAACATGGGGCTATCTTTATCGGCGCTTTATTCCGCCTCTATCCAAAACGAACCGCGTGATAGTGCCCGATCACATGGGTTTTGGTAAGAGCGAGACACCTCGCGATCGCGAGTACTCGCTCAAGAGCCATGTCGAGAACCTAGCGCATCTGGTCGACGAGCTCGATCTCAAGAACATTACCTTCGTAATCCAGGATTGGGGCGGCCCGATCGGGGCCGCTTACGCGTTGCGCCATCCGGACCGGATCAAAAGGCTATTCTTACTCAACACGCTCACCGGGTACGGGCGGGCTAAACCCAGTGGGCTCACACCGTGGTTTCAATTCATCAAGGATCATCACGAAGCAGGAACTCTGCATGAAGTGCTGGGGCATCTCAATGTGAATATTCTTGGTATCATGAAGGCCATCGGCTTCGAGAACACGGCCGCGGTGGACGCCAATTGGGTTGCGGCGTACAGCGCGCCGTTCCCGAGCAAGGCCGATTGTCTCGGTGCTATCGAATTTCCGCTGGACGCGCTTCTTGGCCGCATGGTGCCCTATGTCCGCGAAGGTTTTCCCCTCATCGACGATTTAAAAGCAAAACCCGCCATGCTTGCGGTAGGCATGAAGGACAGGGGTATCGCGCCCGATGTCCAGATCGCGGATTTCCGGGGCATCTGGCCGGATCGTCCCACTATCGAGCTTCCCGGTGCGGGCCATTTCAGCCAGGAGGACGTTCCGGACACGATCGTCGCCTTAATCCAGCTCTTCATCCAGAGCACGTGACACGTAAGGGAAATGCCGTGACCTACGAAACCCTCATTTACAGCGTGGCGGAAGACATCGCCCGCATCACGATCAATCGACCGGCGCAGTTGAATGCGATCGACGTTCTGACGGCGAAGGAGCTCGCCCTTGCCGCCAAACAGTGCAGCGCCGATCCGGCGGTACGATGTGTTGTGCTGACCGGCGCTGGCGACCGCGCTTTCTGCTCTGGAGGTGACGTGCTTGGCTTCGCATCGGATCTAACACGGGTCGATATCCTTATCGGGAAAATGACTGTGCATCTCGAGGAGGCGATCTCGGTATTCGCGCGTATGCGGGCGCCCGTCATCGCCGAAGTAAACGGCACGGTAGCTGGTGCTGGCCTTGGTTTGATGGCGGCTGCTGATTTCGCAGTCGCTTCTGCGAAAGCAAAATTCACCAGCGCCTACACCAAGATCGGGCTAACTCCCGATGGAAGCTCGACCTGGTTCCTGCCACGGCTGATCGGCCTGCGCCGGGCAAAGGAGCTGTTCCTCTTGAACCGGCTGTTGTCTGCAGACGAGGCAATGGCTTGGGGATTAGTCAATCGCGTGGTCCCAGCCGGAGAGCTGTCAGTTACCGTCGATCAAATTGCCAAACAACTTGCTAGCGGGCCCACGCTTGCATTCGCATCCGTCAAGCGGCTTCTGCTCTTGAGCGGGGGGGAGGACCTAGAGTCGCAGATGAAACATGAATCGGCCTCGATCGTCCAAATGTCCCGATCGCGCGACGGTCTTGAGGGCGTGAAAGCGTTCAAGGACAAACTCGAACCGACCTTCGTTGGGTGCTAAACTTTCAGTTGACCCAAATAGCCCGCTCGCACGACACCATGCGGGCATCGTCAGGCTAATAAGCCGCTCATAGTATCGGTTAACGTGCAGGGTCACTCAAATAGGTATGTTCTATCTTGCTCAGCGCGCGGAGATGCGGGCATATGCATGTTATTTGCGATAAACAACGGCTTAGCCCGACGGCCGCGGCGCGCGACTTGAGTTGAGCGGTTCGATACGCAGCAAGTCAGACGGCCTGCTGCCCGGACCGTACATAGAAGAATCCGTCCATGGAGAACACATGAGCCCTTTTAAGCTTTTCTCACCACTGGAGGTGGGCCCATATCGACTGAACCATCGTGTAATTATGGCTCCTCTCACGCGTATGCGCGCCCAGCAAGGTACCGTCTCGGCGCACGCGTTGAACGTCGAGCATTATAGCCAACGTGCGTCGGACGGTGGACTGATCATCGCAGAGGCCTCCCAGATTTCACAAGCAGGGCAAGGATACCCAGCGACACCCGGAATTCACTCGGAACAGCAGATTGAAGGATGGCGCGATGTTACGGACGCTGTTCATTTGAAGGGCGGCCGAATATTCCTACAGCTTTGGCATGTTGGGCGCGTCTCACACTCTTCGCTACAGCCAAACGGGGCGTTGCCTGTAGCTCCATCGGCGATCCGGATCAACGGCGAAACAATGACCGCGACTTGGAAGCCGGCTCCCTTTGAAACTCCCCGGGCTCTTGAAACGGACGAGATCGCCGGGGTGGTCGAAAGTTTTCGGCAGGGAGCTAAAAACGCGAAGTCGGCTGGGTTCGATGGCGTCGAGCTTCATGGCGCGAACGGTTATCTTGTCGAGCAGTTCCTACAATCGCGTACGAACCAGCGCACTGATCACTATGGCGGTTCCATCGAAAATCGCTGCCGATTTCTGAAGGAGACAGTGGGCGCGCTCGTCGACGTATGGGGAAGTGATCGCGTCGCTGTACGGCTATCGCCCTACGGTGTAGCGAATGAGAGCGGAGACGACGATCCTGTGTCGCTGTACAGATATGTGTTGAGACAGCTTGATCCGTTGCGGCTCGCCTATATGCATTTTATCGAGCCGAGAAGCAGCGGGGCAGGGCGTGCCGATGTAAATCATCAGAATGTTCCCTCTGCACTTGAGCTATTCAGACCCGATTGGTCTGGTGTGCTGATTGGCGCCGGCGGGTTCGATCGAGCGTCGGCCGAGGCCGCAATCGCTTCTGGCAAAGCGGACGCAATCGCGTTCGGTCGCGCATTCATCGCAAATCCTGATCTTCCCACGCGCATCAAGCTAAATTTGCCCCTCAACCCGTACAATCGTGCGACGTTTTACGGTGGCGATGCGACCGGCTACAACGACTATTCTCGCTATGGAGCATGATATCTGACGCCTGAAGGGCACCGCCACATCATCAAGGGCTTGGCAAAGGTCTCGGTGAATCTCGGAAAGAGAATGTGCCTGGACGTGCACTGTACGAGCTCGTTCCGGGGGTCTTAACGGGGCCGACCCAGAACGACGGTCTGCGCACACCATGCCGGGATCGTTGACGCCTCCAGCGCAAGCCCAGCCATACCATCGGGCACCAACCAACGACGGTACTACGCAGCGATTAGAAACGCCCGGGGGCGTACGCGTTGGCTGACATTCACGATCGGATCCACGCTCTTCAAGTCAATGAATTCGCGTGCGCAGGTCGTTTCTTCGGCTACTTCCCTTGAAAACTGAACTTGCCTCTGAAGTTACGTGCGCCGTGTTCCGCAACGGCTTTCACGCCAGCCTGCATGTCGTGGGTCTCCAATAGCGGAGCACCGACGACGCCGACAAGACGGTCTGCGGCGTACGCCCCGCCCTGAGCGGCCGCTCTTATCAGGCGTTTGGTCGCTTGCAACGCTCGTGTCGGGCCCTCGGAGAGCTGCTTTGCAAATTTCGCGGCGGCATCGTCTAGCTCCGCATCTGGAATAATCCTGGTGACGATGCCCCATCTTTCGAAATCAGCAACACTATAAGTGGATGTGGAATAGCAAATCTCCGCCGCACGGGCGGGACCGGCTCGCTCGCAGAGGATCTGTGCGCCTCCAAGCAACGTCGTGGCGCCGATCATCGCTTCCAGTTGGGCAAACTGGGCCGTTTCGCTGGCCCACAATACATCACAGCGAAGTACGATTTCGAGGCCGGCTGTCATGCACAATCCTCGGACGGCGGCGACAGTTGGAATTGGGAGTCCTTGCAGACGCTCCATGAGGGGGATGTGTTTGGCGAGGTGAGCTTCAGCCGCGTGTGCCGACAGGCCGTCGAACATGGCTGGAACGTCGGCGCCGGCGCTGAAATGGTGTCCGCTTGCTTTTAATAACAGTGCGCGAAGCGGTGCGGCGGCAACTTGGTCAATCACGTCGCTCAACTCGGCCAGCATTTCCCAGGTGAACAAATTAAGCGGGGGCCTTGAAACCGTGACGATGGCGAGGGCATCATCGATCTCGAGGGTTACGTTGGCCATTTTCTTCTCCAATTTACTGTCGCTGCGAAGAGCCGGAACAGGCTGCTTCGCGTTTGTCACCGATCGCTCTTGAGGGCCGACATTGCGTCGAGGAAGTCGTGAGCGGTTGCACTTGAGCGCTCCAGCCGCTCAGGAAAGAAGCCGGCAGTGCGGCTAGAAAAGACCGCAGTGATGACGGACCAGGGCACACAGACTATTGCGCGGAGCGGATCGTTGCCGTTCGAACTATCCACCCCCATTCACGAGGTCAGTCGCTATCGTTAATTCGCATACGTTAAGCCGCTCGGTCAAGATTGTGTTCCACTTCGCAAGGCGGTTTGTCCGCTCTCGGGACGACTATCAATCGAAATCGCAGCCTCCGGTTGAATTTGTGCCTAAATATTGAGCGATATATATCGGATTCAAGGGTCCGGCGCTGGTCTGCCGCACAATTGAGACGATGGGCATTGTGTTAGTCGATTGTGAGTGAAATCGTGATGTGCTATTAATTTTGCGAACCGTTTCAGGAGTATGACGTGGGAGTGTCGAGAGAACAGGCCGCCGAAAACCGTCGCGCGATTGTTGCGGCGGCGACGCAACTATTCAGAGAACGTGGAACGGATGCCGTCGGGCTGAGCGAACTGATGAAGCATGCCGGCTTTACCCAAGGGGGTTTCTATAACCACTTTGAGTCGAAGGCTGCTCTGGTTGCCGAGGTGTTTGCTCAAGCAATGGCCGAAGGCACCGCTGAACTTGCAAAAAACGCAAGAGCGCCGGTCGATAGTTCGACCACCGCTCTTCGTCGTTACATAAGTTGGTACCTGTCGCAAGCCCACCGCGATAACATCGACAATGGCTGCCCCGTGGCCGGATTCGCTGGCGATGCTCCCCGCCTTGGTGCTGAAGCACAATCACATTTCGCCGGTGGTGTGGATGATCAGATCACGATCCTGGCCGGGCTGATCGCCGAGAACGCATCTCCAGCTAGAGCGGGCCGCAAGACGTTGCGCGAACGAGCAATTAGCTTGCATTGCCAAATGGTCGGCGCGGTGGTGCTGTCACGGTCGGTTGCGAACGCTGTGCCGGCATTTTCGAACGAGATTTTGGAGAACGTTCAGCGAGACGTAATCGAATCTCTCGATGAGCTATCGAGCCAAGCCCCCGCATCACGAAGGCAGGGTTAACTTTGGGGGCTCGCGTTTCCGGTTCGGGACGCTTGCCCTACCATTCAAACGCTGCGCTCGAAATCGCATTTAGTCTCGTTAAGCGCATCGGCTTCTCTGTGGCTCTGTGAGTGTGTTTCCGCTCAATCAACATCTAATATGACCTCTAGTAGAAAATGCAATGGAATTTGCCGCGGGTGCCTAGAACTAAGGAACAAAAGCTTCGCACCCGAAAGCGGATCGTCGAAGTGGCCTCGCGTGGTCTGCTTCGAACCGGCGCAAACGGCATGAGCGTGGTCAATTTAATGAAGCTCGCCGGTCTGACGCACGGCGGATTCTATTTACACTTCGAATCGCGTGATGACCTGGTTATCGAGGCTTTCGCGTTGGCCATGGATCGGACTGTCTCCCGGTGGAAAAAATTGAAAGAAAAAGAGCCTGTCGGGATCGAGGGAATCATTGAGTGGTATCTAAGTGAAAGTCATCGCGATGGGCCTGCACAGGGATGTGCGCTGCCGTCGCTGGGCGCCGATATCGCGCGATGGAGACCGCGAGCCCGAGAAGTCTTTTCAGCGAAACTGGAAGAAATGATCGATGCGCTGGCTCATGGGCTTTCCCAGGAGTCCGAGAAAGACCGGCGCCGTGTAGCCATCGGTGCGCTCGCAACGATGTTAGGCTCTGTCGTGCTCGCACGTGCCACCGCCGACAGGACGCTGTCCAATGATATTCTCGAGGCCGGCAGGTGTGCGGTTCGCGATCAAATTACCTCTCGAAATCAAAAGATTAGCAGCTTAGAATGAACCGATCGTCGCCGAATGGCGCGCGGCACCAAGAGTTGCCGAACGTCGCCGCAGTCGACCCGGTTCCCGTCGTCCAAGATTGCCCTGGACACCACCGGATTGAAACGAGAATAGGCGCCAGACTTCGAAACGCAGGCAGACTGATCAGAATTTCGCCTCGCCGAGCAGTTTCATTGAAATCGTAACTCGGGCCCTATCTTGTGCGAGCGAGCGCCGCACGCAATTCAGCGGTGTTCAGAATTTCATGGGCATAGGTGGGTCCATCGATGTGGTGCGCTGCGTGCATCGCTTCTTCGCTGAAGGCTGCGGTCGCGTCTTTTACCAGCGTTACGTGATAGCCGAGCTCCATCCCGAAACGAGCCGTGGCCTCAATGCAGGTGTTGGCCAGCAAGCCAATGCAGATGATCCGCTCGATGCCATATTGTTTGAGCTGATGGTCGAGGTCAGTATTCGCAAATCCGCTCGAACCCCAATGCTCAGAGATAAGAATGTCGTTTTGCTGCACTTGGAAATCGTCGTGAAAGGTGCCGCCCCAAGTGCCCTTCGCGAAGGTCTTTCGTCCATTCGATGCCATCTGATATGGAGTCGCATGTTTCCAGTGGATGTAGTCACCTTCCGACCATCGGTGATGCGGAACGAAATAGATCTTCACACCCGCTCTTCGAGCATCGGCGATGATGTTCCGCAAATTATCCAGCAAGTTTACTTTTTCAGCGATCTCTTTGGTGCGCTCCCATAGCTTTCCACCCTCACTCAAAAAGTCGTTATAGGGATCCAGCAAAAGAATTGCGGTGGACTTGGAGTGGTAAGAAGCGACTGTCATCGGGGGTCTCCGGATTGGCCAAGGTGAGATGAGTTAGAAACTATTGGTCTGCCGGGGACGAACTCGCCCGAACCACGCTGCGAGCTTGCGCAAGCAAGCTTGCTCTGGTTCAGCCAGCGCCGACCGCGAGAGCGTAGGTGTCGTAGGCCCGGTAAATTCCGTAGGGTCAGCTGCTCCTTCCGGAAAACGCGGAAACACCAGGACCGTAAGCCATCGCGATCTTGTGCTTTTCCCTGGCCCTATCGAAGACGGCGATCGTAACGGAGGACGCGATCATTTTAAATATTGCGTCCGCGCCGGCGACGTCGCACTACGCGCGCGTTTTGGCGAGGCCCGCCTCCGCCGTGTTCTGGTGGTCCGACGCGACTATTGTCGCGGGCACTCTCCGTAAAGCTTCTCTGGAACCGTCGACCGCCGTTTGGAGGGTCTGTTGAATTGACGCGAAGACGGACCGGCGGAGAAGGCGAAGCGCGACCCTCCCCATTCGCGGTATTAAGTAACGATGCCAAGCAGCGCATTCCGCATCTCAAAGGTTTTCTCAGCCGCGTTTTCAATTTCCACAGCGCCCGCGAGCACAATATCACCTCGAGAATCAGCCTCGGGGACAAGAACCCTCTATAAAGTTACCGACCCGTATGTTACTTTAATGGTAGAGAAAGGTCTGTTACTTTGTCAAATGGGAAATCAGTGGGAATAGGGGATATGCAGGAAGGCACGCGACCTCGCCGAGGAGCTCCGCCGAAGGGCGAAGTGAGCGCCCGCGAGCGCATCCTCGCAACGGCAGGCGAATTATTCTACCGCGATGGCATCCGTGCTGTCGGCGTAGATACCATAGTTGCGCAATCAGGCGTGTCTAAGACGAGCCTCTATCGTTTGTTCGATTCCAAGGACGCTTTGATTACCGCCGTTGCTGACCAACAGGACCGCTCGTTTTGGGCGTGGTGGGCTCGCATCGAGGAGCGCCACGCCGATGATCCTCGCGCTCTGCTGGAGGCGCTTTTATCCGGGATCGCAAAACGGATCCGTCAGCCTACCTATCGCGGTTGTCCGTTTCTCAACCTCGCGACGGAATTTCCGGCCGATGGCAACCATCCCGGTCGCAAGGTCGCGCGGAGCAACAAGGAGGAAATGCGGAGCCGGCTGGCAATTATACTCAAGAAACTTGGTGCCAGTGATCCGCAGCGCAAAGCGACTCAGATCGCGTTACTCATCAACGGAGCATACGTATCGGCGCTGATCGATGAGCCGGCCCATGCAAAGGTCGACCTCATCGACGCTGCCGTGAAGTTATCGGAGATTGGTGATGGTAAAGGCGCCTAGATAGACCGTGCTCTTTGGTTCCCCAAGCCGTGCGCCATTGTGATAGCGGGGCGGATGCCATCTCCCTTGGGCAGGAATAGCCAGGCGCCGAGTCGAATCCTCCTTCTGTGGGAGTGACATCAAGCTTCAATTGCTCGGAGACAGCTGTCATAAGGCTCACGATAATTCTTGTATTTGTTTGGTCGGCGTTGCGATCGATGCGCTAGGCGTCACGCACGGAAATCTCGCCCAGCCGCTCAATGAGGCGCCGCATACAGGTAGCTGGCAGACAAATCGACAAAGCGGGGCAGCTGCCGATCGGGGAAAGCGGCTTTTAGGTCCTCGCTGTAAGTTTTCGCGTCGGCGGAAGCCGCGCGGATCTCCTTGGCACGCTTGATGTAGGTCATCGTGCTGTCGATCGCGGAACGGTCGACCGGGGTGTCATGCCCGATGATGATTGTGTCGTAGCCTTGTAGTGCCTTGAGCGACTCGAGGGCGATCAACCAATGATCGAAATGCTTCCCTCCTGTAAAGACGTGCTGCTTCGGTGAAAACACCAGATCGAATGCCAGCAACACTTTTTGCTCGGGCAGGAGCGCGGCGAGCTGCAAATCCGATTCAGCATCGACGAACCGTCTGAAGTCAAAGGTGACGCCGTCAATCCGTTGCAGACCTTCGCCGATCGTCTCGGTTGGTACCGTGACCTTCGACGCGGCCTTATCGCCGTAATTTTTGCGGAGGCCCTCGAGCCGGGCTGGACCTCCGGCGCGGATCTGGTCGGCGATCCCCTCAAGAGCAAACACGCGGGTGTCGGGGAAACGCTCAGTCAGAACCTGAAGACCGCCCCAGTGATCGGTATGCGCATGCGAGAGGATGATCCGATCGACGGGTTTGCCAAGCGCCTGCACGTATGACGCAACTTCTTCGGCATACGGCAGCAGGAGCTGACTATCGAAGATGACGACCGCACTTGGGCCCTCAATCATCTGCGTGTTGACCTGAAGACCGTCAGCAGGGCTGAGGTAGGAGTGAATTTTGACGGGTCCGAATTGGTTGACGAGAATGGACCCCATGCGTGCCGGTGCCGCTGCTTCCTTCGATCCTGCCGTATCACCATTCGGTGCAGCGGCCGACGGCCGCAAGCCGGCCAATGGGAGCAGCGCGCCCGCAGCCAGCTTGAGAAACTGAGATCGGGACAGAACAGCCTGCGAAAGGCGCTTAAAGCCGGAGTTACTTGACCACATTTCTCTTCATCCTTTGTCGACACTTACAAGAATGCGGACGGGCGTACCCCTCCGTCCATCCACGAAAGGCGGCCAAGCCAACCGCCAGATAACTGATCTGGTTAAACGACTTGCGCACCCAAGCCCTGACAGATGGCCATTGGATGCTCGGGACCGGTGGATGCAGCGCTACCGCATTGGCGTGCGGACCCCTCACTTCGTTCGAGCTTTTTACGACACGCGTGCTCCGGGGACCCCGTTGGTTGGTCGGAAAAACGTAACTTAAGTCAATTACGATAACAATCGATAATCGACAGCGATCTTATCGTTGTGATAATCAATAACACGTGAACGGGCGAACCTTTTCAAATATGGCGCAGGTTTCGCGCCCTGAGTTCGCAAGAACGCGCTGGAACCCGCATCAGACTTGACAGTGCACCAAAAGAGCGAAACAAACTCGATTGTGATCGACATTGTGTATTCGCGAGGCCGACGGCCTCAACGCTGGCAACGCAGCGCCTTCTCTCAACTGGAGCTCGACATGATTAAGTCCCCGACAACTCTAACCCGTCGTAGTATATTTCGCGCTGGGGCCGGGCTGGCCGTTGCTGGAGCAGCAACGCCACTGTTCACCCCCAACCCGGCTCAAGCAGAGACCCAATCCGGCGCGGAATCCCTTAACGGCAATGGCTTCTATCGCTTCAAAATAGGCGACTTCAAAGCGACCGTGATTTCTGATGGCTACGGGCAGATACCAATCAGGCCGGTCTTCGTAATGAACGCCACTGACGCTGAAATCGCTCCGGTGCTGAAAGCAAACTTCCTGCAGCCTGTCGTCCAGGTCACGAACAACGTCTTGGTTGTCGACACGGGACGGGAGCGCATCCTTGTCGATTCGGGCTTTGGCGAGAAACTCGGGCCGGCGTTCGGCAGCTTTCCCGGGCTTGAGGCCAACCTAGTCCGAGCCGGAATCACGGCGGAAAGCATAGATCTGGTCGTGATGTCGCACGGTCACCTAGACCATATCGGAGGCCTGGTGACGAAGGCAGGCGCGCTCGCATTTCCCAAGGCTCAGTTCGTGTTTGTCGATACGGAATGGAACTACTGGACCGGCAGTCGTTTCGAAAGCGAGGTCAATAGTTCTCCGATGCCCGACGGATTCAAGAAGGGCACGATTTCGGCAGCTCGAGAAAACCTGCCG
>Ga0137391_10004232_pt1 | contig 10973 bp, 14 predicted proteins | sample 15con2h24BmetaG_FD_101399 | JGI IMG/M metagenome (GOLD analysis project Ga0137391, IMG submission 101399) | Vadose zone soil microbial communities from Angelo Coast Range Reserve, California, USA - 15con2h2.4B metaG | ecosystem: Environmental > Terrestrial > Soil > Vadose zone > Saprolite...
GGGTGCCATTGGTTTATGAGTGTACCCATGCAAGGTTCTCGCCACCGAAAGGGGCCTCGCTGAGCATGGGCCTCGGCGTTACGTCCGTGCAGGAAGCGATTCGGGGCGGCGCTCGCACCGTCGATGCATAGTTGGCGGACCGCCAGGTCCGTGAGGGGCTCAACCACGAGAGCCAGCGATTCTGTTACAGGGCGTGGCTGGCCGGTGAGGGACGGCGCAAACCCGAAACACAGGACACCCGCCGCGCGATGGCTGCGCTCCTACTCGAGCTCGTCAAGCCGCGCCATTTCCTCTGCCCTGTCCAACTCGCGCGCCTCGGCACGCGCCCGCTCACGTTTTGCGCGCTCGTTAAGCATTGCCCGCCGAGACCGGATCTCGAATGGATACAGGCCGACGTACTCGCAGTCTGGGTCGTGCTGCCGCTTGTAGTCGATAGTGTCGACAGTCACTTGGCAGCCGTAGCACGTCATCGAGTCTGTTGGCTCAATGGGCGCGGGCGGCGTCAGTACTACAGCCGCAGACAACGATCGTTGGTGGGCGGTGCTCCCCTGTTCATTTCTAGAGTCGGCCTTCTCTTCCTCATCGGGGGCGTGCCCCGCAGAGCACGCCCCGGTTTATTTTCTAGTTCCGTCTCTTTATCGGTTCCCGGAGTACCGGGTTCGGGTGACGACACCGGTACGATTTCCGCCCCTCCGCGACCGGTACCGGTCTGATTTCCTGGAAGTCCGACCGGTACCGACGGGACATCTTCCCGTACCGGTAATGAATTCCGCTGATCGCCGGAAATCGCGACGACACCGGCACGATTTCTCAGGGCGCGCTGGCGCCACTGGTCGGGCCGCAGGCACCACGTACTCGGCCGGGCCTGGCCTGGCGTCTGCCCCTTTCGCGGTCGACCTGGTCGTCGACCTTGATCGACGCGCTCGATATAGCGCTCGCGCTCGAACAACCTGAGGACGCGCTGGACCTGGCGCTCCCACGCACCGGCCATTTCTGCGATCGTTGCGACACTTGCCCAGCACCGCCACTCGCGCGTCGGCCCATACACCTGGTCGCGGTTCGGGTTAGTGAACCTTGCCATGGCCATGAGGACGAGTCGTGCGTGATGTTGAACGGTTGTGGTTACCAGGGCCAGATCATCATTTCAACGGAGCCGTGGCCCTATCAACCACGGTGACGTCCTGGTACTCGCGGGTCCGCACGGCCACCAGGCGACTCAACCGAGCCGTGGCCTGGCACCCGAACAATCCGGCTCTGGCCGACCCCAACTTTGGCGCGCTTGAACGGAGCTGCGGCCTTGATAGCCACAGTGACGGTCGAGACGAAGGACGGTCGCCGTCCGCTCAACCTGCTTCAACGGAGCCGTGGCCGCGACAGACACGGGAGACGCGCTCAAGGTGGATGTTTTCACCAACCGACAGTAGCTTCAACGGAGCCATGACCTTACTAGCCATGGTGACCGTACGACGTCGGTGACGATCGTCCGCATGCCCAGATAGGCGCTTCAACGGAGCCATGACGTCGGTCGCCATGGTGACTTGACGTACGTGATCTTTGAGGCAGTCGCGCACTTGCTTCAACGGAGCCATGACGTCGGTCGCCATGGTGACGGTATGCGCACTATTAGTGGCGTCTATAACTGAGTTCACTGGCGGTGTGTTCGGCGTAAAGGCATTGGAAATAGATTTGGCTTTTGCTATTGGAGCTTTGCCACGCTAGGCTTCCCTACGCATGCCGCGAGAAGCGAAGTTCGCCGGGAAGGCTGGTTTTGCGCGCGAACGCATAGCGTGCGAACGCGGCGATCTTGGTCCGCGCGGCTCGCTTTCGGGCGGTTGATCGCATTTGCTTCAGTGCGTGCTTCGACTCGGCGGTGCGAGCGACGTGGGTACACCCGAGCCGCAAGTCGGTTCGCCACGCCCGATACTGGTGTACTTGCCGGCGCGTACTCGAGCTGCTCGCATAACCTCGGCAACGCCGAGCGCCACCAGCCAGCGTGGATCAGGGTGTTCTGTCAGAACGGCTGGGTGTCCGAGCAGCACTTCGATGGCTTCCCGCGTCAACGGCACGGTCCAGAGCGGCCACACAAAGTACAGCTCGTTTGCAGCGGTACGAACCACCCCCTTTGTCACGAGGTTTCGACCCGCAGGACAGGTCATCATCGAGAGAAAGCCAGCTGCTGCGAGGCGCATCGCCCCGATCTCCGTCCGCGCGCCTTCCTTACTCGGTTCGCGAAAACGCAGAGCGTGCCGTCGGTCTTCCACTGGATCCCAGCGGAATCCGCCGCGGGCCTCGGCGCGCCGCCAGGACTGAAACAGCGCTCGGACTATTTCAAGGATTCGGTCGGCGGCGGCCAGTCCCTTGCCGGCGGGAGGATCGACGCTGAGCATTGCGAAGACATCCTCGAGGAACCGTTGATGCCCCTGTCCGCGCGTCAGTACGTATGGCGACACGGCTACATATCCCTCACGACCGACAGGGTGTTCGCCAGCCAGAGCAGCGAGAAGCAGGCCTGCTACGGCCTGATCGCCGCATCCGGCCGCGAGGTCGCGGTACAGGCGTGGTCGAAAGTTGACATTCCAGATGTCCTTCACGCCCTTCTCGTCCGCGATACTGGAGTTCGTAGTTCGAGTATTCCTGGCGCTGCTCTTACCCTTGGTCGGTGCAGGCGCGGCCATCTCCACCGCATGCAGCTCGTGTCCAAGTGGGGCCAGGGCATCCGCAATCCGCTCGATTCCAGCATTCGCCGCCTGGGCGAGCCCGGCTTCGTCTACTGACGCTGCGAGGTGTAGCCGGGCTGTCCACGGCGGCTGATGCCAGGAGACCCGGGGTGCCCACACTGGCTGAGCCGTCTCCAGCGCGCGCAGCAGCCCGAGCAGTGCGACAAAGGCCAGGAGGTTATCGGCTTCCAGACCCTTGAGATCGAGCACCGCGCGATCTGACACCGTGGTGGCCGGCGCAGCACTCATTGCGGCATGTCTTCTCGCGCTTGCTCCCACTCGGATTGGCGATGGTCGGCGAGCCGCAAGACTGCCTCCATGCGCGCCAGTCCCCACGGTCCGTAGCGCGTGTTAAGTCGTTCGAACAACTCTATCCATCCGCTGTCCAGGCGCTGCAGCTCCAGTCCTTGTCGAGCCGTGACGCTCCCCTCGCCGAGGTCCAGCTTGAACGCCGTCGCCGGATCCGGCCAGCATACGGGCGGGAAGCACGGCCGTCCGTGGCCGTGGTGCGCTCCGACCAGGTAGAGCACGAGCTCTGAATCATGCGCCTCCACACCGTGGATGCTCCAGAGCGACCAGCACGGAGCCCACTTCGTGGCGTGCCCCATTGGGCAGCCCCGCCCTGATCCGTGCCGCACGATCGTTGAGTCGGACCAAACTGCTCTTGGCCAACAGTTCGCCACTCCACGCGGCGAGCTGGTCGCCCCCGCGGAGCCAGGCCTGGAAGCATGGCTCGGCCTTGCCGGCGTCGTGCAGCAGTCCCGCAAGCTCTAGGTCGTCCAACTGGTCTGTGGAGAGCCCAGCCTTGGCGGCGTACGTTCGTGCTCGGCTGGCGACACCATGGGAATGCTCCGCAAGGCGCACGGCGCGCCTTGGTGCATAGGCACTGCTGTCGTCTTCCGTCCAGGCATCGCTGTCCGCATGGCCGATCAGTGTGGGTTCATCCTCGACGGCGGGTTGGTTCGAGAACCAGGCTGTCACCAAATCCCTGACGCGTTCCCGTGGCAGCTGTCGCTGCGGCATGAGGATGAGTTCAGGTGGATCATCGAACCACGTCACATCTACGCGCCCGCGCGTCTCGAGCATCGCTGTGAGCCAGGCTCCCCATCGCGCCGGCAGGTACGACCGTCCCTGCAGCGCCGAGACGATCTCCATGGGCGAGCTATCTCGAAGCGCCTGCAACTCAGGCAGGAGGCGTTGCCATGTCGTGCCGGCCTCCACGGCGACGCCCGCACGTTCCGCTGAGACCATGCTGTTGACGTCTCGATACCACTCATCGACGAGCATCGCCTCCGATACACGAAGCGCGGCGCGACCGCGTGCACGGAGCCACGCCAATTCACCGAGGTCCGCGACGGGTTGCGTGACGCCAGGGTTCCACCCCCAACGATCGCTCCCGCCGTAGGATGCAGGCACTACCAGGATGTCACCCGGGCGCACCTGGTCGGCGCGCAGTACAGTGCTTTTCGGATCACCAGCCCCTGCCCAGCGCAGTGCCAACCGTCCCCTGTCTGACTCCGCCTGGCCTGGTTCGGGAAGTCCTTCGAGGTCGGCAAGATCATCGCCTGGCGCCGCTCCTTCGCTCCGCAGAAAGCGGCGAGCCTCCCAGATAGGAACAGCCAGCGCCTCCAGACTCACGGGCGGGCAAGCCTCGATCCGAGGCAGCCAACGGCGCGCGGCCTCGTCGTGGCCGCGTACCACTTGGAGATCCGCCCGCCACACCAGGGACACCTCCGCCGGGCCGGCCTGTGGTCCGTGCAGGAATAACGCCGGTTCAGGATCGACGGCGGGGATCGGCGATGTTTGGCGCCATGAGGCCAGGTAAGCGGAGAGAACTACAGGCGCATCGGCTCGCGGCGCCAACAGCTGAGTGAGCACGTGGGTGCTGGGGACTTGAAATGCGTCGACGCCGAGATCCACCACCTGCTCCTTGCGGTGGTCAACCTCGCATGTCTCAGCGATTTCCTCCAGATACGCCCAGGTCGCGGCCGGCGCACCCCCATACACCGCATCGTTGAGTCGTTCGCCGACCTGATCCTTTGCGGCCACGATCACAGCCTCAGCGTTGATTGGTCGACCTAGACGATTTAGCCGCCCGAAGCGTTGGCGGAGGCTATCTAAGGGCGCGATTTCGGTAACCAGCGCATCGAAATCGAGATCGGCGCCCGCTTCGATGCACTGAGTCGCGATGACAAACAGCTGCCGTGCGAGCGGGTCAGCGACACGGCCCGCACGGAGCCGCGGCAGGTATGCCTGCAGAGTGGCGTCCCGGTCCAGATCCCGCACACGCCCCGTGAGGAGCACAACGTCCGAAGCGACCTCAAGTCCCTCCGACGCGAGTCGAGCGCGCATTACCTCGAAAATCGCGCGAGCCCGCTTGACGCGATTGACGACCACGGCCACGACAGGCAGTCGACTCGCGCGTGGCGGAGCCGGGGCAGCGGCCGCACTTCTGTTTTGTGCACCGGCGTCTACTTCAGCGTCGGCGTCAGTCAACACACCAGACAGCGTCAGGGCCTTCTCGACGTATGCCGCGGCGACACCGTCTTCAACGTCCAGCCTTATCGGAAGCAGGGCGAGATGAGCAGGCTTTGAGACACCAAGTCGGGCGTGGAGAGTTGGATCCTGACGGTCAGCTTTGTCCAGGCCGAACGTGCTCGTCCGCGGTGCAGCTGGGGTTGCGCTCAGCGCGACCACAGTCAGGCCGCTTGGCTTGCCGGAGCGACGTACTACGTCAAGTGTCTGAGCGAACGGCTGTGAGAGATGAGCTTCGTCCAGCAGCAGCAGGGTGTCCACGCCGAGCAGGCCGGCGTGGACCGGCTTCATGCTGTCGGAGACACCGTAGCCGCGGAACAGCACGCGCGAACCAACCTGGTCCACGGTTGAGATCAGCACCGTCGGCTGGGCGGGTGTCCGCGCCCAATCGGGCTCTTTAGGCATGCCGCCACGCAGTCGCGCCACTCGCAACGGCGTCCCGCTCGGCTCCGCGAGCGCCCCGAGGCGTGCTGCGACGCGTCCTAGCACGGTGGCGCCCGCAGGGTCATTCAGGGCAGCATCCGCAAGACAGTGGGCCAACGTTTGAGCGCGTTCATGTGCGCTGTCGACCACGAGGCGACGATCGACTACGAACGCAATGCGTACGGCCGCCTGGCGTGCAGTGCCACGGTCCGCGGCCCACGCAAGGTGGAATACAGCGATGTCGATGGCAGCTGTCTTACCCGCGGCCGTTGGCAGATCGAGCACAGCCGGCCATGCGTCGTGAGCGCAGACCTCGTGCGCCAGCCGGACTTGCCAGGGGAAGGGCGTCCTGTCCCAGAGCGCCCGAAAGTAGTCGGCGAATTCTTCAACCTGAAGCGGTGGCAGGCTCATTCTCGCGACTCCTGCGTCATTGGCAGGCACAGACCGAGGCCCTGATAGCGTCCAGCACCCAGAATCACTGGGCCGCAGACGGGAGTGTCGAAGCGTAGCACCACGTGACGGCGTGGTCGGCCCGCTAACCAGGATCCTGGCGGGAAGCTCCAATCCGCCCACGCTGGAGTGTGCGCGCGCTGTTTTGCGGAGGGTGCACCGCGCACGGCGGCGTGCGCGTGCAGTTCGAGCTCAACGGGCTCGGGTAGCCCTACGTGGGTGCACGCCGCGGCGATGATCTCCGCTTCCTCGGTCGGGTCCCCGGATTTTGGGAACCTGTCCAACACCACTGGCAGCGCGCTTGCCCAGCTGGCCGACGTCGCGCACCAGCGATCCGGTCGCAAGGATGCACGCGATGGTGCTGCGGTGCGGCGCAGGCGCCATTCACCCGCTCGACCGAACGTCAGCCGGCCTTCCAGATCGTCACCCGTGCTGCTGCTGCGAGCAAACCGAGCGATCGCCTCGAGTACTACCTGTCGTGAGTCGAATTGGAGGTGGCGCGGAAGAATGAAAGCCAACCCGAGCAAACGCCCGGCTGAGTGCGGCCAGCCGAGATCAGCCAGGGGCACGATTGCCACATGCGGGCGTTGGCTTGGGTTGCCACCCTCGCCGTGACCGGAAAGCACTTCAGGAGCAGGCTGTTGGGGGCTGTATGCCAGCAGCGCATTGCGTGCGACCTGGGCTACGCGTGGGTACGCGACGAGGTCTGGGCAAAAGCCGCCAACGTCCTCGAATATGAACCAGTCATTCACATCGCCAAAGACGCTCGCGATCGGCTCGTCGGCAGATTGCCCTCCTGGTGGCACGTATGGCACCGTCACACGGGGCTGGGGGCGTTCGCCGCGTGCATAGGCGGCCTCGAGGTCATCCAGGCGTCCCTCGAACATGACTCGCAGACGATGGATTCCGTCTAGTGACGACGCAGCTGCGTTCAGGGGTTGCCAGCTCCGGGTTGGGTCGGGCGCGGCCTCGACGACGGCACAGCGCACCAGAGAGCCGGAATGCCCAAGACTCGCCACCCGACCGGCCAGGGTTGCCAGACCCATGCGGACCGCCGGCTCAGGCGTGGCCGTGGGCCAGAAGAAGCGCACCAGCGGCTCCGCGGGAAGGCTCGCCTCGAACTGCCGCGCCGCTCGTTTACGGCTGCTGGGTAGCGCTGTCAACGTAGCGCCTGACATGCCGTTGGGGGGGACGAAAACTATGGGATCGTCCCGTGTCGCGACATCGGACAGCCCGTCCGCCTCAATGACTGGTGGCGGTTGACGTTCGAGCCAGAGGAGTGCGGCGCGCTCTTCGTCGGGTTTGCCGCTCTCAGCCCAGGCCAGCACAAGCGCCGAGTACAGGCGCTCAGGGTGGGGTGGCCACTCGGCGCCACCCCAGGGCGATGAGGCACGGTACGCATCCGTGAGGAACTGAACCTCGAGCGCAAACACGGGCCGCTCCTACGAGGTGTCGGATGTGTCGTCGTCCACAAGCGCGAGGCGGCGACTTGCGCGAATCAGCTCTACCAATTTGCCCTGCGGTCGCAACAGGACATCGGAGCTATTCCATGACAGGCCCTGCACCCGGGCCGCCTCGGCGGCCTCTTTCAGCAGTTCCTCGGCCGACTCGAGGCTAAGCTCCCACGTGTCAGTACTCCCATTGGCGTGCAACAGGGTGAGGGGTGCCTCGACGCCAGGATCCGGCACAAGATCGCACCGCGAGCGCAAGAAGTATCCCTGGCGATCCTGCACAAGAATGGCAACGAGCCCCAACGCCGCGAGCGCAGTGCGCGCCGCCAGGTCAGCGGCTGGACTGGGGTCTTGACTACCCTCGCCCATCCGCAGGCGACGGAGTGCTGCCAGCGAAAGGACCACGATGTGACGGGCGGAATCAATACTGACGCCGAGTTGATCGACCGAAGGCGCGATGTTGCTGTGGTTGACGTCTGATGGTTTGCCGGTGGCTTTCTGGCCTGTCGGCGCGTCGAGCGTCCAGTCACCCCCTTTGGGTTTGTACAGTCGCACTCCGGCGCGGATGCCGAGTGGATCGATACGGCTGCTTACCCGGACGCCCGATGGCCGTTCCTCAACCGTTCCTGTTCGACGGTCGACGATCGGATCGGTGGCCACGCCAATGCCGACGATCTCGGAGACGAGACAGCGTGGAAAACGCGCGCCGAATGCGCCTGCCCCTCCCGTGCTGTTCCAGGCGCCAAAGAGCAGAGCGGTCGGCGACAACTCGAAGAGGGCTCGTGCTCGATGTTGCGTCGCCTGGAGTAGACGGCGGCCCGCTTCCGACTCACGAAAAACGGTGCCTGCTCCGGTCGCCGTCGGCAACTCCGAATCGCGGATGATCGCGTCGAACACACGGTGAGGTGCATCCAATGACGTGATGGAACCAACGTCTGCCACATCGGAGGAAGCCGAAAAGTCCACGGTGATGACCGGGATGCGCACGCGCCTCGCCGCACACTCCTCTCGTAGCGCTTCTTCCAGACGGTTGGCTTGGGACTGCACGCTGTCGAGTAGGACGCACAGAACGTTCTGACCATCGATCCGCCGGCGTTCGAACGCGTGTCGTGCCGGCTGATTCGCGCCATCCCCCGGGTAGGTGGGAGGGAATAACTTGTCCCCCCTGGCCCCCTGTAGGCTGCAACTGCCGAATTCGTCGAATGGCAGCATCCTCGTCCACAGCTTGCTGGAGTCGCTCAAGGGTTAGCTCCATGGGGGCCTCCGATTTTCTGTAGTCGTGGCACCAGCTGGCGCACGAGCGCGCCACATCCCCACGCAGAGGCGTTCATAGCGAATAGCCCGAGTTCCTCGGCGCACTGGCGACCGCCAGCAACCAGGACCATCGTCGTCTGGCTCAGGTCGGGCCATACCCCATTCTATCCAAGGGGCAGAACGTTTGTTCCCCACGGCTGGCGACACTCGCGTCAGTCGCGCGAACCAGAATTACCGCGTTCACGTTCGAGGTTCGCGCACCGAGCGGCTCCGCGGCGGCGACACGGATTCGGTTTCTCGCGGTATCCATAGTCAAATAGGTAGACCGTGGTGTGGCAAGATCCGAAGCGCTACGCCGCAGCCAAGCTTCTGGTGCCTTCAGAGGCTTTTTCGTTGTCATCAGCCCATTGGACAGTCAATGTTATCGATCTCATCTATAGTGCGCGAGCAGTCATCGTGGTCGATGAGGCCACGGCTCCGTTGAAGCCACACCAGGTCAACCTCGATTGCGTTTGGGATGACGGTCACCGGGTCGATGAGGCCACGGCTCCGTTGAAGCATGGCCGCGATGAGCTCGCCCTGCTTGCGGCCCACGTCAATCACCGTGGTCGATGAGGCCACGGCTCCGTTGAAGCTCGCCACGGAAGTTGTTGTGCCAGAGTGGCCGACCAGTCACCGTGGTCGATGAGGCCACGGCTCCGTTGAAGCTGACCCACGACGGCGTCCGAGAGCGCCTGGATCATGTAGTCACGTGGCCGAGTGAGACCACGGCTCCGTTGAAGCTAGCCGTTGGTAAAGGCCGCCTGCTTGTAGTTACCGTGGTCGATGAGGCCACGGCTCCGTTGAAGCAATTGGGCGCATCAGTGATACGTTCAGCGCAATGTTGTCGGCAGCGCTATGCGCAAGTCACCGTGGAGGATGAGGCCACGGCTCCGTTGAAGCATGTCTTGGTTGGGTTTGAGCGGGAAGACCCCGAAGTCACCATGGCTCTTGAGCCCATGGCTGCGTTGAAGCATGGTGCCCTAGAACTCATCACCCAGGACCATCGTGCCGTCACCCATGGTGCGAAGTCATGGCACCATTGAAAGCTCGACCGCCCCGCCGCCGCCTGGGGGTCTCAGGCCGGCGTCACCATGGCTAATGAGGTCATGGCTCCGTCGAAGCGTGGTGCCAAACGTGGCGACGTAGACGATCTGGTTCGTTACCGTGGTGGATGAAGCCACGGCTCCGTTGAAGCCACAGCGGTTTGAACACCGGTACCGGATCGCCCGTCTCGTCACCGTGGTGAAAGAGGCCACGGCACCGTTGAAGCGTGCCGTGGTTGATGACCAGCAGCTCGAGGCCCGGTCACGGTGGTGCGTAAGGCCACGGCTCCATTGAAGCACCGGCGTAGTCTTCACCACCGCGGCGTACAATGCGTCACCGTGGACGATGAGGCCACGGCTCCGTTGAAGTAGGACCTCTATCGTCTTCAGCTCGGTGTCGAAGTCCAACCGACCGTGGGATGAGGCCACGGCTCAGTTGAAGCGTGACGCCGGCAAAATGGATGCGCTGCACCTTGGCCGGTCACCGTGGTCGATGAGGCCACGGCACCGTTGAAGCTTGCGCCATAAATAATCGGAGGGGGTTGTCCCGCTTACTGTGGCCACCCAAGCGGCAGTTCCATTTAGGCTCAGGTGCGCAAGCCGGCAATGACTACATGCGCTCAGCCGATTCGCCGCGGGCGTGGCAGCCGCGAGTTCATCGAACCGCGACAGCGGAGAACACCCCTGTTCGTCGCCATCCACCTGATGCTGGTGTGAACCATAACCGCTCCAGCTCAGACTGGCAGATAGCGCGCCGAGCTGTCGGTCGGCCGAGCGTGGAGGTAGCGACCGGTTGTGGCCACCGAAGCGTGACCGAGGGTGGCCTGCACCAGGTGGATGGCGGCGCCGCGCTCGAGCGCGTGGGTAGCGTGGGCGTGGCGCAGCCAGTGCGGCGACGGCCGCCCCTCGAGAGATGCGGCCGCGGCGGCGGCATACACCAGGCGGCGCACCTGCGTGGAGGTGAGAAAGCCACCACCGTTGCGCGAGGCGAACACCGACGCATCCGGTGGTGCGCTCTCGCGGATGGACACCAACTCGCGTAGCTGGCAGCAGGACGA